>WNFI01242471.1_pt1 | contig 24563 bp, 27 predicted proteins | sample 5400471 | NCBI WGS metagenome assembly WNFI01 (sample SAMN13153348, study PRJNA577476) | soil metagenome | isolation source: 100 cm saprolite on Douglas fir-dominated hillslope | place: USA:California | collected 2013-09-17 | reverse complement strand
TATCTTCAGTTCCCGTTCAAACGCTTGGGGAATAATCATTTTTCCTTTCCCGGGTGTAAACACTAATTCACTTTTATCCCGCTCTCCAACCAATTGCTTTAATCGTGAAATAAGCGGATCTGTAATAAATACTTCCCGTGTATCTCTATTTTTTGTTTCAGTAAATATCGCTCTGCCAAGAGTTAAATCAAGATGTTCAATTCTTAGTGTTGCTGCTTCATTTAATCTGCAACCGGAATAGGCAATAAACATAATTAGGGTAGAATAAAGAAAATTCAGATTACTATTGTCTACTCCATTTCTGTTTTTATACGTTCTTTCTACATTAATAAGCTTCTCAATTTCTTCTGTATTCATAATTTCTATATGCGGTCGTGTTTTGGGAAAACTTTTAAATCCTTCGAAGAAATCCTCCATGATTTTTCTGTCTTTGCAATAACTATTTAATTGTCCAAGAAAGAAAACATATGTATTCACACTATTATTTTTTAATTTTCTTTCAGTTAATAAATATGTAATAAATTCTTCTACTGTTTGTCTATTTAATTTTTTGTTATTCACACGTAGCCATTTAGCAAAAACATTATACCGATGAACTGCATGGCGTACTGAGTTTTTGGCTAAGCGTTTCTTGACTGTAATAAAACTTATAAAATCGTCTTTATTAATTGATTTTTTTATTTGAAGCATAGCAGTATTTTGTTGAGGATTCATAATTTAATTACTGTAACCATTGGGTATAGTATATGTCCTATTGGGTACAGTTGTCAAGTGGTATATTCAAACCTATTTATCTTCATAAAAAGGTGCATTTTGAAAAGGAGTGGTATACTCATTTATATGTGGAAAGAGATTGGTAAAAAACTACGCGAGGCGCGTGATAAAAAAGAACAAACTCAGGAAGAGGTAGCCAAAGCATCTGCTATAACAACTAGTTATTATGCTCGTATTGAACGCGGAGAAGAGAATCCTAGTTTAGACGTATTAAGAAAAATAGCTGCGGCATTAAAGATAAAATCTTCAGAAATTCTTCCCTTTTAAGTCAACCTAATTTGTGCCTAACCGAATCACACTTTTGCTCCTACCTGCTAGGACATTACTTATGCGTACGTTAACACTAATTTTAGGTTCAAAATAGATATTGAAAGTTCCGTTCTTATCTATACTACGTATAGTAAATAAGAAAGGAACAATTAAATAATCAAAAATGCTATAATCCAAAAACTCCTGCCTACTACACTACTGCTCCAAAATATATAAAATTCTGCTCTAAATTAAACATAAAATACATTACAAAACATCAATGAATTACAGAGAACTTCCTAAAATTACGAAAAAACAAGAAGAAATAATTGATCTTATATACCGATTCCGATTTATTAACAGAAAACAATTACAACGTTATTTAAAACATAAAGATGCAAGAAGAATTAATGCATGGTTAAAAGATTTAGTTGAAAAAAAGTACCTTGGTAGAATCTACTCACATAAGCTCTTAGAAAATACGAAACCAGCTATTTATTATTTAAACAACAATGGTATTATCTGGGTACGGTATGAGAAAGGAATGGAATATGGAGCAACTAATGAGCAATTAGAAATGAAATATCTCAAAAAATTCTATGAGGATATGCACGCCTCAGATACTTTTATTAATCACTGCACCACACTCTTTCAATTGTATATACAACTGAAAGAGAAAGAAGCAACAGATAAAGAATCATTCGAATATGCAGTTGAGACAAAAACCGAACTGTGGATTACAAAACAATTAGATAGGTATGAAGATTTTGATGAGATTAAACAGTACCTACCTGATTTATATATTGAGAAATTAACAAATTTATATAATGAAAATATTGCATCATCAACCTTCTTTGTAGAACTATTCGATCCGCATATGCCCCGGTATGCTATAAAATATAGAATCAAACAATATATTAAATTTATAGAGGACGGAAAATGGGAAGATTACTCTGGACTTGATGGCAAATTTCCTCGTATCATGTTAATTTTTCCGAATCAGCAGAAAATAAATTTTTTAAGCAAATACATAAGAGAACAACTTGGAAGAAGCTATGAATCAGATGGACTACTATTTCTTGTGACTACTCATAAGAAAGTTATCACAGAAGGAATTACAAGTTTAAAAATCTGGCAGGAAATAAAAGAATGAATAATAAAATGTTAACATTGGGTGTTGATGATATCATTACTATCAAGCCGATCAAGCAGGATGTACGATAAAAGCAATTTATTGCTAGTTTGTAGTAAATTCATCTAAAAGTCTCATTAATAAACTTGCTAAGCTCAGATATTCTACTGTTTTATAAGGATCATTTTGAATAAAATTTAAGTGGGCTTTTTTGTCACGTATTCCAACGATTCCTTTAAACAAATTCATTAAACCTCTCTGCTCTGCCTTATCTAAACTAGTGGTTAATTCGTTAAATTTAATTTTTGGTTCTTGATTATCACACCCAAAGATATGATTCATTAGATCGTCGCCGTCTAAATCGCGACCATTTCCATTTTTTGGATTTCCTGTCTTAACTTTAACCTGGTCAATAACTTCTACTAATGCATTTTGAATTGCTTCTTTGAAATATCCATCCTCGAATTGCTTAAATGCTACCTTTTTTATGCGCGGATGAAAATCATATCTAACAAAAAGTTCTTTTCTTTTTTTTGAAGGAGAAATAACCGGATGTTTTTGAATGTATTTCCACTTTTTTGCAACTTTTATTCTGCCTAAGTATCCTCTAGGCTTTGTGAGCCTCCTAAGCGCGTTGCTTAAACTTGATTGTGGAAAATTATAGCCATTTACAGTAAGCCTTGCTGAAATTTCAGTAACTTCTTTCGCTTCAGAAAAAAAGCTTTCTTCCCAAAGAGACTTGAGTAAATCTGGGAGAGAATATTGATTAGTGTTCTTCTTCATGTGCTTCATTGTTAATCAATTTTTTAAGATGATCCATTCCTTTTTGTTGGATTTTAAATTTACCATCAAAAGTAGATACAAAGCCCGATTTAATGTTTCTTTTGTTATGTGCAGAAAAGTCTTTATGGAGGATTTTATTGCGTAACTTGTCTGATAAAAGTTCGACCTCTCGCGGAGTAAGTTCTTCAATAGCTTTGCAATCTGCGTATGCTAAAACCCATAGTATTGAATCTGCTTTTGCTGGTAAATCGTGGAAATTAGGATATCCATCAAGAGTTGCCATGATGGATAAAGAAGAGACCTCTTCTCTTGGTGGAGTAGCTTTTTGAAATTTACCAGTTCTTTTTTGGCCGACTTTTAAATTTTGCTCATCAGCAAAATTCTTCTTTATAGCCTCTTTACCTTTATCACTTACTCCGTATTTGCCCTCTTTAGAATCTATTTCGTAGATATATCTTAAATCGATAGCTGTTTTAAGATCACGAGTAAAGTTTGATGGTTCCTCACCCATTTTTTTTAATTGTAATTGCACTTCCTTAACTAAGAAACTGTCTGTTTCTTCATTTTCTAAAATAGAGTTTCCCAATACCGTAATTTTTTGGGCATTGGTTTTCGCTTTTGCAAGCTTTATCTCCTCATTAGGAGAAGTTGTTGCCGCATTGATAGAAGCGGTTAAACTATTCAGTATAGGAGTAGTCATAATGGGTTTAGTTGTATTTTCTTCTAAACCTAAAAATGCAATAATTTGTCCTGCTTTTTGAAAGTTTATTTCTTTTTCGAGAGAAAGTCCGTCTCCTTTGATAGATATAATTACAGGCATATTTTTATATGATGATGTAATTATATACTACATAATGTATTTGTCAACACCTTTTGCTTAATTATATTTTTACGAAATTATTGACATTAAACACAATTCCTCTAGTAAGGACTGCTCGGAGAGGTAGAACAGCTTAGTGAAATTTTGTGAAACTCCTGTTTTGGACATGCGGTCATTCCTTATTTCATTAAAAATATATAACGGAGTAAAATGGCACATAATGCCATGCCGTTAAAGAAAATAATAAGGCCCACAGGAGATCCCCATCCATACCATTTATGAATTTCAGGATTCCCAACAACCCCAATAGCCTGAAGCTTTGCGAGATGTTCTATCTGTTTGTCTTCTGAATTACTCATATTCAATCACCCCCTTCATATATCAAGATATTCTATAGAGCTTTCGTCATGTTTTGAGTATTCTGTGAGGGTATTGTAGAGGTCTGTAGGCAGTTTATCTTTTAATTCCTCAGGAGATTTACCGACTATTAAATCGCAACGTTTTGGATTGAGTAGGTAATCGCCACTCTCTTTCCACTCTTTCCTGTTTGTCAGAAGACTGGCTTTATATACTGTTTCCAGCAAAACAGCCCAGTTATCTTTTTGTGTGTGGTATATGGTGGCTTTTTGATACCATTCTTTATTATCACTGAAGCCAAAAAGTCCGAACAGCGTCTATGTCTGCAAGCTAAGTTATTAGCCTCAAAATCTCTTATATTCTTACACACAGGAGTCTGTACCACAAGAGCACTAACTTCTACGAAGTGTCGGATTCGACCTGGTAGCCTTAAGCTGTTATTATAATATGCAAGTTCCGATGATTTCAAAATGGTTATTGTCCTTATGCACATGACTGTAGTAAAATCGAGCTAATATGCAAAGAATTGTCCCTAATTTTTGGTTTGATCATAATGCTGAGGAAGCAGTTGATTTTTATCTCTCAGTCTTTAAAGATAGTAAAATAAATGCAACGTTACATTATCCAAAAACTGAAGAAGAAGGTTTAGCTGACTTTCAAAAAGATGTAGCTGGCAAAGTATTGACTATCGATTTTGAAATCAATGGGTTTCGGTTTACTGCAATTAATGCAGATACAACATTTAAACCAACCCCCTCAATCTCATTTTTCTATACCTGTAACTCAAAAGAAGAAAGTGATACGTTATGGGAGAAATTAGTAGATGGAGGTAAGACACTGATGGAACTTGGAGAGTACCCATTTAGTAAATATTATGGTTGGGTACAGGATAAATACGGGTTTAGCTGGCAGCTTATGTTACATAATCCTGAAGGGGATAAACGACCTAAAATCGTACCTTCATTTATGTTTACACAAGCGCGAGATGGACAAGCAGAGGATGCAATGAAGTTTTATACCTCAGTCTTTACAGAGAGTGAGATAAGTAAAAATCTTAATTATTATCCCTCAGATATGCCCGATAGAGAAGGTAAGATTTCCTATGCTGATTTTAGACTATTTGATCAATGGTTTGCTGTTATGGATGGCGGTAAGGATCATGAATTTAATTTCAGTCCCGCAATCTCACTCATGGTACTATGCAAAGATCAAGAAGAAATTGATTATTACTGGGAAAAACTATCAGCAAACCCTGAATTTGAACAATGTGGTTGGCTCGAAGATAAATATGGTGTCAGTTGGCAAATTGCACCTGAGAATATAGATGAAATGATACGGTTTCCTGGAGCTTATAAACGTATGATGAGTATGAAAAAGCTTGATATTGCTGGATTACAAGAAGCTGATAAAAATTAGAGAAAAAGATTCTCCTCGAGAATAAACTTACATGAAAAATGATAAAAGGCGATGCGATTGGGTAAGTACAGATCCGCTTGATATTGCCTATCACGACAATGAATGGGGCAAACCACTTCATAACGATACCAAACTTTTTGAAATGCTGATTCTTGAAGGAGCACAAGCAGGACTCTCGTGGACAACAATTCTGAGAAAAAGAGAAAATTATAGAAAAGCATTTGACACATTTGATGTAGAAAAAATTGCACGATATGGTTCTAAGAAAATAGCTTTACTTCTTGCTGATAGCGGAATTATAAGAAATAAGTTAAAGATAGCAGCAGGAATTCAAAATGCGAAAGCATTTCTTGCAGTACAAAAGGAATTCGGAAATTTTGATAAATATATCTGGCAATTTGTAGATTACAAACCAATAAAAAATGTTCGCAAAGATTTACGTGACTATCCAACAAAAACAAACAAAGCAGATGTTATGAGTAAAGATTTACTAAAAAGAGGATTTAAATTTGTCGGCCCGACCATTTGTTATGCATTTATGCAAGCTGTTGGTATGGTAAATGATCATCAGACACACTGCTTCCGTTATAACGAAGTTTAAAAATCAACTATATCTTTTATTTTTACTCCTAAGGCATTAGCGAGCTTGTGAAGCGTTTTAAGATACGGGTTACACAGTCCACTTTCTATTTCGCTAACGGAAGTTAAATCAATTTTAGCTTTTGTAGCAAGCTCTTCCTGAGAAATATTTAATTTCTTTCTGTATTTTCTAACATTATCTCTCTAGTTTTTCTATCAATTCTTGGATACTTCTTCAGAAATTCTTGATTTTCTGATACCAAATATACCGTGTAATAAATTTGTCCTTTCTCATTTTTTAAGTCTCTGCCTTTTAACATGCCTTCTCTTTCCCCAAAGTCGCCTTGGATTTGCCAATCTTGGAAGTAAATTGGTTGGATCGGATAGGGTTCACAACCAGATTAGGAAATAAGATGCCACTGAGCAAAATCTATTCTACTCTTAACAATCCATTTTATTATGGCGAATTTGAATTTCAAAACAAAATTTATTTTATCTAAAAGAACGATAACAATTCAGAAATAACCTCAACACCAATGACAGGTGTTCTTCTTGTGGCTTAAATTCAGGGTAAAACTGGGGGTAAAAACAGTGTATTGCAGGCTCTAAAACGACATTTCGAACATTTCGGCGATCGATTAGCAAGCCATATCGGGCTTTTCAGAGCAAGACTACGGGTCGCGTTGAACCATGATGAAAATGTGACCACTGAGGGATTTGAACCCCCGACATCTTCAATGTGAATGAAGCGCTCTACCGCTGAGCTAAGTGGTCAATGGTTACCATAGTACCACAGTACCACACCTTTCGATCATTGACAAAAAGGTGCTATTCTAAGACAATATAAGCTATGTCTATCCTCCAAAAAATATACGCGTTCTTTGTTGACGCGCTGCAAAGTATTCTGATTGCTGCTTCGGTATTTTTGGTTATATATATTTTTTTATTTCGCCCTTTCCAGGTGAATGGTGAATCTATGTACCCAAATTTTTATGACCGTGAATATGTGCTGACGAATCTTATTACCCTGCAGCTGGCAAAGCCTGTACTTGGTGATGTAGTCGTTTTCCAGGCACCTATTGATAACGAAAAAGACTTTATCAAGCGCGTTATCGGTACTCCAGGCGATACTATAATGATCGCGGAAGGTGATGTCTATGTGAACGGGAAAAAGCTTGATCAGAGCGCATATTTAAAACCAGATGTGAAGACGTATGGAGGTTCTTTCTTGAAAGAAAACCAGACTGTCACAGTTCCTGACGGACAATATTTTGTCATGGGAGATAACAGACCTTATAGCTCAGATTCCCGTGAATGGGGATTTGTCAAAAAAAGCGCATTAATTGGAGAATCAATGTTTGTCTACTGGCCAGTAACCAGAATGAGAATTATTAGTAACCCCTACAAAACGAAAACTAACTGAAGCTCGCAATTATGCGGTTTGTTCGAGGATTTCTATGACTTCCGTAGATTGGGGAATATTATTTTGATCAAGTAACGCTTTTACCAGTTCTTTCACTTTTGGTGTGGTAACTTCAATATCTCCTTTTACTTCAATTAAAATACGAGCCATATTCCTTGACTGATGAATATTTACCCTGTCTATTTCATATGCAGACTTGATATGTTTTGCTAACTCATCAAGCTCAGGAATATATAACTTATCTTTCTTTTTCGGAGCGCGTCTTTCTATATCTCCTTTGTGCACTCGCGCCATTTCTTCTGTTTGCCTCACTGTACTATTTTCTTTTAAAATACGCTTAAACAACTCAAGCATTAAAGCTGGATCACCAAGAGATATGAGAGGACGGACATGTCCTTCGCTAATTACCCCTGCAACAAGCGCGTCTTTGATAGCATCCGGTAAAGAAAGTAAACGAATAGTATTAGAAACCGTTGGCGCACTTTTTCCTACTCTTTTTGCGACTTCGCCGGTACCCAACCCAAATTCATCAATAAGTCTTTTGAATGCGAGTGCCCGTTCAATAGGATTTAAATCTTCCCGCTGCACATTTTCCACAATAGACATTTCAAGAATTCCCTGGGGTGTTGTTTCTTTGATAACAACAGGAACTTTCGTTAATCCAAGAATCTTTGCTGCCCTCCAACGTCTTTCGCCGGCAATGAGTTGGTAACCCGCAGGGGTTTTTGCAATAACCAATGGTTCAAGAATTCCTTGTTCGCGTATGGAATCTACCAATTCTGTTAATGATTCGGGAGTAATAACGCCTCGCGGCTGGAGTGGATTTGCCTGGATAAGATGTGTTTCTAATTCGTATATTCTTTCGTCCATGTTGAAATTATTGTACTGCTACCATTTTTTTCCCGTGGTATGTTTTGAATGCAACAGTTCCTTCTGTCAAAGCATAAATGGTAAAATCTTTCCCCATTGCTGTCCCTGGACCGGCAACTACTTGAGACCCTCGCTGCCTAATGATAATATTTCCATTGATAGCTTTTTGCCCGCCATATAACTTCACGCCCAAACGCTTTGCAACTGCGTCTCTATTCCCTTTTGTTGAGCCTCCTGCTTTAGTATGTGCCATATATGTATACTGTGAAAACTAAAAATATATTAAACTAATTTTTCACAAGTGTCAAGTGTTTATTTTTTTGCAGTTTCTACCACCTTTTTTGTCCCTTTATTACTTGCAGAACCAATCGTTTCAATTTGTATTTTTGTTATTGATGCCCGAAAACCCGTTACTCTTCTATACCGTGCTTTTGCTTTAAATTTAGCTACACGAATTTTATCACCTTTGCCATGTTCTAATACTTTCCCTGCAACGGTAATATGTGATAAAGCAGGTGTGCCTATCTCTATAGTACTACCGTCAGCAAACAATAATACTTCAGGAAAGGTATATTTTCCCTCAGCATTTCCATTCATTCGATCCACAGTAATAACATCCCCTTCACTGACTTTGTATTGCTTTCCCCCTGAAGTGACGACTGCATATTTCATATTGGTAAATTATAGCAGACTACTCATTTTATTTCCAGCACATGTTTGCGCCCCATCCTGCTGCTCATGGACGAGACTATACCAAGCAAAATAGCATTGGAAAGAAATGAGCTCCCTCCGTAGGAGACAAATGGCAATGTAACGCCTACAATAGGTACCAACCCTATATTCATCCCAATATTGACAAAAAACTGAATCAGCAGTAAAGAAAAGGCTCCGAACAAAAAAATACGGGAAAACGTATCATCTACCCGCTGCAGAATGCTGTACATTCGCCAAAACAAAATAATGAATGCTGCTATCAAAATACTTGCCCCCAACCAACCCAGCATTTCCGATAATGTCGCAAAAATAAAATCAGTATGCCGTTCCGGTAAGAAACGCAGTGCTGATTGCGTACCCTGCCCTAACCCTTTTCCAAAAAAATTACCTGATCCAACAGCAATGACTGATTGGATAGCGTTGTATGACGTACCTAATGGATCATTTGTAATATGCAGGAATGTGAGCAAGCGTTGTTTTTGATACTGGTGAAGAAAGCGAAGAAGGAAAGGAATAATGCCGACAACTCCCACTAACCCAATGCCAAACCATAGCAAAGGAAAGCCGTACAGAATCAGTGTTAATAATACAGTACCCAGATAAATGAGGGCATTCCCTAAATCAGGCTGACGATAAATGAAAAAGACAATGGGACTTAATAACGCTAGAATGAGAAGAAATGTTTTTGCTGATGTATTGTTCCTTTGGGAAAGAAACGATGCCAGAGCAATAATGAGGAATGGTTTGAAGATTTCAGAAAACTGGATGCGAAATCCCAAAATATCAAACCACCGCACTGCACCCCTACTTTCAATTCCAAGTAGGAGGAGGAGAAATAAAACAGCAAGTGAAATAACATACACAGGTGTTGCATAAAATGTAAGTAAATGATAATTCACTTGGGAAAAAAAATAAAACAAGATGATACCTAAAATAAAAAACACTAATTGATTTTTGAAATACATAGTATTCACAGAAAATAATGTAGTGAGGCTTAAGAGAACAAGAACAAGAATTGGAGCAACCAAATACCAATCGATGCGTAAAATACTACTATTTCTCATATCATATGAAGAGTTTAAAACGAAGAAATTTACAATCGTGTAACAGTAAACTTAGTACCTTTTTCTAAACTCTGAATTAAAGCTTTTCTTTTTATTTCTTCAGTAAACTGTTCAGGCCATGCTTCTAATACCACATGTACTTTCTCGTCTAATCGTGTTCCCAATTTTTTCCGTTCTTCTTGAATCTTACGAATCAAATCTCTCACTTCTCCTTCACTTCTCAACTCTTCGGTTATGTTCGTATCAAATTCTACACGCAGTTCCTCTTTTCCTTTCTTAAACACTACTTCTTTCACATTCAACTCATTTTTTATTAGTTGTTCTAAATCATTTGAAATTTGGAATTGGATGTTTGAAATTTGAAATTTCGCCAACGGTTGTCTTACTTTAATTTGCAATCGTTTTCTCTCAGCGTTTCCTAATTCAGTAATTTTTCGAACAAACTCCATTTCTTTGATTAATTTTTCATTTTTATTTTTTATTTTTTCATTTACCAATGCCCAATCAACCAAATGCACAGACTCTTCATCTGTCAAATTGGTATATATCTCATCTGCGATAAAAGGCATAAACGGCGCTAACAATTTTGATAAAGTAACCAGAACTTCATACATTGTCTGGTAAAACGCTTCTTTATCAGGACCATTCTCAACTTCTACTCCAACTCGATCCCTGGATCTACGCACATACCATAAAGAAAGATCACTGACAAAACTTTCAATTGCCTGACAAGCCACATCTGCTTTATATTTCTTCAAATTTTCTGTTACTGTTTTTATGGTTTCGTTTAAACGTGACAGAACCCAAGTATCTAAAACATTTACCTCTTTAACGTCTTTGCGAGCCAGTTGGGTGACTGGCGCGGCAATCTCTTTGTTTGTAATTCGTGCAGACCTCTTCGGGATTGCTTTATCAGTAGGAGAATCCGGTTTCCAATTATCAATTGAAGCATTCAGCAAAAAGAAATTATATATATTCCACAACATTAAATGAAATTGCCGGCGCACCTGATCTGCCGTATGATAACCAAAATCAATATTATGCTCAGGGTTAGATCTTACACAAAACCATCTGATGACATCTGCGCCTGCTTTATCTGCACCTTCTATAAATTCAATTGCATTCCCTTTACTTTTATGGAACGGCTCACCATTTTCATCAACCATAGTTGCAAACCCTAAAATTGTTTTGAAGGGATTTGTTTGCTCCAGTACTGTGGACATAGCAATAAGACTATAAAACCAGTTCTTGAATTGTCCCGGAAAGGATTCTGTAATGAAATCTATAGGGAACCATTCTTTCCAATAGGTTTTATCACTGGTATAACTCACTTTACCGGTCTTTGGATCAACTAAGGTAGAAAAAGGCACAATACCAGCATCAAGCCAGACATTTCCCACATCATCCACTCGCGAAACTATTTCTCCACATTTTGCACATGGTATCTTTACTTCATCAATAAATGGCTTATGCGGGGTATGGCCGGCAAATTCTTCCCACCCTGCAACCGCTTTTTTCTGCAATTCTTCTTTGCTGCCAATTACCTGAAAATCTCCACATTTTTTACATTCATAAATTGGTAATGCCAATCCCCAATACCTGTTCTTTTTACTGATCAACCAGTCATGCATATTCTCCAGCCAATCCAGCTCACGATCCAACCCGAATCCAGGATGCCAGTCAATTTTTTTAGCAACCTCCATCATCTGCTCTCTCAAAGAGATATACCATTCATCAGTTACCCGCCACACCAGCTCCGTCTTACAACGCCAGCAAGCAGGGTACCGATGGGTATATTGGAGAGTTTTTAAGAGAAATTTGCCATTTTCGTGGCTTTTTAAGTAATCAATAATCAGTTCCGGATGCTTTTTGGCATTTTTGCCGCTATATTCATCCATTCCTTCTACATACGAAGCGTCATCTTTAATAGGAGAAATGATAGATAAATGTTCTTTTTTTCCTAAATCAAAATCTTCTTTTCCAGCTCCCGGTGCGACATGGAGGAGTCCCGTCCCCTCTTCTGCCATGACAATTTCAGATCCATCCACAACAGTGTGAAATGTCTTAGGATGCTCTGCTTTCGCTTTTTGTACTAGAGGTAAATGGTCAAACGGAGCAGTATATGGTAATCCAACTAATTCCTTCCCTGGAATATCTTTTATTTTTTTCCATGTAGATTCTACCGTATGAAACAAATATTCATGCACATCTAATTCTTTTCCTTTATGATGCCGTTTTGGTGTCTGGTTATTTTTGTCTTTGTCAATAAAAATAATACGTTCTTTTGTCTGTTCATTTTCCCAAATACCATAGGTAAATTTGGTATTGACTCCAACAGCCACATTTGCAGGAACTGTCCATGGCGTAGTTGTCCAGATGAGTAAACTAGTATTTTCAAAATTAGACGATACTAAGGGTAATTTTACAAAAACAGTTTCATGCGTCAGTTCTTTATAATCTTCAGTCAGCATTTCATGCTGAGAAATTGCTGTTTCACAACGCGGACACCATGGGACGCTGTCTCTTCCTTTATAAATCCATCCTTTTTCGTAACATACTTTGAGAAAATGCCAGATCATGTAGTTATTTTCATCTGACATTGTGTAATAGGAATGCTCCCAATCCATGAAATTTCCCAAACGCTTTGTTTGCTCAGTTTGAATTGCGCTAAATTTGTGTACGCGTTGTTTGCAAAGTTCAACAAATTTCGCGATACTTGCCTTTTTATCACCGGCAACCAAATTTTCGATATCTTTTTTATTCTTGACTCCCAATTCTTTTTCTACTTCTACCTCAACCCATAACCCCTGACAGTCAAATCCGTTCTGAAACCGTTCTTTATATCCCTGCATGGTATAAAATCGCTGCCACAAATCTTTATATGTCCTCCCCCACGCGTGATGCACACCCATAGGATTATTTGCAGTAATAGGTCCGTCTAAAAATGAAAACTTTTTTTTAGAAGAATCGTTTCTATGAAGATATTTTTGTACAATTCCTTGGTCATACCACTTTTTCAAGAGCTCACGTTCTAATGCGGGGAAATCTACCTTTGGAGAAACTGGTTTTAACATACAGGTATTATAGCAGTTTTTCTCCATTCCCGGGAGGGGTTAAACCATGTTATTTTAGTAAAAATTTTGCCTCCAATGTCCTAATTTTGTCACCTTGACAAGAAAATGGAAAAGAGTAGAATAGCAAAAATAAGAGTATAGTAAGAAGTCTGTAAGCTTTTGGTAAGAAATTTCTCTTTTACTCTTATTGTTTAGTTTATCTCTATACATTTACTCTATAAGTTTATAACTACTTGAATAAAATAAATATCTATAATTGAGTAAAAATAGTTAAAATTGCACATTAAAAAGTATGCCGAATAATAGTTGTAATTAAAACCTACGCATTAAATGTCGAATAGAAAGTATTATCTTTCTGTAGTACTTTGTATTTGACATTTAATCTTGTAGTGCGTCTATTTAGTTTGTATCCTTTATCTAAGGAGCCTTCATGTACAAAAACCTGCATCTATTAGAAGAGCGAAAAAAGCAAGGAATTGAAGAGCCTTTCCTCACAATCGTTATAGAAATCCCGACATTCCAACAGGGACTGAAAGGATTTCTCTATGGAACCCTACTTGTAGTTAAATGCATAGCAATAGCGTCTTTTATACCCTTCGTGATACCAATAAGAGTATTTGGTATGTTATATGGGATGTTATTGAACAGCATTTTTCATTCGATTCTGCTACCTTTACTCAAGTTCCTGGGGAAATTTTTGCTCTTTGTCTTGCGGCTAATTGCTCCGGGACTTAAACCCCTTTACTTCTTCATTGAAGAAGGAACAGAGGAGTTCAAAGAAAAAAAGCAGTCCCTACGGCAGCCGTACCCAACTTTTTGTATATTAGCATTAGTGTGTACAATTTTGTGGTCCGTCATAGTAGTGATACAGGTACCCTGGGTCCCAGTACAAATACTTGCTTGGATTCTATTCATTGTATCTATCCTCCTGTGCGTACTTGTACAGAAAATATCACACTAAATAAAATTTACTACCAAATCTTGGAGAGATTCTTGCACTATTGCAGGGAACTTTCCAAGAAGAAAGGAGGACTTTAGTACGCGTTACAACATTATAACTATAGGAAATAGTAAAAAAATTATTATCAATTTGCGATAATAAATAATCTATTACTAAGTTACTTACAGTTCAGAACTGTACTATATTTTTATATACATTTTCTGGCGGCATGCTTTCTTTTCTAACAACACCTTACCAATTAGTCTTCTTACAAATATTACAGTTATTACAATGTAATTAATAAATATATTACTACTTTGCAATTTTTCGAATAGTTAATCCGAGAAGAAAAAGAGAAGCCAGAGTGAGAATCGTTGTGAAGGGTGTGCCTGTTTGGGGTAATTGGGTTGGAGTGGATGGTGGGGCTACTGTTACTATTTGCGCTACTGGTTGCATTGACTGGGGTACTGCTTGATTTGCAACTGCGACATTGATATCTCCTGTTGTTTGACTGACCGTTTGACTCACATTTGATGTGGCACTACTGTTGTTATTATTTGTATTCACATTATTGTTGGTATTATTCACTGTTGTGTTATTCTCTGTATGGGTCACCATATGCTGCGTAGTTGCGTACGCAGGCAGTACAAAAACAGAAAGAAGTAAGACAGGCAAAAGAAAAATTAGTTTATTCTTCATAAAAAATAATAGAAGTACTAAAATCGTACCAAGTGTAGCATGCATGATAATTTTGTCAAGAAAGAAACACGTAAGAAGCTACCTCTTAGGATTGTTACTGTTATTTTTCTCAATCAATCCTTTAATAATAAAATAAATCGCTGCGCCTATGGGGAATATAATCAACGCAGTCTGGATGAGAAAAAGGAGGACTGCATCTGCTGTAACAGGTTCGTTAAACATATTTCATTTCCTCTTACCGATCTAGATACAATGTCAAACATTTAATCCCGCCGCCTGCTTTTTTAAATTCGCTCATAGTAAACAGTATAGGTTCAATATCAAGAGAATACAATTTTTTCTTCAAATCATCATCTAAAAAACTAACCAAAAGTTTTCCATTGATATATACACTGTTACCGATAAAGTTCCCTGCTTGTTCCTGTGTCATTGGAATTGCGCCTTCTATATGTTCTGCTCTTCTTTTACTTTCTTCGTCATAGGCATTTGGGTAATAAAGAACACCTCTGTTTCCTAAAGGACAAAAAGTCGTATCAAAATCATAAAAATAAGGATCAATAAGTTTTAGAGAACATATCGGTACTTGCAGTATCTCTCCTAGTTCCTTGTGCGCCTCTTTATCTGAACGAAACCCATACCCCATATAAAGGACTCCCATATAAAATAAGGCATCTCCTTCTCCTCCTTGAAAATGCTTTAACGTTTTTACCGTATATCCATGTTCATGAAACCACTGCTGAAAGTATTTTTCTTCACCTTTACGCTCTTTATATCTAAAATTACCGCTTACAAAAGTATTTCCTTTTACTATTCCTCCATTTGCAGTAAATACCATATCAGGAAGACCGTTTATTTGATCTATCAACTCCACCTCTACCCCTAATTTCTTATACATTTCATATAATGTATGCCATTGCGTATAGGCTTTTTTATGATTTGGTTGATTGTTGATATCCATCCATGGATTTATTTCATATGCAACATCAAAATATGTAGGACGACACATTACTATTTTCATAATACTATTGGGAATTAAAAGAAACAACTTTGTTTCGAGGCTTCAACTTTGAAGATTATGTTAATTTATACCGTACTTTTGATTTCCTGTCAAGACGTAGGTACTATCAGCGTGTGCCCATATTGTTTTAGCCATTTTCTTTGTTGTCTATATGACGGATTCATGACGCTCACTCTATGCCAAAAATGCATGGAGTGATTTTTTTCTTGAGTATGGGCTAATTCATGCACAACTACATAATTGAGCACCAGAAGCGGCGCCATAATAAGACGCCAGTTGAACTGCAAGGCATTCTCATGACTACACGCTCCCCAACGGGATTTTGTATCTGAAAATGTAATACTTGTATAGTTTGCCTTCATTTGTGCAGCATTCAATTCAATTTGCCTTGTGATAACTTCTCGCGCTTGTTGTATATACCACGCGAGTAATTCTTTTTGCATCCGAAAATGAAGAAACTGCGGAAAAAGAAGTTTGTCATCCAGCACAGAAATCACCGGATAATTGCCTATCTGTACCATATGCTGCTTTCCTAAATACAAAACATTTTTTAAAACTTGAGACATAAATAGAAAGCTAGTATAGCACACGAAAACGTTCTATAATCAAAAAAATACCTACCCTGAAAAATATGAAAAAAATATTATTTTTTTTAGTATCAGTCATTATCGGCATTGTTGTTGTATTTGGATATACACAATTGTCTCTTCATAGCAATACAAACGGTAAGAAGCAATCAGTGAACTCTGCAACAAAATTTTCACTGATAAACCCTCCTAGTCAATCACTGCGTGGAACAATTGCATCAATATCCGGCGAGGTAGCGTGGCAATCAAGAATCGCAACTGAGCCTGCTAAAATCTCAGCTCCACAAATGCTTCAGCAAGGAGAAAATATTGTTACAGGGGATACCGGCACGGTTACAGTACAGTTTACAAGTAGCGGTACCATAACTCTCGCACCGCAAACAGAACTGGATATTATCCAAACCCTCCCTGTAAATTTTGTCTTTGCACAAAATAAAGGAACTGCTACTTATAGCATAAATGGAACAATTCCTATTTCAATTCGTAGTCTTCATGTACTATTATCTCTTCAGCCTGGCAATATAGTAATTACAACAGATAAACAAAACTCTCTTGTCACAGCCGCAGTATATACAGGTTCCATACAAGCCGCGTTCAATGATATAGACTACATGAGTCATGTGATGACAGTAACCAATGGAAATACCTTAATCTTTCATGATGACACAAGAAAGCCACACATAGTGCCACTCCTGTAAGGAGCTATTGTTTGTATTGCTTCAACGGAGTAAGAATGGTGGGGCTTTCATAGCCTAATGCCCACAGAGCTATACCTCCCAAGTTATTTTGCTCTGCAAGAGTAACTTTTGCTTGAGTTGATTGTCCGTCAGGATAAAAGATTTGATGAAAGGTACCTGTACTCCCATCCCGAAAAATAAGATAGGATTCTTGTATTTTGGTATTTTTTTGTGCGCTGCATGTCGCGCATGAAGCTTCCAGTTGCTCTACACGGGAAGTACTGGCTGTCAGACCGGTTCCCGGAATAACTGCCGCATGAGGATCAGCACTCAATGTTTCCCACTCATATCCATACAATGGGATTCCTACAATAATTTTTCCCGCGGGAAGTATTGCAAGCGCTTTTTGGATTGCTGTATTTGTATCATACTCTAACACTGTACCTGCACCCGAAAGCGGCGCAACTGGTCCTGTTACTAAAGATCCTTGATAATGGTAATCGTATGCCATAATCACAATACTATCCACGACGGAAGCAATATCTTTTGGGTTTATTAAATCTTTCTTTATGAGATCTGATGCTGATATTTCTACTGTGAGTGTTCCTGCATGCTGGTTCATTAGTTCCTTTTTTACCTCTTTTACGAACTGGGTAAAATGTGTTCTCGCTTCATCTGAGGCATTATTCGTAGTACTTTCTATATCAAGATTGAGATCTGTAAAACCATACTGATGCATAACAGGAACTATATCCTTCATAAGATTTTTTGCATGGGGAACAGGATCCTTTATCATTTCATTGATTGCATCTGGATCACCGCTGGCAACAGCAAGTGAAAGCGCAACTCCTTTATCATGGGCTTTTGTAAAAAACTTATTTGCTTTTTTTGTCATGAGAGCATTCCATCCAGGCTCTGCTTCGTGTTGATCATTTTGCTTGACAATTTTCCCATCTGCGCCTGCGGTTACGCTAAAATAGGTTAGTGTGGTAATATATGGTGAATAATCTGTCTTAGCTTTACCAATAAGCCAATAGGGTAAAAAACCAACAACGTTTCTTCGCGCGACAATAGGATATATAGGAAAAATAAGAGGAATAGAAGGAACACTCGGAATTAAGAAAAAGAGAACGTATCCACTCATACATCCTACGCAAAGTCCAATAAAAACAACAAGAAAGTTCTTAGCCATTAGTATTATTCTACCACGCGCTTTCTCATCGCATTTTATTACTAAAATATGGAGAGAGATTAGTTTTGTAGATCGGCGGGATCCAGGTGCACTTGCAAACGGGTAATTTTACCGGGTTCTATAACAATGGGTATCCATTTCCATACATATTGATCTTTTTGGGCAACAATTGTGTAATAATTTGCCGGAAGTACTATTTTTAGCGGCGCGCTATTTGCCGGCGCGTTATATTGTGTTTGGTTACTCAGATCTGCATCTCCAGGATCTTTTGTCGTGATGATAATACGGACATTTGCCATATCTGAAGTTACAACAAGCGTTCCACTCTGGGTAGTCTGAGTACCAGGGAATTTTTGCGGCAAGCCGTTAGGATATTTTTGTTCTTGTAAAGACAAAGCTACATCAGACGGCGGCGCATCTTTTAAAGCAAATTGATCTAAATAAGGGTCACGTTTAAAAGACGTTGTTTGTGGTGCAGGGGTTGTTGTTAGAGGAGATTGTTGCGCAATCCGGTGTAGCCATAGCAGTATCAGGCACAGAATTATTGCTAATCCAATGAAAACGCTTGCAATGAAAATGATTTTTTTATGTGATTGATTCATGAGCTTTTTTAGAGTACCACATTATAGTTACATGCTGCATGTGCACCTAAGTCGTTTCTGAAATCACAAAACCACCCTGACCCAGGATCTGTCCGGGCAAATGGATTTAGTTGATAATGTCCATAAACTCCCATCGGAAGATTCGGGTCGCCCAGGGGATTATTGAAATCCTGCCAGTTCCATTGGAGGTTTCCCAGAGGGATATGATACTGCGCCATAAGTTTTCTGACAAGCGTTATTGTCGTGTTATACTGTGCCACGGGTTGCGCTGCTTTATTTCTATATACAGCTGGACTAATCATTTCAATTGAAATATCATTCAAGTATCCTCCTACACCAAATCCGACTTCAGCTGTTGTACCCAATGTTTCAAGGATTTGCAATGCGCTGCCGTTTTGACCAATAATAAATTGCGCCGATGATCCCCTCCCATTAGAACCACTGGCAAAATAATCGCGTATTTGAGCAGGAGTTCCTCCTGTTGCGGTAATATGGAGCACTATAGATTTTGGAGTCATACACCACCCCGGTCTTCCGTGCCAAGGTCGAATAGGGATAAGTGTTTTCTGAATCCCGAAAGAAACAATTGTCCCGCTACAAAGCGTGTGCTGCCCGGTTGGGGGAGGAACTGGAGGTTGAGGTTGCGTTGATGTAGGAGTAGGTTTTAGTGTTGGTGCTGCTGTCAGAGGCGTAGAAGTTACTGTAATAACATAGCATGATCCCATTTGTAATGTATTACTCCCCGTAGTCGGAGTAGGACAAACTAACCGTTGTTCAGCAAAGGAGATTTGTGGTTCCTTGATCTGCATAAAGAAGATACCGAGAATACTCAGAATACAAAAAATCAGGATTTTCTCTTTCATTCGCATAAGTACACCGTATATTAATACTAAAACATCGCGTACTTTATGTAAACTACATAATGGAGAAAAAAACGTTTATTACCTAACTCAGGTTGTGCGAGAAGTTTTGCCAGTTCTGTAAGCCCAGCGAATCCTTTACCCAGTTTGTCGTACGCAATTTATTTACTGTCTTTAGAAATTACCTTTACATTGTTTAATCTAAGTAAATTGGAAATCTATATTTATAGAGATTATAGCAGTTTATTCTTGAGCTTTTGCATCATATCCTGCTTTTTTAATAGCGGTAATTATTTCCTCCTCTGAAATTTTATCAGGTTCAAATTCTACTTCTGTTATTGCTTTTGCGTAGTTCGTTTTGACATCTTTCACTTTTTCAGTATCTTCAATCTCTCCATCTATATTCATGGCACAACTCGTACAGTGCATGCCTGTAATTTTAAATTTCTTTATTATCATATCTTTATATTACATGCATTGTTCCTTTAAACATTCCCATTCCACACATAAAAGGCAGATCGCCTATTTGACTTGGTGCCGTGAATGTTATGTCACCGGATTGTCCAACAGGGACTACTTTTTGCACTTGTAAACTTGGAATCGTAAATGATTGCTGACACCCTTGACCATCTGTATTTGTTAAATGAATAGTAACTTGTTTTCCTGCCGGAATAGTAAGCTGGTCAGGGTTGTAACCATTAGCAGTTATCGCAATTGTTGCGGCTTGTTGTGCTGTTCCTGCTGTCTGTGAACTTGTATTAATTGGAGAACAAATAGCAAATACACAATATGCAGTTTTAAACATATTACCAAATGTTAAATTACTTCCGGATAAGACAATAGCAGTATTTACATTCCAGAGAGCAAGAAGAACGATTGCGAATGCGGCAAACCGCATAAATTTCTGATGAAGCGTATCTCCTAATTTTGTTGCGAAATACCCAAGAACAAAAAATATAGGAGAAGTTCCTAAAATAAAAGAAAATAAGATTGCTGCTCCGTATATGGGTTTTCCTGATGCAATTGCTAATGCCATCATTGCTTGTGTTGTTCCGCAAGGAATAAAGACGGTAAATGCCCCAAGCGTTGCCGGTGCGAAAATATCATTACTTTTTGATTGTTTTCTGACTAATCGGGTTAAAAATCGAGGTGGTTGGATAACAAAATATCTGAAAATTGGATGGACATTCAAAATATTGAGTGCTGTACCTATCATAAAAATTGCAACTACAAACTGTAAAATTGTTCGAACCTCTAAAGATAATTGGAATGCGGAACCAAGAAGTCCTAATAATAACCCAAGAACTGTATAAGCGACGAGTTTTGCTCCAAGAAATGAAAGAATAGGTAGGGCTGCGCCTTTCGTAGCCTTTTCTTTCAGTCGGTTTTCTTCTCGTTGTGCTATTGTTGCGGCAAGAAGTCCTCCCTGAACTGCCATACACGTTAATCCGCCCGTTATTAAACCTGTTAAAAATATTCCTATCAAACTTGAATTCTGCGCAGCAGAAGTTGGAAATTTTATTACTGTAACAACCAAGAGAAAAGCAATACTAAATACTCCTAATAACGCAAGAGAAATATACTTTTTATTGGTAAATATACTTTGTGAAGAAACAGGAATAGTTATAGTTCCCGGTTTCTTGATTTGAGACTTAATTACTTGATGTTTTTTCATGATTTTCTTTTTCATATTGAGTAGTCTTATCTAGTTTAGCAGAACATTTATTCTGATTCATCTACTATTATTTCTTGCTTATTTTTTTCTTAGATTTTCGCTTTTTTTAACAATAGTGAGTTACTTACTACTGAAATAGAACTTATTGCCATTGCTGCTGATGCAAATATGGGATTTAAAAGAGTATGGAAAAATGGATAAAGAACACCCATCGCAACAGGAATAAGAATAATGTTATACCCAAAAGCCCAAAACAAATTCATTTTAATAGTACGCATCGTCTTTTTGGAAAGCGTAATTGCTGAAGCCACAGATGAAAGATTTTTATTGACTAAAGTTATATCTGCCGCTTCAATCGCCACATCTGTTCCACTTCCCATAGCAATACCAATGTCAGCTTTTGCTAAGGCAGGTGCGTCATTTATTCCATCGCCAACCATAGCGACTTTCTTTCCTTCTGCCTGTATCTTTTTTATTTCTTCTTCTTTTTGGTCTGGCAAGACTTCTGCTATTACTTTTGTAATGCCTACTTGTTCTGCTATTACTTTTGCAGTTTTCGCGTTATCTCCAGTAAGAAGTACAACCTCAATCCCCATACGAACAAGTGCTTCAATTCCTGTTTTTGCACTTGTTTTTATCGTATCTGCTATAGCAAGAAGTGCTACATTTTTCCCATCTATCCCGACAAAGGCTAATGTCTTTGCTTGGGTAAGAAAGTTTTCTGCTTTCTGGTCAAGTCCTGCACATCGCATCACGTGTTCTAGTTCCATAAACTTTCTTGTTCCCACAACGATTTGTTTACCATCAACAATACCTTTTACTCCCTTTCCCGCTAGAGCATGAAACTTATCTACAGTGTATTCTTGTATCTGTTTTTCTTTCCCAAAGTGTACGATTGCTTCAGACAAGGAGTGTTCTGAGCCTTTTTCCAGTGAAACAACAAGACTGAGAATATATGTCTGCAAATCCATTTTGTTTGGTATGCTCCATTTGAGAGCGTCTTTTACGTCTTCAATTTCTTCCATAAGTAAATAATCGGTTACTTTTGGTTTTCCTTCTGTAATTGTTCCTGTTTTATCAAAAACCACAGTATCAAGCTTATTGGCAGTTTCTAAACTTTCTGCGTCTTTAATAAGAATTCCGCTTTCTGCTCCTTTGCCTGTTCCAACCATAATCGCTGTCGGGGTAGCCAGTCCCATCGCGCAGGGACAAGCAATAATTAACACTGCCACGGTATTGAGAATGGCAAACAAAAGGGCCTTACTCCCTCCGAAGTCATACCAAATAGCAAATGTAAGTAAGGCAAGCATCAGAACTGCGGGTACAAAGTACGAAGAAATTAAATCCGCAATTCTCTGAATAGGTGCTTTACTTCCTTGCGCTTCCTGAACAAGTTTAATGACTTGAGAAAGCATGGTATCGCTTCCAACTTTTGTCGCTTTGTATAGAAATGTTCCTGATTTGTTAAATGTCGCTCCGACAACACTATCGCCTTTTGTTTTCTCAACAGGGATACTTTCACCCGTCAGCATGGATTCATCAACGCTTGATTCTCCCTCTAATACCTCTCCATCAACAGGTATTCTTTCTCCTGGGCGCACTCGAAGAATATAACCAATCTCCACTTGCTCTATTGGAATATCAATCTCCTGTCCGTCTTTTATCACTCTTGCTGTTTTTGCTTGAAGTCCAATGAGTTTTTTTATCGCATCTGATGTTGAGGATTTTGCTTTTGCTTCAAAATATCTTCCAAGTAAGATAAGTCCAATAATAATCGTTGACGTATCAAAAAACGGCATAGGATTTAACCCAATGCTTTTAACAATATCGGGAAAGAAGGTAACAAAAACAGAATATCCATAGGCGACACTTGTACCTATTGCAACTAACGTATCCATATTCGCTGTTCGATGCCTGAGTGATTTAAACATTGCACGGTAAAATTCCCATCCCGCCCATATTTGCACAGGTGTTGCAAAAATAAACTGGACTAATGGATTTTGGAGAAATGAGGGAGCATAATTCATCAGGATTGGAAAACTTCCCCAGAGAATAAGACCGCCAAAGAATAAACTAAAAATGACTTTATTACGAAGCTCGTTTAATTCTCGCTGTTTCTCTTTTTTTTGTTCTTCTTCGCTCTTGACCTCTTCATTTACTATTGCTCTATAACCAACATTGGAGACAACCGAAGCGATTGTTTCTTTTTTTACCTTCTCTTTGTTGTATGAAATAGTTGCTTGCTCTGTAGCAATATTCACTGTACAATTTTCTACTCCGTCAATTTTTTTTATAGCTCGTTCAATAACCCGAACACATGAAGCACAATGCATGCCTTTAATAGGAAAAAACTGTTATTTTTTTATTCAAGGGCAAATACTTTCGGATTTTAAAATCTTCTATGACAACTTCTTCCAAACAAGAACTTGGATCTTTGCGGAGAAAATTTATTTTTGTGAGTTGGCCTTTTTTAACAACTATCGTGCTTGGGCTATATCCTCCATCAACGATAATATCAACGGAATCAGAAACTTCTACTTGGTTTTCTCTTTTCATCAGAAAAAACCAATATACAAAGAAGATTACAAATAGATCAATTGTAGTAACAATAAGTTTATCCAGTGTCATAGGTTACGATTTTTTCTTAAAGACAGCCATGATTTCAGCAATCGCTTTATTGCCCTCTCCTTTTTTTATTGCATCTGCGGCACAGGTTTGCAGATGGTTCTCTAAAAGCACATTCCCTGTCTCTTTTAGTCCGCTTTCAACCGCATTGAGTTGTTGTAAAACATCAATACAGTACGTATCTTCTTGTACCATTTGCATTACTTTCTCCAAGTGTCCTTTCGCAATTTTTAAGCGATGTAATATTCGTTCTTGTGTGTCTTTTGGTCTATATGCCATATATCCCCCTCATAGGGATATGATATGACTAAAGAAAACTCCTGTCAAGGATGTATTATTTACGACAGAGGAGGTTATTAACAGTTAATACCAACCTAAAAGAAAATACTAAGTATCCTAGTACCTAGTAGTGCCTTCTTATGATATTCACACA
>WNFI01097644.1_pt1 | contig 24570 bp, 23 predicted proteins | sample 5400471 | NCBI WGS metagenome assembly WNFI01 (sample SAMN13153348, study PRJNA577476) | soil metagenome | isolation source: 100 cm saprolite on Douglas fir-dominated hillslope | place: USA:California | collected 2013-09-17 | reverse complement strand
TGTGCTTCTTTCCGGGTAGCTGTAGTCCTTTACATCGCCGTCCCAGTGACGGACGCTGATGATGAGATTTTTGTTCTGATGCGGTGCCGGATCAATCCCGAGATTGAAACGGGTAACCTCAAGTTGCAGTACGCCGTCGTGAATGAAGGTCCGAACACGGGCCGTCACATCGACACGGCCTCCCTGGGCTCCCCATTCCGCGCGGACCAACTCACCGCCTTGCGCCATGGCCGAGCCTGCGAACAGCCACGCGCAGGCGAACACCGCAAGGGCACCTAGCGCTAATCTGGATTTCATAGTTTCCCCCCTGGAAATCATAGGGTCAGGTGCGGCTAGCGATCACTGTACGAAAGGCCAACGACTACCGTGCTTAGTCGGAAGAGAGAGAACAGAATCTTGAACATGGCGGCGGCCACTTGGTGAAACGGATGAAATTCATGCGGGCGACGATTCGGCGGCTGCTGGCGCAACGGCTGCAGCCTCCATTTCTTCGATCACGGCGTCGGCGAACTCTGACGTTCCGGCTTTGCCGCCAATGTCGCGGGTGAGCTTCTCGTGGTGACGGTAGACGCGTTCGAGCGCGTTACGAATTTTAGTAGATGCTTCGTGCTCCCCGAGATGACGTACCATGAGGAGCGCGGATCGCAATAGCGCGGTCGGATTCGCCAGATTCTTCCCGGCGATATCGGGAGCCGACCCATGTACCGCTTCAAAAATGGCGCACTGGTCCCCCAGGTTTGCGCTCGGCACAAACCCCAAGCCACCGACAAACGCCGCGCACAGATCCGAGATAATGTCGCCGTAAAGGTTCTCCATCACCAGCATGTCGTACTGATAAGGATTCATCACCAACTGCATGCAGGTGTTGTCGACGATGTGCTCGCCATAAGTGATCTCGGGGAAGCCCTTGGCGATATTGCGGCAACAGCGCAGAAAAAGTCCGTCCGACAACTTCATGATATTCGCCTTGTGAATAGCATGAACCTTCTTGCGCTGGTTCTTCCTGGCATACTCAAACGCGAACTTGGCAATGCGCGTGGAGGCTTTCTCGGTAATGATCTTCAAACTCTCGACCACGCCCGGCACGACCTCGTGCTCAAGCCCAGAATAGAGGCTCTCTGTGTTCTCGCGTACGATGATCAGATCCACATCCGGATAACGCGTGGGGACATGAGGCAGATTGCGGATAGGCCGAAAGTTCGCATAGAGCTCGAACTTTTTGCGCAGAGCGACATTAATGCTGGGGAATCCCCCGCCCACCGGAGTTGTGACCGGGCCCTTCAAGGCCACGTGCGTGCGCTCGATGGAGTCAATCAATTCCTTGGGGATGTATTCGCCTGATTTCTCGAACGCCTCCGCGCCTACCGCGAACGTTTCCCACTCGAACTTCACCCCGGTCGCTTCCAGGATGCGCACCGTTGCCTTCGTTACCTCCGGACCAATCCCATCGCCCGGGATCAGCGTCACTCTATGGGTCATAAAGTCCTTAGATCTTCGTAGCTTTGGCCTTAACCTCCACCGCTTCTTTCGTTTTCACCAGATCCTTTAACTCATTCATGAACTCTTTCACATCCTTGAAGTCCAGGTACACCGAGGCAAACCGCACATAGGCTACTTTGTCGTAGCGCCGCAGGCGGCTCATGATCAGCTCGCCCAGTTCGCTGGTCTTCCGCTCACGTTCCGCCGACTCAATCACGAACGACTCGGCCTCGTTCACGATCTGTTCGAGCTTGCCGATCGGTACCGGGCGCTTTTCGCAGGCCCGCAAGAGGCCATTGAGCACCTTCTGGCGGTCGAACTTCTCGCGTCGCCCATCCTTCTTGACCACCATATAAGGAATTTCGTCAATGCGCTCGTAGGTGGTAAACCGCTTGCCGCACTTCAGGCACTCGCGCCGGCGACGAATCGATTCCGCCTCCTTACTCTCGCGCGAGTCTACAACCTTGTCATTGGCAAATCCGCAAAAAGGACATTTCATGGCGCCGGTTTTTCCCGATTTGCAATTTCGGAGATCTCAGCCTTTCATCTCCAAGCCCGAGCTTCGTCCCAAAGGGTTGTCATTCCAACCCCTGAGCGAGACGAAGAAAGGAGGAATCAGAAATTGTAACAGTTTGATTTGCCGCTGACTTGCCCGGGTTAGTGCCAGAACAAGCACATGCACAGGCGAATGCCCAGAAAGCAAAACGGGCGCTCGCACCCCCTGCGGTGCGAACACCCATTTTTCCCCATTCCCTCCCGGTGACGGAGGGCGTGAAGGCTTCGTCCGTGAGTTCTGCTGATTCCGTCAACTGGCAGGCTACTGGACTACCTTGAAAATGCCTCAGCCAAAGCAATTACTTGTCAAAGCGGTGTCTTCAATTTGTAAAAAAGTAAAGTCTTGCGGCTTTTGTGAACGTGCCGTTAGCCAGGGCAAAGCTCCGGTATGGCAGTCACAGATTTGATGTGCCTCGCCTTCTTACGAAGGCCACGAATTGTGCCAGGAATGCGGGTCTCTTATCGGTTCTTGAAGAACTGCACCGCGCGCTCGTGTTTCTTCGCCGCCGCGAGTGAGGAAAACGTCCCCAGATTCCGACGCTTTCTCGTCTTTGCATCCTTCTTCCGTGAATAAAGCCGGTACTCTCCAGACTTTATTTTCCGAATCATAAAAAATGAAGATGCGGTTGCCAGTGGCCAGGTTGGCGGCAAAATGTGGCACACTGGGGGCCTTACCGTTCGCGGAAGTTGGACAGGTGGGCAGGGAAGATCGGTCGCTCACACCACAAAATACTTTGCACCCGGATGATGCACCACCAGCGCCGAAGTGCTTTGCTCCGGTTCAAGCAGGAACCCGGATGTCAGCCGGCTCCAGCGACGTGAGGGCCGCACTGATCTCGGTGCCGAGGAGCATCGTCCCCGTCTCCTGCAGCGTGACCTGCACCGTGACCGGCAGCCGCTTGCCCGCTTTCCGCATCGCCTCCAGCACGCCGACGGTCGCGACTTTGGCCTGCAGCAGATCCTGACAGGTTTCGATCAGCAGCAAATCCACCCCGCCCTCAATCAACGCGGCAGCCTGTTCCTCATATGCAGCCGCCATCGCATCAAAGCCGATGTGCCCCAGCGACGGCAGCTTGGTAGTCGGTCCCATCGACCCTGCCACAAATCTCGGCTTGTCGCTGGTTGAAAACTGCTGTGCTACCTCACGAGCCAGCTGCGCAGCCTTGACATTGATCTCCCGAACTCGATCTGCCAGGTCAAACTCCGCCAGAACGATGCGCGATCCACCGAACGTGTTGGTTTCGACAATGTCGCAGCCCACGCCGAAGAAATCCGCATGGATGTCGCGAATAATGTCGGAACGGCTCAGCACCAACACTTCGCTGCAGTTCTCCTTGCCCCAGTAATCGTCCAGGGTGGATTCCGCGTCTGAATGTTGGTCCCCATCGCGCCGTCGTAGACGATGACGCGCTCCTTCACGATCTGTAGAAAATCGGTCATGCTTGGCTCTTAGTGGCTCTTACTCCCTATCCGTGTAGATCCGTGTGCATCCGTAGCGAAAAGTTGATGCGTGGGATGTTAATGCCAACTGGCAACCGGCTCCATGCACAAACGCCGGCCCCCAGGACCGGCGTGATTCGCGATCGAACTCGAAACTCGTCTCGAAGTTCAGCTCCCCGGCACCATCTCCGCCGGCGCCCCGCCATCCACGTCGGCCTGGTTGAATACCACGTTCGCGCCCATGTGTGCTGGCCGGGGGGCCAGCATTTGCTCCTTGCGGTAAATCAGATCGCTGACATTGAATGACGCCAGCTCAAATCCATGCCCATGCGTGATCGCATCGGTCGGGCAAGCTTCCACGCAATACCCACAGAAAATACATCGATTGTAATCTATGTTGTAGACGCGGGCGTAGCGCTCGGCCCCGCTGACGCGGTTCTCGGCAGTGTTATCGGCAGCTTCAATGTAGATGCAGTTGGACGGGCACGCCGCGGCGCAAAGGAAGCAGGCCACACACTTCTCCAGTCCATTTTCGTCGCGCTGGAGCACGTGGGCGCCGCGGAAGCGGGCTTCGATGCGCGCCCCGCGAAGCGGACCCTTGCCATCGGGATAGTTTTCGACGGTGGTCGGCTGGAACATCTCCATGAAGGTGATGCTCATGCCCTTGGCGATAGCGGCGATGTTCTTAAGAACCGGCATGCTCAACTAGTATACCGGAGGAGTGGCGAGCAGTCGCGGAGCTAGTCGCACAGCTGGCGGACGGCGAGAGATGAGAAATTGCCGGAGCCGGAGCTTTGCCCCCTTCCGACCTTCATTGCCCGGATTCTTCCAGTTTCTTTCCCACCAGCATGGCGCAGTACTGAATGATGTCCTGATCTTCGGGAGTGAAAGCAGCAGGGAAGTGGCTGTCGATATCCAATTCGCCCACTACTTTCCCACGAACAAAGATTGGGACGACAATTTCGGACTTAGTTTCAAGGGAACAAGCGAGATAACGTGGGTCTTTGCTGACGTCGTCGACAATGACTGTCCGGCCGCTGGAAGCGGCAGCGCCGCAGATACCCTGATTGAGCGGAATTCGAGTGTGCGGCGTCATGGCCCCTTCGAAGGCATCGAGCACGAGCATGGGCGGTTGCGCTCCCGGTTCGAGCATGTAGAAGCCCACCCAGTTGTATTTGAGCATGCGCTCGTGCAAAAGCTTGACCATCTTTTGCATGAAAACATGGACCGCGGGCGACGCCTGTGCCAGTTCGGCGACTTGGTTACGAACTTCCTCGATCCTCGCAGCTACGGGCATCAGAGAAATCTTAACTCACGCAGCAGGATTCGGGACTGGGGAAATGGGCCCAATGGTAATCTGACGGATTCCTTTCGTACCTGGAAATAGGGTGGGGTCGATGGCGTGAGCCAGGGCGTCGAGTCCCTGAAGAAGCGTGGGCGCGGGTGTGTTTAGAAATTCGTCGCGGATGCAGAAGACTTGTCCAGTGCGGGAAGCGGCTGTTCGCTGCCAACCGCGGTCGGCAATGATTTTCTCCAGCGGAACGCGGTCTCCGGCTCCGCACCACGAGGCAATGATGATGTCGGGATTCAATCGCGCAACTTCTTCGGCCAGGATCTGGTGGCCGGGGACACCCATGAAGCATCCGCCAGCGGCTTCGACCAGCTCTGCTACCCAGGTTTGAGAAGCGATCAGCGGCTTCCCCCACTCTTCGCAGAAAACCTTGGGCTGGGGTGAGTGGCTGGGGCGGGCACGGACTTGTTCACGGACTGCTTGAATGTGGCGCTGCATCGTGCCGATGACTTCCTCGCCGCGTTCACTGGCTCCCACTGTTCCAGCGATTGTGGCGATGTCGGTATAGATGTCAGACAGCGTTTTGGGAGCGAGGCCAAGAAAACGGGTGCCAGACTTCAGAATTTCGCTGACCGCCCTTTCCTGGTAGGGAACGGCCGCGATGACGAGGTCTGGGTTAGCCGCGACTATCTCTTTGTTGTTTGCGGTCCAGGAATCGGCAATGATGGTTCGAGAGGAAGTGGAGACCTCGGGGACGACGTCCGCGCAATATTTTGTGCAGGCGACGACGCGTTGTAACTCGCCGACGGCGGCGAGGATGACCGTCGCGCTGGGCTGCAGGCTGGCAATGCGGCGCGGGGCGTGACTGGAGGACATAAATCAATCTTAGGCTAAGCTTATGCTTCTGGAAATTGTTGCGTAATTGTCGGGTGGCGACCCGAATGTTTTCAGAGACTTAATTACCTTCAGCAACGAATCGCACCAACCGATTGAGGCCTGCGGCCATCTCATTGAAACTCGATGGTTCAACGTTTGAGGAGGTAATCTGTGCTTTGGCAGAGATCACTTTTTGTCGCGGCCTGCTTTAATGCAATATTCCTGCTGGGCAGCTTCAGACCAAGCCTGGCCACTCCGCTGCAATCCGTTGATCCACATGCGACGGTTCCTGCTACCTCTTTTCAATTGACCGTACAACTAATGGGCAGCGCAACCGGGACGGTGGTGAGCAATCCCGCAGGAATCAGCTGCGCTCCGACGTGCACCGCTTCATACGCTTCGGGAACACAGGTCAAGCTGACCGCGACGGCCAGTAAAGGCGCATTCTTCGCCGGGTGGGGAGGCGCCTGCAAAGGCACGGCCAGCACGTGCACGCTGACGATGAATGCGAACCAATCGGTGACCGCGACTTTTAATGTGTCGCAGACGGTGAATGTTTTAAACCACATCATCTTCATGGCGCAAGAGAACCGTGGCCTCGATCACTACTTCGGCGCGTTGCGAGCCTATTGGAGGGCGAACAAGTTTTCAGATCAGTCCTTCGACGGACTCCCGCAATTCAATCCGACCTCCGGAATTGCGCCGCTTTACGGGCCGCCACCGGCGAACCCGGGATGCGATCCTGCATATCCGCCACCGAATGATTGCATCGTCGATAGCAACAGTCCGCAAGTTGCGTCTTACCACCTGATCACGCAGTGTATCGAGAACCCCAGCCCTTCCTGGAACGAGAGCCATGAGGATTGGAATCTGGTCAATCCGTATTCGGTTACTCCAACCCTGGACGGCTACGTCTACACCTCGGCGCACGATGCGCGCAATAACAATCCTCCCTTTAACGACACGAAGGGAATTCGCTCCATGGGGTACTACGACGACACGGATTTGAATTACTACTACTACATGGCCTCCCAGTTCGCGACTTCCGATCGCTGGTTTGCTCCGGTCATGACGCGGACTTCGCCGAATCGCGAATATCTCATCGCGGCCACTTCGCAGGGATATGTTTATCCCATCGGCACAGATAGTGCGGACCAGGCGCTGTTAACCGCTACAACAATCTTTCAGGAACTGCAGACCGAGGGCATCAGCTGGAAGATCTACGTCAATCCTCAAAATAGCCCGTGTCAGTCAAACCCAACGCCGCAGTGTCTGCTCACGCTGAGTTATGTGCAGAATTTCCAGTGGGGACAGACGATTCCTTCGCAGTATCCGCAGAGCCTGGTGCCGATCTCGCAGTACTTCAATGACGTGCAGAATGGGACCCTGCCGCAGGTGGCGTTCATCGAACCAGCGTCGAGCGCTGGGCTCGATGAGCACGGATCCGACTCGGATCAGTACCCGATCAACATTCAGCTGGGTGCGAATTACGTTTCGTCTCTGATTAACCCGCTGATGACGAGCAGTTCGTGGAAGGACTCGGTATTCATTCTGACCTTCGACGAAGCCGGCGGGCTGTACGACCACGTGGCGGCTCATTCCGCGGTAAGTCCGGACGGCATCAAGCCCAAGGATCTGCTGCCGGGGGATATTTGCACCCAGACGACCGGCCCGACTTGCGATTTCACCTACACCGGTTACCGGCTGCCGCTGATCGTGGTCTCCCCCTATGCAAAGAAGCATTACGTAAATCACAACGTCGCCGATTTCACCGCAATTTTGAAATTGATTGAGACCCGGTTCAACCTGGCACCGCTGACCAAGCGGGATGCAGCGCAGATCAACATGACGCAGTTCTTCAACTTCAATTTCCCACCCTGGATGAAGCCGCCGACACCTCCGGCTCAGAACACAAGTGGATCTTGCTATCTGAACCAGTTGCCTTGAGGATTCGGGTGCTTGGGGAAGTCTATAACCAAGCCGTGGGTCAGGCTGGGAGCTGATTCAAAGCTGCGGATAGGGCATCCAGAGCCAGTTGCGCGGCGTGGCTTGAGGCTTGTGGGAGACCGCCGACGGCGGCAACTATGTCTTTGCGCCGCAGTTTGCGTGCGTCGTCGACTGTCTTTCCCGAGACCAGCTCAGTCAGCGCTGAGCCGCAAGCCATGGCTGGGACGCATCCCTTGGCCTTGAAGCGTACCTCGGAAATACGCCCGGAGGTAAATTTCAGTGTCAGTCTCAGTACGTCTCCGCAGGCGGGGTTTTCGATTTCGACCGCTACATCAGGATCGGAAATTTCGCCGGCGTTGCGCGGGTCCTGGAGGTGATCAAGCGTTTGGGCGGAATACATCGCAACCACATTGTAAAACGGACAGTCCATCGGGCTATGCGGCTATACGAAAGAACCGCCATCAGAGTGGGAACTACTCGCGTCTCGTGCCGTCCGGGAAGTAGACAGTGAAATTACGCTGGCGGGCAGTCGCTTCGAGATCCGGATTCGGGTTGACCGCGAAGGCGTGCTTGGCCATGGCGAGCATTTCCGTGTCCCACCGGGAGTTACCGAAGGCAGCGTCAATGTCTTGCGTGACAACTTCGCGCAATGCGCGGGCCGGCGCGAATCAACCACTCGTTCGACGAGGAGACTGCCCAGACATCGCAGCCACCCTGCTGAAGGCGTCCGACCAGTTCGCGCATTTCAGGGAAGATGTGCCCGGGAAATGAGTGTTCAAAATAATCGCTGGTGGCGCGCAGCAGGGCGGATTCGGGCATGCCCCGGTGCATGGTAACCATTTCTCCGCACATGTCGTCCTCCGAGACTCTCCCGGCTTTGTAGTCGGCGTAGCGGACGCGCATCGACTTGGCAATGACTTCGGAGACGATACCTTGCTTGAGTTCCCAATCGAAGAAGCCTTCGCCGACGTCACCGGACCATAGTGTGCCGTCGCAGTCAAAAGCGGCGACGCGGGGTTGGAGGCGAAGGACAAGGTCGAGGAATGATGCCGGGGAGTCAGTTTGCAATTTGATTCCAATCGCCGCAGTCGCGGAGCTTCCAAGATAACGGGAGATCGGGTCCGGAGCCAAGGGGTGGAAAAAACTCGCTGCTGCGGGGTAATCCTACTTTGAGGTGAGCGCTGAGAGTTTGGCGTAGTCGTCGGGGGTGTTGATGTTCACCGTCACATTGGGATCATCCACCGCCACATATCGGATACGGTCCCGATGCAGCTGCTCGATGTCGCGCGCCGTGGAGGTCGGCGGGGCGTGAAGGAAGGCTTCGATCATTTCACGTCCGACGAGCAAAGGGTGACCATGCTTACCGGAAAATTCCGGAACGACCGCCCAAATTTCATTTCCGGCGGTTTCGAAGGCCTCCCGCAAACGCTGGACCGTCGCGGTGCTTGCGGGCGGCCGGTCGACCAGTGTAATGATGGCGGCATCGCGCCCGCGATTGAGCAATTCGCGCAGGCCTACCTGAAGGGAACTGAACTGTCCGCGGCTGGGATCGGGATTGATGACGATCGATGCGCCGTTGGCGTAGGCGATGGGAGCGAGCGCGGCCTCGTTTTTGCCGGCGACGACCAGGACGAAGTCAGTTGAGAGCGAAAAGGAATGGATGGCTGAGGAAAGAAATGTGTGCCCCGAAGGTGGTTGTCCAGCAGCCGACGGAGGCCAGGGAAGTAACGCCTTGTCGGTCCCCATGCGCGAGGATTCCCCGGCGGCGAGAATCACTCCTGCGAAGCTGGGAGCGCGGGACATGAAGAGTTCGATTGGAAACCAGGTGAGAGTAATTGGCAATCAAAAACGTGGGATTCGGATCAGGCGTTCCTTTTGCCGTCTTCCAACACTTCTGCAGCCGTATCCGACTCCCGGCTTGATTTCTTATCCACATCTACCTCTTTGCCTTTGAACCAGCTCATATGCGGCACAGCAGCGGTCGCCTGGCGGCGGATGGCGATCAGTTCGGCGGTAATGGCTACGGCGATTTCTTCGGGCGTGATGGCTCCGATATCGAGACCGACAGGAGCATGCACGCGGTCGAAAAGATGGGCAGGGACGCCCTCCTTCTGGAGCGTCTTGAAAATCTCAATAACCTTACGCTTGGAGCCGATCATGCCGACATAGCGGGCACGAGTTTGAACGGCCCACCGGAGGATACGCATATCGTCTCGATGACCGCGGGTGACGATGACGACATATGAAGACTCGTTGGGGTCCAGATGCTGCATGGCCTGGTCGAAGTCCTCTGCATAAACCTCGCGAGCGGATGGGAAACGCTCTTTGGTGGCAAAGGAGGTGCGGTCATCGGCGACGATAACATCAAATCCAGCATTGGCAGCCGTTTGGGAAAGATTGATGGCGACATGACCTGCACCGAAAACATAAAGTAATGCCGGAGGTAAGACGGGCTCCACGAATATCTCGAGCGTGCCCCCGCAGACCAGGCCCGTATCGTACTTTGGGTCTTGGTTGAGGTCGAAGGTCAGTGTGCGAGGCTTTTCCGATTCCATTACTTCTCGGGCGGCTTGCCAGATCTCAGCTTCGACGCAGCCCCCGCCGATCGTGCCGACAATGGAGCCATCATCTCGAACCAGCATCTTGGCCGTGCGAAACGAGGGAATCGAGCCCCGGACATTGACGATCGTGGCGACAGCACCGCGGCGTCCCTCGCGCCGGAGCTGCACGATTTGTTCGTAGATGTCCATTACACCTATTCTAACGCGACCTGGCGGAAACACTGCAGGTATGGCGGTCCTGATTCTTCGCCAGTCGTGAGATCGAGATTCCTTCGAGTATCTTAGATGCAGCGCTCTCAACGGAGGGACGCCCCATGAAAGCCGTCCGCATTCATCAGTTTGGTGGGCCGGAAGTTTTGACTTATGAAGATGTGCCAGATCCGCAGCCAAGGAAGGATGAGGTCCTGCTGCGTGCGCGGGCCTGCGCTCTGAATCATCTGGATGTCTGGGTGCGGAAAGGGCTGCCTGGAGTGAAACTGCCACACATTCTTGGCAGCGACATTGCCGGGGAAGTGGTGGAAGTCGGCGAGTACATCAGCGGATTCAAGCCTGGACAACGAGTGCTGCTGGCGCCGATGCACTTCTGTGGACGCTGCGCGAAATGTGTTGCGGGGCTGCAGAACCAGTGTCGTGAATTCACTGTGCTGGGCAATGCGGTGGATGGTGGGAACTGCGAGCTGATCGCAGTGCCGGCCGCCAATGTGATCCCGATACCTGACCACCTTGATTTCAATCAGGCAGCGAGCTTGCCGCTTGTGTTTCTGACTGCGTGGCACATGCTGGTGGGAAGGGCGGCAGTGCGGCCGGGACAGACGGTGCTGATCCTGGGAGCGGGTTCCGGCGTGGGGATAGCGGCGATCCAGATTGCAAAGTTGTTCCATTGTCGCGTGATTACGACCGCGGGCGATGACTCGAAGCTAGAGAAGGCGCGGGGGCTGGGCGCCGATTTTGGGATTAACCACTACCAGCAGAAAATTTCCGAAGAAGTGCGCAAGATCACGAATAAGGAAGGCGTGGACATTGTGGTGGAGCACGTGGGGGCGGCAACGTGGGACGAAAGTTTTAAGTCGCTGAAGCCAAGTGGCACCCTCGTTACTTGCGGGGCGACTACGGGGCCGAACGTTGGAATCGACTTGCGGTTTCTCTTCTCGCGGCAGTTGACCCTGCTTGGGTCTTACATGGGTACCATGGGCGAACTCCACGAAGTGCTGGGCCACGTGTTTGCCGGGCGGCTGAAGCCAGTAGTCGACCGCGTCTTCCCACTGAAAGAATTGCGGGCGGCGCATGAATATCTGGAGAAGAGTGCGATGTTCGGCAAGATTGTGGTGAGCCCGTGAATGGCTGACGGTGACAGAACAGTTTGCTAGCTAAAAAACGCCCTTACCGTAAAGTTGCGGCGATTTACCTTCGCGATTAGAAGTTCGAAACGCTCTCCGTCGGTGCCAGTGCCGACTGAACCGGTGACTGCGAAGGAGGAATACTCGAAGTCGTCGGCAACGGCAGTTTCGGCTTTGAATCGCGCGTGCCCAGTCCGATGATCATCGCCATATCTTTCGGATAGACCACGTCTCTTCCGCGCGCGAGGAAGTGGTAGTAAACCGAGCTCGCCGCCCCGTAAGCACCCATGGTCGCTGATAACGCTGGTGAACGTGCCGTCAAGCTCAGCACCGTTCCTACTAGATGAAATCCTGATGCTCCCTGCGCCGCCCCTTTCCCTGTCTCGCCCACGCTTCGGCCGGCTGCTCCGGCGTCGCGGTCCCCAGATCCGCCAGCCGCCGCCAGCGCCACCGCGATCCCGGTGGTCAAGTATCGTGTCCGCGGAGTCGTTACCTGAGCTCCGCCCTCAGCATCCAATTTCAAGTGTGTGTCCTTGGCAACGGCGACGGCTTCGAGACTCGCCTCCACTTTCTGCTGGATCCCGTTCGGCGGTGCAACTTCATGAAAAAGAATCCGCAACTGCCCGTTGCGCGACAGCCGTCGCGCCGGTTGCACCTGTACCACTGAACCCTTGATCACGCTTCCTTCCGGCAAGATCAGGTGATCGGCAACCACCAGCGGCTCCGTAATTACCGCTTCGACCGGCTCACCTTTCTTTGTAGTCGCAGAATTCAACGGCGTTACCAGTCGTGCGCGCACTACGCTTCCCGAAGGCGGGGGCGCTCCTACGCTCGTCAGCGCTTCCGGCTTCACCGCCTCCGTCCCAAAATCCAGGGGCTGCAGTAGATCGGCGTTGAAGCTTGTCCCGGCGTGCAAATATTGCCGATGAACCGGCGACTGCGCTATCGCGTAATTTTTCACCGTTTTTACCGGTTCTCGAACCTGCCGCTTGAGGTTGCTCCACCGCTGGTTGACCTGCTTGTTCAGTTGACGCTTGATCTCGTGCTTTGCCTCACTCACCTCGGTCGATGTGGTCTCGGCCGGTTTCTTTTTTTTCTCCCCTTTTTCACTTGCCGAAACAAACTGCAAGATTTCATTCGGAGCCGGTGACGCCACCGTCTGGATCGGCATATGACGCCCGTCAGCCATCACCAGTTCGTCAAACTGCAGATGTACATTGCGCACGGGAGAAAAATTCGCATTCAGCGCATTTTGGACACGGACCGTTTTCGGTACGCCGTCAATCGCTGCGATCCTCCCATTCACTTCGGTCCCTGCCGGAATTAGCAACTTGTCGAACGCATACACCGGGTCGGTCGTCTTGCCATGAATTAACTGCCCGACCGTCTTGATGCGCACTTCTGAATCGAGAGCCACTTTGATCGGCGTGCCGGCCGACACACTCATGGGTACCGTTACTAGAGGGGCGCTCGTCATAGTCTGAATGGCACTCGTAGGATGCTGCTCTTGCGCGGGCCGAGGCTTCAGAGTCTGTCCCCAGGTTGAATGAGCGGACACGCATGTGACGAATACAACTGCGAGGCGTTTCAAGCCGGTGCTTTGCATGGCAATTCCTTTTCTTTATGAGCGGGACGAGGGCGAGGACTGCCGATCAAATGTTGCGATCCAGAGAACGGAGTCAGAGAGTCGAGGACGAAGAGCACAACTCAGAGCTGCGGGAACCCCCGAACCACCCGGACAATTCCGTCCAAGGCCCGCACTCTGGAGTGCCACCAATTCTAGTTTCTTCCCCCATCGGCCACAAGGGCAGCAGCGAACTTTTTTGCGACAATTCCCTAATTGCAGGGATCCTTGGCTGGCTCCTCACTCGAATCAGGGCGTTTTAGTTTTGAGTGATCCCGCCCTAGTTCGCTACGCATGAGATAATTCAGGGCCTTTTCACGGAGAACGAATGCCTGTGCGTTTCCGCCTGCTGATCGTGCTGTCCATCTTGCTGGCAGTTGTACAGTGTTCCGCTCAAGACAAACCTATCGCTGAGATTAGTGGCGCTTACCAGTACGATCATCTGTCCCTTTCGGCGAGTAGCGCTTCTGCCACCTTGAATCTGTCACGCGGCTGGGACGGCAGTGTTAACGTTCCTATTCTTCGGTGGTTGGATGTGGTTGGCGATGTCAGCCGCGTCTCGAAGTCCTATACTTGCAGCGGCTGCGGCGCAAGCGCAACGGTATCCGTCCTCACATACGGGGGAGGGCCTCAGTTGACCTACCGCAATAGCCGCTATGTGCAGCCTTTCGCACGTATCATCTTAGGAAGTGCTCACTCCAGCTTAGGCGCTTCGGTTAGCAGTCTGTCGGTCAGTGCCAGCGTAAACTCCTTCTTCATTGCTCCCGGTAGCGGGGTGGACATCCGAATTGCTCACAATCTCTGGCTTCGTGTGGGAGCCGATTGGCTTCATACGAGCAAGGATGGAGTCACGGTGAATGGCGCTCGTGCGCTCGGTGGTATCAAGTTCACTTTCGGCGGTGCTAGACCATCCTCTGCATCACCGAGTTCTCAATCGTCAGAGCCAGTTCAGACATCCGCAAGAATGAAGATCAGCGCCTTGGGCATCATGGCAGCGGTAGGGCAGCAACAAGGCGCGGAGATTATCGAAGTATTTCCGAATGGAGTAGCAGCCCTAGGAGCGCTGCATCCGGGCGACGTAACGCCGTGGACGGCAAAGCCGTCAGGACTCCGGTGGAACTGGCGGCTGAACTGTCCAGCCGGAAAGTTGGAGATAAAGTGCGGCTAGGCTTCTCGATTCGTGGACAGTGGCAGTCGGAGACGGTCCTTACACTGGGCGAGAGCCAATAACTTCCCCCTACCCAAAGCTTTACTCGTGCCCAAAAAAGTGAAGTTGGAATGCCAGTTATGGAGCATAACCCGTCGCCACACACCGGTCCTTTCCTTTCAACAACTTAACTCCATATAATCCCCCACGCCACCGCTAAACCCCAATTTTGCACCGTTCATTGGGATATGAATGCGCCATGCCTTAGGCCTCCAATAGGATAGAGCCAGTCATTCACCCAAGGAAAAGTATAAGAACCGGGTTAATTCTCGGAACTGCAGCCTGCGGGGGGATGTCTCAGGTTCAACCGAGGCGTCAGGGGCCAAAGCAATAGCGTCAACAGCTTTGAGCCAGCCTCAAAGAAAAAAGCGGTTAGCGATTTGTTATTCGGGAACTGTTTGAGGATTCGCGTTCCGAGAGGCATGTCTGTAGCCATGCCTGCAGAAAAGCTAATAGCTAAAAGCCAGGAGCCAAGAGCTAATATGCGCAAGCCGATCAAGTACGTGGAAAAAGCAGTCACCGTTGCCGCCAGGGGAGCCTGGGTTGTGTTCGACCGCTTGAATCGCATCAAGCCCAACCCTTCGCCAACGCCGAAGTGGTCCGACAAGCCGCTGCTCAAGTCCTACGAGAAGTCGAAGCCGCCATTGGGATGGCCGCGCACGACAGATTCGCTTTGCCCCAAGTGTGTCCCGGAGATTCGCCAGCAGATTCTCGACGGCCATCTCCCCCATGAAGTTTTGATGAATGAAAAGGTCGGCGAGATCAAAGCCCAGATCATCGAACGCGACGGTAAGATCCTGATGGTCAAGGACTGCCCGACGCATGGACACTTTGAAGACGTGATGTCGATTGACCCTGAGTTCTCGCAGCATCTCGAAGAGGTTTTTCCCGGCCGCGACATCGCCGCCCATAACGATGAGAAGCTCCACCACCACGGATCCTCAACCGTGAAGTACGGCCGCGGTTCGGTCCTCACCATTGATCTCACCAACCGCTGCAACATGATGTGCGATCCCTGCTTCATGGACGCGAACCAGGTGGGCTTTGTCCACGAACTGACATGGGACGAAATCAAGACCATGCTGGACAATGCCATCACCATCAAACCGCGACGGCAGATGAGCGTACAGTTCTCCGGTGGCGAGCCTACGCTCTCGCCTTACTTCCTTGATGCGGTCCGCTACGCACGCAAAGTCGGATATAACTCGGTGCAGGCGGCGACCAATGGCATCGAGTTCGCCAAGAGCTTCGAATTCTGCCAGCAGGCGGTCGAAGCCGGCATGCGCTACGCCTATCTGCAGTTCGACGGCATCGGTAATGCCGCTAACGCGCACCGCATGGTGGGCAACCTGTTCGATGTGAAACTGAAGGCCATCGAAAACTTGCACAAGGCAGGTGTTGAAATCGTTCCGGTCGTCACCATCGTCAACGGAATAAACAATGAGCAGGTCGGACGCATCATTAAATTCGCGCTCGACAATCCGAAGACCATTGGCTTCCTGTCTTTCCAGCCGGTAAGCTTCACTGGCCGGGACGAAGCTGTCACCGACGATCGCCGCGTCGCGCAGCGCTACACGCTGTCGCACCTGGCACACGACGTGAAGAATCAAACCGGCCTGGGCGAGCCAAGCCGCGACTGGTTCCCGATCAGCTTCATGGGCACTTTCAGCGACTGGGCCGACCTGATGCACGTCAACGATGTAAAAAACGACTGGGGACAATTGAGCTGCGGCTGTCATCCGAACTGCGGGACGGGAATGGCCGTGATGATCGACAAGGAAACCAAGGAAGCCGTCCCGGTTACGGCGTTTCTGAAGGGCGATCAGCTGGCGCGTGACATTGCGAAGGTGAATGATGCGGCGCGCGGAAAATTCCTGACGGTGTTTGGGATGGCTCTGTGCTTGATGAAGAACTACGATCCGTTCCAGTCGCCGACCCACTTCAAGATGATGGATCTGTTGAAGAAGTTCGATAAGAACTTCAACGCAACAGGCAAGAACTACGGCAAGGTTGGCCCGGACCGCACGGTGGACGATGTCATGAAGCGCCGGCAGGACCGCTGGAACTTCCTGTTCATCGCCGGTATGTGGTTCCAGGATTTGTTCAACTACGATTTCCGGCGTACCGAGCAGTGCATTATCCCTTACGCCACACAGGAAGGCGAAATCTCCTTCTGCGCGTACAACACGGGCGTAGGCTGGCGCAACATTATCGAGAAGATGCACATGACGGCTACGCTTACCAAGTGGTACGAAGAGCACGGACGCCACGAGATCTTTGCCGGCGGCAAGAAAGTGCAGATGGAAGACAAGACGCACTCTCTGCTGCTGCGCGACAACATCGTAACCACCGAACTGCAGCGCGATCTCGACAAGCTGGGCATCGCGAAGAACTCCCGTGAAGAGAAAACGCGCGCGAGAGATCAGAAGCAGAAACAGGCGGCCGAGGCGAAAGGCGAAGCCCGCGGGCCAGAGAAGAATGACGAAGCCTATAACGCGCGCATGGCCTCGCTCTATCGCGAAGTGGTGCTCAAAGAGAAACCGGTGGTTGCTGAGAACGGGTTCATTCCGCTCGGTGCTCTAACGCAGTCCAAGGGCAACGGACACAATGGCAACGGTACGCATGCGCCGAAGCCGCAAGTCGCGGAGCCGGTGGCCGGAGATTAGCCGCCAGCTTGTTCAGTTTCCAAGCAGGCCGCTCTCTCGGGCGGCCTTTGTATTTGCACCCATCGCATTTCAAGAATGCGAATAACAGTTTCGGTAAACTCTGCCGGTTTTCCTCCCCAACCCTGCAATCCCAAGTGGCAACTAACTTTACATATACCGGTAAATCCGCAGCGCTTGCGCTGTATGCGAAGGAGTGTTTCGATGGCAGACGATATGGATAAGAAGCAACAGGGTGGACAATTCGGACAGGGGCAACATGGTGGCCAGTCCGGTCAGCAATCCGGCCAACAGGGCGGACAGCAGACCGGCCAGCAGACCGGCCAGCAACAGAAGAATGATCCGAACAAGAAGGGCGGACAGAGTCAGAACGAGGAAGAGAACGAGCGTCAGCGCCGCGCTTCCTAAGTCGTTTTTGCGAAGCGTAGTTACCGAGAAGTCCCGGTTATGCAGCCGGGACTTCGTTTTGCCTTAATCAGGACCGGGATAACGTGAGAGATCGCGAAATATTGGAGTACACAATGGAAAAAAGAGGAGACTCCCCGAACAAGAACCTCTCCTGAGCACTGTGGCGCGAAGACTGGGACGTGCAGCTGGGACACTTGCCAAAGGTTACGCAAGAGGTCACTGGCGAACCGTCTTCGATCACGGATGGAGTAGCGGCGAGAGTAGGCGAGCCGGCGCCGAAACAAAAAACGAAGTCCCAGACGCAGCCCCGCGCTCGGACTCACCGTGCAGTGACAGCGAGCCGGTCTCCGCAGCGGAAGCCTGCGAAAAGGTGTGCATCGCAGACAAACCGCAGACGCGCAACGAGATCGTAGCCCTCGGTATCCTTCGCTGATCCACGCAAACTCTGCTGCGCCGGTCGGATTCTCATGCCCTCATCCTGATGTGACCTACCGCAGGAGAATTGACAAGCTCTTGACATCTTGACTGCGTGTTAGCCGTAGCATTCCACAACTGGCGGGTGAGAGAAATCCCAGGTCACCCGCACAGGACATCGTGTACTGATCCTCCCCCCAAATTGGACTACACATCAAGGAGAAATCTGCATGCAGCGTCTTCGTGTCGTCACTCTCACTGTATCCCTTGGACTTGTGCTAATGGTGGTCTGCAGCACCGCCCTGGCGCAGAGCGGATATCAACGCATGAATCTCGTTTCAAACCTGTCGGGCAAAGCGCTGCACACGGATCCTCTGCTGGCGAATCCGTGGGGATTGGCGTACAGCCCCGGTGCACCTTTCTGGGTCAGCGATGAGGCTTCGGGCTGGTCCACTCTCTATGACGCCAAAGGAAATCCCCAGAGCCTGCAGGTGGTGATCCCGCCAGCTAGCGGCACGGGTAAGGGCACTCCCACCGGCATTGTGTATAACGGCTCGCAGGAGTTCAAGATTCGCAACTGGACGTCGGTGTTCTTGTTTGCGACTCTGGACGGGACCATCAGCGGCTGGTCCTCTTTTAGTCCGACTCAGGCGCTGATCGGTGCGACGCAATCAGGTGCGGTCTATACCGGGTTGGCCATTACCAGTAAAGCATCGGGTAACTTCCTGTATGCCGCCGACTCTGCCAACAACAAAGTTGATGTCTACGACGGCAACTTCAGCCTGGTAAAGTCGTTCACCGACAGCGCAATCCCGGCGGGATTCGCGCCCTTCGGCATCCAGGATATCAACGGACAACTCTATGTGACCTTTGCCAGTACGTCGGGCGGAACGGGGGGTTACATTGACATCTTCGGCGAAGATGGAACACTTGTGAAGCACTTCACGCACGGTGCTCCGCTTAACCAGCCGTGGGGTTTGGCAGTAGCTCCCAGCAATTTCGGAACTTTCAGCGATGCGCTGCTGGTAACGAACAATACGTCTACCGGTACCATCAACGCCTTCAATCTGACGACTGGCAAGGCACTGGGTACACTCAAGACCACCACGGGGAAGGTGATCACGATCCCCGGTTTGTGGGGCATTGAGTTTGGTGGGGGAACAATCAGCAATGGTAAGACGAACCACCTCTTCTTCACCGCCGGTCCCAACGACAAAGATGGCTACTTCGGAGCAATCATCGCCAAGTAGCGGTGGCGGGATGTCGCCCTTGTATGAAACTGTGTATTGGAATGAGCAGAATGGTGGCCGCCCGCAGAGGGCGGCCATTTCTCTCTGGATGGCCCAATCTAAAGTTCTTTCCTTCAGGCGAGTCTGGGCAGATCCTTCAGTCTCCGAAGCGTTACCTCGCCTTGCCTGTCCACCATAAGACCTTACCGACAATGCGCCAGTCGGAACTTGCGGCTGCGGGAAGAGCTTCGTACTCTCGCTGGTCTGAAACCAAAATGTCAGTGTGATCAAATCTGATCAAACGCGACACTAACAATCCTTTGTCCCTGTGCGATGCCACAACAATCTGGCCCACGACGCTATCGTGTTCTATATCTGAGGTGTCAACCGCAATGATGTAGCCGTCAAGTATGAGCGGTGACATTGAGTTACCCTTCACGCGAAGGCATATGGTGGAAGCGGGATTTGGACACCACTCCGCGGGGGCTGCCAACACCGACTCAGGTGGTATCTCTGCAAGATCAATATTGTGTCCTGGAGAGCCAGGTGTCCCTGCATGCACCGGGAGAAGGGGTATGGCAATGAGGCTCGCCTTCTTCAGTGAATGTTTTTTGCCGCTGCCTGCATGAACGAGGCTCACATTCGGAATTCTGCTTTCGGCAAGGTGTCGATGAGCCCCAGGCAGTACACGCATCCCATCGGACAGACGAAGACCTGCGCGCTGCCAGAAAAACCAGCAGAGCGAGTCGTCTGCCAGATTTCCCAAACGAATATACGACTGACCCGCAGGTTCAGCCGCTCCGCGCTCCCAGCGAGAAACCGCCATCGCGGAGACCCCCAACTGGCGTCCGAAGTCCGCTTGGCTTAGCTTGCGCTTCTGCCGGACACTTTCAATTTTGGCCGACCATTCGGGAGGGGCGATCTCGGCTTTTCGAGGACCTCTCAAGGGTGAACTCTCTAGGCTGCCTTGAGCAACTCCTGAATGCTTCCGCACAGCGATTGAATGCCATCCGATTTCGACTTTACGGCGGCGATGCCCGAGGCGAGCGCCTCGTGCTCAATCTCCGAACCGCCGAAAGAAGTAAACATCAGGAGCGGCACTTTGGGTAGCAGCCGGTGCAGTTCGCGGGCAGCTTGAAAACCATTCATGACGGGCATGGATAGATCCAGCAGGATCAAGTCGGGGCAGAGTTGTAGCGCTTTGTCGATGCCCTCACGACCGTTCTGTGCCTCACCGCAGACTTCCCAATCAGCTTGCTGCTCCAATAAAGTCCGCAGGCTGTGTCGTATTACGGGACTGTCATCAACGATCAGAAGTTTCTTCACATACGCCAGATTTCGTTTATTTTGCTAATTCTTACGTCTGAGCCGGACGGACGCAATACCCCCAGGACTGTACGCTAGCGTACACGATCTGGCCTTAAGTGAATCAATGCAGGTGGATTAACAGGGCTGGCTAGTATTGACTGTTATAAGGGTGTAAAGTGAAACCGTCCTTTCTAGCAGTTTTTCCCCAAGCGCGCCGCAGGCAGGAATAAAGGGCGCTGTCTTTAGTAATTTTCCTGTCGCGCCCGGCCACGAGCCTTGCGAAATCGGACAGCACTTTTAGCTGCGCAAGGATCTGTTATGGCAGGGACAGCGCCTCATCGTCGTTCCGCCAAAGTCATTCCCAAGTTATCTCCCGTCGCTACTGACGGAAACTCAATCCACAACGAGATTCTGCTCGGGTTGCCGCGCAACGAATGCGACGCAGTTTTCTTAAACTTGGAATTGGTAGAAATGCGAACGCATGATCTGTTGAACGAAATGGGAGAGCCGATTGAATATTGCTACTTCGTGAACAGCGGCTTGGCTTCCATTCTGAGCGTAACGGGCGACGGCAAGAGCGTTGAAGTCGGGCTAACCGGAAAGGAAGGACTTGTTGGTCTGCCGCTGGTCGTCGGATTAAGGACCAGTGCGACCCGCGTCGTAGTTCAGGTCGCCCGTACCGCATTTCGCTTGAGTGCGACAAACATGGTGCGAGTGCTGCGCAAATGCTCACACCTGGAAAAAAGACTAAATCGCTACTCTCAAGAATTAGGGATGCAGGCTATGCAGGTTGCTGCCTGCAATCGCCTTCACGAAGTCCTGGAGCGCTTGGCGCGCTGGCTGCTCATGAGCCAGGACCGAATCGGCCGGCGATAGTGTTCCACTGACGCAGGAATTTCTTGCGCACATGCTTGGTACCCGAAGAGCGAGTGTGACCGTCGGCGCTGGAATTCTTCAAAAGGCGGGTCTGATCACATACACACGTGGAGCGGTGACAACTGTGAACAGAGCCAAACTGGAAGACGCCGTGTGCGAATGCTACCAGGTAATTATTAGGCAGTCTCGAAACTGGCGAAATGAATCGAGCTGATATGGATATGTTCGAGGCCAATCCAACAACTCCACTCATATAACCTCGGTGCTGTGAGGTACACAGGAACCAGATGTGCGCGCTAGCGTACCGACACGCCCGAGGCTGCACTGTAGATTTAGTGCTAGCCTCCTTTTCGGCGTGAACCATGAACTCTGCCGACTCCATTTTTGAAGTCGCGCGTTGAAAAATGGAAGGACGCCATGAAAAACAGTGTTAACTCAGCAGACATCACGGTGGGTCAGCAGCTTACAGATTTTCTCGACTCCCAATCGATCCCGCATCGGGAAAGCGCGAATTGTGAAAGTTGTGGCTCAAAAATGCAGTACAGAGAGATTCAATTTTGGTTGGCTGGAACTCGGATGACGTGGAACATACGGCTGCCCGTGTGCGCCAGCTGTGCCCAGGCAAAAGTCCACAAACCGCTCGGCCACAGTGAGGCGGCATAAGCTCCCTGAAGTCTCACGTCTTCGGAATACCGAAGTCAGATTTGCCTATGCCGGTCGCCCCTTTGGGCACCATCGAGCGACGGCAATAGCTTTCCGGATGCCTGGATCGATCTTCCCAACTGGAGGCCATTATGGACTCCCCACAATCGAACACGAATGAAGGGTGGCGAGGGCTTTGCGAGCTCGCCATCAGCGAGTACGACCCCGAGAAATTTCGCGCGATCCTCAAGGAACTCAATCGTCTGTTGGACGAAAGGGACCAGAAGCGTCGACAGGGATATGCTTAAGGTCGTTGCTCACTAGTTAAGCCACGCCTTCGAACGCCAGTCATGGAGGGCGGTGGACCGGCCGCCGTCCCCGATTCGCACTAGTGCTGTGCCCCTTTGGATTGGTAGTCCTGCGCGAGTTGGTCGTGTTCCGCTGCCAACTTCTCCGCATCCGTTGCTTCCTGGGCGTATTGCTTGGCAAAGTAGCGGTAGTGGCTCGTACAGTTGCACGAGATGCCCTGCTTCGATTCAATGGTTGCAGGCTGCGTCGCGAGGTAATCCGCCTGTGCCGAGAATTCCTGCGCCTTCGTCCTTAGATGTCGCGCTTTGTCCCGGTAGTAGGCCGCGAGCTGTTCCTGGTCTGCGGGCGTCTTTGCCGTCGCCAATAATGTTTTTAGTTCCTTCTTGCTCAGGTTCGATGGAGTCTGTGCAACCGCTGGCACCACCACGGTGCAGGCCAACAAGGCCAAAAACATCGTAGGTAAGATGACGAGCCGTCCGAAGTTGCGATGTGTGTTTGTCATATTTGTTCTCCTTCTCCAGGCTCGGATGACAGCTCCTGAACGCTACCCGGAATCATTCAATCTCAGTTCGTTGGATTCAAAACTCTATAAATTTCGAATAAAAGGTTCATAAATTGTGCGTAAAGTGCACGCTGCAGCGAGGCTGGGATGCACTAAACCACGGCGCCGTACCGTCTCGATAACCGCGTCGCCTTCATCATAAGCATTACAGCCTACGAGAGGCTGATGCCTGGTGCGGGGAACTCGTTGCGTTTTACGGCTTTTTTATGAATTGTTTAGACCAGTTTTATGCGCGGTCAATTCCAATGAAAGTGGCTAGTGAGAATTGATCCCGTCCAGAAGTGAGGTGTGCTTTGAGAATCCAAGGGATGCAAACGAACAAATTCACACTTATATTGCGATGGGGTCCGGCTGTCGCTTTAGCTGTCTGTTCCTTAAATCCACCGCGCTCGAGAGAATGCGGGCTCGAATCGCCGAATTAGAAGCTCGACTCGGTAATCAACCTCCTCAGGCAGCGGTACACGAGGCGAGATCGTCCGAGCAGCCAAGCGCAACAGGCCAGAATTTTGCCGCCACCTCGACTGTGCCTTTGGCGGTTCAACCTAGCGCGGAGCAGGCAGCACAGACGCCGGCTCAAACCAAACCCGCCAAAGCTGAGCCATTTGCGTTCGCGGATTGGACCTGGCTTAACGGCAACGCGCGCACCAAAGAGTCCCCGATGGACACAAAGTTCTTCACACCGGAGATCCGCGCCGACGTGGACTACATCGTGGATTTCAATCATCCGCAAGACGACACGATTGGCGGGTCGAGCGAGGTCTTTCGCTCCAACGAAGTCCACGTGACGCAGCTTGGAGTGGGCGGCGACTTCCACTATGACAACGTTCGGGCCCGGCTGATGACACAATTCGGCTTGTATTCACAGACGACTCCGCGCAATGACGCCAGTCCCGCACGCGGCCAATGGAACCTGGCGGATGCGTACCGCTATGTATCGGAGGCGTATGGCGGATATCACTTTAATGCTTTGCATGGGATCAATGTCGATGCGGGCATTTTCATGTCGTACATCGGTCTTTTCAGCTACTACAATTTTGATAACTGGGCCTATCAGCCATCGTACGTTTCGTCGAACACACCTTGGTTCTTCAACGGTGTGCGTGTCCAAATTTTTCCCACGGAGAAACTGAAGATTGAGCCGTGGTTTATCAATGGATGGCAGTCGTATGGCAGGTTCAATCACAGGCCGGGTCTGGGCGGCCAGATCCTGTACCGGCCGACACCATGGCTCTCGATTATTGGGAATCAGTATGGTCTAGGACAGGACACGCTAAACGTGCCAGGCCGTTCACGCTATCACACCGATGACAGCATCGAGGTCAAGTACTATGATCGGCCGGGACAAATTATCGACAAGGCCGCTTTCTCTCTGACCGGCGACGCGGGCTGTGAAAGCGGAGGTGGGGTGAGTTGCTTCGGCAACACCAGGAAGATAGTCGCAGGTCGGTCCGTCATCTGGCCCAAGCAAAGTTTCCTGGGCTTCATGCTCTACAACCGGCTGTGGTTCGACAAAGACCGATACGGTTTCACTTTAGGTGGCGGCAAGATCAACAACCCTGGACGGTATCTGGTGCTTCTGCCGCCCATCAACGGCATGACGGCGGCTTCGGCAGCCATTAACTCGCCTTACTTCACGGAAAATCCCGGCGACCCCTACAAGGCATGGGACGCCTCCGCAACCTTCGACTATATGCCCAGCCAGTACATTACTTTCCGGTGGGAGTATGATCACCGGGCAGCGAGCGTGCCGTATTTCTCGGGGCGAGGTGGCATCACGCCTCCCGGTGGCAACAATGGGAATCCCACTCAGCCTGTGCCGGGATTCACGCCAGATCTGCGACG
>WNFI01034956.1_pt1 | contig 24573 bp, 17 predicted proteins | sample 5400471 | NCBI WGS metagenome assembly WNFI01 (sample SAMN13153348, study PRJNA577476) | soil metagenome | isolation source: 100 cm saprolite on Douglas fir-dominated hillslope | place: USA:California | collected 2013-09-17 | reverse complement strand
CGTTGCCTTCTACGGCAAAGAGTACAGCACCCGCCAATTCTTTGATGATCTCTCGGTGGCAAGTCTTGTCGTCACATCTACTTTCGTTCCTGAAGACGAGAAGAATGAAACCGATCCTGGGTCGCGGGCCGACATCAAGGGTGGGGAGGACGAGTTTCTGTTGAGAATTGGGGACCAAGTAGGGATCGAGAAAGCCAGGATCATTGGAATAAAGAACGAATGCGTAGAACTACTCAGCGCCGTTGATCCCCGCCACCAACGAGAAATCTGCATGAGGCCACGCGATACGAAATGAACGTGGACGGCGGATGGCAGGATGGCTGTCTCTTCATGCATGGCGATCGGGTAAACACGGCGTAACCCTTGACTGGTGTCGCCGCACCGCAATGGACTACATTAACTCTGCGATCGTCCGGACACCGGCCGTGGGTGTGGAGGGCAGGACGCGACGGACGCCGAAGGTCAGACCAGCCGCGTCCGGATCGCGATCTCGGACGTGAGCGTTCGGTGAACGGGGCACTTGTTCGCGATTTCGAGGAGCCGCGCGCGCTGCTCCTTGTCGAGCGGCCCCTCGAGCTCGATGTCGCGCTCGATTCGGTCGAGCATCACAACCTTCGTCTCGCAGTCCTCGCAGTCGGTCGCGTGGACCTTCGCGTGCCTGAGCCTCACCTTCACAGACTCGAGCGGCCACTGCTTGCGCCGCGCGTAGAGCGCGACGGTCATCGACGTGCAGGACCCAAGCGCCGCGAGCAAGAGGTCGTAAGCGCCCGGGCCGGTGTCGGCCCCTCCCGCTGCGACCGGCTCGTCCGCGACGAGCCGATGGCCGCCCCCCGCGATCTCCTGGGCGAAGCTCTTCGCGCTCCCGTGCACGACCACCTCTCGAGGCTCTACGCCGCTGGGTGCCTTCGAGGCTTGTTCGCTCATCTTGTTCTCCTCGCAGTTCTTGGCTCTTCATCAAGAGCGTCTAACTGGTTCAAGCGGGGGGCGCGGCCTGCGCGGTCTCGTCCGGGCTGGCCGGAGGCAAGATCACCCGGACCGTCGTGCCCTTGCCCACCGCGCTCGTGACCTCGATGTCGCCGCCCATCCCGCTGACGATCCCGTGCGCAATCGAGAGCCCCAGGCCCGCGCCCTCGCCCACGCCGCGGGTGGTAAAAAACGGGTCGAAGATGCGCGAGAGGTTCTCCGGCGGAATGCCGCAACCCGTGTCCTCGATCGAAACCACCACCCGCCCCTCGCCGTCCACCGAGGTGGCGAGGCGGACCATCCCCTGGGCGGCGGCGCCCTCGGGCGGCAGCGCCTGCGCCGCGTTGTGTAACAAGTTCACGAACACCTGCGTCAGCCGCGCCTCGTTCCCCAGCACATCCGGCACCGGCTCGATCTCACGCACCACGCGCGCGCGGTGCTTGAGCTCGTGCGCCATCATCTTCAAGGATCCGTCCAGCGCCTCGCGCACGTCCACCCGCCGCAGCGCCTCCTCCTCGCTGCGGGCGAACTCCTTCAGCCCGTGCACGATCTGGCGCACGCGCTCCACGCCGAGGGCGCTCTCCTCCAACGCCGCGCGGACGTCCTCCAGGTCTGCGGAGCTCACCTCCTGCGCGGGCGCGGGCGGCATGCGGCCGGCGCGCCGCGCCACCAGCTCGGCGGCGGCTGCGGGCCACAGCGTCTTCACGTAGCCGATGTTCGTCTCGACGTACGCGAGCGGGTTGTTGATCTCGTGCGCGACGCCCGCGGCCAGCGTGCCCACCGAAGCCAGGCGCGAGGCCTGCAGTAGCCGCGACTGCATCTGCCAGCGCTCGGTGACGTCGCGGGCGACCAGCAGCACCGCCGGCCCGCCGTCGGCCTCCACCGGCAGGGAAGCGATCTCGACATAGGCGATCTTCCCTCCCACCTGCAGCAGGCGCGCCTCGAGCAGGGAACCGACGTGGCTCGAGGACGGTGTCTGCCCCGGCAGGAGCCGCGCGCGCAGCGCCTCGCGGTCGCCCTCGTGCACCAGCTCCAGCGCGGACTTGCCGAGCAGGTCGTCGCGGGAGCCGCCGATCAGCCGCTCCAGGGCCGGGTTCACGTAGACCAACCGCCCCTCGCTGCAGAGCGCAACCGCGTCGGGGTTTCCCTCGATGAGGGCGCGGAAGCGCCGCTCGCTGCGACGCAGGGCGCGCTCGGAGTGCCACTGCTCGGTCATGTCCGAGCCGATGTAGAGGAACCCCTCGGCGGCGCCGGACGCGTCGCGCAGGATCGATTGCGTCCAGGAGAGCTGCCGCACCCCGGTGGCGGTCTGCAGATCGCTCTGGAAGTGGGCGCGCGTGGGGGCGTCGGGCCCGGCGGAGAGGAAGGCGCCGAAGGCGCGCTTGCCCACCACCTCGCCCCAGGCCCGGCTGGTGAGCTGGAGGAAGAACGGGTTCGCGTACTCGACGGTGCCATGCCGGTCGAGCACCAGCACCGCCAGGGGCGCCTCCTCGAGCATCAGCCGCAGCCGCTGCTCCACCGACTCCAGCACCGCCCGCGCCCTGCGCTCGTCGCTGGTGTCGCGGATCAGGCTGATCAGCACCCGCTCGCCGCTCGAGGTGGCCGCCCGCGAGGTCACCTCGACCGGGAAGCTGGTGCCGTCGCGACGCCTGTGCACCGTTTCGATGCGAGGGTTGTCCCCGGTGCCCTGGCTGAACTGGCGGTCCAGGTCATGATGGATCGAGGGATCGCGCAGGTCGGAGAGGCGCAGCTTGAGGAGCTCCTCGCGCGAATAGCCGTACGCCTGCTCCGCCATCGCGTTGCAATCGAGGATGCGGCCGTCGGGTGAGAGGAAGAGTACCTTCTCGCGCGAGGTCTCGAGGAACGCCTGGTAGCGGCCCTCGACTCGCTCCAGGCGGCGCTGCTCGGTCACGTCGCGCACGGTGCACAACCTCAACCGGCGATCGCCGACGGGGGGCATCCAGTGCGACGAGACCTCCAGCTCCTGCACGCCGCCGCCGCCGGTCCGCTGCCGCAGCGAGCGCAGGGTGGCCTTGCGGTCGGGCACATCGGCGCGCAGCGCGTCCGCCGATTCGTCCGCGCGCTCGCGGTCGTCCCCCGCGCGCAGCTCGCGCAGCGTGCGCCCCTCCATCTCGCTGCGCGCGAGGCCCGACTGCCGCAGCGCCGCCTCGTTCACGGCCAAGAGCCGGCCCGTCTCGCACTCGAGCAGCCAGGTCGCCCACGGGTTCGCATCGAAGGCAGCGCGGAACAGCGCGGCCGCGGAGTCCAACTGCCCCGGCTGCGCGTCGCGCTCATCCATTGGGGCTGGATGCTACTCCGGACCGCGGCGCCGCGGATCGCGGGCCGCGCCAGGGTAGCCAGCGCCCTTACCCTTCAGTTGGGCGGTCGCTCACCCGATGCTAGAATCGGCGGCTGTGGATCGACTGGAGCAGCGACTCCGTAAACTCACCGGCATCCTCGAGGCGGCTCAGGCCCTGGTGGCCGAGCGGGACCTCGATCGCCTGCTCAGGCTGATCGTCCAGAGCGCTGCCTCGGTCGTGGAGGCGGACCGCTGCACCTTGTTCCTCGTCGATCACCAGCGGGACGAGATCTGGAGCAAGGTCGCCCAGGGCGTCGGGATGAAGGAGATCCGCGTGCCTCGCGGCCGCGGGATCGCTGGCGCGGTGGCGCAGACCAACGTCATCGTCAACATTCCCGATGCGTACGGCGACGCGCGCTTCAACCCGGACGTGGACAAGCAGACCGGCTACCACACCAGCAGCATCCTCTGCGTGCCGATGCGCTCGCTCGAGGGCGAGGTGGTGGGGGTGCTGCAGGCGCTCAACAAGCAGGGCGGAGTCCCCTTCGACAAGGACGACGAGGATCTGCTCATGGCCTTGGGCGGCCAGGCGGCCGCCGCCGTCAACAACGCGCTCCTGCACAACGAGATCGAGCAGCTCTTCGAGGGCTTCGTGCGCGCCAGCGTGGTGGCCATCGAGGCGCGCGATCCCACCACGGCCGGCCACTCCGACCGGGTGGCGGCGCTGTCGATCGGCCTCGCCGACGTATTGCCGCGCGCGGGCGCGAGCGCGGGCCGCTGGAAGGACCAGTCGCTCAGCCAACAGGAAAGGCAGGAGCTGCGCTACGCGGCGCTGTTGCACGATTTCGGCAAGGTGGGCGTGCGCGAGAACGTGCTGGTCAAGGCGAACAAGCTCGAGCCGCTCGAGCTGGAGGGCCTGCGCACCCGCTTCGACGCCATCCTGCTGCAGGAGGAGCTCTCGGCCGAGCGACGCAAGGTGCAGGCCCTCTCGGACCTGCCGCGCGCCAAAGCGAAGGCGGTCCTCACGCGCATCGACAAAGAGCTCGCGATGAAGCGCGACGAGGTCGCCGCAGCCTTCGAGTTCATCCTCGGCTGCAACAAGCCCACCGTGCTGGCCGAGGGGACCTTCGATCGCCTCGGGCTGATCGCACATGGCCACTACCAGAGCCCGCTCTCGGGCGAACGGCAGCCGTTCCTCACCGAGAGCGAGGTGATCAAGCTCTCGATCCGCAAGGGTCACCACGAGAAGCTGACCGGCAAGGGCTATCCGCGCGCTCTGGCCGAACCGGAGATCCTGCTTCCGACGCGCATGATGACCATCAGCGACATCTACGACGCGCTGACCGCAAGCGATCGCCCGTACAAGAAGGCCATCGGCAAGGAAAAGGCGTTCGACATCCTCTCGGATGAGGCGAAGCGCGGCGAGGTCGATGGCGACCTCCTCAAGGTCTTCATCGAGTCCGACGTGCCGGCGCGCGCTGCTCGGGAGCCGTAGCAGGCGCCGGGGGTCGACGCCTGGGCGTTCTCCTCAAAGGGACTAACGGGCAGCGGTCCTGCGCGCCTTCTCGAACTCGTCGCCGGGCTTCCACGCCGGCATCTGCGCGGCGTTGGCGATCCGCAGGGCCACCACCAGGTCGAGCTGCGCGTCTTGGACCGCGCCCGCGAGGTCCCAGTCGCCGTGGTACTCATCGGAGGGCTGGTGGTAGTTCTCCCGCTCGTACTTTTCCTGTTGCTCGCGGCCCCAGCCGGCGGGACGGTTCAGGTAGTCGGGTCCGCCCTTGAGCACCACCACCGGCACGCCGACCTTGGCGAACTCAAAGTTGTCGGAGCGGTAGAAAGCGCCGCGGTCCGGATAGGCGTCGCCGTGCACGGTGCGGCCCTGTTCGGCGGCGGCCTTGCGCACCACCTCGTCCACCGACGACTTGCCCAGGCCCAGCTGGCCCACGTCGCGGGTGAGGCCGAACTTGTTGAAGCTATCGATGTTCACGTCAGCGGCGATGCGGCCCGCCGGGACGGGCGGGTGCTCCGCCAGATAGCGCGAGCCGAGCAACCCCTGCTCCTCGGCGGTGACGAAGCAGAAGTAGAGCGAGCGGCGGGGCGGCGCGAAGGTGGCGGCGTGAGCCATGGTGAGGATGGCGGCCACGCCGGAGGCGTTGTCGAGGGCGCCGTTGTAGATGCCGTCGGTCTTCGGCGGGACCGGCGGGACGGTGCCGAGGTGGTCGTGGTGCGCGGTGAAGAGGACCGCTTCGGCGCGCAGCTCGGGGTCGGTGCCCGGCAGGAGGCCGATCACGTTCGCGCTCTCGACGGCCTTGCGCTCGATCGGCATGGTGAACGAGGTCTTCAGCTCGAGCGGAACCGGCCTGAACGACTTCGCCTCCGGGCCGGTCGCCTTCGCGCGCAGCTCGTCCAGCTTGGCCCCGCCGAGCGCGAAGAGCTTTTCTGCGGCGCCGTTCGTGATCCAGCCCTGGAACTGCATGTGCGGCTCCCCGTTCGGGGGCAGATCGAAGCGGACGCCGTCGGCGGCGTTGGAGAGCACCTGCCAGGGATAACCGGCCGACTCGGTGGTGTGGACGATCAGCGCGCCCAGCGCGCCGTGCGCCGCGGCGGTCTGGTACTTGTAGTCCCAGCGGCCGTACCAGAGGCGTACCCGCTTGCCGTCGTGCTCGCCGGCGAAGGGCGGGTTGAAGTTGAGCAGCACGACGATCTTCCCCTTCACGTCCACGTCCTTGTAGTCGTCCCAGCCGTACTCCGGGGCGACGATGCCGTAGCCGGCGAACACCAGGTCGGCGTTCTCCACCTGCGCGACGTCGATGTGGGCGTTCGCGTTCAGCACCAGGTCGGCCTTCGAGCCCCCCAGGGTGGTGAGCGGGAGCTTGCCTTCGCCGTGGCTGAAGACCACCTGTTCGGGCACCTTGGCGGCGAGCCGGACAAGCGGGACCGGCTGGATGAACGACCGCGGGGCATTGCCCTCCGCCGGCGCGCCGGGCTGCAGCCCCATCGCCTCGAGCTGCGCGGCGATGTACTTGACCGCCAGCTCGTCGCCGCGCGTGCCGGGCTTGCGCCCCTCGAGCAGATCGTCGGAGACGAAGCGGACGTGGCCGGAGATCTCTGCCGCCGTGACGTGTGCGGCGGCGGCCTTTTCCGCGGGCGTGGAGCCGAAGGTTGCGCGCGCCTTTGGCGGCGTGGTCGGGACGGCGAGGAGGAGGCCCAAGGCGAGGAGGAGGGTGTTCATGGCGGCGCACGATAGCCGAAGGTGCGTCCGCTTGCTCGCAAGATCAGCCGGGGTCGCCGCCCGTGGCCACCGGTGACGCCGGATCCCGGCTCCAGTCGCTGAACGAGCCGGGGTAGAGCTTCGCGCCGGAGATGCCGGCCAGGGCCAGCGCGAGCAGCGTGTGGCAGGCGGTGACGCCGCTGCCGCAGGAGGCGATGATCTCGGCGCCCTCGCGCGCGCCCAGCGCCTCGTACTGCGCGCGCAGCTCCGCGGGGGTGCGGAAGCGGCCCGCCCGGAGGTTGTCTGCGAAGGGTGCGTTCACCGCGCCAGGGATGTGCCCTGCCTTCGGGTCGACGGGCTCCACCTCGCCGCGGTAACGCTCAGGCGCACGCGCATCGAGGAGCAGCGCACGGGGGCCATCGCCTTTGCGAGCGGCCAGCCGCGCGGCAACCGCCGCGCGATCGACCAGCAGCGAGTCGTCGCGCACCAGCGTGCGCGCAGCCGCGGGCGCTACCCGCGGCACCTCCGCGGTCACCGGAAGCCCTGCCTCCCGCCAGGCCGCGAACCCGCCGTCCAGAACCGAGGCGCGCGGGTGGCCGTGCAGGAGCAGCAAGAACCAGAGGCGCGCCGCCGAGGAGCCGGTCGCGTCGTCATACGCCACCACCCGCGTCTCTTCGGAGACGCCGATGCGCGAGAGCAGGTCGGCGAAATCCCCAGGCGGCGGCAGTGGATGCCGGCCTGGCCCGGCCCCGGGGCGCGCCAGGTCGCGCTCCAGATCCACCAGGACCGCTCCAGGGATGTGACCTTCGGCGTACTTCTGCGCTTGGGGGGGGCCACCCAGGGACCAGCGCAGGTCGACGATCCGAACGGCCGGATCGGCCGCGTGGGCGGCGAGCCAGGCGACGTCCACCAGCGGAACGGTGTGCGCGGTGCTCATGAGGGCAGTTTCCCACAACCGGGCCCCGACGGCGCGCCATCGCTCAAGGGTTGGTCTTTTGCGCCGATCTCCGGCCTGATGTACTTCAGGAGTGTGAGGCGCCCTTCATGAGCGAGGACGGGGTCGAGCGGCTGCTCGTCGTCGACGACGAGGGGCCCATCCTTCACGCGCTCCAGCGCACGTTCGAAGCCGCAGGGTATGCGGTCACCGCCTGCCTCGACCCGGCGGCGGCGCTCGAGGAGCTCAAGCAGCGCCCCTACCAGGTGCTCTCGGCCGATTACATGATGCCCGGGATGACCGGGGCCGAGTTCCTCGCCCAGGCGCGCACGCTGCAGCCCCACACCGTCCGCATCCTGATCACCGCCGCCAACGACTTCAGCGCCGCGGTGGATGCGATCAACAACGGCGAGATCTTCCGCATCCTGAGCAAGCCGTGGAACCGGTCAGAGCTCTTGGGCACCGTCCGCCAGGCGTTCGACAACTACTCTTTGCGCGAGAAGAACCGCCAGCTCACCGAGCTGGTGCAGAAGCAGAATGCCGAGCTGGCCGATCTGAACCGCGGCCTCGAGCGGCTGGTCCAGGAGCGCACCAGCAACCTGCTCGACGGCATGGTGGCGGTGCTCGACTACCGCGATACCGAGACGCAGTGGCACTCGCGCCGCGTCTCCCGCTTCACCTGCCGCATCGCCGAAGAGCTGGGCATCACCGATCCGCGCCAGATGAAGACCATCGAGATGGGCTCGCTGCTCCACGACATCGGCAAGATCGGCGTGCGCGACGCGGTGCTGCTCAAGCCGGGTCCGCTCGATTCGGAGGAGTGGGTGGAGATGCGCGAGCACCCGCACCTCGGCTGGGCGCTGCTCCAGCGCATCGAGTTCCTGCGCGCGGCGAGCGAGATCGTCCTGCAGCACCAGGAGCGCTGGGACGGCTCGGGGTATCCCTCCCGGCTCAAGGGCGAGAAGATCGTGCTCGGCGCGCGGCTGTTCGCGGTGGCCGACACCTACGACGCCATCACCAGCGACCGCCCCTACCGCAAGGCGCAGCCACACCTCGCCGCCGCCGCGGAGATCCGCCGCGTGGCCGGCTCCCAGCTCGACCCGGCGGCGGTGGAAGCCTTCTGCCGGGTGCCGGAGTCGGAGTGGCTGCGTATCCGCGCCGATGTCGAGAAGATCAGCATGCTCGAGCAGGAGTGGGGCTGGACCCCTCCCCGGCGCATCTTCGACGTGGTCCGGGAAGCGGCGATGAAGGACAAGAGCGTCCCGCCGCCCGCCAGCGCCGCCTCCTCGCTGGACAGCGGTGCGCCGTCGGTCAAGGCGAACTGAGCGGATCCTAATCCCACCGCTCAGTTGAGTTGACCCCGCCGCCGGAGGCGGCCCGGCCGGGAGTCCGGCCGTCAGCGGAGGGAGGCTCGTCGAGCTTAGGGCGCGCGCAGGAACCACGCCTTGAGGTACTCGGTCTCCGGTACGCCGACGAGCGTGGGGTGGTCGCGGCTCGCGCCGCGGCGCTCGAGGAGCTGCAGCGGCCGCTTCGCCTCCTGCGCGGCGAAGGTCACCACCTCGCCGAACAGCTCGGGCGTGACCTTGCCGGAGCAGGAGCAGGTGACGAAGAGCCCGCCCGGCGCGAGCAGGCGCGCGCCGCGGTAGTTGATCTCTTTGTAGACGCGCAGCGCCGCCTCCAGGCCGTCGCGCCGCTTGGCGAACGCGGGCGGGTCGAGCACCACCACATCGAATCGACGCCCCTCTTTGTCCAGGGCGCGGAGCTGCTCGAGAGCTGCAGCGCGAACCCGCCGTGGTAGCAGAACGCGTCCAGCGCGTTGCCGCGCGCCAGCGCGCCGGCGAGCAGGTGGTTCTCGCGCTGATCGAGGTAGCCGCCGGTCTTGTGGTCGGTGAGCAGATCGACCGACAGCTCGACCTCGCCTTCGCGGTAGCGCACCTCGCCGGGCGCGGGTCCGAGCAGCGCGCCTTTGCGGCGCGGGAGCCCCTCGAAGTCGCGGGCGCTGCCGTCGTCGCGGGCCACCACGCTCGAGGCGCCAGAGACCTCGGACACCAGCGCGGCCAGCTCCTCTCGGCGCGCCTCCGCCCATTCGGCGAGGTGCTGCACCGAAGCCACCGCGCCGTAGACGTCGACGAAGTAGCCCGGCAGGAGGTCGGCCTCGCCATGGGCAAGCCGGTACGCCTGAGCCGACCCCTGCTGCGCGGGTGCTGCGCGCCCCGATCCGGCCTGCCCGGGCGCGGCCTCCGCGAAGCCCAGCTCGCGCCTGCGCGAAAGCGCCGCCGCGAGCCGCTCGCGCAGGAAGGCTGTGTCGAGGGGCTCGTCCTTGCGGGAGAAGAGCCGCAGCGCGATGGGCGACTTCGCCGCCCAAAAGGCGCGGGCGATGAAGTTGCCGCGTGCGTCGGTCGCGCGCACCTCGGCGCCCGCGGCGAGCCGCGGCGGAGCCGAGGCCACGTCGGCGCGGAAGATCCAGGGATGGCCGGCCCGCGCCCGAGCGGCGCCCCGCGCGGTCACCGTCACCGAGGGCACCGCGGTCAGCGCGGACGCCTGCGTCGCATTGCTCATGCCGCGGTTATCGCACACGCGGCGAGAGCGGCGCCCGACCCTCTCTGTTAAAGTGACCGCGTGACGGACACGGTGGCGACGTTGAAAGCGCTGCGCCCCGATTCGCCCGGCGTCGAGTTGGAAGCTTCGCAGCCGCTCTCCCCCGCCGCCGCGGCCCGGCTCGCCGCCGCGCTCACCCAGAATGTCGCGCGGGTGCTCAAGGGCAAGGAAGAAGTCATCGAGCTGTCGCTCGCTGCCCTTGCTGCGGGCGGCCACCTTCTCCTCGAGGACGTGCCGGGCGTGGGCAAGACGACGCTCGCCCAGGCGCTGTCCCGGTCGCTCGAGCTTTCCTTCTCGCGGGTGCAGTTCACGAGCGACCTGCTCCCCGGCGACATCACCGGCGTCTCCGTCTTCGACCAGCGCGCCGGCGCGTTCAGCTTCAAGCCCGGCCCGCTCTTTGCCAACCTGGTGCTGGCCGACGAGATCAACCGCACCACGCCGCGCACACAGAGCTGCCTGCTCGAGGCGATGGCGGAGGGCCAGGTGTCGGTGGATGGCGCCTCGCGCGCGCTGCCCGCGCCCTTCCTGGTGCTCGCGACGCAGAACCCGCACGAGCACGCCGGCACCTATCCGCTGCCCGAATCGCAGCTCGATCGCTTTCTCCTGCGGCTCTCGGTGGGCTACCCGGCGGCGGAGGTCGAGCGCGCGCTTCTGCTCGGCGGCGGCACCAGCCTCGAGCTGCACCAGCTCGAGCCGGTGGCGACCGCCCAACAGATTCGCGCGCTGCAGGCAGCGGTCCAGCGGGTCGAGGTCGCCGGCGAGATCGCCGACTACGTTCTCGCGCTGGTCGAGGCGACGCGCTCCTCGCGTCTCTTGTCTCTGGGCGCCTCTCCGCGCGGCGCGCTCGCGCTCTTGCGGGTGGCGCAGGCGCGCGCGCTCCTGCGCGGCCGCGGCTACCAGGCAGCAGCGAGGCCACCTTCGCGCCCCTGGCCGGCCTGGCCATGGTGGTCTGTGCAGCGCGAGGGAGGCCCCACGCCGGGCTGGCGGCGCAAGCTGACCTTCACCCGCCTCGGGCGCTGGTACTGCGGGCTCACCCTCGGCATCGGGTTCGCGGCGATCAACACCGGCAACAATCTGCTCTTTCTCGTGCTCGGCCTGTTGCTCGCATCGATCGTCGTCTCCGGTGTGCTCTCGGAGAACGCGCTGCGCGGCGTGCGGCTGGAGCGGCGCCTGCCCGGAACGGCCACTGCAGGGCAGCCGTCACTAGTGGGTCTGGTCGCCACCAACGGCAAGAAGCGCGCGCGTAGCTTCTCGCTCGAGCTGCGCGAGAGGGGCGGCGAGGTGGAGGGGCACGGCTATCTGTTGATCCTGACCGCCGGCGAGTCGCGGGAGGTCGCCTACCGCTTCACGCCGTCCCGCCGCGGGCGCTTCTCGTTCCGCAGGCTGGAGGTCGCGACGCGCTCGCCGTTCGGCTTCTTCGAGAAATCGCGCCCCATCGACGCGCCCGACGAGCTGGTCGTGTTCCCGCGGCGGGTGCCGGCCCGCGCCACCTCCGCCCGCGCGGTGGGCCGTGAGGGGGAGCGGCCGCAAGGGCGAGCGGGCCAGGGCCTCGAGGTGCACGGGCTGCGCGACCATCGCGACGGCGAGGACGCGCGCGCCATCCACTGGCCCAGCACGGCCCGCGCGGGGAGGCCGATCGGGGTCGAGCGGGAGGAGGAGCGGCGTCGCCGACTCTGCGTGGTGCTCGATCAGCGCGGCCTCGCAGGCGCCGCGCTCGACGACGCGGTGGAGCAGGCGGCGGCGCTGTTCGAGCAGGCGCTCGCCGACGGATCCGAGGTGGGGCTCGCGCTCTCCGGCAGCACGCTCGGGCCGGGCAGCGGCGCCGGGCACGCGCGCGCGGTGCTGACCGCACTCGCGCTGGTCGAGCCGGGGGCGGAAGGCCCGCCGCCTCAGCTGCCGCCGCACTCGACCGCCATCGTGGTGAGAGGCGCGCCGTGACCGTCGCCGCAACGGAACCCAGGGCCGGCCGGATCGGCCCGGGCCTGACCCTCCTCTCCTGGCAGCGCTGGGCGGGCACGCTCACCTTGACGTTCGCGTTCGTCTCCGCGGCGATCAGCGGCGAGCTGGGCGCTCCGCTTCTGCTCGCGGTGCACCGCCTCTGGAACCGGACCACCGAGCGCGACGAGCTTCTGCTCCTCTTGCTCTCGCTGCTCCTGCTCTGCGCGGGCGCGACGCTGTCGGCCGACCTGCTCTTCGGCGTCGCCTTCGCGGCCTACGCCGTCACCGGCACCTGGGCGCTCGCGCTCACCCACCTGCGCTGGCAGATCGAGGCCGGCCGCGGCGAGGGCTCAGCGGCGCTGCTGCGCAGCAGGCGCCTGGTCACGCCGGCACTGCTCGCGGCGCTGGGTGGCCTGTCGCTGTTGGGCCTCGCCGGCGCCGCGGTTTTCTTCTTCGCCTTCCCGCGCGTTGCCATCGGCGGGCTCGCCCGCACGCATCGCGCGCGCGCGGCCGCGGGCCTCGCCGACCAGGTGGACCTGAACGGACACGGTGTCATCGGCGACGATCCCACGGTGGTGTTGCGGGTGCGCCTCGATCCGGATCCCGGCACGCCCCAGCTGAGCACGCACTGGCGCGCGCGCTCTTTCGAGCTGTGGACCGGCCAGGGCTGGCGCAGCAACCCCTCGCGCCGTGCGCCCACGCAGGGGGTGTTTGCCCTGCCCAAGGGCCTGCAGCCGAGCAAGCCTCGGTGGACCAGCGCAGCGATCGAGGCCGTCGGCGGCTACTCGGAGGGCGTGATCCTGACGCCGCCCGGCTTTCCCGTCTCGGTCCGCTTCGAACGCGCGCTCACCGCGCGCGGCGCGCCCCAGCGCGTGCTGCGCGACGGCGCCGGCGACCTGTTCTACGAACCGGTCGAGGTCGGCGACCGGCGGTACGTGGTGGTGAGCCAGGAGCCTCCACGACTCGTCGAGGTGGTGGGGCAAGCCGAGGTGCCCTATCCGCGGGAGGCGAGGCTCAACCTCGAGGTCCCCGCGTCGCTCGATCTGCGCACCCGCGCCCTCTCCGAACGGCTGACCCGCGGCAAGACGCCCGTCCAGGCCGCGGCCGCCGTGGAGGCCTGGCTGTCGCGCAACCTCGAGTACACCCGGGAGCTGGGCGGGGACTCGAAGGACCCCATCGCCGACTTTCTCTTCGTGCGCCGCCGGGGCCACTGCGAGCTGTTCTCCAGCGCGATGGTGCTGCTGCTGCGCGCGGCGGGGATCCCGGCGCGCAACGTGGCCGGATACTACGGCGGCGTCCGGACGCCCACGGGCTACTACGCCGTGCGCGGGGGCGATGCCCACTCGTGGGTTGAGGTCTACTTCACCGGCCTCGGTTTCGTGCCCTTCGATCCGACGCCCGCCGCAGCGCGCGGCGGAGCCGCGCCCGGGCTGTGGGCCCGGGCGGTCCTGATCTGGGACGGGCTCACCGAGCGCTGGGGCGCTGTGGTGGTCGACTACGACCTGATCGCGCAGGGCCACGTTCTGAAGCAGGCCGCGTCGCTCCTCCAGGAGGCGAGCCGGCGCCTCTCGGGCCGCGGAGACGCGGGCGGCGACCTGCGCCGGAGGAGCACGCAGGCGCTGATCGTCATGCTGCTGCTGGCCACGGCCTTTGCGGTCGCGCTCCGCGTGCGCCGCATCCGGCGCGGTCCGCGGCGTCGGGGTTCCCTACAGTTGGCCGCGGGCCAGCTTCGCGCCCGCGCCCTTTGGCGCAACGCCCGCCTGCAGCTTCGTCGCGCAGGCTTCGACGTCCCCGACTCAGCGACGCCGCTGGAGGCGGCGCGCCGTCTCTCCTTCGGCAGCGCGGGCCTCGCGCCGCGAGCAGCCGGGTCGCTGCGCACGCTCGCCTCGCGCTGCCTCGCCGCCCGCTGGGGCGGGGCGGAGCTTTCGGAGCGCGAGGCGCGCGACCTCCTCCAGGGCCTCCGCCGCGCGCTCTGAGCCCGTCCCCTCCGCCGCTACGCGCGCATCCCACGGTGGCGGTTGCGCAGGCGCCCTTCCCCGGGAAGACTGCGATCGTGCCCGAGCTTCCCGAGGTCGAGGTCGCTTCCCGTCAGCTCCGCGCCTGGGCCCAAGGCCGCCTGATCGAGCGGGCCCGGGCGACCAAGTCGCGGGTCATTCGCGGCCAGGCGCCCCAGCGATTCGCCGGGCTGGCCGGGCACCGGCTGGAGGAAATCGAGCGGCACGGCAAGTGGATGCTGCTCCGCTTCGATGGCGGCGAGGGTCTGGTGTCCCACCTGGGCATGACCGGCAAGTGGATCCGGCGCCTCCGCGGCGACGCAACGCCCTCGCACGTGCGGGCCACCCTCGAGCTGGACGACGGCCACGCCATCGACTACCGCGACCCGCGCCTCTTCGGCCGCCTCGTGCGCGGGCCGGTGGACAGGCTGCGCAAGCTGCCGGCGCTCACCGCGCTGGGCCCCGACCCGCTGGGGGGCATCGACGTCGGGCGCCTGCACCGCGTGCTCTGCGCGACCCGTCGCTCGCTCAAGGAAGCACTGATGGACCAGCGCACGCTCGCGGGCCTGGGCAACATCCACGTCGGGGAGAGCCTGCACCGCGCCCGGCTGCACCCCGAGCGCGCCGCCAACACGCTGAGCGCGGCGGAGGCGGACACGCTCGCCTTTGCCATCGGCCGCTCCCTGCGCGAAGCGCTCGACAAGGAGGACGGAGACATTCCGATCACCTATGTCGAGGAGGGCGGCGAGAACATCTTCCTCGTCTACGACCGCGCCGGCGAGCCGTGCGCGACCTGCGGTACGGAAATCGAGCGCATCGTGCAGGGCGGCCGCAGCACATTCTTTTGCCCGCACTGCCAGCCCCGTCGCCAACTTAGACGGCGTGCCCACCCCCTCCACCAACGATCCCGCCGCCGCCCTTTGCGACGAGCCCGTGAACGTGGCCCACCAGTCCCGGCTCTCTGCCGACCCCGACGAGCTGCGCGCCCACGCCGAAGCGCTGCGCCTGCTGCAGGAGGGCGGCTACAACCCCATGGTAGGCGGCGCCTACGGCCTGCGCGTCCATACCGGATTGTGGCGCGACACCAAGGACCTCGACCTCTTCCTGCGCAAGGATCAGATCGACGCGGCGCTCGCCATCCTCGAACGCGCCGGCTATCGCGTGGAGCTGACCGACCCGCTCTGGATCGCCAAGGCCTTCCGCGGCGAATACTTCATCGACCTGATCTTCTCCTCCGGCAACGGCATCGCCGTCGTCGACGAGGAGTGGGCGCGCCGGGCGATCCCCGCTCCTGTGCTCGGGCGCCAGGCGTTGGTGGTTCCTCCGGAGGAAATCATCTGGTCCAAGGCGTTCGTGCAGGAGCGCGAGCGCTTCGATGGCGCCGACATCCACCACCTCATCCGCTGCAAGGGCGAGCAGATCGACTGGCGCTACCTGCTCGACCGCTTCGCGCCGCACTGGCACGTGCTCTTCTCGCACCTGGTGATGTTCCGCTTCGCGTTCCCCGGCGAGCGGCGCGCGATTCCCTCCTGGGTGATGAACGACCTCGCCTCGAGGGTGCCCGCCGAGGAGCTGGAGATGCCTGGCGGCGAGGTGGCGAGGCTCTGCCGGGGCTCGCTCCTCTCGCGCCAGCAGTACCTCCACGAGCTCAACGAGCTCGGCTTCGCGGACGCACGCGAGCGCGAGGTGCCGGATTGGCGCGGCGACATCCGCTGGCCGGTGCGTTGCCTGGACGCCCGGCCTGTCGGGGCCGGGCGCCGCATCGGGGACGAAGGCAAGCGGAACGAGGAAGGCGAGGACGATGCGAATCGCAGCCGTGGGTGATCTCCACTGCCGCGCCGACACGCGCAAGAGCATCGCCCAGGCGCTCACCGGCGTCGCCTCGGAAGCCGAGGTACTGCTGCTCGCCGGCGACCTGACCGATCACGGCACGGTCGAGGAGGCGCAGTGGCTCGCGGAGGAGCTGTCGCGACTGCCGCTGGAGAAGGTTGCGGTGCTGGGCAACCACGACTACGACGTTGGCCGCGAGGCCGAGGTCCGCGACATCTTGGTCAAGGCCGGCGTCACCGTGCTCGACGGCGAACCCTGGCACCGTGGCGACGAGCTCGGCATCGCCGGAGTGAAGGGCTTTGCCGGCGGCTTCGAGCACGCCCAGCTCCAGCGCTTCGGCGAGGCTCCGCTCAAGCAGTTCGTCGACGCCTGTCACTCGGAAGAGCTCAAGCTCGAGAACGCGCTCTTCCAGCTCCGCACGCGCGCCCGCATCGCGCTCTTGCACTACGCTCCGTGCCGGTCGACGATCGAGGGCGAGCCGCTCGAGATCTTTGCCTTTCTCGGCGCCACCCGGCTTGCGAATCCGATCGATCAGCTGCGGCCCCAGCTCGCGATCCACGGCCACGCGCACCGCGGCACGCTCCGCGGCGCCACCCGGGGTGGAGTCCCGGTGTTCAATGTGGCTCTACCCGTGCTCTCGCTCCTCCTCAGAGACGACCCGGTCTTCTTCGTCGTCGCTCCTTGCATCGCTTGGCCCTCCCTCGTCGGGCTCGGTCCGAGTTCTTCAGCACCCTGCCTAGTCGTCGTCGACGGCCGATCCCGCATCGGACAACGTCCCCGGCGGCGCGGCGACGGCTGGCGCGTCCTCGCTCCGGGCGGGCTCCGGTGCGATGGGCCGGTACAAATAGGTGAGCTGCACCGTCCCCGCCCTGGCCCGCGCCAGCGCGTCGGGGCCAACGCGCATGAACTCCACCGACGTCCGCGGGAACTGCGCGAGCAGCCACCGCAGGGTCTGATTGGCCCAGACGGCGAAGACGGGCCGCTTGCGGATCTTCTTCTCTCCGCGCCACAGACTGGTATGCGCGTAGAGCCTCGCCGGCTGGAGCTGCCCCTCCGGCGCGGACATCCGCCGCAGCACCAGGCAGTCGCTGCGCTCCTCATCGATCTGCTGCCATCCCGCAAAGGGCCCCTCGGCCTGAAGGTGCGCCACCACGTCGGCGCTGTGCTTGCGGTGGAAGAGGTAGAGCTTCTGCTCGCCGTGGAGCGCCGCGCGGCGCTCCAATGGCTCGGGCTCGGCGAGCAGCTTCTTCGGGTCTCCGCGCAGGTAGCGGCCCTCCGAGGCGACGAGCCCGGCCTCGCGCCGCTCGAGCATCGCCAACAGGCAAGCCACGTCCGCCTCGCTGAGGAAGAGCCAGATCTGCCGCGCCGCCATGCCGGCACCTTCGCACACGGCTTGCGCCGGCGGACTTGGAATCGCGGGCACGCGTCGCCCGATGAGCTGAGCGCATCCTAGTGCGGCGATCGGGCCGCCGGCGGGTGGGGCGGGCCCGTGCTCAAACATGCGCGCGGGCCGCGCTGGGGGTGGCGCGAGGCGGCCTTGCGGTCGGTTGTGGTGGCGCGAGCGGGTCTTGCGCCGCTGGCGGTGGCGGGGGTGGGCCTCGCACGGCGTGCGGCTGCGCTCGAGCAAGGTTGCACGGCCCAAATGAGCCCAAGGCGCCGGAGGCGCCCCGGCCGGGAGTCCGGCCGTAAGGGAGGGGAGGCTCGGCGAGCTTTGCTCGCCGAGGGAACCGCGAGGTCACCGCGAGGTTCCCTCCAAAGCCCGATCGCGGCCGCGCGAACTGCGCGCGGGCCCGTCCCACCCGGAGGCGGCCCTCTCTAGCGAAGTCTTTCTGCTCGATCTCAGTCGACGACGACCTGCACCTCCTCCGGCTCTCCCGAAGCCGCGCTCACCCGCAGGCCGAAGCTGCCCGGCCGGGGAAACCGGGCGAAGAGCTGTGCGCCCCGAGCGGTTGCGCCACCGGGAAGCTGCCAGCTCACCCCGGGCGCCACGACCCCCTCTTCGAACCCGGGCGCGGTCAGCCGGCACACCGTGCCCCTCCGCACGTGGGCGACCCGTCCACGCATCTCGCACGCGGCGCCGGCGGCGAGCGCGGTCCTCTCGCCACGAGGCTTGAGCGCGACGGCGAGCCGCACGACGGAAGCCTCGTCTCCCTCCGGCACCACCAGCACGTTGGCCTCCCGTTCCCCAGCCGGCGCCAGCATTGGATCGACGGACAGCAGCAGGCGCGACGGCGTGATGCCCCTGCTGCGTGCAAACCTGATCCACCCGGCGTCGGTGCGGATGGTGAAGCGCCGGGCGCCTCCGCCCTCTGCGCGGACGGTCACGCTCCGCGGCGGCGGCGCGCCCGTTAGGGCAGGGTTGAAGACCAGCCGGTCGCGGGAGAGAACCAGGCGGCCGGGGCGCGCGAGGCCGCCGCCCTCTGCCAGAACGTCGAGCGCGCGCGCGGCATCGATGCGGCCGTACCGGGTGCCGGGCAGCGGCTCGCTCGAGGAGAGGATGGCGGAGCGCACCTGCTCTAGAGTCGCCTCCGGGCGCGCCGCCCAGAGCAAGGCGGCGAGGCCTGCGACGTGCGCCGAGGCCATGCTGGTTCCGTCGTAGCGCTCGTAGATCCCGGGGGCCGTGGTGGAGAGGATCCCGACGCCTGGCGCGCCGACCAGGGCCGCGCGGTTGGAGAACGGCGCGAGCGCGCCGTCGGGTGCGACCGCCGCGGCTGAGAGGACGTTCTCGAGGTCGATGCTGGCTGGAAACGCCGGCCGCAAAGCGCCCTCGTTCCCGGCGGCCGCGACGAAGAGCACGCCGTGGTGGAGCGCGCGTTCGACGGCGCGTTCGATGGTCCGGCTCGCTCCTGCTCCGCTCCACGCCGCTTCGATGACGCGGGCGCCGTGGTCGGTGGCGAAGTCGATGGCGCGTGCGAGGTCGTCGGCGCGCCCGCCCGAAGCCCCCAGCGCCCGCAGCGCCATCAGGGAGACGCTCCAGCTCACGCCCGCAACGCCCGCGCCGTTGTCGCCGACCGCGCCGATGGTCCCGGCGACGTGCGAGCCATGAAACCGCTCCGGCCCACTCTCGCCGGGGCCGGGATCGGCGCCGTTCTCGACGAAGTTCCAGCCGTGCGCGCCGCCTTCGGCGTCGGCCGCCACCTCGCCCCCCGCGGCTCGGTCGGGATTGAGCCAGAGGTTTGCGGCGAGGTCGGGATGGCCGAGCTCGACGCCGTTGTCCACCACCGCGACCGTCACCGCGCGGTCGCCGGTGGTCTTCGACCAGGCGGAGGGAGCCTCGATCCGGACCAGGCCCCACTGGTCCTTGTAGCGGGGATCGCGCGGCGCCCGCTGGGGCTGATAGAGGTACACCGGCTCGGCGAACTCGACCGACTCCTGGTGCGCCAGCGCCGCTGCCAACTCTTCGGGGCGACCGCCCTTCGGTACCGGGATGCGCAAGAGGGGCGGCTCGCCCTCCGCGCCCAGGGACTCGAGCGCGATGACGGGCGACCCGCCTTCGTCCGCTGCCTCGAGCGCGAGCGCCGTGCTCCCGCCGCGGAGCTGTACCAAGACCGAGTCGGGGGCGCGCGGCGCCGGCCGCTCGTCTTCGCCGCAGCCCGAGAGGGCGCCTGCGGCGAGCGCGACGAGAAGCGGCACAGCGGACAACGGCACGCGCCTCCGCCGCCCGGGCGGAGGCGGTCCCGGAGGTGGAGCCTGCGGTCCCGGAGGAAGCGGCTGCCTGGGCGGAGCGTGCGGCTCCGGCGGGGGAGGGCGTGCGGGCGGGGGCGGGCGCGGCCTCGGCTTTTCGGCAGGCGCCGGCGCCCCGGTGGGCCCGCCGCCGCCGCGCCTGCCGCGCAAGGGAGGCTCGAAGTCGAAGGCGTCGAAAAGCGGGTCGGGCGGCTCGAGCCGCGAGTCGAAGAGCGCGATGGGCCAGGGCAGATCGACGTCGCCGCGCAGGCGGTGCGGGAAGAAGAAGCTGGACATGCAATCTCCGGCGAGAGCGCGCCGCGACACTGCGGCTGCACGTCGGGATTGCAGCGGGCGTGCCGGCCGCGCCTCGCCCGGAGACGGCAAGAAGGGGCGGGGCAAAAGCGCCAAAATGAATCTCTCTCCGTTTCAAGTCCGGGCCCCAGGTGCCCGGGCCCACTCGAAGACGAAGGGAGTGTTCTTCAATCCCCTGCTAGACCGACTGCTAGACCAGCTCGTACACCTTCGCGAGCGCGGCATCGAGCTGCGCGGGATCGCCGCCGCCGGCTTGCGCCATCTCGGGCTTGCCGCCGCCGCGGCCGCCCAAGATCTTCGACAGCTCCTTCACCAGATCGCCGGCGCGATAGCGCTTGGTCAGGTCCGGGGTGACGGCGACGAGCAGCGTGGCCTTGCCGTCCTTCTCGCCGCCCAGCACCACGATGCCGCTCTGGAGCTGGTCGCGCAGCTTGTCGGCCAGCTCGCGCATGACGTCGGCATCTCCGCTGTCGCTGCGGGTGGAGAGGATCTTGACGCCCTTGATCTCGCGCGCGCTGGTGGCAAGCTCCAGGCTCTTGGCACTGGCCGCTTTCTTCTGCAGCGCATCGAGCTCGCGCTCCAGCTCCTTGATGCGGCCTTGCGCCTGCTCGGCCTTGAGCGCCACGTCCTTCATCGAGCCGCGCAGGATCGAGGCCGCCCGGGCGAGTTGCTTCTCCTCATCATGCACCTGCGCGACCGCCTCGGGGCCGGTCACCGCGACGATGCGGCGCACGCCGGCGGCGATGGCGCTCTCGCTCTGGATCTTGAAGAAGCCGATGTCGCCAGAGCGCGAAACATGCGTGCCGCCGCACAGCTCCACCGAGGGGCCGATCTGGAGCACGCGCACGCGGGCGAGCTGCGTGTACTTGTCGCCGAAGAACGCGATCGCGCCCGACTTCATCGCCGACTCGGGGTCCATCTCCCGGGTCTCCGCGCCGTGGTTCTCGCGGATGAGCTGGTTCACCCGGGCCTCGAGCTGCTCGCGTTGCTCGTCGCTGAGCGGCTGGTACGCGGTGTAGTCGAAGCGCAGGTAATCGGGCGCCACCACCGAGCCGGCCTGCTTGACGCCCTCGCCGAGCAGCTCGCGCAGCCCGCGCTGAAGCAGGTGGGTCGCGCTGTGGTTGCGGCGCAGGCCGCGGCGGCGCTCGTCGTCGACCACCAGCTCCACCTTCTCGCCTACCTCCAGCGTGCCCTCCACCACCTCGACCTCGTGCACGATCAGGGTGGTCAGCGGCTTCTGCGCATCGAGCACCTTGGCGCGCCCGCGGGTCCCCAGGATCATGCCGGTGTCGCCGACCTGCCCGCCGGCCTCGCCGTAGAACGGCGTGCGGTCGAAGACCAGCTCGGCCTTCTGGCCCGCGACCAGCTTGTGGACGCGCTTGCCGGCGACCAGCGCGGCGACCAACTTGCCGTGCGCTGCCACCGTCTCGTAGCCGAGGAAGGTGAGGTCGCCCAGCTCGGCGGCGAGCGCTTTGTAGACGTCGCCGACCGCCTGTTCTCCCGACGAAACGAAACTGCTGCGGCTGCGCTGCTCCTCCATGCGCGTGTCGAAGCCCGCCGTGTCCACGGCGAAGCCTCGCTCGGCCGCGATCACCTGCGTCAGGTCGAGCGGAAAGCCGTAGGTGTCGTGGAGCAGGAAGGCCACGTCGCCGGCGACCCGCTTGCTTTTTTCACCCGCCGCGATCGCCTCGTTGAGGATGGCCATGCCCCGGTCGAGCGTGCGCAGGAACATGTCGGTCTCGTGCTGGACGGTGTCGAGGATGCGCACCCGCGAGTCGCGCAGCTCGGGATACGCCTCGCCCATGGTGTCGATGACCACCCCGCACACCTTGGCGTAGAGCGCCGGGTCCTTGGCGAGGCGCTGCGCGTGGCGGATGGCGCGGCGTAGGATGCGGCGCAGCACGTAGCCGCGGCCCTCGTTGGAGGGCAGGACCCCGTCGGCGATCAGGAAAGATGCCGCGCGGGAGTGGTCGGCGACCACGCGCATCGACGCGGAGTCGCCCTGCGCATGCACGGCCTCCTGCGCGGAGTAGCGCTTGCCCGAGATCCGCGCCGCCTCCTGGATCAGCGGTTGTAACAAGTCCGTGTCGTAGTTCGAGGGGACGTCCTGCACCGCGGCGGTCACGCGCTCGAGGCCCGCGCCGGTGTCGATCGAGGGCCGGGGCAGCGGCAACAGCGGTCCATCCGCCTCCTTGCGCTCGAACTGCATGAAGACGAGGTTCCAGATCTCCATCCAGGCGTCGGAGCCGTGCTCGCTCTCGTCGCCGCCGTAGAACCGGGCGGCATGCCGGTCGATCTGCTCCACGCTGAATTTTCCCGGGACCCTGAAGAGGTGGATCTCGCTGCACGGGCCGCAGGGGCCGGTCGGTCCCATCGCCCAGAAGTTGTCCTTCTCGCCGAGGCGGAAGATGCGCTCCTTGCGCACGCCGATCGAGCGCCACAGCTCCTCGGCCTCGTCGTCCTCGCGGAAGACGGTGACGGCGAGCCGATCGACTGGAAGGCCCAGCGTCTTGCTCATGAACTCCCACGCCCAGGCGATCGCATCCTTCTTGAAGTAGTCGCCGAAGGAGAAGTTCCCCAGCATCTCGAAGAACGTGTGGTGGCGGGCGGTGAAGCCGACGTTCTCCAGGTCGTTGTGTTTGCCTCCAGCGCGAACGCACTTCTGCGAGGAGGCTGCGCGGGTGTAGTCGCGCTTTTCGCGGCCGGTAAAGACGTCCTTGAACTGCACCATGCCCGCGTTGGTGAAGAGCAGGGTGGGGTCGTTCTGCGGGACGAGCGGCGAGCTCTTGACCCGGCGGTGGCCCCGCTCCTCGAAAAAGTGAAGGAAGGCCTGGCGGATCTCGGCGGCAGTGCGAGGCTTCGAGCGATCGCTGGACGTCGGCATGGGGAGCGGGAGGATAAGGAGATCCGGCCCGTCTGTCACGGGGTGACACCCGAGGGATTTACTAGAGGCTCCCGAAGAGGGCGAGGCCCACGCTGTAGTGGTCGACCGCCTCGATCCTCGGGCGGTTGGGCAGAAGTTGCCATTGCCGGGTGAAGTCGGCGCGGAAATACAGGGGGCCGCCGATGTTGTACGCGGCCGCGAACGCGAGCAGGGAGCGCTCATCGAGCGTGAACGCGTCCCGGAAGCCGTTGAAGTTGTTGCGCAGGTAGTAGCCCGAGAGCTTGAGCGTCTGGAAGCGGGGCAGCGTGGCGAACAGCCCCAGCGAAGAGCCGTTCTCGCCCTCGTAGCCCTGGAGGACGCCGCCCACCTGCACCAGGCCCGCGAAGTTGAAGCGCGAACTGGTAGCGGGCGAGGTCGTACTGCTGGTCGAAGTACTCGGGCAGGTAGCCCGCCTGCAGCCTGCGGTACTCCAGCCGCGCCTGCAGGTCGATGTCGAGCACAGGGACGGGGACGCGCACGTCGGCAAGGATGCCCGTGTGCAGGCCGTTTCCCGCTCCCAGCAGGCGGTTCAGGTCGACGTAGGGGATGAGGCTCAGGATCGAGTTGTGCACCGCCTCGAATTCGGTGTCGACGCCCGCGGCGTAGGTGGCCTCGCCGAGCGCGACCACCGGCGCGCCGTGCTCGTCGGCCTGCAGCACCGTCTGGCCGGAGGCGCTGGTCGTGGTCGCGAGAGCGCGCGGCGCGGTGCGGTCGACGGCGACCGTCGCGCCCACCGCCCACCCGCGCAGGATCGGCGTGTCCCCGAACGGGCGCAGGTAGGCGCGGCTGGCGAGCAGCGCCGGGCTGACCAGCGAGTCGGCGAGCGTCTCCACCCCGAACCAGACGGTGTTGACGTCGAGTGCTAGGCCGAGCTTGGCGCGGTCCAGGTTGAGCGCGTTGTTGTAGCGGTTGACCAAGGTGCCGTGGCCGATCGAGGAACCCCAGTGCTGGCCGGCGAGCACGTACAGCTCGTCGCGCTTGTGCCCGTAGCTCACGTAACGGATGACGCGCAGGTAGTTCTCGAACTGGTCGAAGTCGCGGCGGCGCACGAGGCCGCCGTAGGTCTTCGACTCGCGCGTGCCGGTGGAGGCGTCGTTGCGCACCAACAGATTCAGGGGCAGGCCGAGCCCCACCCCGACCGGGCCCAGGCTGAAATCGGTGTTGAGGAGGGTGGTTGCGTAGACGTTGCCGTCGATCTTGCCGATGCCCACCCCGATGAACGCGCCGCCCTCGCCGCTGAAGAGCTGGGAGGGGTCGGCGAAGGCCTGGCCTCCGCCGGAGGCGTTGGGAATGTTCTGGCCGCCGGAGCCTGTGGGCGTGGGAGCCTGCTCCTGCGCCGAGGCCGCGCCCGGCGAGAGCGCGAGGGCGGCGAGGAGGGCTGTGGACGCGACCGCCGGGGGTCTTCGCACTAGCTGGGCCTGCCCGGCGCGGCCGGATGGCCATCCCAAGGGACCAGGAGCAAGCGCGCGGTCAGCGCGTCGATCATGCCGCCAATTTCTTCGAGCTCGGACGACAGCGACCTCAAGTCTGCGCCGCCTTCGCCGAGGCGCGAAATCCACACTTTGACCTTGCGGCGCGCTTCCTCGCCGAGGGGCTGTGCGTCGTCGGGCAGCTCCAGCTGCAGCCGCGCCAAGGCGGCGTCCATCTCGGTCAGCCGCGCGAGGCACGCGCGCTCGGCGCGGGTGGTCGGGCCAGGCGAGCGCATGGCCCTCCATACGCGAGGAGCGCGCCGGAGAGCAACCTTCCGGGACGGGACTGGACTGCTAAAGAGCGGTCGCCTCGCCCTTGCGCTCCATCTCCCGCTGGGCCTTGAGCTTCTTCATCCGGCGCTTGATCAGCTCGCGCTTGAGCGCGCTCAGGTGGTCGACGAACAGCTTGCCCTCGAGGTGGTCCATCTCGTGCTGC
>WNFI01545547.1_pt1 | contig 24578 bp, 27 predicted proteins | sample 5400471 | NCBI WGS metagenome assembly WNFI01 (sample SAMN13153348, study PRJNA577476) | soil metagenome | isolation source: 100 cm saprolite on Douglas fir-dominated hillslope | place: USA:California | collected 2013-09-17 | reverse complement strand
CAGAGGCACTGATCTCGTCGGCGCGGTCAGGACCGTCGCTGGCGGCCAGTCACTGCTCGACCCCGAGGCTGCCAGCCGGGTGATGGCCCGGATGCGCGACGCATCCCGCCGCTCCGATCCGCTGGCCGCACTGACAGGTCAGGAGCGGAAGATTCTCGAGCTGATCGGGGAGGGCCTGACGAACAGGCAGATCGGCGAGCGGCTGTTCCTGGCTGAGAAGACGGTGAAGAACTACGTCTCCGCGCTCTTCGCCAAACTTGGCATGGAGCGGCGAACCCAGGCCGCCGCGTATGCGGCCAGGATCTTCGACGAGCAGGGCCACCAGACCGGCTAGTCCTGCGCGAGCGGCACTACGGACTTCATCGAGAAAGCCGCGGGAGCGCAGCTGCGATTCATCTGACACCGGCAGTGTACTCGCCGCTGCGCGATGAAGGCGTGACCGGCAAGCCGGGCTCGTCGGCGAGCGAGAGGTAGTTCTCGTCCTCTTGCGCGGTGTGCAGCCGCAGGATGGCGTGCAGCCCGTACAGGAGGCCGCGCAGGTCGGCGATGTCTGCCTGGTCGGGCTCGGCTGTCCCGATGTCATCGAGCAGCTGCCCGAGCCGGCGGATCTGGTGGGTGATCTCGGCGTGGGCGCGGCTCATGGTCGCTGTCGGGTCGGTTCCGCCCAGCAGCCGGTTCAGTGCGGGGTAGAGCTCGCGCTGCTCTGCTTGTTCGTGGGGCTCGACGTAGTCGGTCAGTGTCTGATAGACGGCCCTCACTCGTGCTCCGGCTTCGGCGGGCGGGACCGCGCCGAGCGCGTCGGCGGTGGCGCGGACCTGCTCGATGTCGGCTCGGATCGACTCGTGCTCGCCGGAGAACCTGCGGGCCAGCGCGGCGTCGGCGGCCGAGAACCTGCGCGCCGCAGCGGGCTGGCGGAGGGCCCGCAGCGCATTCAGGATCACGGCGACGTCGATTGCTTCCTGCAGCAGCGCGCCCCAGACAGCCGGGAGCAGGCCGACCCCGGCGGCGGCCATTGCAACCAGCGACATCGCTATCCCGGCGCCGGCGCTCTGCCGGGCGATCCGGCCGGTCCGCCGTGCCACCGCCGCGACTTCGCCGAGCCGATCGATCCGGTCGACGGTCAGTACCGCGTCGGCGGACTGAGATGAGGCGGTCGCGCCGCGAGCGCCCATCGCGACGCCGACGTCGGCGAGCGCCAGCGCCGGGGCGTCATTGATCCCGTCGCCGACCATGATGACCGGCGCCCGGCGCCGTTCCAGCCGGACCGCGTCCAGCTTCTCGGCGGGCGTCCGCTCGGCGAGCACCTCGTCGACCCCGATGACGATGCCGACCTGCGCGGCGACATCGGCCCGGTCGCCCGTCACCATGACGACCCTGCTGATCCCGTCCTCGCGCAAGGCCCGGATCGTGCGGCCGGCGTCGGGCCTGACCAGGTCATCCAGGAGGAGCACCCCGGCCGGGACCGCGTCGACGGCCACGAATACGGTCAGCGCGCCGTCTAGCCGCGCGCGCCGCCGGGCTGCCTTTACCCACGCCGGCACGCCAGCGGCCGCGTCAACGCCGCACCACGCGGCCTTGCCGACGGCGACGAGATGCCCGGCGACGCGGCCGCGGATGCCCTCGCCCGCCTTCTCCTCCACATCGGACGGCAGCGTCAGCTGACGGCCTTGCTGCACGGCAGCCCGGACCACGGCAGCGGCGAGCACGTGCTGGGAGACCTGGTCGAGCGACGCGGCGAGCCAGAGCAGCCGGTCCGTCGGCAGCTCGCCGGCCCCGGCCACGGCGGTCACGGCTGGCCGGCCGGTCGTCAGCGTCCCGGTCTTGTCGAGCAGCACCGTAGTGCAGGTCGCCAGCCGCTCCAGGACGGCCCCGCCCTTCACCACTACGCCCCGCCTGGCGGCCACTGACAGACCGGACACCAGCGCCACCGGCGCGGCCAGGATCAACGGGCACGGCGTGGCGACCACCAGGAGCGCGACCGCCCGCGCCGGGCCGGCCGCCGCCCACGCCAGGCTGGCCGCGACCAGCGTGAGCAGCAGGAACCACAGCGCGTACCGGTCCGCCAGGCGGACGAAGCGCGGCTGCGCTGACTCGGCCTCGGCGACGAGGCGGACAATCCCCGCGTACGTGCTCTCGGCCGCGCTGGCCGAGGCGCGACCAGTATCGTGTCGCCTGGCATGACGGCGTCGAGTTCGACCGTCACGAGCGAACCGCCCTCATACCGGCGCGCCGTCCGCGGTGCCCGCGCGAGCAGCGCCCGCAAGTCGCGCCTGGCCCGGCCGTCCGCCCACGATTCCAAAGCCCGCCCACTAGCGAGCATGACCGCGATCACCGCCGCGGCCAGCAGCTCCCCGACGGCCACCGCACCCCCACGGCGAGCAGCGCGATCGCGTCCACCCCTAGGCGCCGCCGCCGGAGACTGTCGATCATCGCCCACAAGGCGTATGCCGCGCCACAGCAGCCCACCGCGAACCAGGCACCGTCACGAACCGCGCCCGCGCCTGCCAGAGCTGCCAGGCCACCCGCCAGCAGGCCCGCCACAGTGATCATCAGGAGCAGCTCGGCAAGGTAACGGCCCAGCCAGTCACGAGCTCCGGCCACCTTGCCAGTCCGCGTGATCGCCGCCGCCTGGCTCATCTATCGATCCCGGCCGATGCTTACCGGCCGGATCTGCTGCCGGACGGCCTCGCCACGCGGGACGAACGGCCCTCCCGCCCTCGCCGCTGCCGGGGTGGAATCGAATCGAGGGGGATCACCTGGAGGGGGGAAGGGTGATGGCGCAGTCTCCAGATGGACAGGAACGGCGGATCGTGGTTGGACTCGACGGTTCCCACGCCTCGAAGGCCGCCCTGGCCTGGGCGATCGGCCAGGAGCCGCGCGCACGGAGGCAGTGGTGGAGGTCGTAACGGCCTACTACTGGTTTCCCATGCCGATCGAGCAGGTCGACTTCAAGGGCCTCGCAACTCACATGGCTGAGGACGCGATTCTCGACGCCGCCGACCAGGGCGTTCCCGTCAGGATCATCGCTAAGGTCGTGCAGGGCAACGCGGCAAACGTGCTGCTGGACGCGGCACGCGGAGCCGAGTTGCTGGTAGTCGGTAGCCGAGGGCACGGCAGCGTCACAGGAGCACTGCTCGGATCAGTGAGCCAGCATTGCGTGCACCACGCGACCTGCCCCGTGGTCGTCGTCCGTGACCCGGGAACCGACAAGCCTTTGCAGGCTGGTAGGTCATGGGCGGAATCGTCCGCAGAATTTATCAAGGTCCGGGCCGAAGGCCCTGGCTAGCCGGAACCTTTGCCCCTCCTGTGGCTGCCGATCATGCGGTCGTATGAAGGTGCGGGCCAGATAGCACGTCCGCATTGAAAAGGAGGCTGAGACCTCATGACCAAGAAGATGCTCCTCGGCGTGGATGCGCTGCACTATGCACCGGAAGCCACTGAGATGGCTCGTGATCTCTGCCATGACAGCCAAGACAAGATCATCGTTCTGCACGTGCACGAATTCGCCATCGGCCGTTTCGGAAGGCTGCAAGTCGACTGCCCAGAAGGCGAGGCGGAAAAGCTGACGGACGGAATCCGGATGAGCCTTAAAAATCAAGGCATTAACGCGGATGCTGAGATCCGAGAGGCTCACGTCGGCCAGATAGCCAGGACGATCCTCCAGGCCGCTGAAGAGCATGACGCGCAGATCATCGTGCTTGGCTCCGCTCGAGACACGGACTTGCCTCACATCCCGATCGGCAGCGTGTCGCACAAGCTGCTTCACCTTGCCAGGCGCCCGGTCATGATCGTCCCACGGCACGCGGGCACTCCAGGTGCGCGAGAGTTCGTTAGCCAGCCCTCAGTTCGGTTAGGACAGCCCTAGTAAGGTCAGGCAGGCTCGCAGCCACGGCCGCGGACAGGCCAGGGCTGTAGCCGATATCGGCGGCTTCCACGGCGAAGGGCCGTTGGTCCCGTCGCGATCGGCTAATCCTGGGTGAGTGGCACGCGCCAGATCATTTCGGTGCCGCCGCCCTCGGCTCGCCTGATCACCATCGAGCCGCCGAGCGCGACGGCCCGGTCCTCGAGGTTGCGCAGGCCGCTGCGCCTGCCGCCTGGGGTGATGCCCACGCCGTCATCCCTGACCACCAGGACCAGCTCATCGGCCGCGGTAACCGTCGCATCCACCTGACTCGCCCCCGCGTGCCGCGCTGCGTTGGACAGCGACTCGCGCAGGGCGGTCAGGAGATGCTCGGTGATCTCCTCGGGAAGGATCGTATCGAGCGCCCCATCGAGCTGCAGCGAAGGTGGAAACCCAAGCGCGGGGGCCATCTCCTGGGCCACGAACAGGATTCTTGCGCGCACGGCGGCTGGCTTGGCCTCCGAGCGCGTCTGGAGCGCGAAGATCGCAGAGCGGATCTCCCTGATCGTGTCGTCGAGGGCGTCGACCGAGCTGCTGACCCGCTCGGCCACCTCGGGAACCTTGATCAGCGAGGTGACGCCCTGCAGCGACATGCCGGTCGCGTACAGCCGCTGGATCACCAGGTCGTGCAGATCCTTCGCGATCCGGTCGCGGTCCTCGAACACCGCCATCTGCTCGGCCTGCCTCCGATGCTCGGCAAGCTCGAGCGCGATCGCCGCCTGCGCGGCGAAGGTGGCCAGCATGTCCGCCGCCGCCGGAGACAGCGGCATGGCTCCGGGGCGCCGCCCGGCTGAGAGCACGCCGCGGACATTGCCGGGAGCACCGAGGGGGACGGCTTCGAGCGGGCCGATCGGGAGGTTGGCTTTGGCGGTCGTGATGATCCTCGGGTCGCTGGCGTAGTCCGGGATCGACAGCCGCTCGCCCGTGCTGACTACGGCTTCGGTGACCGAGTTCTCGAGCGGCACGACGACACCGAGCGCCTGCTCGGCGCCGAGGCCCGCAGCATGCTCGATGCGGACATGTTGTCCGTCGGGCATCGGCAGCGTGACCATTACGGTGTCGGCGCCGGTCATTTCGAGGGCTTGGGCGGTAATCATCGACAGCGCCTCGCCCGGTTCGGCGCCTGAGAGCAGGTGCCTGGTTACCTCGGCGGTTGCGCCGAGCCAGCGCTGCTGCTTACGCGCCTGGTCATACAGCCTGGCGTTCTCGATCGCCACGCCGGCCGCGGCGGCCAGGGCGACGACCACAGCCTCGTCCTCGGTGTCGAACTGGCCGCCGCCCTGTTTCTCGGTCAGGTACAGGTTCCCGTAGACCTCACCCCGGATCCGGATCGGAACCCCGAGGAACGTCTTCATCGGCGGGTGGCCGGCCGGGAAGCCGAATGACGCCGGGTGGTCTTTGATATCGGCCAGCCGCAATGGCTTCGGATCAGTCACGAGCAGCCCGAGCAGGCCCTTGCCTTCAGGCCAGTGGTGGATAGCCTCGATCTCGCCGCGGGTCAGCCCGACAGGGATGAACTCGGCGAGCCTGCCGCCTTCACCGATCACGCCCATCGCGCCGTAACGGGCATCGACCAGCGAGACCGCGGTCTCCACGATGCTGCGCAGCAGGACCTCAAGCTCGAGGCTGGAACCGACCGCGACGACAGCCTCGAGCAGCGAGTACACGCGATCTCTGGTGGACAGGACAGCCTGCAGCCTGACCTGCAGCTCGTCCAGCAGCTCGTCCAGCCTCAGGCTGGGCAGCAGCGGACGCGAACCCGCCGATTCCACCAGGCCCCCATAACGCTCAGACGCTTCCGACGCCCCGATAGTACGTCGGACAGCGAGTGCTGGTAGTCACCGCATAGTTGTGACGGAAGTCCCCGCCCATGGCGACGTGCGGCTCTGCGAGCGCCGGGGCGGCGGGCTGATCCTGTGAATAAAAAGGCAATGGATGGCCGCCGGAGGATCCGCAATGGCGCCGGCGGCGGAAACGCAGAAGATCGTGTTCCCGCCGGCTGCTAGCCCCGAGATCAAGGCTCTGCCGGCCGCCGACGCCGCGGCGATGCGGGTGTACGCGGGGCAGACGATGATTAACGGTGCGCAGGCCCAGGCCTACTCCGAGCACTTCATCGCGGTGCACCTGCGCGAGATCGGCGGCGGGCTTACCTACAGCCAGCTGTCGGCCAAGGCGATGGCTGCCCCGACCAACACCAAGCTGGCTGGCCAGGTGGCGGCGGTGTTCAAGGGCACGACCCTGCGGGGCATGCTGCTCAACGCCTACGGGTTCTGGAAGATAGGCCAGATCATCTGGATCGGCGCGATCGTCGCGTTCGCCGGGGCGGCGCTGCTGCTGATCTTGTCCCTGCTCGGAGTCTGGCACCTGCGCCGGGTCCCTGAGACCGCGGAGGTCTTCCCCAAGGTCACCTACACCGCCAAGGTGCGGACCGCCTGAACTGAACTCCCTCCACAACGTCCCCGCCGGCCATAGCCGGCGGGGATCGCCATATCCACGCGGAAATTCACGCGCGAGTAAAAGGGGCTGTAGGTGCCTCGCCGCGTTGTACGTGACCAACTTGTACGTGACCAAAGTCCCTCGGCCAGGTGACTGACATCCCTGCCCGGCTGGAACACTCTCAAGCGACAGTAGGGACGCCGGTCTTTGCCTGATAGATAAGTCCTCGACGTCGTGGGAGCTTGACATGGATCCCTCAGCCCTCAGTCAGCTGGGTCACCTGGCGATCGACCTGAATGGGTCGAGTAATCCGCTGCACTGGTCTTTCATCTACATTTCCGTCGCCAACCTGATCGTCATCGCGGTGATGGTGCTGATATTCGGGGTCGCGCTGCTGATCCGCTTCCCCCATGCCAATGGCGGCGAGATTCCGCCCGAGGATCTAGGCGAGGACCCTGCAGTGGCCGGTGCCGCCCCTGAGGCTGGTGACGAGCGGATGTGGACCGCGAGAACGCGAACCTGGGCCGCTAGGGTGCTGCCGCCGAGGAAGCTGCTGCCTGACCGTCAGCCTGCCTATGTGGCGTCCTGGATCTACGTGTTCGGCGTGGCCAGCCTGGTGGCGCTCGGCATCGTGATCGTTTCAGGATTCGGGCTCGCCCTCGGCGGCTCGGACTGGTGGCACACCAACTCGGTCGGCCATTTCTTCAACAGCATTCACCTGTGGTCGGTGGAACTGTTCATGGCGTTCATGGTCATTCACCTGTGGGGTAAGTTCTGGATGGCCGCCTGGCGCGGCCGCCGGGCGATGACCTGGATTACCGGCGGGATCGCCTTCATGGCCTCGATTGTGACCGCCTTCACCGGCTATCTATCCCAGGAGAACTTCGACTCGCAGTGGATCGCCACCAACGGCAAGGACGCGTTCAACGCCGTCGGCATCGGGTCGATCTGGAATGCGATGAACTTCGGCCAGATGTTCATGTGGCACATCGTGCTCCTGCCGCTCGTGCTCGTCGCGATCATCGGCGCGCACATCCTCTTGGTCAGAGTGCGCGGAGTCAGCCACCCGCTGCCCGAGCGCGCCGCCTGGGGCCGGGCGGCTCGCAAGGCTACTGCCAAGTCCGATGCAGGTCCCTGGCGGGGCCCGACTCGCCGCTACGACATCCTCAAGGAAGGCGCCGTCGCGACCGTCGTCGTCGGTGCAATGACCCTGGTCATGGCAGGCGTGCTCTCGTCACCTGACGTGCCTCCCGTGACCGTGCAGACCTGGGGGAAGGTAGCCCCCGTCGACTTTGTCTACACGGCGGCCACCGAGCTCAACGGAACCGCCGGCGCGGCCACCTACGGACCGCCCTACAACAACGGGACCGCGAGCGTCCAGCAGGTCGGGCCGGTGAACTGGCAAAAGCTGGCCGGGATCACTCAGCCGATCAACGCCGCGAAGGACTACGTGCTGATCCCGCTGTCCGGCCTGGCCAAGACGACCCCCGCCCTGGCGACGGCGCTGAGCACCTATAACGCGGCGTCGCCGGCCCAGCAGAACAAGTGGGCGGCGGCATACGTCAACGCGACCGCCCCGGGCGCCAAGAAGGTGCCGTTCAACAACGGGAACCTGAACCTGCCGGCCGCCGGGCCTGTGCCGGTGATGATGTCCTACGAGCTGGCGATGGCCAGGAGCGGGTCGCTGGACACGGACCTCCTGGCGCAGCGGCAGTTCTACGGCACCGACTTCACTAAGCCGCTGCTATTCATCTCCAACGGCGGGTACTACGTCAACCTGGCCACCAGCATGCACCTGACCGGCGACCAGTGGGGCGTCATGAACGAGACCGGCAGCTACCCCGGCCAGCCTTGGCTGTGGCTGTACCAGATGTGGTATCACGTGTCTCCGTTCCAGCACTCAAGCAGCGTCGACATCTGGGCGGTCTACCTGACTGGTCTGGGCACGATCCTGCTGCTGCTCGTCCCGTTCATTCCCGGGCTCCGCGACATCCCGCGGGCGATCCCGGTGCACCGGCTGATCTGGCGCTCGTGGTACCGCTCCTCAGGTAAGTCGGCGACACCGGAGAGTCAGTCCGAGGCGGAGCCGGCTCCGCACCGCGCGTAACCGGACGCACCAGGCCGCCGCATTTGGCAGGGCCAGTGCCGGGCAGGGCGAACCAAGCCCCGCCCGCCTAGCCCTGCCGAATAGGCCAGCCACCACGTGCGCCGGTCATCCTGGCGCGGCCCCGCTCGGACTGCCGGAACTGGCAATCAAGTGAAAACTGTCAAGCGAGCATTACGGGGCCACGAGCAGGATGGAGGCGTGGGCAGCCCAGCAGACACCTTCGCCAAGTTCGTGACGTGGCTTTCCCGGCATCTGGACGACCACGACCTGCGTGGCAGCGACCTGGCCGCCGAGCTGTTCGTGTCCCGCTCGGTGCTCGACCGGTTGGTCTCGGCTACGGCGGGCGAGCCCCCGGCCCGATTTCGCCGTCGCATTCTCCTCGAGCGCGCGGCGTTCCGGCTGCGGACCACCGACGTGAGCGTCATCGACGCCGCCACCGAGGCCGGATACTCCTCCAACGAGGCGTTCACGAGGGCGTTCCGGCGGGCCTTCGGATCATCACCGAGCGACTGGCGATCCTCGGCTGGCTCCATCCATATCGGATCGCCCGACGGCGTCCACTTCTATCCGCCCGGCGGCTTGCGCCTGCCCGCCCTGCCTGGAGGAACGGCGATGACCTTCGCGGCCGGAATCATCGACCACCACATAACCGTGCTCCGGCACCTGCTCGACCGCGCCGGCACGCTATCCGACGCCGATCTCGACCGGCCGATCCGGCTTCCGGTAGCGAGCATCGACACCGACCCGACGATCCGGTCGCTGCTGTCCCGCCTGGTCGGGCAGATGGATATGTGGAACTCCGCCATGGCGAGCGAGCCGTACGACTTCGGGGTCGAGCGGCACGAGGCCATCAGCGCGATGCGCGCGCGGCTGGACCGGGCGGGAACAGCGTTCGCCGCGTACGTGCGGCAGGTCAGCGAACGGGACCGGTTCGACGAGACGTTCGTCGATGCCACCGGCGAGAAGCCATACGTCTTCACCGCGGCCGGGATGATCGCCCACGTCATCACCTACGCGGCCTACCGGCGCACGTTGCTTACCGGCGCACTCGCGTCGGCAGGCGCCGCAGATCTGGACGACGACCCGCTCAGCCGGTTCCGGCCCTAGCGCCGTCGCCGTCCAGCCTGTCAATGAGTTCCGCCAGCTAACGAGGCGCGCAGCCGCAGCATGTGATCCGCGCCCGGGAATGGTGATCCGGCCACAACCGGAGGGTCCGTGCGGCGATCGCGTCGCCACAGCCGATCACCATCGGATCGTCCCGGTCCCCGATCACCGCGGTCGCTGGCGAGGTGACCCAGGTCGAGCCGTCGCTACTGGTGCTGGGCCTTCGGGATGCCGGACTATGGCCGCGCTGTGATGCGGAAGACCGGGATCCCAGTTACGATCTCCTCGAACGCCTGCTGCGGAGCGCGGCGGTGGACGGGGACATGCGGACGTGCTCCGGGAGCTACGTCCAGGTACCGCCGCAGGATCGCGGGCTTGGCGTCGGCCGGCACCTCGACTAGGCGCACGGCCTCGCGCCGGCCATGCCGCAGTACAGCGTCGCCGCCGGCCGCCCTGACGTTCCGCACCCAGTTCACGTCCTGGCCGAGCATCGAGACCAGGTAGCGTTCACCGTCGCAAGTGGCGATGACGACCGGAAACGAGATGATCCGTCCGCGCTTCCGTCCGCGCACGTCCAGGGCAGCCACGCGGCTCGGCCAGATGCCGGCGCGTAGACGGCAGCACTGGCCGGTTTCTGCAGCCGCGCGAAACGGTTCGGTCTGCCGGACCTATACAGCCACCGCAGGTAGTCGGCGTAGCGTCCCATGCCGGTTCCTTACCTGGTCAGGACGAGCGTCAGGCCGAGCCGCTGCTACATGGGCCGGGCCTTGATTCGATGTACCAGAAGCGCAGCAGGAGCGCAATCACGGGAATGCTCCACAGGCAGAATCCCGAGCCGAAGAGGATCAGGGCGGCGTTGAAGGCGATCGCCGCGCCAATGCCGATCCGGCGGTGCGCCCGGCTGAGGATCAGTATTCGACAATGCACTGGAAGGCGATCAACAGCGGGATGAGGTAATGCACGCCCGGAACGAGCACCGATCGCCATGCGTGCGAGATGAATGGCCACCAGCTCCCGTCCGCGAACGAGTTGTACGCTGTGGGTCTGGTGGTGACCAGGACGATGTGAGCCGCCGCCCCGGCGAGAAACATGCCGCCGAAGGCATTGGCCCACCAGCGGTTCGGATCCCGACGCCGCGATGGCGCCGGAGCGCGAGGTCCCGTCTGCACCGCGTTCATGTGCTTTCACCTCAGTTCCAGGAAACTCCGGGGCGCGTCGCAACGGTAGGTACGAAAGTCCCGGGCAGCGCCGTGTTCAGGAATGACGGGCCGAGATCGTGATATCGATGGATGTCATGAAAATATGCGTGACGGGATCGAGCGGCCGGGCCGGGCGAGCTGTCGTGGCGGACCTCACCGAGCACAGGCATGAGGTCATCGGCGTGGACCTGGCCGCGCCGAGGGACGGCGCCCCGGGCGCCTTCCTGCGGGCGGACCTGACCGATTACGGGCAGGCCGTCGAAGTGCTCGCGGGCGCCGACGCGGTCATCCACCTGGCCAACATCCCGGCGCCCGGGCTGCGCACCCAAAGCGAGACGTTCAACCAGAACATGACCATGAACTTCAATGTGTTCCAGGCCGCGTCGCAGACCCGGGTTGGCCGGGTGGTCTGGGCGTCCAGCGAAACCACCCTCGGCCTGCCGTTCGACGTCCCGCCCCGGTACGCGCCCGTGGACGAAGACCATTATCCGGTGCCCACGTCGACCTATGCCTTGTCCAAGGTCGCCAGCGAGACCATAGCGACCGAGATCGCGCACTGGTCGGGGATACCGTTCATCGCGCTGCGGTTCTCCAACATCCTCGGCCCGGCCGATTACCGGGGATTCGCCTCGTACTGGGACGACCCGGCCAAGCGGAAATGGAACCTCTGGGGCTACATCGACGAGCGGGATGCGGCGATGGCGTGCCGACTGGCCCTCGAAGCAGACAGCGCAGCCTTCGCCGGCCACAGCGCGAGCTTCATCATCGCCGCAGCCGACACCGTGATGACGCGGCCGTCTGCCGATCTCATGCGGCAGGTCTTCCCCGAGGTTGCGTTGCGCGGCGAGGTCACGGGCAACACCACGCTGCTGTCGATTGAGCGCGCCAGGCATGTGCTCGGGTTCGAGCCAAGGCACTCCTGGCGTGACCATGTGCCGTCAGGTGCTGGGAGCTAGCTATCGCTCCAGCATGAGCGCCAGCCGCGGGCAGAGCCGGACTGCCTTGCGCGCGTCGACCTCGAGTCCGGCGGGCACCTGGCTGGTGATGATCGGGAATCCCCAGTCGTCCAGGCTGATCAGCTCGGGCAGCACCTCGCCGCGCAGCCCGCGGCCCTCGCAGGCGGTCATGTCGATGCGCAGCTTCATCGCGGACTCCAGGCCGGGACCGGCAGCACGCCTGAACGGCTCCGGATGCCCGAGCACCAGCCCGTGGCATGCCGGTCGATCTCCTCGGTGAACAGAGTGAGCGCACTGGCGATCATGGCGACCGCGCCGTCCGGGTGCTTGCAGGCGCCGCGGCCCGAGCCGACCTGGCCCAGCCAGCGGTGCAGCCTGGCCAGGTCGGGTCCGCGGCCATCGGCCAGCCGTTCAAGCTGGCCAGCGATCGCGTCGAGACCGAAGACGCACGGGCCGCACTGCCCGGCGGATGCACCGGGTAGGTAGCGCGCGATCCTGGCGGTCTCCGCGAGCCCGCACGCGCTGGCGGGCGGCGCGGCGAGCAGCCCGGCGCCTACCCCGGCACCGATCCCGCGCAGCCCTTCGGCGGACAACGGCAGCGCGGCGGCCACTGTAGGGTCGACCCACGTTCCGAAGTAGCCGCCGATCAGCAGTGCGCCGAGCGGGCCGGACGGGCCGCCGCCCTGGCTGAGCACCTCGCCTACCTGGGTGCCGATCGCGACCTCGTAGACGCCCGGATACCGGACCGCCCCGGCCAGCGTGACCAGCATCGAGCCCGGCTCCTTCGCCGTGCCGACGGCGCTGAACCGGCCGGCCCCGTACCGAGTGATCAGCGCCGGATCTGGGAATGCAGGGCCTCGGCAGCCTTCGCAGCCCGGTACTCGTTCACAAAGCCCAGCCCGACCGACGCGGCCAAGATGACACCGATGATCAGGGCATCGCTGCGCTCGCCAACGAAGTACGACGCGGCTGCCGTGACGGCCAGCAGGATCAGAAGCGGCGATCGCAGCTGGCGGCCGAGAACGAGAAGCCCGCGGGCTCGGTGCGACCACACGGCGTTCGGCCCGGTGACCGCCAGCCGCAGCGCGGCTTCGGCATCGGTCAGTCCCGTGCGGTTGCTGGCCAGACGGGCCAGCGCCTCGTCGGTCAGCGATGCCGCATCGGCGACCGCGAGGAACCCCGCGGGAGCCGGGCTCCGCGTCCCGGCCGTCCTCCCGGCTGTCGTCGGGCTATCGGCCTGCATGCCGGTGCGAAACTCGGGTGCGGAGAAACCGTAGGCCTGCCTATGGGCGGACATAGCACGATCGTCCCCGGCCGCCACGGACCCTGTTAGGGCCGAAGGCCCGAGGGTGCGGGCCGGAAGACCTGCGCGGCCCAGATGGCCGGACCTGGGACTTGCGCTCGTTCGGCGCGCCGCCGAGCGCGCGGGCGGCACGTTCACCGCCGGGCCGGTTGCCGGGGGCGGCTTCCGCGCTGAGCTGACTGTCTCAAGATTTGTGCAGCCAGCGGCCTCGCCCGGCGATGATTCCGCACAAGTCCCTGCATCTTCTGACACATGACCTTGGGCAACCGTGCGCTCACGGTGAGCCGGCCGCAAGATGGTGGCCAGGGCTCGATGCTAAGCTCGTCACGATCCGTGTAGGCGAGAGTGCGCTGCGTTACCTGGAGTCTTGCGGGGTCCGAAAAGGCTTCCCCGGAGGCTCACTTGTCTGGCCTGGCCTCTTCGGGCAGCGGGGGTGGATGCTCGTGATCATCAAGGCGGCGCTTGTCGTCGCTGCTGCTTTGGGAACTGCGTTGGCGATCGCGGGGTGTAGCGGGTCGTCTGGACTGGCCAGCTATATGGCCGTTAACGGCTCCAACGTTGACTTCACCCAGTGGGAGCCGACCTCGGGCGGCAGCGTGCACGGCACCGCCACAGTGAAATCCGTGTCGGGGACCGTCCCTCGGGAGAGGCTGTCCACGAAGACGCATCGGTTCACCGGGACCATCCACGGCAGGTCGGTGACCTTGACCTTCAGCGGTTCTCGTGCGGATGCGAAGATCCACGGGACGCTGAAGGCAGGCGCGCTCACCCTCCAGGTGCCGCAGGCCAAGGGCGCCATCCAGCCGGGCACGCTGGCGCAGTCGGATACCAGCAACTACAACGCGGCGGTCGCAGAGCTCAACCGCCGGATCCAGCATGCCAACTCGTTTGCGGAGAGGGCACAAGGGCAAGCCCGCAAACGGCAGCGGCATGTTTCGCCCGAAATGTCCGCGCGGATTGACCTAGCCACGCTCCACCAGGATGCCAGCCTCGCGTCGAGCAACTTCGGCAGTGCTCTGTCGAGCTTCGCGAGCGACATCCAGAGGGCTGGTTCCGACCTCGCAACCGAGAAGCTGGCGGCGGCGGGCAGCAATAGATATTGCAGCGCCACAGACACGGTCGCCGGTAAGTCGCAAGCGGTGCATGGTGACTATAAGTCGGTGAAAGGCGATGTGAAGGCCCTGACTGCCGACCTCGGCACCGTGCGGCGGGACATCGCAACCCTCTCAGGCGACATGCGAACTCTGAGCGACAAGAGGCGCCCAGCACCTTCGGGAGCAGCCGCCGCAATCGCGACAGCCAGAGCCAACATCGGTTCGACGATCACACGGGCGAACGGCTACATCGACCAGATGAACGTCGATTACGCGCAGGCACACTCGTTTGCCTACGGCAAGGCCAAAGGTTCATGCTCTGGACACGGGCCAGGCAGGCAAGCTTCCCCGATACCTCATGTCAGGTAATCGATCCGCCCTGAGTCCGGCAGATTCCCGCGGGTCATCCGAGCCGCGGGAATCTGTGGTGGCGGTCAGGGCTGCAGCACGAGCCGCGCCTTGGCCTTGCCCGCGAGGACCTCGGCCATCGCGTCGTTGACCGCGCCCAAGTCCCGCGTCTCGTAGATCACCTTAGTCCGGCCCTGAGCGTGCAGGGTGAAGACGTCCGCCAGGTCCGCCCTCGTCCCGACGATGGAGCCGAGCACTGAGGTTCCGTTCAGAACCGTGTCGAAGACGGGGATGCTCAGCGTGCCGGCGGCGGGCAGGGCCACCAGCACGAGGCGGCCGCCGCGGCGAAGCCCGGCGTAGGCGGCGGCGAACGACTTGTCGTTGACCGCGAGCCCGATCGCTACGTCGGCGCCGCCGCGAAGATCTTGGCGTACTGAAGCGCCAGGTGGCCAAGCCCGCCGATGCCGGAAATGGCAACCAGGTCGGCCGGCCTGACATTGCCGACCTTGACGGCCTTGTAGGTGGTGACGCCGGCGCAGGTCAGCGGTGCGGCCTCGGCCGCGTCTATGCCCGCTGGCACCGCCGCAGCGTAGGCGGCCTCGGCCAGGAAGTAATCGGCATAGCATCCATCCACCGAATAGCCGGTGTTCCGCTGCTTCAGGCACAAGGTCTCCCAGCCGGTCTGGCAGTGCTTGCAGGTTCCGCAGGCATAGCCGAGCCAGGGAACGGCGACCCGGTCGCCGACCGCGACGCTGGTCACGCCGTCACCCACCGCATCTACAATGCCGACTCCCTCGTGGCCGGGAACGAAAGGCGGGGTTGGCTTGACGGGCCAGTCGCCATGCGCGGCATGAATGTCGGTGTGGCACACTCCCGATGCTTCCATCCGCACCGTGATCTGCCCTGGGCCCGGATCTGGGACCGGCCAGTCCTCGATGGTCAAAGGTTGGCCGAACTGGTGGACGATTGCCGCTCGCATCGCTTTCTCCTTCGCGTAAATGGCGGTAAGAATCAAGCGTGCATTGGCGCTGACATGGCGAGCAGAGTCATTCGGACCCATCCGCGCAGGCGCTTAGTCCCGAATCCGTCACTCGCCCAGCATGCTGTCGTAAACAGCGAGCAGCGCTGCTTTCTGCGCCTCGCTCAGTCTCTTGTCGCCTCGGATCAAAGCGGTCACCTGTTCGGTGGTCCGGGAACCATCCGCATCGTCCTCGTCCTGTCCGCTGAGCAGGCCGGCCTGCACCAGCAGCGTTTCAGCGGACACATTCAGCCCTTCGGCGATGAGCTTGAGCACCCGGACCGAAGGCTGGTGCAGGCCGCGTTCCACCTGGCTGAGGTACGGATGGGACAGGCTTGTCATCTCGGCCAGCTGGCGCAGCGATAGCCGGGCGAGCTCACGCTGGTTCCTGATGAACGCCCCCAGGACTTCTGCCTGCGCTTCCCATGGATCGGTCACATCTGCCTCCGGCCGCTTCTCATGGTCACGTGCGCGGTAGATCGCGTGAAGCGAGCTACCGCGCACCTGAGATCACGCCGCGTTAGCGGGGTCACTTGGCGGCACCGCCACCCTTCTTGGCCGCGGCGCCCGAGTTCTCCTTGGCGGCCAGCACCGGCGCTGTCGCCTGCAGGATGTCCTCCGCGAACTTCCGCTGCGCAGCGAGCAGTTGCTCGGCGAAGTCGTAGGCGTTCGCCACCAGGTCGGCCGGCTTCGGCAGCTTGTCGGCGAATGGCGCTGAGGGGACCGGCATCGACGGCGTGATCGAGTGCACGGCATCGGCCCATGTCCTGACCGCGTCGGTGACGGCTTCCTGGCTCTTGCGGATCGTGTCCAGGATCTGTCCTTGCAGGTCCTGGGCCACGGCAGTGGGGTCGGTCATCTTTCTCTCCTCCTCGGATCGTTTTGGTAACTATATCATACAAGCTGGCGTGTATGCCAACCGCGTTAGGCTGCGGGCGCCATTTTCTCTGGGAGGTGCTGCGACTGCTGGCTGGGTCAGCCGTGGACGTAGTCACCGGGTGCCGGGCCGAGAGCGGGGTGCCGCTCGCTGCCCATCGGCGGCGGCGCGATCAGCTGGCCCGCCCGTGAGTCGGACCACGCTGCCCAGTCTTCCCACCACGAGCCGGCGTGCCGCTCGGCGGCGTCGCGCCACTGAGTTGCCTGCTCGGGATAGTGCTCGCTGGCCTCATACCAGGCCTTCTGGGTGGGCGGATTGACGATTCCCGCGATGTGACCCCCGCTGGACAGCACGTAGCGGACGCTGCCGCCGAGCAGCTCCGTGGCCTTGTAGGACGACATCCACGGCACGATGTGATCGTTCACGGCGCCGACGAGGTACGTATCGCATTTGATGTCACTCAGCGACAGCGGCTGGCCGGCCAGCACGAGTTCGCCCCTGGCGAGCAGGTTCTTTTCGTACAGCGAATGCAGGTAGAAGGAGTGCATCGCCGCTGGCAGCCTGGTGCTGTCCGCGTTCCAGGCGAGGATGTCGAAGGCTGGCGGGCGCTGGCCCATCAGCCAGTTCGAGACCACGTAGTTGAAGATCAGGTCGTTGGCCCGCAACACGTCGAACGTGGCCGCCATCTTGGAGCCGGACATGACGCCCTCGCGCGCCATCGCGGCTTCGAGCCTGGCGATCGTCCGCGCGTCCGCGAAGGCGCCGAGCACCCCTGGCTCGCTGTAGTCGAGCAGCGTGTTGAGCAGGGTAAGCGAGCCGATCCTAGCGTCCCCAGTTGCGGCAAGATAGGCGGCCAGGATGGCGGTCAGCGCTCCGCCGAGGCAGAGCCCGACGACGTCGACCTTGGGCGAGCCCGTGATGTCGGCGATCACGTCCAGCGCGGCGCTCGGGCCATGAACGAGATAGTCATCAAGCGTCACCTGGCTCATGGAAGCGTCGGGATTGCGGTACGAGATCGCGAACACGGTGCGCCGGTGCTGGACTGCCCACTCGAGGAAGCTCCGCCCGGGAGCAAGGTCCATCACGTAGTACTTGTTGATCCACGGGGGGCTGGCCAGCAGCGGCACTGCACGGACTCGCTTGCTCTGCGGCGCGTACTGGATCAGCTCGATGAGCCGCCATTGCGGGCGAGGTCGTCAAGGAAGTTGCGCGCCCCCGTGAGCACGCTCGCGCCGCCCGTCTCGAAGGCCCGCTTGAGCGCTGCCGGGTTGGTCAGCAGGAAGTTCGCCGGAGCGAGGGCGTCCAGGGCGAAATGGACGGCAAGCTCCGCCTTCTGATCGCTCAGCGGGTCGCCGCGGCCCGCCGCAAGCAGATCGTCAGCGAGCCGCCCGGCGGCTAGATAGCCCTGGAGCAGCACATTGTAGGCGGGGTTCTCCGACCACGTACGGTCGGCAAAGCGCCGGTCCTGGCGATCAGCGGATGCGGTCTGTTCAGCATCTGATCCGAGCCACCTGCTGACCGCGACCGGCCATGCCTGGCCCATCGCCGCGGCGAAACGGAACCAGGCACCGGCGACCTGCCCGGGGTGCGCTGCCGCGCGGGCCAGCACGGCGAGCGTGGAGATCCCGAAATCAGCCGGATCGACACCGGCGAACAAGCCGCCTTCCGGGCCGAGTACCTCGCAAGCGTCGGTCGCGGCCTGCCATGCCGGGTCAGGCGCCCCGCTGGCGCCAGTACGCGTCATCGCCCCTCGAAGATCGCGGCAATGCCCTGACCGCCGCCGATGCACATCGTGACCAGCGCATATCTGCCGCCAGTCCGGCGCAGCTCGTACAGCGCCTTCACGGCGAGAATTGTCCCGGTGGCCCCGATGGGATGACCGAGCGAGACCCCGCTGCCGTTCGGGTTGGTCCGTTCTGGCGGCAGACCGAGCTCGCGGATGACCGCCAGCGCCTGTGCGGCGAAGGCCTCGTTCACCTCGAAGACGTCGATGTCGTCCACGGTCAGGCCGGCCCGCGCGAACACCTTGCGGACAGCAGGCACCGGCCCCATGCCCATGATCCGCGGCTCCACTCCCGCGTGGCTGTAGGCGACCAGCCGTCCCAGCGGCGTGTACTCCTTTCGCTCAGCGAAATCGGCGGAAGCGAGTACGACCGTTGCGGCGGCGTCGTTGACGCCGGAAGCGTTGCCGGCCGTGACCGTGCCTGCGTCGGCGAAGGCCGGCCGTAGCCGCGCAAGGTCATCGGTGGTCAGGCCCGGCCGGATGTGCTCATCTTCGTCCACGATCACCGTGCCCTTCCCGCCAGGCACGGACACGGGCGTGATCTGCTCCTTGAAGTAGCCAGCGGCAGCCGCCGCCGCGGCCCTGCGGTGGCTCTCCACCGCAAGCGCGTCCTGGTCGGCCCGCGAGACGCTGTAGTCCGCGGCGACATTCTCGGCGGTCACGCCCATGTGGCAGCCGTCGAACGGATCGGTGAGCGCGCCGACCATCGCGTCGACGACTACGCCGTCCTGCATGCGCTGGCCCCAACGCAGGCCGGGCACCCAGTACTGCCCGCGGCTCATCGATTCGGCCCCGCCAGCGACAGCCACGTCGCAGTCACCGAGGCGGATCGCCTGGGCGGCTGACACGATGGCTTGCAGCCCGCTGCCGCACAGCCGGTTCAGCGTGAACGCCGGCGTCTCGACCGGCAGGCCGCCGTCCACAGCGGCGACCCGGCCCAGGTACATGTCCCTGACCTCGGTGTGGATGACATTGCCGAACACCGCGTGGCCGACGTCCGCTGGATCGACGCCAGCCCGGCCGACCGCCTCCCGCACTACCGTAGCGGCAAGGTCGCACGGCGGGACAGCGGCCAGGCCGCCGCCGAACTTGCCGATCGCCGTGCGCGTGCCGGACAGGACGACAACGTCTCGAATGCTCTGATTCATCGCCAGGTACCTTTCCGAAAATCCTCGTCACATATCCAGGCCGCCGTTGACGGCCCAGATCTGCCCGGTGATATACGCCGACTGGTCAGCCGCCAGGAAGCAGACGACCCTGGCGATCTCCTCCGGCTTTCCGAGCCGGCCAACCGGGATCTGGCCGCGAATGCGGTCCAGCACTTTGTCCGGAATGGTGGCCAGCATGTCGGTGGCGATGAAGCCAGGGGTGACCGCGTTCACGGTGAGGCCGATGCCGTCGCCGACCGGTCGCTGCGCGCGGCTGAGATGGAAGACCGCCTCCTTGGCCAGCGACTTGGTCAGCCCGAACAGACCGGACTTCGATGCCGCGTAGTTGACCTGGCCGATATTGCCGGTCTCACCGATGACCGACGACACGTTGATGATCCGGCCGGTGCCTCTGCTGATCATGTGCTCGACGGCCGCCTGGGCCATGAAGAAGGCGCCCGACAGGTTGACCGCGATAACCTTCTGCCAGTCATCGTCGGTCATCTTGGCGACGGTCCGGTCGATCGTGATGCCGGCGTTGTTGACCAGGATGTCGAGCCGGCCGTGGCGATCAATAACCTCACTCAGCACCCTGCGGCAGTCCTCAGCCGCGCCGATGTTCCCCTCGTGCACGGTGATGCGCCGTCCCGGATAATCGGCTTGCATGCTCGCCAGGAATTTCTCTGCGCTCTCCCGGTCGCGCCAATAGCCGGCCGCGATGTCCCCACCCGCGGCAGCCAGCTGGCGGCAGATGGCGGCTCCGATTCCGCGAGTGCCGCCAGTCACCAGCGCCACCCGGTCGCTGACTGCACTGAGCCCGGGCCCTGGGCCGGAGGTCTCTGAAAGCAGCGTAGTGGTCATGGCATGTTTCCGTCCTGTGCGTTGCTTTTCCTGAAGCTACGCCCGGATCATCGGCGGGTGAACGGGTCAAAAGGCCCGGGTCGGCATGACGGACGGCCTGCTGGAGGCGGTTGGTTCCGCCTCAGGCGACAACGGTGCGGGCGCCGCGATCGAGCAGGAAGTCGGCCACAGCGGCGGCGAAGCCGTCTGGGTCCTCCCAGTAGAGGAGGTGACCGAGCGCGGGGAATATGACCAGTTCTGCACCGCTGATGCGGTCGGCCAGAAGCCGGGCATTCCGTGGATCGACGACCTCATCCGCCGCCCCGGACAGGATGAGCGTGCGGGCGCGAATACGGCGCTGCCGGAAGTGGCCGGCATATCGCGCCCCGGCTTTGGCCTGCGCGCTCCATACGGCCGGATGATCGCCGGCCGCCGACCGCTGGTGCGCGAGAATGCGGTCGACCAGCTCCGGGCGCTCGGCCACGGTCGAGACCGACAGCGCGCCCTCGACAAGACGCTTGGCGCCGATGCTGTCAGGAAGCCGTCGGCTCGCTCCGATGAGGCGTACGAAAGCGGCCGGCATCGGATAGGCGAACGGCCATCCCGGCGTCGTGCAGGCGAGCACGAGCCGGTCGACCCGGTCCGGGTGGTTGATGGCTAGGTCCTGGGCGACCATCCCGCCCAAGCTCGCGCCCATGATGTGGGCCGCGTCGACGCCGATGTCATCGAGCACCGCGACGACGTCGCCGCACATATCAGAGACGCTGAACGCGCCAGGCGCGGGAGAGCTACGGCCGCTGCCCCTGTTGTCGATGAGAACAAGCCTGAATCCCCGTTGCAGGTTCCTGATCGCCGGTCCCCACCCGGTGCGGTCGAAACCCAATCCCTGGATGAGCACGAGAACGGGGCGGCGGGCATAGGCGGCTCCGCGGAACTCGTAAGCGATCCGGACGTCACCGTTTGAGGCGAATCTCGTTTTGCCCACTACGACCGTTTCTCGTCGCTGACGCGGGAGTATGAATCTACGGCACCGCGTCAGGAACAGAAGAGGGCAGATGGACGCAGACCCGGCTGGCAGCAATGAGCCAGAGCCCGGTCAGATCTGCTCCGGGACCATATTGATCGCACCGCACGGGCCAATACTGCTTAGTTAAGCCTTTCCGGGTTTCATTATTAACATTTCCACAGCGACACGCCCGGGACTTTGTGGATAAGTCATTTATTTGGTTCTCGTGCTTCCATTTTTCCGGTTGCCCGGATATCTTCTCTCGCCATGGGTGAAGCCGAGGCTGGCCTGGGGGTTGTTTCAGGTACGCGTCTGACCGACCGGATCGGCGTAGGGGTCTTGACGCGCCTTATCGATCGCGACCTGGTCGATGAAGTTCTTGCTGAGGCAGGGCGGACACAGCAGCGGTCCCGGCTGCTGCCCGCGCGGGTTGTCGTCTATTACGTGCTGGGCCTGTGCCTGTTTTTCGGCGATGCATATGAGGAGGTGATGCGGCTGCTCGCGGAGGGCTTGCGCTTTACCGGGTCATGGCGGAAGGACTGGCAGGTCCCGACGACGGGCGCGATCGCGCAGGCGCGTCAGCGGCTGGGAGCCGGGCCGTTGCGGCTGTTGTTCGACCGGGTCGCGGTTCCCTGCGCTCAGCGGGGCACCCGGGGCGCCTGGCTCGGTTCCCGCAGGCTGATGGCCATTGACGGGTTCGTGCTGGATGTTCCGGACACAAAGGAGAACGCCGCGGCCTTCGGCCGGTCCGGAGGAGCGAAAAATCCCGCGCCGTTCCCGCAGGTGCGCCTGGTAGGCCTGGGGGAATGCGGGACCCATGCCATCGTCGCCGCGCGGCTGGACGCCTGGCGGGTCAGCGAGCGCGCCCTGGCCGAACAGCTCGCCACGGATTTCGGGCCGGGCATGCTGGTCATCGCCGACCGCGGATTCTACGGCTACCGGCTCTGGCAGGCGGCGGCCGGGTCCGGAGCGGATCTGCTGTGGCGGATACAAGGCATTCCGGTGCGGGTCATCGAGTACGAGGTGACCAACCGTGACGGCAAGGGCGAGATCTTCTGCCTGATCACCACCATCATGAATCCGCAGGACGCGAGCGCCGCCGAGCTTGCCGCCGCCTACCAGCAGCGCTGGGAATTCGAGTCCAGCCTGGATGAGATCAAGACGCACCAGCGCGGGCGCGGCGGCGTACTGCGCTCGAAGTCACCCGAAATGATCAAGCAGGAAATATGGGCTCTCCTGCTCACCCACTATGCGATCCGGCACCTCATGTGCGAGGCGGCCGACCAGGCCGGCAAGGATCCCGACCGATTGTCTTTCATGCGATCACTTCGCGTCATCCGCCGCCAGGTCACCGACCAGGCGGGATTTTCCCCCCAGCCGGCTGAGGAATGCTCTCGCCGCGACTTCCACGGAAATCCTTGAAAGACTCAACCCGCCCCGCCGGAACCGCAGCAGCCCGCGAGTCGTCAAGCGCGTGCACGTCCACGCCTACCGAGCGAAACGCCCGAGCGACACCACCATGCAGTACCTCACGCCGCCACACATCCACATTCTTGCCGTAGCTTAACTAAGCAGTATTGCCGCACGGGCACTCGGCAGCGCACATGCCGCAGCCCTTGCAGTAATCCAGGTCGATCTCGTAGCGCCTGCCAGGGCCGAGCTTGATGACCGCGTTGTCGGGGCAGACGCCGAAGCAGTTGTCGCACTCGAAGCAGTTGCCGCAGGACAGGCAGCGGCGCGCCTCGAACTGCGCGTTGGCCTCGTCCAGCCCGCCGACTACCTCGTCGAAGGTAGAGACCCGGCGAGCCACATCGAGCTCCGGCCGGACGGTCGCTGGCGCGTCGGAGTAATACCAGGGGTTCAGCCGGTCGAAGTCGGCCAGGGCGGCCTGCTCGGCAGGCTGCCACCGCTCGCCGCGCAGCCAGGCGTCGATGCACCGAGCGGCGCGCTTGCCGTGGCCGACCCCGGTGGTCACCGTTCGCTCGCCCTTGACCATGTCGCCGCCGGCGAAGATGCCAGGGCAGCCTGTCATCTGGTCGCCGCCCACCTGGACCACGCCGTCGGCCGCGGCGATCCCGCCGACGCCTGCGACCAGCGACAGGTCGGTCTCCTGGCCAAGCGCGAGCACGACAGCGTCCGCGTCAAGTTCGGTGAACTCGCCGGTCGGCTGCGGGAAGCCGGTCTCGTCGAGTCTCATCTTCTCGATCGTCAGCTTCTCGCCGTCGGCTCTCGCGATCGTGGACAGCCACATCATCCGCACGCCCTCGGCGGAAGCCTCATCGACCTCGATTTCGTGCGCAGGCATTTGCCCGCGCGTCCGCCGGTAGACGATCACCGCGTCGGTCGCGCCGAGCCGCCGCGCGGTCCTGGCGGCGTCCATCGCCGTATCGCCGCCACCGTAGACGGCGACCCGCCGGCCAAGCAGCGGAGGCTGACCGTCGGTCGTCGCGTGCAGGTAGGAGACGGCGTCCAGGATCTTGGCGGAGTCTCCGGCAGGGATGTAGGCGCGCTTGCCGACCTGGGCACCGACGGCGAGGAACGCGGCGTCGAAGCCGTCGTCGGCCATGACGCACCGGATGTCAGTGACGCTGACGCCGGACTCGAGCCGCACGCCCATCGCAAGCATCCGGTCGATCTCTGCGTCGATGACGTCTCTGGGCAGCCGGTAGGCGGGAATGCCGTAGCGCATCATCCCGCCGGGCTCAGGCCCGGCGTCCCTGATCGTCACCTCGTGGCCGAGCAGCGCGAGATGGTAGGCCGCGCTCAGGCCGGCCGGCCCAGCGCCGACAACCAGGACCCGTTTCCCGCTCAGCGGTGCTGTCACGGGTATCGTCCAGCCACGCTTGATCGCCTCGTCGCCGAGGAAACGCTCGACCGAGTTGATGCCGACTGCTGAGTCCAGCTGACCCCGATTGCAGGCCGTCTCGCATGGCCGGAAGCAGACTCGGCCCATAATCGCGGGCAGCGGGTTGTCGGCCATGATCTGCCGCCACGCGGCCTCGTAGCTTCCGTCCTCGGCGTGATACAGCCATTGCTGCACGTTCTCGCCAGCCGGACAGGCGTTGCTGCACGGCGGCAGCAGGTCGACGTAGACCGGTCGCTCGGTGCGCCAGGAGCCCGTCTTGTTGGCCAGGCTCGACCCCACGTCCAGGGTGATCGCGAACGGCTTGTCCATCGCTAGCGTGTCCCATCCTGCGCCACCTGATCGCCGAGCAAGCCGAACCTGGCGATGTTCCAGTCCGCCAGCGCCTGCAGCCTCGCGATGGTCCGCAGCCCATCCGCCGAGCCGAACAGATGCGCATACCGAGACTGCAGCCGCAGGTAATCCTTGACAGGCGCTTTCTTCCTGATCGGCGAGACGCTGACGACCTCGCCGCGCTCGGCCTCGAAAACGGGGAATAGCCCAGTCTGCTCGGCCAGCCTGGCGATCCTGATCGTGTCGCAGGAGGCGGCGCCCC
>WNFI01237142.1_pt1 | contig 24580 bp, 33 predicted proteins | sample 5400471 | NCBI WGS metagenome assembly WNFI01 (sample SAMN13153348, study PRJNA577476) | soil metagenome | isolation source: 100 cm saprolite on Douglas fir-dominated hillslope | place: USA:California | collected 2013-09-17 | reverse complement strand
GCTGTTCCGCGTTGCCTTTTTCCCTCAACAATGAGTCTTCCTGTACGTGCAAACGGCTTTGGGAGAAAGCACTTTCTCCCTCCATCGCAGTCTCTCGTACCTTGTCTCTTAAGCAAAACTACCTCCGGTTAAAATCACTGCTGTTCCGTGTCTGACTCGCCACGTTGAACCACGGCGCGTTACTTTATTCGATTCGCCAATAATCAGGTCTCCGACGATCGCGCTCGTTTCAGAAATTGCGGCAATTCCTTCCACAGCGTAAGGCCGAGGCTGTTCCTGCGTAAATTTCGATCGATGGCATCTGAAGTCTTGCTGCATTGAGTATATCCGCCCGTTCTGGCCAGCTCGACAACCCGGAATCGATCTACGGTGTGAAATGCTGCTCGTATCGGACCCTTTCCAAGCGCAGCGAATACGCGGGGCCGTCTCCGTAGCCGAACAAAACGACTCTGGATCACTTTGTCATGGTTCGAATCCATGCGAGGCAGCTTGTTGAATCAGAACCATTTACGCAACATCGCATTTTCTGACAATAGGCTTGCTTGGACACTTCTTGGACACTTTTCAATTCTTTGCCTCTAAGAATCATCCCCAACGAAGCCACTTCGGCGTTTTGAGTAAACGAGCGTGCCATGGGCAGTATATGACTTCGGGTCATAGGGTTGCAGGTTCGAGACCTGCCGGGTGCAACATAAGTAAGTCTCTCGTAATAAGCTGTTTACTAGAGAGTAATTTTTATAGTTAAAACGTAACATATTCATTTATTCTCACTTTGTTCTCACTTTTCGGACGCAACCGTTCTCAGTTTCCGCGCTTCTCGGCGAGAAACTCGGTGACTGCCTGTTGGATCAACTGCTCGACGGTACAACCGCGCTCTTTCGCGAACGCTTCGAGCTCTTCGCGTTTCTCGGGTTCGAGTCCGAAGTAGATAAGCTCGTCGGCGATCTCGGTCATTGACGCGTTCGCTTCACCCTTCTTTTTACGGCGGGCAGCTAGCCGTTTTAGCTTGCCCCAGGTCGATTCGCGTAAAGCGAGCGGACGTCGTTTCCAGCCGACCTTTTTCTTGCGGCCCGCTCCTTTTCGCGCGCCGCCACGACCAGCAGCCTGCTTTTTCGCTTTCATCTTTGACCACTCTCCTCTTCCACGCGTCTGCGTAGCTCGGCGACCGCTGGTCGAATCTCCTGGTGAAAGCAATGCCGATAACCTTCGGTCTCCGCGATGTCCCGGCATTGTTCGAGAAGCGCCTCGATGCCATCGGCCACTGCCTCCATCTCCAGCAGAAGGCGGCCCGCTTCGTGACCGCCCGATTCCAATGACGCGAGCCGGTTGTTTAATTTGTGAAATTGCTCGATGGCATTTCGGAGCGCCTGAAGCCGCTCTAGCCTGGCCTTCAGCTCTTTGTATTCATTCTCCGTCATTTGAGTTCTATCTGCCTTTATACCGCGCTCGGAATTGAAAACGCGATACCAAAATTCAGCCTCGACTTTTTACGGTGCGCGCTGGTACGCTTCGTATTCTGAAAACGAGTTACTAGAAATCAAATACGATGACTTTCGAAGAGAGATTTAATCAGACCAACACGAGGCAGAATCGCTGTTACGTCATAGCAACCCTTGCGCATATGGAACTCGATGAGGAGATCGAGGAAGCGCTGACCACCATGATTCTACAAGATCGCGCAATCGATCAAGAGATTCGCGCCCGGCAACTCGCATTCGCTCAACCGTTCGTTGAAGCCGGATACGCGCGTGAAGTTCAAACATTTACGACCTTAACCCCCGCTAAGGCTATGGCCGGGGCTCGCCTACTCTCTCTTGGACTCTCTGCGAAGAGCCCTCTGGACGAAAGCGCTCGAGCTCGCCTACATTCGTGCCCTCCAATGTTACGACAAGCTGAGCTCTGGCGGGTGCTCGGTCGCCGCTTAACCGAGCGACTTTTACGATCGGGCTGGATCGAGCCGGTCCGCGAAAATCGCGGAATCTTCTTTACGGCGCCGCGATGTCCATCGCGCTCTCTCGCGCGTCCAGCGCGAGGGCTACCTCCTAAGTCCCCGTGTCCGCAGCGTGTCTGTTTCCGCTAAGCCGAAAGTGCGTAAGCACTCACTCGAGGACACGCTCGCCGGTCTCGAGCTCGAGAATCTTTTTTCCGAGTAAAGTGGTCGATTTCTTGGTCGAAAATAGGACGAAAATGCTCTCGCGCACAAAAGCGGACCAGACACGCGATTCGGCCCACCAAGAATCTACGGGAAACGCGGGGCTCGAAAGCGCTCGCAGGCGGAGGTCGCCGAGATAAAACTTACACTCCAGGGGGTCAAAATCTTGCGGGGATCGCGCTAGCTCGTCCCCGCTACGGGTTTTCACGGTCGACCCACACCGCCGAACGCTGCAGAGGATTATGCGGCCGCCAGGAAACCCTAGCAAGCCGAGAGAGGGGACGGTGCATAGACGCAAATCATTTCGCTTCCTAGCTCCCCTCGATCGTGTAAACCAAAACCTTGGCTGCCTGAGACCCTCGATGAGGGACCGCCACGTATAGGCGACCGGAATTTGGCAGGAAGAAGCCAGTCCGTGCACCCAGTGCTGTCGTGATTCTTTGCGCCTGCTCATAATGATCCGGATCATGCTGCCGAAAAATTTCTACCGAGCCTTCGCCGCCGATGACGTATATCAGCCGGCGAGCGGCATCGTAAAAAACGTCATCTGTGTCACCCACAGTGGCCAGGGTAGCAACGATTCTTCCCGAGCTTGTATCCAGAACGACCAGCCGCGCGGGTAATCGGCATCCGACGAAAAGCCGCTTGCCAACTTCATCTAGAGCCATTGGATAGTTCGCAAACGAAAGTCCTAGTCCCCACTTCGTGACAGCTACACGCCCTTTGCGATCAATGACGCTGACACCGAATTGTTGCGGAACGTTTGCATAAACGCGATCTCCGTTCTGATCGAACTGGAATGATTCCGGGTGCGCGCCGAGTTCAACCGAGCCGACTTTCTCACCGGTCGAGTTCACGATGCCGATTCCGCCATTTCCATAGCCCACCCAGATATCTCCCGTTAGCCGATCATATCGGAGGTTGTCCGCGTCATCACCAAATTCCAGGGTCCACTGCGCAGTTAGCGCCTTCCCTTCGTACACGCGAAGCTTTCCATCTCCTCCGGTAGCAACATAGAGTTGGTCAGTTTTCGAATCGTAGTAGAGGCCTTGTGGTTCTTTGAGCTCTTTGATCTCCGCAATGCGCTCACCTTGCCTCGTATCAAGGATTTCGACGGAGCCATTCTCGAGAGCTGCAATGAATAAGCGTTGTCCAGCGACGTCCGCCGAGAAATGGTCGATCCGTCCCTCTACGCCTGGCAATGGGATTTCTTTTTCTAAGCGCAGCGGCCCGGAATCTTCGCCACTGGCTGAAACGGCGCTCAGAAACGCAAGTAGCACAATGATGTCGCGCATTACGAATCGGATTCGCATATTCAAGGAGAACGAAAATGTTGCCATTGGTCCGGTACCCGGCATCGCGCTCTGTTCGAGTGAGCGGTGCAAGGAATCATTTTTCTTTCTTGATCCATTCTTTAAGGAATCCTTGCGAGAGCTCTTTTGCTTTGGACACGAGTTTACCGTAATCGACCTCCATTGGCTTGACAGTATCAAGCGACGGAATCCCTCCGCGCACAGAAGTCCCTAGCCGATCCGGTATCTGACCAGCATCGCCATCCGCAAGTAGTTTCTGAATCTCGGGCCGCAACAAGAAATCGATGAATTGTTTGCCTTGCCTAGGATTTGGCGCGTTGGCGAGGAGCATCAAAGCATTTGGGATCACGAGCGTCCCGAACGATTTTTGATCCGGAAAGAGGGCGCCGACTGGTTCGCCTTCTTTAACCGCCGTGTAGAATACATGGATGTTGTCCCAAGCGATGGATTAGCCATGCAAGCTTTTCGATTAAATCTGGGATTCATCATGTCCAGGACAGAGGTTGGAAGTTCCTCGGGATCACCGATCAGTTCCAGATTATAGAGGATAATAACTGCGCGAGCTGGGAACCCGGCCCAATGATGTTCCGGGTCGCTGTAGATCTTCGACAGGCTTTTCGTGTTCGGCGGTTCATAAGGCATGGATAGGCCTTTGGATTTCACGACTACTGCGCTCATGGGATCGTTGCTCCAAAGCACATCGGCGCGCAGCCGATTTTTTTCGCCAATCAAGCGGTCGGAAAGCTCTGTACCCTCCGCTTGACGGTTCTCTGGCGCTAATCGGAGCGCGATCCCGGTCTCTTTTTCGAAGCGTTCCGCGACAGATCGAGCAAGGAGGTCGTTCACTGAACGATACACAACAACCTCCTCAGCGCCTAGCCCATGAGCATACAATTGAAGAGCGATCGCGATGAAGGAAACGCAGGGGCGAATTCTCATTTGCTATCAGATCTCCTTGTTTCCGTTTTCCTTGTTACCCGCATAAACCGGACGCTCACCGACATGATCGGTACTCGCTTGACGTCTTTGATTTTGAGAGGGGTCATTATGGTTCAACCCCCGGCGTTGAGGAGCAGCTCTCCGCCGAAGTATCCCGCGACGGCGATGAACCCAGAGGCCAAAGCCATCAAGATGAGATAGAGGTACAGTGCTGCACCTGCCATCGCATCCATTACCACCAGCCTCCATACGGCCAGTGCCAGAAGAAGGCCGAACGCCGGCCAGATGAATCTATGATGCTGGAGAAGATCACCCCCGGTAAGGGCGATGCCAGAGACCACCGCTCCCACAGAAACCAGTGCCGTAGCGGCAAGGCCGTAGAAGCTTACTAAACGCAGCTCTCGAGCAAACGGCCGCCTCTTGAACGTGACGGACGCCAAGTCGCAAATCGTCGAAAACAGCAAGAGCGCGATAGGGAAATGCGTTATGCCCGCGTGAAGTTTGTCCCAGGGAATCGTGTACATGAAAAAAGAGTGCTAACGTCAGCTATCATTGATCTGGTTGAGCAGGGTCAGGATCTTGGCTTTGGCCTTGGCCGGCAACGCGGACGGATCGATTTTCTCGATGTTCACCGGATCGCCGACGACAACGACGCAAATCATGCCCATCAGCGTGTGAATCTTGCAGGTGATCACGTAAATGCCGGGTTGGTTGAACGTCACCTTCGTGTCCTGGTTCGTCTTACCATCAATGGGCCGCGCACCGTCCGGGATCATGCCGTTGACTGAGTGGACGTCATGCCCTCTATCGGATGCGATGAAGTCGACCGTGTCGCCGGGCTTGACGCGCACCAGCTCGGGGTCGAAAACGAAAAAGCCCGTGGGGCCGCGATTCAGCTCTTTCACCTGGAATTCATCGGCACACACTGGGAACGCCATGAAGTAGGTCACGGCAAGGGCAATTGAACTAACAGTCTTTACCATCTAATTAGCCTCCTTCTTTTCTGGGTTGCTAGTGAGTCGTTCGGACAGACTCCTGAATAACCAGCAGTAGGCTGAACGACCGACTCCGCCCGCATCCATTTCGCCGTCACAGAGCGGCAAAGCACTATTTTTGTTTCGAGACAAACGATCCAGAAGGAAGACTTGGAACGGTAGCAAAGTTGGCCGGCAGATCGCCCGTCAGGCTCTCGAGGAATGCGACGATATCGCCGGTATCCGTGGGGCTGAGGGTCACACCCAACTGCAACCGCGCCATCACTTTCACTGCCTCCGGAAGCGTGGTCACCGACCCGTCGTGGAAGTAGGGCGCCGTCTTAGCGACGTTGCGCAGGCTTGGAACCCGGAAGACGTACAGGTCGTTAGGGTCTTTGGTCACGTCGAAGCGCCCCTTGTCAATGTTTGTGCTGCCCGTTGCTAACCAATAGTCTTCGACCACGCCGAATTTTTGGTACATGCCTGGTCCTCGACGCTCTCGCGATCACCTCGCCAGTGAATAATGTTCAACGCAGAGTTGAGGTTCGTCGGGGCGTTGCGCGGGTGCAGGCGCTGTTTCACGCCAATCGATGTCGGAAGAGCATCCGTCCCATATAAGGCGGGCTGATGGCAGCTCGCACAACTCATGTTACTATCCACTGTCAGCCGCGGATCAAAAAACAACTGTTGCCCGAGTGTCACGCGTTCTTTAGTAATGGGAGATTCCCGCGTTGCCATATCCTTGGGAAGCGGCTGGAAGAGTTCCTGCGCGCGTTTGAGCAGGATCACATCATCCTCTTCCACCGCCGGCGCGAGTGAGATTGCGAGAACCGCAGCAATACCTGCCCCACTGATGCACAGATTGGCCATCGAGCTCTTCATTGGTCTGAAATTCTCACCGGAATCTCATTGCGCCGAAACTGAGCTCACTTTTCGCTGCCTCAGTCTAGTTTCTCGGTAACCTTCTTGACCTGCTCGCCTTTCATAAGTGTGATATCGCCCATCGGTTTTCCCGCATCCAGCGTAGGCATCGCGCTCACCGCGCGATAGCCGCTGTTCGCCTTCGTGGCGGCCTCTACGGCTTTATCGAGATCCACCTTGGCCTTGGCCATTGCTTCGCTCTGTTCTTTGGCGTTTTTCAGGTCTTCGGCGTCCGTTATCTTCTCCGCCTTTTTGATGGCGCCCGTTTTATGATCGACGATGACTTCGCTAAAATCGCCGGCTCTCATGGTGTAGACGGATAGTTGGAGAGCACCGTCTTCGAGTTCGAACTTGCCTGAGATCGGTTTCCCTTCGCGCTCACTCGCCTTGAGCCCCTGATCAAGGGAGACGCTCGCCTCCGGAAGCGCCTTCGCGAGTGCACCCGAGTTGTCCTCTGCCCTGGAGGGCAGAGCGACAGCAGCGAGAATGCCTGTCACGGCAAGGGCAACGACGAAGTCCTTTCTCATTATGTAAGCCTTCATGATTGCTCTTTTAAGTGGTGTCGACTAATTCCGGTTTTGGGTTCATTGAAGGTGCTTACTCTAGTCATCATCGTCCTCTTCCTTCCCGACATTGATGAGCTTTCCATCTTCAGCGACTTTGATCTCGACCTTCTCGCCTCCAGACTTTTGGACTTCAGCCTCGTAATAAGTCTTGCCGTCTTTCGTTACCTTCGCGGTTTCGGTGACTGTTCCTCCTGCAAGATTGTCTTGAATCGTCTTCTGCACCGCAGTTGGCACGTCAGTCATCGCTACCTTTTGCTTGTTTTCGTCTTTATCCATACCCGCATAGACCAGGGCGCCAATTGTCCCGAGTCCAATGATGGCGGCGATCGTCGCAATAACTCTTCTGTTCATTCGAATGCTTCTCCTTTTCTTCCGGCTGCGATGTTTTTCGCGTCCAGTTTTTGTGAAGTGTGCCAGGATACGCCTACATTTCGCTGGCCGTTACTGAAGATATCCTGAAGAATTGTTAAGAATCTTAGCGGCTTTTCAGACCGCAAGGGGCATCCTCTAAAAGCCGCTGTGTCAACCGCGCCTGAAGCACTCGCGCGCTTGGAAATTCAGTCGCTGTGGCGCCAGCAGTTTTAAAGCTGCACACGCGGCGGTACTCAAGCCAAGCTTTCCACGGCAGCAGGGACCACCAATAACAGGTCGGCCAAAACACTGATCGTCGTCGGGCAAGGTCGGCGAACTAGCGCAAGAAATAATCCAGCACTGGCGCCGGCTAAGGCCAGTGGCATTAACGGACTCACAAACCCTCTCGCTGCCAGCCAAGAACTTACTCCAACCAAGGCCAGCACCGACCCTATCAATAAATAGATCGTATTCTTTCGTCCTAACCACACCGGAACTGTTAGCGTTCCGGCAGCCGAATCCCCTTCTATTTCGCGATAGTCGAACACCAAGCCGTTGATAATCAATACGAGGAGACACCAGACGAGAACCAGGCACTCCTTTCATCCGAAGCTTCTACCGCTTTCTACGCAGGGCCAGATTACCAAAATTCCTGCAATGACCCCAGTTGGTAAGAAGGATTTAATATAGGGAAGATCCTTAAGTCGAAATCTCAGTCGGAAGGACCGGCCAAGAGTAAGCCTGGAGAAAGGTAGTAGCGAAAACCAGTGCCAATACTAACCTCCATCGACCAGTTAATAACGGCCAAATGAGTAGCACGGCCGCAGATAGGAAAGCCAGGCCGATGCGAGCACCTCGAAGCTGCTGGGCTTTACTGACGCGAACCGGGATATTCACTAGATCCGCCGGATCAGGATGCAAGCGATCCAGATTGTATACGAGTAAATAGCCAGCAAACCAAAGAGGGAGAGAAGGAAACGAGCTAATTTGCAGAATTCGGCATGCCGCCCAGCCGAGAGACGTGACCGCGGTTGCGCCGACTAGCTCAAGAAGATAGACCGTTACGAGAATCGATTGTATCCGTTGGATGTCCGCGAGCTTGCGTCCCACATGTCCGCCTCCGGGGGAACTCAAGAACAGAGTAAATGAGGAATCTGTAGGAACGTTATTGAAGATATCCTTAAGCATTTCTTCAGATTTTCGTGAACTTTCGTACCAAGAAAAAAGGTGTTAACATAAACGCGTCCGATTCGGGAGAACGTAGGATCGGCCAAGAAGGTTACCCTACTTGTCTTTATGGGGACGCAAATTCACGCGGACCGAAAGCGCTCCTCTCGAAGTAGCCCAGACTGCAGCGCGAATACGCGATCGGCGCCTTCAAAACTCCGGATGTCGTGGGTGGCAAGCATCAACGTCGCCTGCCGCTCTTTACAAGATTGCACCAGCAAGCGTATCACTTCCCGGGCGTTCTCTTCGTCGAGATTTCCAGTTGGCTCGTCTGCGAGCACAAGCTTTGGATAATTAGCCAGAGCGCGAGCGATCGCTACACGCTGTTGTTCTCCACCACTGAGTTCGGTAGCACGGTGCAGAGTTCGGTCGCCCAGGCCAACTAAACATAGCAGCTCGTCAGCCCTGCGCAGGTCCAAACGGCCTGCGGCAATCATTGGTAACGCAACATTTTGGATAGCGGTGAGTTGAGGAAGGAGGTTGTAGGCCTGGAAAATGATTCCCACTTGGAACCTGCGGTATGAGGCTGCAGACCATAGTGAGAGATGAGCTATATTCTTGCCATCGACAATGATCTCACCCTGGTCAGGCCAGTCGAGTGCGGCCAAGAGATTGAGGAGCGTGGTCTTCCCCGCTCCGGAGGAACCGGCAAGGATGACGAACTCGCCCGGGTCGATCTCGAAAGAAATATTCAAAAGGGCCGGAACTGACAGCTGTCCGCGCCGATACGCTTTCGATACCGCCTTGACCTCAATAAGAGAACGATTGTTCATAGTCCGTCTTTCCTAAGTGCACGAGCAAGCGGACCGCGCACCAAGACCCAGACTGTCCTAACTGTGCCCGCAAAGATCGCCGCGAACGCCGCCAATATCACCATGCCAACAACAACTCCGTTGAAACGAGGCGTGACAGCTCCGATGTTCGCCAGCAGAGATGGCATTTCAAAGTGCCTAGGCGAAAAAGCTGCTGCTAAGAAGAAGCCGCTGGCAATGCCAGCAATCGCGATTATGAGTGCAGTGCCGAGAATCAGCGCTAAAAGATGAAATGGACGGAAGCCTACTGCGGCGAGAACTCCGTATTGGTAGAGCCGATCCTTATAGACGTCATGCAGGAGCGCAGCGACCACGATGCTCGCAAGAACCGCGGCCAACAGAGCGACAGTGCGAAAGAGTGTTAGCGTGAGCTGAAAATCACGTACATCGCGGAGGTATCGCGTATAACTCTCTTCGATGAAAACCCCCGTGTTCAGCCGGAATTGCTGGCGAATCTGGTCGGTGAGTGTGGGTACGTCATTCGGAGATTTAGCTATTACGAGCGCATCGGTAAGAGTAGGACGTGCAAAAATTTCCTCGCTTGTCCGCAAAGGAACGAAGACGCCGCTGGTCACAACCGGTGCATTCGGCTGCAGGGCCGGCGCCGGTACGGTCGCGAGCGGTGGAGCGCGGAATTGCAGAGAATCGAGTATACCGATCACCGTGAGGCGTAGGTCAGTATCAGCCGCTGTGCGCACCGGAAAAGAATCGCCAATGCGGACACCAAGCGAACGTGCCGAAGCCTCATCCAGGACAGCTACGTTTTGGTCGTTGGTTGCTAGGAAACGCCCTTTAGTGACATGGAAGGCACCGACCCGCTCCTCTAGTTCTGGATCGATACCGAAAATGTAAATATTCAAAGCGTCATTCTCTGTAACAACATTTCGTAGTAGAGACTGCCGCTTGACAACAGTTGCGTTCGCTACAGCAGCCGTAAGCTCTTCCGGTTCAATCCGCGGTTCATATACCGGCAGGGTAGCGGGAGGCAAATTGCCTCTTCTGGGTAATTCGAACAGAGCACGATTGAAACGACCGATCACATGTATAACATCCGGACGTTCTTTTCGTTCAAATCGGTGGAGCGCGGCGCGGGCACCCTCGATGACTGCAGTCGAACTAGCAATGACTGCGCTAAGCGCAGCGATTACTAGCGCGGCGAGGATTAGTTCGATGGCCCGCCGTCCAAAACCAGCGAGAAGAAGTCGTGGTACGATCATTGGAGTTCCTTCAGCATGGCCACTGGTGGTGTACGCATCGGCCATAAGAGTGCCGGAACGCTGCCCGCAATGGTTGCCAAGACCGCCAGGACTGTGGCCGTCGAAAAAGCTTCTCGCGAGTGGGCCAAACCTGGGTTGAGTAAGACTGCGAGTCCTGCCAACAAGACTGCACTCGTCAGAACCAAAAGCAATTGGCCACCATAGACGATCAAGATTTGACCGGGCGAGAAACCGACCGCTTGGAGTACGCCGTAGTCTCGCCAGCGCGTCAGAGTCGCGAGTACCTGCAGTCCACCAGTTCCGAATGCCAGAAGAATGAGGAGCAATCCTGCAAAGTATGTGCCTCCGGTTCCGATTTTGCGCTGCTCCAATTGGGCGTTGATAAAATTGTTACGTTCCGGAACCAGAATGCGGTAAGCACGAGCACCCGATTGGCTTGCTTCGTCACTCGGTTTTAAACCTTTGGTTTCCAACAAAGATACAACTTCCTTTTGAACGGCTGGCACATTGGAAACCGATGTTGATGAAACTACGAGCTGGCTGCGGGCTGGAAGCGAAGTGGATGAGTAAAGGCGCTGTGATTCTACGCTCCGCAAGAATTCCTGGACCACAGCCATGTTCAAGATCACTGGAACGGTTGTCGCTTCTGTGCCGCCCGTCCCACGTGCCGTGAGGAGAGGTTCTCCAACGTATGACAATCGCCAAAATGGATCAATCCGGCCCCTGTCTGGCCCTGCGATGTCGAATGTGCCGATGAGCCGAAGATCATCCAAGCGACGCACAATCGGGGGATTTGAGTTGGCATAAACCAACTCGACGGTAGCTTGCGCCCCAGGTTGTACACCAACGTAGTCGGTCACCGTGGTGGGGAGCAAGATCTCATTGGCTTGAGGGTACCGAAACTCCCCGGTGGCCGGAAGCAGCGGAATGCCTAAGGCTGCCCGTGGCGCGCCTGGATTGAGCCAGCGGAAATCGACATAATATTCGGTTTTCGGTTTAAAGAAAGGGCCCACCCCAAGCACGCTGGTATGTGCTCCCAAGTACTCGATCTGCTTTGCATTCTCAAACACCAGGAACGATACGTCGGCCTGTACGCCCAGTTCGAGCCCGTTATACGGAGCATCGGCTGAACCGACGTCTTGTAGCTGCCGAACGGCCGCCACAATACGATCGAGTTCCTCGTCGGAAATACCCGAAACTTCCACTACAAAGGCCGACGCCCCCTCCTCCTGGTACGCCGCTCGGACCAGCGATTGCGTCTGCTGGGCCTGAGTTGTGAAAAACGCTACGCCGACAATGCAGGCTCCGATCAGAACCAGCGCAGCGACCACCTGGAACCAGCTAGAACGCAGATCGGCAAGAACCAACCGGAGAATGCCAGAGAACACAGCCGGCAAGCCTTATTTGTCCGCTTAACGCTAACCCTTCTTTTCACGTAGTTCGCGCCCGATATCTTCCCGTAGCTCCTCGACAGTGCCACGCACGACTTTGCTGATCTCCTTTGGGGCGGCCTTGCTCTTTAGCTTTGTCTGAATTGAGTCGAAGAGGAGCTGCACCTCGCGACTCTCCCGTGCAGAAATCTTTGAGGACACAGATTTCCACTCGTTATTCGCGGTATCGAAATCACTCTGTGCTTCTGCCGTATTTCCGGAAGCGTAAGCAGTATCCACCGCTGTTAGGGATTGGATGATTTTGTCCAGTGACTGTTGAGCCGCAGATTTCGTCTGCGCCTCCATTCTCGAGGTTCCTACGAGGAGCGCAAAGCACTAGATAACCGCGATAATCGCCGCGCCAGCGGTCGCACGTACCACCCTAGTTCCCATGAACGTTTTTGATTTCATGTTTGTTTCTCGTCTAAGTTCAATCCTTTTCTGATGCACAAAATGAATGGTTGATTCTGGATTCATGCCATGGTCGCCCGCTTGTCGACCTTCGTGCCTGCGCGAACAACCAAGCAGCCAGCACCATCCACCTCCTGAGTTCGAGTTTTATCACCGTCAGCTTAAGATCTCCCTGGTTAGAACGTCACTGAAAATTTCCTTAAGAATTCTTCAGAATTCACAGAACGCGGGTGGCTATACAGCGGTGTTTTTATTCCTCTTGATAATTGGTTTCAGTATACGGAGTTAAAGTCATGGCGTGCGGCTTCTTAGCCGACAGCAACCGGGCCAGTACAACTCGCGCGATCTCTGCTGGCGCTTGCTCTGGAAATGGAAGCACGGAGCTGACATTTATCTCGCAAAGCACATAGGTGTCCTCACCGGAACGGTCGCGTGCTCCATACAGGAAGTCGGCGTCCCAGATGATGGGCAGAGACTCGCTATCGATGTCCAGCAGCTCCAGCAGCTGCGGGATCCACTCCGATTCCATCTTTGTTCTCAGCGCTTGAAACGCCGGCGCCGACACAGGGTGCATGATGCGTGGACCTGGTTGTGCGGCCGGCGAGTCCGGACCTTCCGGCGGCGGCGGGATCAACGCCTTGATGAGCTGGTGGCCGAAACCGATGACCTTATCTGCACACATGTAGCAGCGGATCATGCCCTCGCGCAGCCTCGGCTGGAATGGTTGATCGACGATGCATCCTTCATTGGCAAAATATGCCTCGCAGCTTCTCATGAAGTCGCCGAGCCGCATCTCTTCGGGTACGCTGCCGCGGCGTGCATGCAACACGTGAACAATGGCAGCGTTGTGCGCAGACGACGAAACGAGTTCCGCCTTCCATACGCCCTGACCGCCATTGCCACGGTTTTGTTTGAGGACCCGCGGACCTGCAGACTCAAGCCGCTGGGGAAACTGGTCATTGAACGCCCGGGCGCTGCGATAGAGATGGGTATCCGTCCCCCAGCCCAGGTGCTTGGTCCGATAAAGGACTTCCTTGACGCCCATTTTGAGGATCACGTCGGGATGAGCACTGACCCACACACCTTTTGAGGCGACGTCCCGCAACATAGCATCCAGTTGGGTCCGGTTCTGGCCGTCGTAAATCGGATCGACCCAGACGAGCACACCATCGAGTTTCAGAAGCTGCTCGCGCACATCGTCTGCCGTGTCGTCGGCATAGATCGCTGGCTCGGCGCAAATGCCGAGTGTGGTCAGTGCTTCGAAAACGCGATTGATGTACTGTGCCGTCGCTTCGCCTCGTGTCTGACGATCTTCGCGCCAGAGCAGCGCCACCTTGTCAGCTTTGTCTACGGTCATGGCAAACCCTCCGCTTCGTTATGGCGCTGAGCCGCAATACCGATGCTCTAGCCAGGCAACAACCGGTGCATTCGTGATAAGCGATGCTTGCCAGAGTGTTCCCTCTCCGGCAGTACGTTTAAGATAGTCGTTAACGCTCAGAAGCACGTGTAGGGACACTATGTTCCCCAAAGACCAATCGGATTTCCACGTTCAAGGAGAACGCAAATGTTAGTATTGGTTCTTTGCAAGAGGGTTCCATCCTTTTTGGGCGAGCGGTACAGGAAATTAGTTTTCTTTGTTGATCCATTCTTTAAGGAGTCCTTGCGGGATCGGAAAATTGTAAGACAGAGTCTGCTGTCGGTATTCTGCGAGGTTGGACTCTACAGTTTCTTTCCCGCATGCGGAAACCGAATAGAGGGGGTCTGATTATTTGGGCATCACAATGCGGAAGAGACTTCCGTAGCCTGGTTCACTTTCCAGTTCGATATGCCCCCGTTGCCGTTCAATAGCCCAGCGCGCTATGGCTAAGCCGAGGCCCGCACCTCCGCTAGCACGCGATCGCGCCTTGTCGACGCGGTAAAACCGCTCAAAGATTTTCTGCTGGTGTTCTGGAGCGATTCCCGGACCTTGATCGACAACTTCTACCAAGGCGCTCGCATCCCTCTGCCGAACTCGCAAATTGATCATGAGCCCTGCTGCGCTGTAGCGAATCGCGTTGTGCACGAGATTCAATAACGCTAAGCGTAGTAGCTCGCGGTCCGCGTGGATCGTCAGTTGCTCACCTATAATGTCGATTCGTTGGTTCTTTTCCTCCGCCAGGACTACGAGCGTCTCTCGAACTTCACTTAGAAGACCGGCCAAATCGACCTGGTGCAGAGACGGAGAGACTCCGCCGGTGTCTGCCCGGGCGAGCAGAAGCAGCGCATCGACAAGATCGCTCAGTCGACGTGCTTCTTCGAGCATACTTGAAAGTGCTTCTCTCAGACTCTTGGTATCTTCAGCCTCTGATCGCAGCGCCGCTTCGCCGACGGCCCGGAGAGCTGTTAACGGGGTGCGCAGCTCATGCGAGGCATCAGCGGTGAAACGGCGAAGTTCCCCAAAGGAATTTTCCAGTCGGGCAAGAGTGGCGTTAAACACGGTCGCCAACTGACCAAGTTCATCGTGCGGATTAGGCACCGGGAGCCGTCCTTCCAACGACTCAGCCGTTATCTGGCGCGCACGGGCTGCTATCTGACTCACCGGTGAAAGAGAACGATGAGCGATGAGGTAGCCCCCAACTGCGGAGAGCGCCACGCCCAATGGCAGCCCGAAGCCAAGAACGGCTCCAAACTCCGCCATGGCTCGCCGAAGTTCTGCCTCGGACCGAAAGACGCGCAACAGCACTGGCTCACCCGCAATCATCGTTTCGTTGGCTAGAGCACGCACGTGGAGATGTCCCTGCAGTTCAGCCGAAAATGATGTGACCCCGCCTACGTGAGGCATTAATGAGAAAAGGGGTTTCCAGTCACTCGATAGCCCTTCACGCAATAAGATTGAACCGCTGGGCGACAAGATCTCGAACCAAGGGCCCGCTTCTTTTTCCCATTCAACCTCATCTTTGTCCTGACCGGAGCCAGGCCAACGAAGGTTACCTGCTTGATCGCGAACGACCTTTGATTCGATCATCTCGAAGTCGCCGCGCAATTGGCGATCCAATTGAGATAACAGCCGTCCTCGCACAACGAGAAACATCAATCCACCGAGGGCCAAGAGAACGATCGTCGAGGTTAGGGCGTACCAAACTGTTAATCTAAGGCGCAGTGAACGTCGCTGCCACCATCGTCTCATGCGTCGACCTCCTCTCGCAGCACGAAGCCCACGCCTCGAACGGTATGGATTAGACGACACGCAAATCCGTCATCGATCTTCCGCCGCAACCGGGCAATATGAACATCGATTACATTATCGAGTGGCGTAGCTCTACGAACCTCTTGCCAAACCTCCCTCGCGAGGGTCTCGCGACTGACAATTTTCCCCGCATTTCGGAACAATTGAACCAGCAGATCAAACTCTCGCGGTGTTAGATCAATAACCCTTCCGGCTCGGATTACCCTGCGCACAGTTAGGTCAATATCCAGGTCGGCTACGTGCCAGTGAGTGAGAACGGGCGTTTTGGAGTCCTTTGCGCGCACAGTCTTCAAAACTTCCAGACCGCTTCGGCCTGGTAACATCCAGTCAAGTACAACGGCGTCAAAGTGTTGACTGCTTAACACGAAAAAACCATCTTCGCCGGTTTCCACCCAGACGGGAGCAAAGCCTTCCGCTTTCAAGCTGTTTACTACGGCGCGAGCGGTTTTTGCCTCATCCTCGATCAACAGAATTCTTGCCCGGCTGGAAGCATTCACTGGAGGTTCTCATTTGTCTTCGAGACACTTGCTCGAATCATCGTTTCGCCCCTTGCCAAATCCGGCCACGTTATCCCCTCCCCCTTCTGCAATTACGGGGCATTCTTCACGACCCGAATCATCGTAATAGACAACGCTATCTGCTTTGGACCAAACTCCGATCTTACCAGAAACAGGACTTGGAAGATCGTGCAGCACTTTCTAATTGTTCTTCGCGGTGACGATTGATCTGTCCCAGGAGAAAGTCGAAACAGAACCGTTGGAATTTGCTGGCGCTGTGGAAAATGGGTTATCGACAATATCGTTTCCCCAGAGCGATTTGCCCCTATGACACCGACGATCTCGTTTTCAGGAACCGAGAATGAGATGATTGTTACGGCAGCCGAGCTACCGAAGCGCTTGCTCAGGTTTTCAACTTTGAGCAAAGGAAAATTTAGTGACTCAACGGACGCGGCCATTATCCAAGCACACCCTTTGTTCAAGGGGGATGTCGGTTTTCTCTCATCCGGTCGAGCCGGTTTTTCAGTTGTTGGCAGCCAACGGCTGAGTGTTAATAGCGGCCTTGACCGCTTGAGCTAAAGCCAACGCTTTTCCTCGGCCGTAGTAGTGAAGAAACATCATCCGCGGGTTCTCTCCAATCATATGCTGGTGGATGGCAACGATATTAATCCCATTGCCGCGCAGCGTTTTGAGAACTGTCTGAAGCTCGTTTTCAAGCATAACAAAATCGCCGACAACGAGCGCGTCGTCCGATGTACCAGCGAATGCGGCCCAGGTGTTGATTCCCATGGTATTTCCCACAGTGCACCCGCACGCCATTTTTGTCTCACGCCCGATCGTCACCTTAAACATGCCATCCTTCGCATCGCCCTTTTGACCAAAAACTTGGCTAATGGCTTCGCCCTCAATCGAACTCTTCTCTGGTAATTGACCCAAACCGAAAGATTTTGCCGGCTGAGCATTCGCCGTGCGGATTTCCTTTACTTTATCAAAGATTGCCCGCACGCCTTCAGCCAACTTATCCACGGCGCCTTCACCGCCGATGTGCATGAAGTAAACCTTCGGCTCGTCGAAAAAGAAGTGATTATGCAGTGCGGTTACTTCCAGACCCTTGTCCAGTGCCACACTCATGACTGGGTTCACCTCATCCTCGAAGAGAACCATGTCGCCCATCACCATCACACTATCCTTCGATCCTGGGGTAAAGGCCGCCCATGAAGTGAACCCCATAAAGGGGGCAAGCCGCGCCTGATCAACGTTAATAGCAACATCACTCCTGGGTTTGCTGACCTTAAAGCTATTCTCCTTTTCGTTTAGGACGCCTTTAAGACCAGTGATGGATTCGATCTTTGCTGTGTCCAAGCCGCTTTCGGCGGCGGAACCAATCGAAGCGGGCAAAAAGAGCAGGACAGTGCAGAGGCTGACGGTAGCGAATATCATCGCAAAAGGAAAAGACTGACACTTCATGGAGGTTCTCCTAGTAAAGGTTGATGTTACACGTGTTACATGGAGAAATAAACGTGTCAAGCGAAGCACCTCGGATTCTTGTCTGTCATCGCCAGCATGACAGGCCAGCATAAGGCTTGAAGCGCGGGAACGTTACTGAAGATTTCCTTAAGAATTGTTCAGAATTCGAGACTCTCCGGCAGGCGAGAGAACCGTTGTCCCTGGGGCAAGACAGCAAATAGTAGGTTCCGCTGCCTGTTATGGAAAAATCAAGATGCCCGGAAACTGAGTCCCTCCGGGACAGCCATTCACTACAGTGCGCTAGCCTTCTCCGCGTTCTCGGAGTTATGAAACTTGGTGCCGGACACTACGAAACAATTCTCATTGCACGGCCTCGAATACTAGTATGGCGGCATCTTGATCACCATCGAGGCTGGATACATACAGTTTGTTGAAGTCACCGCCCAGGAACAGCGCGTCCTGAGTGTCCTTTATTCCGCCGATACTTTTGATCACCTTCCCGTCACCCAGGTCCACAACCTCCAACGTATTGTTCGCGACTGCGGCCACAAACAAACGCTTCTTCTCCAGATCCACGCCCATGTGATCGAGGCGCCCTGTGACCCCTGGCAACGGAATGGTTTGGACCAGCTTGAGCGCCTGTTTTTCCTGGGCCGATGTCTGGTCGGCGAAACCGGCAAACACGGCAACGCAGCACATCGCAAGAAGCTTCATCATGAATTTCCCCTCCTCGTTATATTACGACCATGTCGCTTTAGCCTTGACGGCGTCGATCCTTCGAGGACCCGCCCGCGGGTCGCTCTTGCAGGCTGCAGCGAATGTAAGATGCGCGACAATCCACATCAATTATTGGAGCCATATGGAAAATGCTGGCTTAAACCTCTTGGTCTATCCCACGATCAAATAGGGGGCCGCCGTAAGCGATATTGATGCGCTCCACGGAGCATTACCTGTAACCCATGGGATCAGAGGAAAAATTTGACACTTCATGCGGATATCTCTAGCAATCTATGTAATACGTGTTACATATAGAAACATCAATGTCAAGTAAAACACCCGGTTCTTGGCTCCCCCTCCTGATCTGTAAGCGCGTCTATCGATTTAGTCTAAGAATTTCAGGCTCTCCGGCAGGCGAGAGATCCGTTGACCTGGGGAGCACTACGATTATGAAATGGATTACCCGAGAAAGAGTAAAAGTGGATCGCGTGGCTTGTCCATGGCTGATCAGAAAGTTCGTGGATAAACATGCTGAATTTGTTTTCGTGCCTGCCGGCAACGTCGCCGACGAAGCTCAGCGGATCAATGCCATCCCATTCGACGTCAAAGGCGTGGAATTGGGACACCACGGCGAAGAGTGTTCGTTCGAAGCAATATTGAAAAAATACAATCTTACCGGCGACGCTGCATTGGTACTGCTCGGTAAAATCGTTAATGGAGCTGACACCGATAATACGCTCTGGAATCAACCCGAAGGCGCAGGGCTTGAAGCTATAGCTGAAGGGTTCCGGCACTTGGGCTTCAAGGACGACCATGAACTGAATTCGGCCGAGTGGATCGTCTATGACGCTCTCTATGCCTATTGTCTTGAGATGGTGCGCCAAGGGAAACCAGACGGGATGTTCAAATGAAAGCAAGAAAAGACGCAGGATAAATGAGTTTGCGACTCTTGGGACATATCGAACTGCCGGAGAACCTTAAACCCGGCGGATTCGATCATGCGGCCGTACATTGCGGCTCGAGCCGGCTCTATGTTGCCCATACGCCTAACGACTCTCTGGATGTTATCGATTGCGTTCACGACCGTTACTTGCACTCAATTGAGAACCTGGCCGGTGTAGCGGGCGCGTTAGTCGCCGATGAACAGAATCTCGTTTTCACCTCTAATCGAGGAGAAAACACAGTCGGAATATTTCCGCCCGATAATGAAGCGGGGCTGACGAAACTTCGTGTGGGTATCCGCCCGAACGGACTCGCCTATGACCCGGGCAAGGACCTTTTGCTAGTGGCAAATGTCGGGGACCCAGAAATCCCGGATTCGTTTATACTCTCGATGGTGAACGTGAAGGAGCAGCGGATGACGGCGAGTGTTCGCGTGCCAGGTCGAACTCGATGGACAGTATTCGACGCACAAGCCGAACTTTTTTACGTCAATATCGCTGCCCCCGCGCAAATCGTCGTGGTGGCTTCCGGTGCGCCGGATCGGTTGGCGCGCACTCTCAACATTCCCGCTCCTGGACCACATGGGCTTGATTTTGACCCGGAACACCGGCGCTTGTTCTGCGCCTGTGACGCCAAGCAGTTGGTGATCCTAAAGGCCGATTCGGGCGAGGTATTAACACAGCTCGAGCTAAGTGGTTCTCCTGACGTTATCTTTTTCAATCGGGTACTAAGGCATCTGTACGTCGCAGTGGGAGATCCTGGGATGGTGGACGTCTTTGACACTGACATCATGGAGCGAATCGAAACGGTTCCGACTGAACGCGATGCTCACACGCTCGGGTTCGACGCCGAACGCAATAAGGTCTATGCCTTTTTACCCGAAACACATCGGGCTGCCGTTTACGTCGACCAAGATTAGGCGCCTGCCCCGATCCTGAGCGCAACGTCGTCGAACCGGCCAGCCACTTAGCCCGCAAAACTCACACGCAAAAGAAAATCGACAGCGCGTCCACTGGCTAACAACCTCCGCCAAACGTGACCCTCGCCAAGTTACCAGCTGACGGCTACATCTTGTTTGAGACTCGCGTCATCCGCATGTTTGCCTACGGCTTCTTGTCGGTCGTGCTCGTGCTGTATCTGGCGCAGTTGGGTTTGAATCAAGGGCTTCTCGGGTTACTCCTTAGCCTGACGCTGATCGGCGACGCCGCCATCTCGCTTTGGATGACGACAACTGCGGACCGGATCGGCCGGCGCCGAATCCTGATCGCGGGCGCCGGCTTGATGCTCTTTGCGGGCATCCTCTTTGCTGTGACAGATAGAGTGGCGTTGCTGCTCATCGCCCGTACTATTTCTTTACGGAGTGATGGGTGTGCTGCTAGCCGTGCTCTTCACGCGATTATCGCCGAAAGTCGAGGCCGTCCATTCCGACGGCCAGCCAACTCATACCCGTCTCGGATTACATCGCTCTGGCAGGGTTGTGCTGAAGCTGTCTACGTTGTTCGGTTTGGACGCTTTCGCCGGCGGCTTCGTTGTTCAAAGCCTCGTCGCTTACTGGTTTCACGTTCGCTTCGGCGTGGAACCCACAGCACTCGGAGGCATCTTTTTCGGAGCCAACATTCTTGCGGGAATTTCTGCCCTAGCTGCCGCATCAGTGGCGGCGCGGATTGGCCTGGTGAACACCATGGTGTTCACTCACCTCCCTTCGAATATTTTACTCATGCTCGTGCCGCTTATGCCGAACCTTTCTTCAGCGATCGTTGTTCTGTTCGCGCGTTTCGCCATCTCGCAAATGGATGTGCCGCCCCGGCAATCTTACACCATGGCCGTGGTCGCGCCCGACGAACGTTCAGCAGCGGCCGGTATAACCGGGATCGCTCGATCAATCGGCGCCGCTATCTCACCAACTCTCGCCGGTACATTCCTTAGCAATCCAGTGCTCCTTGGCGTTCCGTTTTTCCTAGCCGGCGGTTTGAAGGTCATCTACGATATCCTGCTGTATCGAAGCTTTCGACACATCAAAGAAGATGAGCGCGAGGATGCACGGCCCGGAAAAGATTGACTCTCGAGCGCAGTTCGAATGGGCGACGTTCAGATCAGAACCGACGCCCGGTTCTTGTTCTTATTCTGATGGGGACAGCGAAACACCTCCTTAAAGGGTCTCGACCTGAATACACTCGAAGTTACCGATCGAAGCATCTTCGCGTCGTCCAGCGACATCGATGGCTATTTAAGAGTCCTTCTTCGATTTCGCCTCACGTGTGGGTTAGTGATAACCAATGCTAAGGATTTGAGAGTCCGGCCTTTTTGTCCAAGTTGCCATATTCGTTGTTCCGACTGCTGGCTTAGGGCGAAAAGCCGGATGAGATTGGTAACTGCGCGATCGAGTTACGGGGCGCATTCGGTCCTCGGACGACTGCAATGTTATCTACTCGGCGAACGTTTGTGGCACTCGATTGCAGGCCACGGCTAATCCATTTCAATAGTCGTACCACTCTCCAAACCCGCGGTTTTCGTTGCCGGCCGTAGAGTCATTACATTCTGAACAATTCTTAAGGATATCTTCAGTACCATTCCCCCAGTTTAGGCCGTAGCCTGCGTCGCCTGAAGCTGGCAAGACAGCGGGGACCGACACACACATCCGTGAGCTTCTTGATATCGTTATTTCTCGACGTAATAGATGTAACATCACGTGAAATGAATCAATATTTAGTGAAAACGGCGGATCCTTCGAGCAGTAATACTTTGCGTTCCGAGCATCGTTCCGGCGTTTTTAAGAAGCACATCAAACGAGCTGGATTAGCAGTGGTGCTGGGGGCCACCGCTGGTCTGGCCACCGGTTGTTCCTCAACCGGAACCGGATTTGGCGCCAGACTGATACATCCAGTTCCGAATCACCAGCAGGCTATCAATTCTGAAGACGACAATTGGTATCAACCACCTCGGAGTCCCGGATTTAACGATGATTTTGGCAGTTAACTTGCATCGGGCAGCGTTCTAACTGGGACGTGGTGATCGCAAGAAGGGTGCAAGTTTTAATATCATGTACTCAGTTGGCTGGTTGATCGTAGAGCGGGAGACCTCTAGGAGTAGACTCCTGCAGGTTTTTGAGGTTCCAGCTGGTAAACGAACAAATGGATTTACACCGCAGCCAATTCCCGATGGGCCCCAGTCAATCGGCTTGTTAACGCGCCTCAAAACCGGGTCGGACCTTTCCCCCCGCAGATACCGGCGGGCTTTGTTCGTCTCTCCCAAGGCCAAGGAACAGAGCCAAGCCATGGCAAATGCCAAGCTGTCTCTGGACCAAGCGGTAGAGGACGCCGGGAAGGCGAACAGCGGCTATCGGGCTGACTTTAGGGAAGGTCAAAAGAGAAGAAAAGATTGACACTTGGCGAGAGCGCGCCGAGTTATATGAGGGACAGCGAGTTATATGTATTACAGATGGGATATCCAGAGACGCGCAATATGCGCACCGAAATCGATCTCTCCAACCCCGAGGAACGGCTTTATCCAGGCATGTATGCCGAGGTCTCGCTGGAGATGAACCGGCATCCGGAAGCGCTAACTGTGCCCGCCGCGGCTGTAGGTTCGGATAGCGTTGGTAACTTCGTGTACACCATTACTGACAACCGCATCTCACGCCTCGCCATTAACATTGGTCTTACCGATAGCGGTCGCACCGAAGTGACCGGAGGCCTATCGAAAGAGACGCCGGTAGTGACGACCTTTAGGGGCGCGCCGCCGCCCGGAACGGCGGTCCGGCCGCCGGCGATCCGCGGGAACTCGTAGCGGAAAGATATTATGACACGATCTCCGTGTTTGCGTACGGCTTCTTGTCGGTTGTGCTCGTGCTGCATCTCGCGCAGTTGGCTTTGGGACAACGGCTCATCGGGCTACTCCTTAGTCTAATGCTTGGTGCCGACGCTTCTCGTTTTGGATAACGACTGCTACGGACCGGGTCGACAGATGTAGATCCTGATGGAATGCACGGTTTTACTGCTCTTTCACCTGTCCTCTGCTGTGAACGATAAAGTGGCGCTGCTGCTCGTCGCCGCGATAATCAGAGTAACAAACCCACGCGTTTACGAGACCGTGCTCTTCCGCGGTTGAGCTCGTCACATTGCGCTGAAGCTATCGACAACGCTCAGAAAAGATTGACTCTCGAGCGGAGATCGAATAGACAAAGTTACAGGTGTTACGAAAAGAAATATCCATGTCAAACGAGACGCCTGGTTCTTGGCTGTTCTTATTGTTTAATCTGCCCGCCAAGCAATCCAGCGAGCGGGTCAAGGTGTGGCGCCGGCTGAAAAAATTTGGTGCTATCCAGCTTAAAACGTCGACCTACGTGCTCCCGGACGAGCCGGTCCACTACGAGCGATTTCAATGGCTAGCAAAAGAGGTAACCGACGTAGGCGGTGAGGCTACACTCGTCCGAGTCAAAGACATTGAAGGCATGCCACACGCCGCCATAGTCGCGATGTTCAACGAAGCTCGCGCACGCGACTATGATGAGATCGTCGAACCGATTACTCATCTCATCAAAGACAGTAAGTCCCACAAACGATCGATCGAGACATTCTCCGCTCAATTACAGAAACTGCGCCAGCGTTTCCAGGAGATTCGAGACATCGACTATTTTCAAAGCCCACGTGGCGAGGATGTACAGAGGCTCCTGCAGAAAGCTGAAGCCCTTGAATCTCCCAAAAAAAAACCTGAAACGGCAACACGCCTCAGAGTCGAGGATTATCGAGATAAAACATGGATTACCCGTCCTCGTCCGGAAATCGATCGCGTCGGTTCGGCTTGGCTGATCCGCAGATTTATCGATGCGGGCGCCAAATTCGTTTTCGCAAACTCACCCGCGGAGTTCCCTGAAGCAATCCCGTACGATATGTTTGAGGTGGAACTCAGCCATCACGGGGACTGCTGCACATTCGAAACACTGATCCTACGTTTCGGTATTCGCGACCGAGCCGTGCTCCGATTAGCTGAACTCATTCACGATGCGGACGTGGAGGACGACAAATTTCATCGAGTCGAAGGGTTCGGCGTCGAACAAATCTTCAAAGGCTGGGCAAAGCAAGGGTTGACCGACCATGACATCCTCGCAAAAGGCTTCGAATGCTTTGACGCACTCTACGCACAATTCAAAAGGGGATGAAAACGCTGTCAAATCCAGGAAACGTCGACGACGCTCGACCAGAAAGCGTGCGGCATCCCAGCTTCGGAGAAGCCTTTCGGTTTTGGCTAAAACTTGGATTTATCAGCTTTGGTGGACCCACTGGACAAATCGCGGTCATGCATGCCGAATTGGTCGAGAAGAAGAAATGGATCAGCGAAGCTCGCTTCCTGCATGCGCTCAATTACTGCATGCTGCTACCAGGACCGGAAGCTCAACAACTGGCTATCTATGTCGGTTGG
>WNFI01169332.1_pt1 | contig 24586 bp, 22 predicted proteins | sample 5400471 | NCBI WGS metagenome assembly WNFI01 (sample SAMN13153348, study PRJNA577476) | soil metagenome | isolation source: 100 cm saprolite on Douglas fir-dominated hillslope | place: USA:California | collected 2013-09-17 | reverse complement strand
GGCGGTGCCGCGTTTGGCGGGCGCGTTTTTGGTTGCCGCGAAGAAGTTTTTTTGTTTGGCATGGGTTCGAGCGCGCGGTGTGCGGACAGTAGGCAATTATAACCAACCTCCCAGGAACGCCGGGGTCTTGATCGAAACCCTGTTAATATTCCGCGCCGCTCGGGGCTATTTGCCTAGCTTCTGGACCACACCCGGCCTTTTTTATTACCAAATTCCCTGTTAACTTTTCTTTTTTTGGCAAATCGATAGATGCGTACCAATGGCCGGATTGTGATTCCGGTTGTCGTGGGTTCGAGTCCCATCAGCCACCCCATCTTCTGCTTCAGGTATTCCCAGCGTTTTCGGATGATCCGCCATTCATGATAGTCCTGCGCGCCTTGCAACTGCGCCGTGGCGTAAAAGTGTTATTCGAAGACGCCAGCCTGACGTTCAATCGCGGCCAGAAGATCGGCGTCACGGGGGCCAATGGAAGCGGCAAGTCCAGCCTGTTCGCGTTGCTTCTCGGTGAATTCCATCAGGACGCGGGCGACCTCGAAATCCAGCCCGGCCTGGTCGTCGCCCATGTCGCGCAGGAAACCCCATCGATCCGACAGCCGGCTATCGAATACGTACTCGACGGCGATGCGGAATTGCGTCATCTCGAGCGCGAGCTCAGCGCGGCGGAAAACGCGCACAACGGCACGCGCATCGCCGAACTGCACGAAGACCTGCATCGGATCGGCGGCTATGCGGCGCGCGCCCGCGCGGCGCAGCTCATGCACGGCCTGGGATTCGACGATGCCGAGATAGAGAGGCCGGTCGAGCAATTTTCCGGCGGCTGGCGCGTGAGACTCAACCTGGCGCGCGCGCTCATGTGCCGTTCCGACCTGCTGCTGCTCGACGAGCCCACCAATCACCTCGACCTGGATGCCATCGTCTGGCTCGAGCAATGGCTCTCGGGCTATCCGGGCACGCTGCTGATGATTTCACACGATCGGGAGTTTCTCGACACGGTGGCGAACGTTATCTGTCACATCGAAGGCCAGCGCCTGCGCCTGTACGCGGGAAACTATTCCGCATTCGAAACACAGCGCGCGATGCAGCTCTCCCAGCAGCAGGCCACCTACCTCAAGCAGCAACGCGAAATTGCGCACCTGCAATCCTTCGTCGATCGCTTCAAGGCCCAGGCCACCAAGGCACGCCAGGCACAAAGCCGCATCAAGGCGCTTGCGCGCATGGAAATAATCGCCGCTGCGCATGTGGATACGCCGTTCGAGTTCGCCTTCCGCAAGCCGGCGGTGCAATCGGATCCGATGCTGGACCTGGACGGCGTCGATGCCGGTTATGGCGGCGTCTCGGTACTGCGCAGCATCCGCATGACCCTGCGTCCGGGCACACGCCTGGGCCTGCTCGGCCGCAACGGCGCCGGCAAATCGACGATGATGAAGCTGCTGGCGGGCGCGCTCACTCCGCTGGCCGGCCATCGCGTCGAGGGCAAGGGCTTGCAGATCGGTTACTTCGCACAGCATCAGCTCGAACAGTTGCGTCCCGACGAAAGCGCGCTGTGGCATCTGACCCGCTTGTCGCCGAAGACGCGCGAACAGGAGCTGCGCGATTTCATCGGTGGTTTCAATTTCCACGGCGATCAGGCGACCGAACCGATCGGACCGATGTCCGGCGGCGAGAAGTCGCGGCTCGCGTTGGCGCTGATCGTCTGGCAGCGGCCCAACCTGCTGCTGCTCGATGAACCGACCAACCATCTGGATCTGGAGATGCGCCACGCGCTGACCCTGGGACTGCAGGATTACGAAGGCGCCCTGGTGCTGGTGTCGCATGATCGCAGTCTGTTGCGGACGACTGCCGACGAGTTGTGGCTGGTCGACGAGGGCAGGGTTGCGCCCTACGATGGCGACCTCGAGGACTATGCCAAACGGTTGCGCGACAAAGAACAAGGATTGGCCGTCAACGCGGCGCCGGCTGTCAGCCGCAAGGAGCAAAAACGCCTGGAGGCCGAAGAGCGCAATCGCCGCTTTGCCCAGCGCAAACCGCTGGAAGCGCGCATCAAGTCCGCCGAGAAGGAAATCGCAACGCTGGGAGCCGAAAGGCTGCGCCTTGAAAAGGTCATGGCCGCCCCCGATATGTACGGCGAAAGCAGAAAGGACGACCTGAAGCGCTGCCTGCTGGAGCAGGCGCAGGTTGCGAAAAAACTGCAGGGCGCGGAGGAGCGGTGGCTGGCGCTTTCCGCGGAACTGGAGGCACTGGCTACCAGCGCTTAGCAACGGAACTCGCGTTTCGGCGGGTGCTCTAACGATTCGCTTGCTTTACAGAAAGGGAAATACGTGTTCAAACGCATTGTGCTGTTCCTGATCACCAACCTCGCGGTCCTGTTCGTTCTGAACATCACGATGAGGATCCTCGGTGTCGATCGCATGCTGGCGCAGTCCGGCGGCGGCCTCAACCTGGGCGCGCTGCTGGTGTTTGCCGGGGTCATCGGGTTCGGCGGCGCGCTGATTTCGCTGGCGATGTCGAAGTGGTCGGCCAAGTTCTTGACCGGTGCGAAAGTCATCGAAAGTCCGCGCACGGAAGCCGAGCACTGGCTGGTCGAGACCGTGCGCAGGCAGGCGCAACAAGCGAACATCGGCATGCCCGACGTTGCGATTTACGACGCCCCGGACGTGAACGCGTTTGCCACCGGCATGAATCGGAACAGCGCGCTGGTCGCGGTCAGTACCGGGCTGCTCACCAATATGACCCGCGACGAAGCCGAGGCCGTGCTGGGCCACGAGATCACGCACGTTGCCAACGGCGACATGGTCACGCTGGCGCTGATCCAGGGCGTGGTGAACACGTTCGTGATATTCCTGTCGCGCATCATCGGCAACCTCGTCGACAAGGTGGTATTCAAGACCGAGCGTGGCAACGGCCCGGCATTCTGGATCACGTCGATCATTGCCGAGCTGGTGCTCGGCATCGTCGCAAGCATCATCGTGATGTGGTTCAGCCGCCGGCGCGAGTTCCGCGCCGATGCGGGCGGTGCCTCGCTTGCCGGACGCGAAAAGATGATCGCTGCCCTGCAGCGGCTCAAACAGGCCCACGAAGCGCCGCAACTGCCCGCACAGATGCGAGCCTTCGGCATCTCCGGCGCACAGACCGGAGGGCTTGCACGGCTGTTCATGTCGCATCCGCCGCTCGATGAACGCATCGAGGCGCTGCGCGCCGGTCGCTGAAACCGCCATTTGCAAGAAACAACGCCCGCGCAAGCGGGCGTTTTGTTTTGCACTCGCGTGCGTGTGCCTGGCCGATCAGATTGCGCGTACGCACACCGAGAGCGTTTGCCCGGCATCGCGCTCCAGGGCGACCTGCTTCTGCTGCGCGCCGGCCAGTGACGCGAGCAGCGGCAGCGCGCGCGCACACGGATTGCCGGTGCGAAGGCGCTCCAGTTCAACATCATTCATGCGCGAGATTTCCTGGGGATGCGCATCCATCGAAACGTCGAGCTCGGCGATCGTCCGGTCTGTACGATGGCGCGTAAAGAGCAGCGCGACGCCGAACGGCTGGGTTACGCAACGCACGCCTCCGAGGGGCTCTGGATAGGGTGCGTCGTACGCGACCAGCAGGACCTCCTGTCGATCGACCTGCAATTGTGCGGCTGCCTCCAGCAATCCGATGGCAAAGCTCCAGTTGAATCCGCACAGACTGGTCGATGGATGGTGAGAGTGGGTGGCGATGCCCCAGTAACCCGACGGCGCGTTGTGGACAGAATTGTGAAAGCGCGTGGGCGAAACCTGCCGGTCCGATCCGGCGAGCGTGATGCAGATGTCGTTGATGACGTCCCCGTCGCCTCCGGAAGAAACGAATACGGTTGCCATCGAATCGACCGGCCTGCCGGCCGAGGTAAGCGCCTGGTGCCCGACCGCCAATGCCAGCTTGACCATCGAGCCGGTGCGTCGCCGCTCCACGGCCGGCAGCAGATCGGCAACCGGTGGCGCGAGCGGTACGGGGTGGTAAGTTTTTTCGCCCGCCAGGATGGGACGGCAGATGGCCCAGTCGTCCAGCCCCGGCGCCAGGATCGCCACGCTTTCGACCAACAGCTTCACGCCGGCACCCGGCCGATCAACAGGCTGCAGTTCGTGCCGCCGAAACCGAATGCATTGCTCATTGCGATGTCGGGCGGCTGGCGGCGATTGTCGAGCAGGTAGCGAAGCCCGAAGGCCGGGTCGATGGTGCGAGTATTGACACTGCCCGGCATGAAGCCGTGTTCGACTGCCAGCGCGCAAATGATGGCGTCGATGGCACCGCACGCCCCCAGCGTGTGTCCGGTCCAGCCCTTGGTCGAACTGCACGGCGTAGCGTCGCCAAACACGGCACAGACCGCCTTGTCCTCGGTGGCATCATTGCTGCGAGTGCCGGTGCCATGCAGATTGATGTAATCGACGGCAGCCGGTTGAAGTCCCGCGCTCATCAGCGCCTGCTCCATCGCCATGCGCGCGCCAAGTCCTTCGGGATGCGGAGTGGACATGTGATAGGCATCGCTGCTTTCGCCGATGCCGAGCAGCGCAATCGTATCCGCCGTCGCGGCGCCCGCCTGTTTCTCCAGCAATACCATGCCCGCGCCCTCGCCGATGGAAATGCCGTCGCGATCGGCGTCGAAAGGGCGGCAGCCGGCCGGGGAGAGTAGGCCGAGCGAACCAAAGCCATACAGCGTGGTGAGGCAGAGGCTGTCGACGCCGCCCACTACTGCCGCATCGCACAGTCCGGCCGCAATCATGCGCGCTGCATTGCCGAACGCTTTTGCGCTCGACGAACACGCGGTGGAAATGGCCATCGACGGGCCTGTCAGGCCGAAATAGGTCTGCACGAACCAGGCAAGCGAGTAGGTGTTGTGCGTCGTGGCATAACGAAAGTCGGCTGGCAGCGCGCCACCCGCATCGCGCCTGCGGTAGGCGAGTTCGGTCTCAAGGATGCCTGATGTGCTGGTGCCGACAAACACGCCGATGCGGGCCGGGCCGTATTTCTCCCTTGCCTGCATAACTGCTTGGTCAAATCCATCCTGACGCAGGCACAATTGCGCAATGCGGTTGTTGCGGCAGTCGAATTCGGCCAGATCGGCGCGCACCGGTGCCAGCAGGGAATCGGCAATCTGGCCGACGAAGGTGTCGAGGCTGACGGTCTCGAACCCACACGCGGCAAGTCCGGAGCGCATTTTTGCCAAAGCCCGCACCGTGGCGTCGAGCCCGACCCCGGCGCTGCTGGCGACGGCGTAGCGATTTAGAAAAAGCGGGTGCACTCGATAAATTCCAGATTGATTCCGGACCGACAAAAACGCATCCCGGCCCGGCGCTGCGTCTGGCGAGGTTACGTGGCGCGAGACATCCGCGTCAACCGGGTATTTTGGCCTGCTCGTCGCGGCTGAGCACTGGTGCGAAAGGTTATAATCCGGGCAACCGGAAACTACGGTCGACAATACAGGACTAACGCAAGCAATGAACACAGTCGAAACCATGACCGCCCATGAGCGTGAGCTCGCCGAGTTGATCGTCGCGGCGCTGAATCTGGAAATTCAGGCCGCCGAAATCGAGCCGTCGGCGCCGCTTTATCGCGAGGGACTCGGCCTGGACTCGATCGACATCCTTGAGATCGCGCTTGCGGTATCCAAGAAGTACGGCTTTCAGTTGCGCTCCGATGACAGCGACAACGTCAAGATCTTCAGTTCGCTGCGCAACCTGAATGAGCATGTACAGAAAAACAGAGCCCGCTGATCGTCCGCTCCCGACCGGTTGGACCAAGGCGGCGCTGCTGGCCGCGGGCGTGGTTGCCTATCAGGTGTTGGTTTACTGGATGATTGTCGACCAACCTAATGGCGGCCTCGGCGCGGGACTCATGGCTGCGCCGCTGCTGGTGGTGGTAGCCTGCGTTCTGGGACGCTCCGCGCGCGGACGCGTCATGCTGGCGGTATTGGCCGCAGCGGGCACAATGGGGTTCCTGTTGTGGCATACCTTGGGAGCAAGTCCGGCGTTGCTCTATCCGGTCCCGTTTCTCACCGTTTACTTATTTCTGCTGTGGTTGTTCGGACGGACCTTGAGAGCGGACCGGCGGCCTCTGATCACGCTGCTTGCGACCCATGTTCATGGCGAGCTGCCTTTGGAAATCGCACGCTATACGCGCCGGGTGACTTGGGCATGGAGCGTTTTCTTCGCGGCCATGGCGCTGACGTCGGTGTTGTTGTTCCTGCTCGAGCCGCTGCCGATCTGGTCGATGTTCAACAATCTGCTGAACCTGCCGCTGGTGGTGGCGATGTATCTCGGCGAATATGCGTGGCGGCTGCGGCGCTTTCCGGATTTTCCCCATGCCTCGATCGCCACCGTATTCCGCGCCTTCCGCAATTTCGATTTCAGCCGGCCCCCGGCCGGCCCCTGATCGCATGGCGCATGTCGCGGCCATCAGCCATGCCGACGCGGCCGATGTGATTGCGTACGACGGCGCGCGACCGGTGTCGGCCGCACGCTTTGTCGCCGACGTCGAACGGGTCGCGGAAATTCTGCCGGCGCGCGCCCACCTGGTCAATTTCTGTGTCGATCGCTACCGGTTCGCGGTCGGCCTGATCGCAGCGCTGGTACGCGGACAGGTGAGCCTGCTGCCGCCGAACCAGACATCGGAAATGCTGCGGCAACTTCAGCGCGACTACGAGGGCCTGTACGTACTGAGCGATGCTCCGCAGGAACCCGACGCGATAGAACACGTGATGTATCCGCAACCCGCGCGCGAATCTGCACGCCGTACTTCGACGCAAAAATTCTCGGTGCCGGCGTTTGCCGGGGAGAAAATCGCGGCCGTCGCTTTTACATCAGGCTCCACCGGAGTGCCCATGCCCCATCGCAAGACCTGGGGAGCGCTGGCGCGCGGGGCGACCGCCGAAGCCGATCGCTTCGCTTTGCATCTCGGGGGCCGGTCCACGCTGGTCGGGACCGTGCCGGCGCAGCATATGTACGGACTCGAGTCCACGGTCCTGATGGCGCTGCGCGGCGGGCTGGCGCTGCACGCCGGCCGGCCCTTCTATCCGGCCGACGTGGCCGCAGCGCTTGCCGGGATCCCCGGCGATCGCGTGTTGGTGACGACCCCCGTGCACTTGCGGGCATTGCTCAACGAAGACATCGCGTTGCCCGGGCTGCGTCTGATCGTCTGCGCCACCGCGCCGCTTTCGGCGGAGATGGCCGCGCTGGCGGAAGCCCGCTATCGGGCGCCGCTGCACGAGGTTTATGGTTTCACCGAAGCCGGCATGGTGGCGACGCGCCGTACCGTGGAAGGCCCTGCGTGGCGCTGCCTGCGCGATGTGCGATTGCTTCGCAACGGCGAAGGCATGCAGGTGGCCGGCGGCCATGTCGAAAACGAAGTCCCGTTCAACGATGTGATCGAGCCTGACGGCGATGATGTCTTTATATTGCATGGGCGCAACGCCGACCTGGTGAATATCGCCGGCAAGCGCACCTCGCTGGGCTATCTCAATCATCACCTGAACAGCATCGAAGGCGTGCGGGACGGCGTGTTCTTCATGCCGGACGAGACTGGCGACGGGGTTACCCGTTTGACGGCTTTCGTGGTGGCGCCCGGCGTTACGCGGGACGTCCTGCTCGGCGCATTGCGCACGCGCATCGACGCGGTGTTTCTGCCGCGGCCGCTGTACTTCGTTCAGGCACTGCCGCGCAACGCCACCGGCAAACTGGCGCGCGAGACATTGCTTCGTTTGGCACAAACCTGCTCGGTCAGGGACGCGCGCGGGGACATTGCGTGAAACAAGCCTGGCTGGAGCAACGCGAACGCTCCAACGATCCCGCGCTACGGTTTCTGGTCTGGCTGGCACTGGGCCTCGGCCGGCCGGCCGGCCGGCTTTTGCTCTACCCGGTTTGCCTGTATTTCCTGCTGTTCGCCGTCAAGGGCCGGGCGGCATCCATGCAGTATCTGGGCAAGGTGCTCGATCGCCCGCCGCGGCTTGCAGATCTTTTCCGTCACTATTACAGCTTCGCAACCGTGGCGCTGGACCGCATGTTTTTACTGCGCAATCGCTTCGCGCAATTCGACGTGCGGGTGCATGGCAAAAACATACTTGAAGAGGCGCAGACGCGCGGCGAACCCTGCTTCCTGCTTGGCGCCCATTTCGGCAGCTTCGAAGCCCTCCACGTTTTCGGCGAAGAGCACAACCTGAACGTCACCATGATGATGTTCGAGCACGGCAGCCGCAACATGAATGCCCTTGCCAGGGCGATCAATCCGGCCCTGGACAGATCGGTGATCGGCATGGGTTCGCCGGATTCGATGATCAAGGTGCAGGAAAGGCTCGAGCGCGGCGACTGGGTCGGCATGCTCGGCGACCGCAGGATCCACGAGTCCGGTGCGGTCAGCGTCCCTTTCCTCGGCGGGCCGGCCGCATTGCCGACCGCGCCGTTTCGCATTGCCGCCTTGGTCGGGCGGCCGGTGGTTCTGATGGTTGCGATTTATGGAGGCGGCAATCGCTACGACCTGCACTTCGAGCGTCTGGCGCAAATGCCGAAACTCGAACGCGGCAAGCGCGACGCGATGATACGGGAATGCGCGACGCGCTATGCACAGCGCCTTGAGCATTACTGCCGGCTCGCACCTTACAACTGGTTCAACTTCTATGATTTCTGGGCGGATGCCAGTGCGCGCACTTGATCGTATCCTTGCGGCGCTGATCCCGGTGGTGCTGGTGGTTTCGGCAGGTCCGGCGCGGTGCGCCGCCAACGACGCGCCGTGGGGCGTCGAGAGTCTGATGCTGAAGTTGTCCGGGGTGGAGCGATCGCAGGCGCGCTTCGTCGAGCGCAAATATCTGAAGGTCCTGAAGGCGCCGCTGGAACTCTCCGGCACGCTGACCTATGTCAGGCCCGGGCGCCTGGAAAAACGCACGCTCAAACCCAAGCCGGAAACGCTCACGGTGGAGGACGACAAGCTCACGCTGGAGAATCCGGCGCGCAACGAACGCCGCGTATTGAAGCTGCAGGATTATCCGGTGCTGTGGGGCTTTATCGAAAGCATCCGCGGTACGCTCGGCGGTGACATCAGGGCGCTGGAGCGTTTTTATCGCGTCGAGCTCGAGGGCGGGCCGGCGAAATGGCGGCTCTATCTCGCGCCGCGCGAGCGCGAGATGAACGAGGTCATCAGCCTGATCCGTATCGACGGCAGCCACGCGCGCATCGACACCATCGAAGTCCGGGAAGCGCGCGGCGACCGCTCGGTCATGAGAATCGTCGAGGACGTTCCGTGAAATCGCCGGCGCGCCTGCGCGTCGGCATCTGGCTGGGGTTCGTTCTTGCCTGCGCAATCATCGTTGCGCGGTCGCAGTACGGCGCCGACCTCGCCGCGTTTCTGCCGAGTTCTCCGTCGCCCACACAGCGCTTCCTGGTCGGGGAACTGCACGAAGGCGTGGTCTCGCGCCTGATTCTGATCGGCATCGAAGGGCGCGGGCAGGACGAACTGGCCGCGCTCAGCCGTTCGCTGGCGGGCCGGCTGCAGAAGAACGATCGTTTCGCCTATGTCGCCAACGGCGAGCGGGACGGGCTGCGAGCCGACGGCGAATTCCTGCTGCGCAATCGTTATCTGCTCAGCCCGGCGGTCACGGCGCAGCGCTTTACCGCGGCCGGCATCCGGCATGGGCTGGAGCTGCAACTGGACCTGCTCAGTTCGCCGACCAGCATGCTGGTGGGCAATCTGCTGCCGCGCGACCCGACCGGTGAGATGCTGCAACTCGTCGACCGGTTGCAGGGCCAGGGCGGGCCGGAAAAACGCGACGGCCTCTGGTTTTCCGCGGACGGAAATCGCGCACTGCTGGTTGCGCAGACGCGCGCGGCCGGCTTCGACATCGACGCGCAGGCGCAGGCGCTGGCACAGATTCGCGCGGCCTTTGCCCAGGCGCTGCCGGAACAGCATGGCGGGGCACGCCTGGTCGTCACCGGGCCGGGCGTTTTTGCGGTGGAAAGCCGCGCGGGCATTCAGCGCGATGCAATGCGTTTTTCCGTACTCGGCACGCTGCTGGTCGGAGCGATCCTGTTGTTCGTCTATCGCTCCGTACGCGTGCTGGCGTTGACTCTGGTGCCGGTGGCGAGTGGTGCCCTGGCCGGCATTGCCGCAGTGAGCCTCGCCTTCGGTTCGGTGCATGGTGTGACGCTCGGATTCGGCGCCACGCTGATCGGCGAGGCCGTGGACTACGCGATCTATCTGTTTACCAATACCGCGCCGGGCAGCACCCCGAAGACGACCTTGCAGCGCATCTGGCCGACGCTGCGGCTGGGCATGTTTACGTCGGTATTCGGCTTCGGCGCGATGCTGTTTTCCGGATTCCCGGGGCTTTCGCAGCTCGGCCTGTTTTCGATTGCCGGGCTGGTCGTCGCGGTTTCGGTGACGCGCTGGGTGTTGCCTGAATTGGTGCCGGAGGGATACCACGTCAAGACAGCGGCTGCGCTGGGCCCTTCGGTGATGCGCGTGCTCGCTCAGGCGCACCGCGTGCGAATTCCGCTGCTGGTGCTGGTCATTGCAGCGGCGGCATGGCTCGCAATCAGGGGTTCGACGGTCTGGGACGATGAATTGTCGAGCCTGAGCCCGGTGCCGCTGCCGGTGCAGCGCCTCGATCAGCAGATGCGCGCGGACCTCGGTGCGCCGGACGTCGGCCCGCTGATTGTGGTCAAAGGCGTTTCCGAGCAGGCGGTGCTCGAAGTCGCGGAGCAGGTCGGCGCCACGCTCGCCGAGCTCCGGACCCGGGGAGTGCTCTCGGGATTCGATTCGCCGGCGTTTTATCTTCCCAGCATCAGCGCGCAGCAGGCACGGCAACTGGCCATACCCGATTCGGCAACGCTGAAGCGCAATCTTGCGACGGCCGCGAACGGATTGCCGTTTCGGGCCGGAACTTTTGCTGCGTTCATCGAGGATGCGCAGGCCTCGAGACACCGCGCCCCGCTGTCGTCGCAGGATCTGGCGGGAACCGGCGTAGGCCTGAAGCTGCAGGCTTTGCTCGCGCACCGTGAGGACGGCTGGTTCGCCATGCTGCCGTTGCGCAACGTATCCGACATGCAATTGCTGGAAGCGGGGCTGTCGAAACACGATCGCGCGCTGGTGGCGCTGCTCGACATGAAGCGCGAACTCGATGGTCTTTATCGCGGCTACCGCCTGCGCGCACTCGGTTTCGCCTTTCTCGGCGCGCTGGCGATCGTGGTGTTGCTGGTGGCTACGCTGCGCTCAGTTGGGCGCACCTGGGATGTCGTGGCGCCGCTCGCGGCCGCGGTGCTCGTCACGGCGGTCCGGGTGCGGCCGATCCCCAGCGCACCGCCACATCCGTTCTGTTCTGCAATCTTTCCACGGTAGTGGGGTTTGGCGTACTCGGGTTTGCGACCACGCCGGTGCTGAGCGCCATCGGCACGACGGTGGCGACCGGCGCATTTCTGAGCCTGGTGTTTGCGCTTGTTCTTAGAGCGCGTTTACCGCGGCCTGGTTGACGCTCGTGCGGGGTCATCGGTGAGAAAGGTCGCGAGGGTTCCGCGCGTTACCAGCATCCCCTCCAGCGATACCTCGATCCGGTAATGCGTTAGCGGCGGCGCGGCCGCTTCGAGGCTCACGGACACCAGCAACTCTCGCTCCGCGGGCACGCGTTCGGTGAAAAAAGCGATGTCGCGCAGGGCGACCAGATAACCGATGCGGGGCGCGGCAACGGCTGAGTCTCGCCAACGTCGTAATGCTTCCCAGGCCGCAGCCGCCTGGGCCGCGGCTTCGATCGCGGCCACGGGCGATGCGCCGCCGCTGTTGACCAGCGCACATTCGCGCGGCAGGCGTGCCGCACAGGTCAATCCGCCCGCCGTCTCCCGCAGGATCGACGTAACGAAACGCATCGGCGGCCGGTGCGGCAGCAAATCATCAAGCCGCGGAACCTTGCCTTCCTGCATCGTGGCCTTGCTGGCGGCGCTGGTCCGGCTGCCAGATATATCCCGCGCGCCAAGAATGAATTCCCCGTTGGCGACCAGCGCGCCTTCGCGTTTCAGGTCGAACCGCAGGCGCGCGGCTGCCGTTTCGCGCGCCTCGAGTTCCAGACGGTCTCCCGGCAGGACGAGTTGGCGCAGGCGCGCGAAGGCGATGCCTTGCGGCGAAATCGGCTGATCCGCCTCGCGCGCCAGCGCGTCCAGAACCAGCGTGAGTTCCGCGACGCCCGGAAGGATCGGCCGTCCCGGAAAATGCCCTGCGAAATAAGCACCGCCCGAGGGGACTTCGATGGTCGCGTTCATGCCCGTCTGGCGACGATGGCCGCGACAACGAAGCTCGGATAAGCGTTGCGGATCGCCGCGATATCCGGATAGATCCGAATGTCCTTGAAGCCGTTGGCCACGAGAGCGGCAGTCCATTGTTCCGGGGTGAGGAAGCCTCCGTTCGGGCGCCAGGCGGGCACCAGCACGGCATCGCGAAACGAACCCAGCAGGTTGAACACCAGCTCCAGATGCAGCGGTTTGCCGGCAAACGGCCGCACACATTCGGCCATGACCAGCATGCCGCCGGCGCTCAGCGCGCTGCGCAGTTCGCCCAGTGTGCCTGCAAGATCGCGCGCGACATGCAGCACGTTGACCCCATAAACGAGAGAATAGGATCCAGGCGTAATCGCGGCATCCGAAAATGCGCGGTCGATGTCCAGAGCGGAAAATACGAATCGGCACCGCGGATGCCGGGCGGCGAGGTTGCGCTGCGCGCGCTTGAGGAACAGGGGCGATATTTCCGTGAGATGGTAAGCTGAAAGCAGCTCTGCGTTGCCGCGTCGTTCGAGCTCGCCAAGCAGCGTATCGGTGCCGCTGCCCAGGCCGCCGCCGATTTCGAGGATGGCTGCCGCGCCGGCTGGAAGCGCCTGCGCCGCCGCGATGGCGCCCACGATGTTGCTGATGGCGTAGAGCGGGTTGTCGTTGGAAAAGTACTTCACCCAGGGAACAATGCCTTCGGGTCCGAACAAGGCCTGCTCGCCCGAAGTCTGACCGTTCAGCACGGCGGGATAGTGCGCCGCCGCCAGTGCCGCGATCGCATAGCTGGGCAGACAGCGCGGATCGTGCGCCTGCTGCCGTTCGAGAATCTCATCTGAGTCGGGAATCGGCAACGAAGGTCCGGTCCGATAGTGACGTTCGCCGTTCGCGCCGACCACTGCATCGATCCATTGGCGCGAGGCGAGCATCGCCAGGATCCATGCTGCGGGTACGATTGCCGCGCCGGGGGTGAGTCCGGCACGCTCGACCGCCTCGGAAACGGTGGCCTCGCTCCGGCAGGCCGCTTCCAGTCCGGTGGTCCGGAACAGCGCGAGCGTCAGTCGAGCGATGTACTCTTCGAAAAGGTCGAACGAGGTGATGAAGGAATCGTCGAAATGAGCCAGGAGCTCAGGCGGATACAGCGTTGCCCTCTCGTCCTGCCCGCTGCGCTGCGAGACGACAGGCATGTCATTGCGCGCGAATGTCGGTCCCTGCGCCTGCCCGGGAACGCATTCGGCGATTCAGAAGCAGAGGCAAACGCAACACGAAACCAAGCGCCAGCCGCACGTGCATCGCGCTCAGAAGGGCGTTGTCGCGCACGTAGTCGAAGTGCGAAATGCCGCCTTCTTGCGCGGTGAAGTAGCGCACGGGAGTCGCAATGTTGACCGGCCTGAGGCCGCGCCAGACCAGCCGCACCGCGGCCTCGGCGTCGAAATCGAAGCGTCGCATCGAGCGATGCGATTCCATGATTTCCAGCAGCGGCCGGGCCGGGTAGACGCGCATGCCGAACAGCGAGTCGCCGATGCCGGCCCATAGCGTTTCCAGGTTTGTCCACCAGTTGGAAAGGCGCCGGCCCACGACCCGCAGCCGCGGGGCGGTCGCATCGAACACGGGTTTGCCGAGCACCAGCGCCTGGGGCTCTTGCGCCGATATCTGCATGAATGCGGGAATGCGTTCGGCGGCGTGCTGGCCGTCCGCGTCCATCGTCAGGATGTGGGTATAGCCTTGCTCGACTGCGGCACGCAGGCCGTGCAGAATCGCGGCGCCTTTTCCCTGGTTGCGGGGCAGCACGAACACGCGCAGTCCCGGATCGTCGCGGGCGAGGGTCTGCAGCCGCTGCCCGGTGCCGTCGGTGCTGCCGTCGACCACGATCCACACCGGCTCCCAGAAGCGCCGCGCATCGCGGACAGTTTGCAGGACCTTGTCGCCAGTGTCGTAACTGGGGATCAGCACCAGATGCGTCCGGGAGCGATCAGGCATGGCGGATTCCTTTTTTGTTGGAGTTGTCTGGCGGCGTCATGCCGCCTCCGGAGAATTCCTCGCGATAGTAGCTTTCCAGTTTCGCCGCGAAAGCCTTGACGTCGCTTTCGGCGCTGAAGCGCAGCCCCAGGCGCGCGTGGTAGTACAGCGGGAATTGCGGTTTTCTCATCAGCGGCCAGCCCTTGCACAGAAACGCGCTGTTGGTCTCGACGAATACCGTCTGTACTGCCGCGCCGGACTTTTTCGCCATCAACGCAAATCCGCCTTTGAAGGCGTTGACCGGAGGCGCGCACGTGCGCGTACCCTCGGGAAACACCAGCAACTGATGCCCGGCCTGTAGTTCGTTCACAGACTGCCGTACCAGATTTATCGGCGCGTCGTTGCGGATATAGTCCGACAGCCGCGCTCCCCCGCCGAGGAAAATGCTGTTCCAGATCCCGGCTTTCATTATGCAGGCGGTTTGCGGCAGGCGCGAGATAATGAATACGGCATCCAGCAGGCAGGGATGGTTGGGCGCAATGATGATCGAACGTTCGCCGCGAAGCTGATCGAGCGCATCCAGGTCGATATGCATCAGCCCGCTGGTCCTGAGCAGGGCCAGGAAGGCGCGAAAATGCAGGCCTGTCATCCATCTTCCCAGCCGCGCGCCGAAGCGGCGGGGAAGAATCGGATGCAGCGCCACGCAGACGAGCGAACCCAGCGCGCAACCGATGCCGAAGTACAGATAGCCCGAATAAAGCACGAAGTATTCGTAGCCCGCGCGGGCCGCCCGGACCAGCAGTCGTTGCGGCGCCCGGTCGACGTCGCGGTCCGGCCATCCTTGCGACATCGTCGCACCCTGTCGCCGCTTGCGCGAAGATTTGAACGGTGCCTGGCGCAAATGCATTTACTCTTGCGCCTCGACTCTGTTCTGCGATTTACCGAGAATCCAGGCGATCGCAAAGCCCGCGGCATACGATTCATTTTTGCGCACCAGCGGACTTGAATCGAACACGGCGCCGGAAAGCGTATCGGCGCGCACGAAGCCCCCGACCCAGTACGACGGATAGCGCTTGCTGAGCGCTGCAATCCATTGCATACCGCCATAGCCGGCACTTGCTTCAAAAGCCGGCCGCTCCGGCGTGGCGAATTGCGCTGCCACGCCATAGAAGTAATTGTGGTAGCGCTTGTTGCCGAACAGGGGTCCGGCGGCAAAGCCGAGATTCCAGCCCGGACCGGGAAAGCGGTCGTAGAAATCGACATTGATCTGGGGCTGGAATATCCAGCCTTCGTCGCGGACATGGGACAGATCGGTGGCGATGACGGCGCGCACCGGGAAGCGCAGGTTCAGGTGCACGGTATCGGAGCGCAGCAGCATGACCGTCAGGTTCGGTCCGATCTCCAGCGTCGGATCGAGGTCGGGCATGCCGCGCCGCGCCGAATTGTCGCTGCTGTCGACGGGAATCGAACCATTGACGCTCAGGTGCAGGTCGAACCGGTCGTCCTTGTAGAACTGGCCGCGGATGCTCTCGCGGTCGGCTTTAAGGAAGTCCCCGCGATAGACGAGATAGGGAATCGGCAGAACCAGCGTCTGGCGCTGGTCGGAGCCGCGATAGTCGGGAAAATTGAGCACGGCAACGCCCGCGCCGGCCTCCCACAGCGGAAGCTCCGCAGCGCGAGCGGCGCGCGGTGCGGCGGCAAACATCGCGGTCGCCATTGCGACGCTCACCAGAACGCGCAGCGAATCCGTCACGATGATCGGGACCGGGATACGCAGACCGCCTCGATTTCCAGCAGCAACTCGCGCCGGCAGATGTCGGCCTGCAGATAGACGATCGACGGGGCCGGCCCGAAAGCTTCGCGCAGATGCGCTTGCACGATTGCACGGACTTCGGGCTGGCGCAGATAGACCTTGAACAGCAGATCGGCGTTTCGCCTCACATCGATGAGGCCGCGCGCCTGCGCTTCGTCCATGACCGAGTGCACATTGAGAATGGTTTCGACGGCCTGCGCACGGACATCGCCTTCGTGCTGGCTGAGGTGGCCGCAGATCGCGGCCGTTCCCGAGACGTAAAGTTGCCGCATATCATCCCAGGACGTAAACAAGGCGCGCGAGAATGTCGGTCCGCGCGGACCATACTGTTCCGGGTAGGCATAGGCGCTGATCTGGCGGGGGTTTTCGATCGGAATGCCCGGTCGCGGTGCCGCGAGGAAACAGATGACGGTATTGCCGGAACGCTTTCCCACTGCGCTCGCGGCCGGCGCATCCTTGCTGATGGCGCGTCCCTTGGCGACGAACGCCTCGTGGCGGCCGACTGAAAAGCGCTTGTAGCGCTCCAGCGCCCGCTCGTCGAGATGGATGTCGGGCAGGTAGTGCCAGATACGGACCAGATGCGGATACGCGAGATCGTCCAGGTAATCGAAGATGGCGCAATAGTCCCTGTAGATCAGCACATCGTAGTCGGTGCGATCGTCTTGCGGAATCTCCACGCTGCCGAACAATATCTGCGCATTGCGCGCGCTGCGGATGCGCCCGCGGGTCCCGTCGCGGACCGGGGCTGCGCTGGTCCAAACCTCGAACGCCCGGTCAGCGCCAATGGCGGGCAAGTCCACCCAGGCCGAGGCGATGTCCGTGCGCTTGCGCGACCCTGCGCCGTACCCGACGATGCCCAGTACGCGACCGCGGCATTCATCGAGCATGGTGTCCAGATTTGCGGCGCTGGCGTAATGCAGACCGGCCGTAGCGGCGATCTGCTGCATCACGATAGGGGTTTTTCCGCCAACCGTTCGCCAAGGGTCCGGCGGCGATGCCGCCACGCGGCAAGCGTACGGCGGGGATGAAGCAGGTTGAGAAAGTAATAGAAACCCTTGAAGGCGCGCAGGCTCCAGTGGATCGGTGTGTCGCGGAACAAGTCTCCGGCGAGCAACGACAGCACGGCTTCCTGCATCCGCAGGAAGTTGCCGGGGCCCATGAACATGTCGCGAATCGTAGGATGCGTCATGCGGTAGATGAACCACGAAAAACCGCCGACGCCCTCGCGCACGCTGCGATCGAATTTGCGCAACAGCGCCGGTGCCCGCGCCGGATCGCGCAGGCTGGCGTCGACAGCGTCGGCTCCCAGAAAAGCGCTGTTCATGGCCAGCATGACGCCGGAGGAGAACACCGGGTCGATGAAGGCGAACGCATCGCCGACCATGATGTAGCGCTCGCCATGCATCCAGTCCGCCTGGTAGGAAAAATTACCGGTCGCGGTGACGCCGTGGGTGAGCTTCGCGTCGCGCAGGCGCTCGGCCAGCTTCGGGGCCTTGGCGATGGTGTCGAAGAAAAACGTGGTCGGGTCGGTTTGCCTCGATTTCATGTAGTACGGCCAGCACACCGCACCGACGCTGGTGGTGCCGTCGAGCAGCGGAATGAACCAGAACCAGCCGTGATCGAACCAGAACATGCTGATGTTGCCGGCCTGCTTGCCCGGCAGGCGCTGCGCGCCCGTGAAATGCCCGTATATCGCCGCACTGTTGTGGAGACGGTTGCGGCGCTTGATGCCCAGGCGGCCGGCAAGAAAAGTGTCGCGCCCGGATGCGTCGACGAAGAAACGCGCGCGCCAGGTCTTTTGGCCGCCGTCGCTCAGGCGGGCGTCGATGCGCACGTCCTCCCGGGCCGGAAATTCGACGTTTGTAACCCGGCATTCCTCGAACGTGTGCGCTCCCTTCGCACCACAATTGCGGAACAGCATCTCGTCGAACTCCGAGCGCCTCACCTCCAGCGCGTTGGGATAGGTCTTGTCCCAGGCCTGGCTGAAGTCGAAAGTCACCGGCGGGCCATGCTCGGGGGAATTGAACTCGGCGCCGTACTTCGGCATGCCGATGCGCCTGGCCTCCTCGTAGACGCCGAGTTGCTTGAGCAGCAGCATGTTCAGGGGCAGCAGGGATTCGCCGATGTGGAAGCGCGGGTGGCGCTCCTTTTCCGCGATTACCACGTTCCAGCCGCGTTCGGCCAGCAGCGCGGCGATGGTCGAGCCACCCGGTCCGCCGCCAAGAACGAAAACATCGCAGTCGGGAGTCGTTTCGGGAATCGGCGTGGACATCAGAAATAAAATGGGTTCGCTGACATGGCCGGATTCTACTATGCCGGGGTTTGACGACAGCGGCCGGACACCTTACGACTGCCGCGTACCTTCCAGGTTCGCGCGCTGGCTCGGATTCAGCCAGATTTTCAGCGCCGGCGTCGTCACCACGGTGCTGGCGATGGCCATGATGACCAGCATGGTAAACACGTCCGGCGGGATGACGCCGAGATCCAGCCCGACATTGATCACCACCAGTTCCATCAGGGCGCGCGTGTTCATCATGATGCCGATTGCCTTGGCCTCCTGCGCGTTCATGCCCGAGCGGCGTGCCGCGAAATAACAGCCGCCGAATTTGCCGACGCTGGCGAGCAACACCAGCAGGACGCACCAGCCCCACAATTCAAGACTGTTCAGCGCGCCGATATTGGTGCGCAAACCGGTATACGTAAAGAAGATCGGCAGGAAGAATACGATCACGAAGTCGCCGACTTTCTCGCGCCAGGCACGCACGAAGGCGCGCTGGTCGTGCAGCAGCACGCCCAGCATGAAGCCGCCGAATATCGCAAAGATGCCAAGATGGTAAGTCGCCATCCCCGACAGGAAGATTGCACTGATGAGGATGCCGACCAGGTTCGATGACAGGTTTGCGCCATCGATCCCGGATCGCCGCAGCAGGCGCAGCAGCAGGGGGCCGCACCGCCCACCAGCAAAGCGCAATATAAATGGCAATCAGACCGATCTTCAGGGCGAAGCCGGCCGGCGAGAACTGTGCGACCGAGAGCGCGGTGACCGCGGCCAGCATCAGCCAACCGACCACGTCATTGATTGCCGCCGAACTGATCGCGATTACGCCGACCCGGGTCCTGGTCAGATCGAGCTCCATCAGGATGCGGCCCAGAATGGGCAGCGCGGTGATGGAGAACGCGGTGCCGACGAACAGCATGTAGCCGAGCGGATTGAGTTGCGGCGCGAGGAAGCGGTGGGAGATCCAGCCGAACAGCAGGCCGAGCGCGAACGGCAACGCCAGTCCCATGATCGAGACGTTCAGCACCGCGGTGCGATTCTGGCCGGCCTTGAGATGGGCGAAGTCGAATTCGAGCCCGATCTGGAACATCAGCAGGATCAATCCGATCTGGCTGAGGATGGTCATCGGTTCCGGCGGGGCGGAGCGGAATACGTAGTTGAATATGTCCGGCAGCAACAGCCCGAACAGCGAAGGTCCGAGCAACAATCCTGCAATGATCTCGCCCACCGCGCGCGATTGCGACAGGCGCACGGCGATTTCTCCGGCCAGCCGCGCCACCAGCACGATCACCGAAAGCTGCAGCAAGGTGAAGAACAGCAACACTTCGGTTTGGTGCACGGTCGATTGCATGCGATCATTTCTCCCTGTCAGGCGCTGCGCCCGCGATTTTACGATGCAAGTCCGCGCACCGGCCGGAGCATAACATCGGCCGTTCGAAGTTCGGCCGATTCACAATACGGGAGCCGTTTTGAAAACCGCGTTGGTAACCGGTGGCAGTGGCGCGATCGGGTCGGCGATCTGCCGTGCGTTGGCGGCCGAGGGGCTTCAGGTGATCGTGCACGCCAACCAGAGGCTCGACGAAGCACGGGGGCTGGCGGCGCAATTGCAGGCCGGCGGCGCCGCAGCGCAGGCCGTTGCCTTCGACGTGACCGACCGGGAGGCGGCTGCCCAGGCGCTCGCCCGTCTCGAGGAGCAGGGACCGATACAGGTGCTGGTCAACAATGCCGGCGTGCATGACGATGCGCCCCTTGCGGGCATGAGCGGTGCGCAATGGGATCGCGTGATCGATGTATCGCTGAATGGCTTCTACAACGTGACGCACCCGCTCCTGTTGCCCATGATCCGCACGCGCTGGGGACGGATCATCAATGTATCCTCGGTGGCGGGCGTCATCGGCAATCGCGGGCAGGTCAACTACGCCGCGGCCAAGGCGGGTTTGCATGGGGCGACGATGTCCCTCGCGCTGGAAGTGGCGTCGCGCGGCATCACGGTCAATGCGGTCGCACCCGGTGTCATCGACTCGCCCGTCATCCAGCAGGCCTTTCCCCGTCAAACCATCGAAGCGCTGGTGCCGATGAAGCGGGCCGGTACCACTGAAGAAGTCGCGGCGCTGGTGGCTTTCCTTGTCTCCGAGCAGGCCGGCTACATCACCGGGCAGGTCATTTCGATCAATGGCGGGATGGCGTGACGAGGAAAGAACGTTCAAAGCGACGTAATGTAGGGTTTTTCGTTTTTCAGGCATCCGGAGGTATCAGTTACGTCGTCACGACCGTTACGTCGTCACGTTCGTCACGGATCTTATGCGTTGGGATCTTTTCTGTTCAGTCGTCGACAACCTCGGCGACATCGGTGTGTGCTGGCGCCTTGCGCGCCAGCTCGCGGCGGAGCATGCGGCCGACGTGCGGCTGTGGGTGGACGACCTGGCGGCGTTCCGCCAGCTCGCGCCCGCGCTCGATATCGCGGCGGCCCGGCAGAAGCTCGGAGACGTCGAAGTTTGCGCATGGACGACGCCCTTCCCATCGGTCCAGTCGGCCGAAGTCGTGGTCGAAACTTTCGGCTGCGAATTGCCGGCGTCTTACGTGCAGGCAATGAAGGCGGGCGCCAGGGCGCCGGTCTGGATCAACCTCGAATACCTGAGTGCCGAGGCCTGGGTGGGTCGCTATCACGGCCTGCCGTCACCGCAACCGCCGCTGACCAAGTATTTTTTCTTTCCGGGTTTTGCGCCCGATACCGGCGGCGCTCTGATGGAGCGCGGACTGAATGCCAGGCGCGCGGCATTTCAGGCCGATGCGCCGGAGCAGGCGAGTTTCCTGTCGGGACTCGGCGTGGCGGCACGCGCGCCGGGCGAACTGCTGGCCTCCCTGTTTTGCTATCCGCAGGCGCCGGCGGCGGCGCTATTCGATGCATGGGCGTCGGGCAGCCGGCCGATCCGTGCGATTGCCTTTGCGGACACACCGGCAGCGCAGGCGCTGGTTGCCGCGGGACTGGCTTCGGGCATGCGGCGCGGCCCGCTTTCCGGGCAGATCGTGCCGTTTCTCACGCAGGACGACTACGACCGCGTGCTGTGGGCCTGCGACTGGAACGTCGTGCGCGGGGAGGATTCGTTCATGCGCGCGCAATGGGCCGCCCGTCCTTTCGTGTGGCAGGCGTATCCGCAGCAGGAGCAGAATCACCGCATCAAAATGCAGGCGTTTCTGGCCCGTTACCTGGGGGCATCGGTCATGGGGTCGTCCGCCGGGCTGGTCGATCTGTGGACGGCGTGGAACGGCCTGCTGCCGGCGGCCCGCCTGGCACCGGCCTGGACTGCGAGCCTGGCCACGATGGACGGCATTTCCCGCCTGGCGCGAATGTGGCCGGAAAAACTCGAAGCCTTGGGCGATCTTGCCGGAAACCTGGCCCGATTTTGCGCGGACCGGGTATAATTCCGCGCTTTTTCGCCCCCTCTTTCAGGACAGACGATGATACAGGCTCAGGAAGTGCGCGCCGGCAACGTGATCATGGTCGGGAAGGACCCGATGGTCGTGCAACGCGCCGAATACAACAAAGGCGGCCGCAACTCCGCCGTGATGAGAATGAAGTTGAAGAACCTGCTGACCGGCGGGGCCAGCGAAGTCGTCTACAAGGCCGACGAAAAGCTGGAAAACATCGTGCTCGAGCGCAAGGAAGCGACTTATTCGTATTTTGCCGATCCGATGTACGTGTTCATGGACGGCGAATACAACCAGCACGAAGTCGAGAAGGACAACCTGGGTGACGCGCTCAACTATCTCGAAGACGGCCTGCCGTGCGAAATCGTGTTCTACGACGGCAAGCCCATTTCGGTGACGCTGCCCAACTCGGTTGTGCGCGAAATCACGACCGAACCCGCAGTGCGCGGCGACACGTCAGGAAAGGTGCTCAAGCCCGCGAAGATTGCCACCGGGTTTGTCGTCAACGTGCCGCTGTTCTGCGAATCCGGCGACAAGATCGAGATCGATACCCGCACCGGTGAGTACCGCAATCGCGTCAAAGGGTAGACAGCAGGTCTCCGGACTCAGTAAGTTCGACGCGTTCCCGAACTCGAATCGTTGCGCGAAATCGGTGAACCCGAGCGACTGGCGGGCACGCGCAGACCGTCGTTCCGAATGTATCCTCTGGCGCCCCGAACACGAATCGAACGTGCGACCTACCCCTTAGGAGGGGGTTGCTCTATCCACTGAGCTACCGGGGCGACGCGCGGATTTTAACCGAAATCCAGCGCCGGCCCGCCGCCGGAGGCGTTCGCTGCGAAAGCCGTGACGATCGTCACGGCATCTCGGTTATGATGCCGCCTCTTTCCCGCGTCGACCGTGGGTTCGGACTGCAATCTGCCGTCGCGCCCCCTAAAGAATGCCCCTCGCCACTTTCGAAAACGTTTCTCTCGCCTACGGCCACGTGCCGTTGCTCGATCGCGTCGACCTGGTGGTGGAGCCGGGCAGCCGCATCGGGCTGATCGGGCGCAACGGCGCGGGTAAATCCAGCCTTCTCAGGCTGCTGGCGGGCACGGCGCAGCCCGATGACGGCCGCGTATGGCGGGAGTCCGGCTTGCGCATCGGCGTCGTCGTGCAGGAGCCCGAACTCGATTCCAGCCATACGGTTTTCGAGGCGACCATTGCCGGGCTGGGCGACCTTTCCCGGATTCTGGCCGACTACCATGCCGCGGCACACGCCCCGGAACTCGCGTCCGGCGAAGCGCAAGCCCTGGATCGCATGCAGGCCGCGCAGGAATTGCTCGAGCGGCACAACGGCTGGCAGATCGAGCACCGCGTCGAATCCGTGCTGTCCCGTCTCGGCCTGGAGCAGGACGCGCGCATCGAGACGCTGTCGGGCGGGATGCGCAAACGCGTGGCCCTGGCGCGCGCACTGGCGGGCGATCCGCAGTTGCTGGTGCTCGATGAACCGACCAATCATCTCGACGTGGAATCGATCGTCTGGCTGGAAAACTTGGTGGCCGATTTTCCCGGCGCGGTATTCGTCGTCACCCACGATCGGGCCTTCCTCGACCGCGCCGTCAACTGCATCGCGGAACTCGATCGCGGCAGGCTCGGCCTTTATCCGGGAAGTTTCGCCGCATACGAGCAACGCAAGTCGGAGCAGCTCGCGGTCGAAGCGGTGAACAACCAGAAGTTCGACAAGCTGCTGGCGCAGGAAGAAGTCTGGATCCGAAAGGGCATCGAGGCGCGCCGCACGCGCAACGAAGGCCGGGTGCGCCGGCTCGAACGCCTGCGGCTGGAACGCGCGGCGCGGCGCGAGCGCCTCGGCCAGGTTTCGATCTCGGTGGCGCAGGGCGAACGCTCGGGCCAACTCGTGGCGGAGCTCGAACACGTCGACAAACGCTTCGGCGAGCGGCCCGTGGTCCGCGATTTTTCGTGCCGCATCCTGCGCGGCGACAAGATCGGCCTGATCGGGCGCAACGGCGCGGGCAAGTCGACCTTGATCAAGCTCATTCTCGGCGAGATGCAGCCCGATGCCGGCAGCATCCGCCGCGGCACCCGGCTGGCGGTGGCCTATTACGATCAGTTCCGCACGCGCCTGGACGAAGAGACCACGGTCGCGCAGACGATCGCGCCCGGCTCCGACTATGTCGAGATCGACGGCGCGCGCAAGCACATCATGACCTACCTTGCCGATTTCCTGTTTCCGCCCGAACGCGCGCGCGCACCGGTGAAGGCGTTGTCGGGCGGGGAGCGCAACCGGCTGTTGCTGGCGAGATTGTTCAGCCAGCCGGCGAACATGCTGGTGCTCGACGAGCCGACCAACGATCTGGATATCGACACGCTGGAACTGCTGGAGAGCCTGTTGCAGGATTATGCGGGCACGGTGCTGCTGGTCAGCCACGACCGCGCCTTTCTCGACAACGTCGTCACCGACACGATCGCCCCGGAAGGCGGCGGCCGCTGGGTGCGTAATCCGGGCGGCTACTCCGACTGGAAACGCCTCACCGATGAACGCGCGGCGCAAGCCGCGCGGCCACCGGAAGAGGGCGCGAAACCGGCACCTGCGCGCGAACGCGCCGTGCCTTCGCGTTCGCGCAAGCTCGGTTTCAATCAGGCGAGGGAACTCGAAACCATGCCCGCACGCATCAAATCGCTGGAAACGGAACAGGCGCAGATCGGCGCGCGCCTCGCCGATCCGGCGCTCTACAGCAAGGCGCCCGGCGAGATTACACAGTTGCAGAAGCGCTACGCCGCCATCGACGAGGAACTGACCGCCTGCCTGGGGCGCTGGGAAGAACTCGAAGCGCTGCGCGACCAGTCCGGTGC
>WNFI01561865.1_pt1 | contig 24587 bp, 24 predicted proteins | sample 5400471 | NCBI WGS metagenome assembly WNFI01 (sample SAMN13153348, study PRJNA577476) | soil metagenome | isolation source: 100 cm saprolite on Douglas fir-dominated hillslope | place: USA:California | collected 2013-09-17 | reverse complement strand
CACTGACCATTTGGGACGTTGAGGATTGCTCTATCACTGTGCAAGGCGCTGGTTGAGGGGGGACTCATGGCGTCTCTCACGCACTTGATACCTATTATCACGAATGTGCTAACAGGTACGCGTCCTTCATGTAGTGTCATTCGATGTCTCTCCCTCCTCTAACGTGCGTTGACCGACCCCGTACTTCTATTTTGGATTTGATACCTTTCTCATGGGACTGAACCGGTAGCTCCTGATGTGGACTTGACTCAAATTAGCGCCAAAAAAGTGCGCAAGTCGATGCTCGCCGCCGATAAAAACCTGGATCGTCAATGGATGAAGATTCATAGGGAAGGCATCGACGAATTGATCAAGCAAGTATTTAGCACTGTCGCACAAAGTGCTGAAATGCCTCCCGTTCCCACTCCGTCATCTCCCACTATTTCTGGCAAACGAAAACTTGAGGAGGTCGAATCCCATATTCATTCCTCACAACAACCTATATCCCTCAACCATTCTAAACCGGCCTTCATCACTTCTGCGAAGCAGAAATCGGAGCAAGAGCTAGCGGATGAGGAGTTCGCTCGTCAACTCTCAGCGGAAATTAACGCCAGCCGGACCACTAGAGGGTCTGCCTCCGTATTTGCCGCAAGGAAAGGAAAACATAAACATGAGCGAAAAGGGGCAAAAATCAAGAGTCCCGAAAAAGTTGGTGCAGACTCTGACGGAGGGGATAATGATCAGGATGATCATGGTGGCGAGAGCCACGGTTCGACGAAAAAGAAGCGGAGAAAGAGGGAAAACGGAGAAGGTGGCGGGGCGAAAGGCGGGTTCGGAAAGGCATATGTTCTTAGTCAACCGTTAGCTGAGCTCACCGGACACCGCATGCTGTCACGCCCGCAAGTGGTGAAAGCGATGTGGGACCATATTAAAGCCAACGACCTGCAGGATCCAAGAGACAAGCGTGATATCATATGTGATGACAAGGCGAGTTCATTGTTTGAGCACAGTTTAAAAAAACTGAGCATTACTACTTTAGATGAAAGCTGTATTCCGGAGCGAGAAAATCAACATGTTCAAAATGAACAAAGACATCGGGTCGTACGTATTTTCTGTGCTTAGCAAGCTATTTGTTTTAATGCATCCACCAGGCACCTCTTTGAAGCCTCATGACGATCACTACCTGACCATTATCGTTATCAATCCATCTCGGATTCCCTGTTCTTCGCAATAACGCTCTCCTTCACAACCGCAACTGGGAGTTTTTCACTTCATGTCCAAGTCCGAATGCATTCCTTACAGCACCTGTGATTATTTATCGCTCAATTCTGTGTGATCGTTTATTCGTATCACAGTCTAATCATGATATATGGGAGTCATCCGGATTTTTGAATATATGCCGACGGTAGAAGCGAAGCTCTGAATAGAGTTAGTGAACCTACAGATTTTACGATAATGCTGGAGCAGCTTCGTACCTTCAATCGAATCTTGGATGTCATCGAATGCCCTACATGCATCGTAAGCAGACTTGGTCAGGTTTTAAATCTTGAACGAGCTTGCCTATGCTTGCTTTCCTTCTCCATTGTTTTGGTTTCAGTGACCTCGGGATACCACCTGCGACATAGCTCCTGAGACATTCAGAATGAGTGAGCCTCGATTCCCTGACGCTATTTCTCGATGGTCTTTGAACCAACCTTAATCGTGCTCACATCTGAGACAAGATCAAGACCGAGAATTCAGGCTCACTGGACACCAGCGAAGCAGACCGACAGCGTACCTATTATCCGATAATGCAAGTGATCTATCAATTCTGGCATGTATCGCGCCAAGAAAGCGCGGTCTGTGTGAACCGTGTTGCCTGCTAATATCCCAACTCGTTCTTTCGGGATCCAACCTTTCACAAACTCCAGGACGGAACGAGAAACATCCTGAAGAGTGTGCTCGGAAGCCAGGCAGGCAGCAGTAAGACCAGACTAAGGAGAGCACTGAGCGAAAGGGCGTTGGCGGCACCAATAGCACTGCCAGCTCACCATCCCGTGGTGCTCGACACACCATTCGTGCATGTTATCCAGAGTTTCCTTGTCTGTCTTGATGACGAATGATACTTCCTCGGAGTGTACGGGCTCCAGGTCGCCATTAGTGATAATCAAAGCAATCTCCAACAGTTTATCCTTCTCGGGATCGAGTCCCGTCATCTTGTCGCGATTCGCCCCCCACCTGCTAATCAACGGAGTGAAATTCAGATGTACGTATCCAGCATACCTCGCAGTCGATCCATACTATCGGACCATGTTCATAATCTAGTGGCTTTTCAACACGCGTGAATGGCTTGGGTTCATTGGATGACGACATTAGTGATGATTTCGAAGGCGTCAGAGGGCCAGAGGGCAACAAAAAGTGCTTGTAGCTGCACGAGGGGATCGAAGACTTGAGATACCGTACAAAAGTTGCAGCGAGTGGGGCAGTCCTCACACAGGTTCGACCAAGCATGCGCAGGTCCGCGCTTATTTCCGGGTCAAGGGATTCCCCTGCATTGGCAACACACTTGGCCATCCTTGAGAACTACATGGGCCGTTGCGTGATATTAGACGATGTAACATAACTAGTGAAGTTCCTTCTATAATGGGCTGCGTGGACCCGCACAAGACTTTCTGCGAACTGTAACACTATAGTCTATCCCCACCGAGCTGATTAGTTGAAGCAAACGGCCGTCAGAGCATGATGGAAGACCCTCCAGCACTCCTAGGTTTGAGAAACGGGGCTCCGGATACGAAAAAAGATATCTATCGTATGGCGCATCTTAAATAGCAGTGCTTTCAGAGTTGACGGGATGATGAGATACCTAAGTGGTAGATAGCCGTCATACGCTTCTGGGGATTCTCTCCTTTGTAAAGCGGGACTTGTAGTGGCACTATGTGAGCCCAGCCCCACCCAATTTGGAATTTTGGACCAATTTCGGCCCCGATGTAGATTGAGTTCAACACACAACACCACCCATTCCAGCACAGTAGTGGGGCGAAAAGAAATGGACGCAGAGCTCATTGCCCCAGAGGCATACCCATATGAGTGGAACATGCAAGGGCACGGAGTGCCACTTGATGAGTTCTTCCGCAAGGTGGAGTGGCCTCATCCTGATATGGCCTAACCTGGGGCTCACTTACCTCATTCTGTGCAGTATCGACCGTCAATGGTGGAAAACGATGGATCCAAGCCCGTATGCATTTAATGTTCTTCGCAACCAATCGTCTCGTATGTCTGAAATTTCGTTTATTTCATTATTTCTATGATGAAGTGGATATGGATACGACGCGAATCACTCGACCCCAATGTGTCGAGGATTTCATCAGAGACAGTAGAAAAGGCCAATGCTTGCCGTGGGTGTCCATCCGTATCTACAAAGGCGCGTTCGCTCAATGTCGGTCCTCTGTTGAAGTCCAAGAAGTCACTAAGCGCATCCAGGAAATAACGGAGGAGGTAATGTTTACCGTGCAGTCAATAAGAGCCTTTTTCTGTACAAGGCAGTAGGTCCAAAACAAGGCAAGGGATCAGCTAAAGGACATTGCCACGGGGGATGGTGGTGGAACATGCGGAAAATGGTACGCCCATCCTTGTATGGTTTTCTTTTCATTGCCACTTATTATCGCAATCAGGCTGCTTTACGCGGGCCCAGAGAACGTTGATGCGTGAGTTGAATTCGTATTGATTGAGACCTAACTCATGTGATTAGTTTGTGGAAGAGAATCGGGACATCTCTTATTGATGGTCCGCTATCTCAGACTCCAGCATTTACAGCCAAGGTCTCCACTTCTGCTTCCGACCCAACGGCAAGGAAAGAGCACGTCATATGTATATATCTCCCGGATATCTTTGACAAAGACTCCGCCACTTCCGTTAGTTGTCATTTATTGTTCCTATCAGCCGTGTTAAGCACTCGAACCAGGCTCTAAAGGTTCTCATTGGAGAACACGGGGCGCAAAAGATTTCCGCGAAACCAGATCTTTATACTCGCATTGGATTGGATAGCAAGCACCCATGTGGAGTTCGTAGCACGGTACGAGAATTTTAATATTCTACGACGAGATGAGCCCAGCCGTTAGGAATAGGTTTGGCAAGTTCAAGAGCTCCTATCATCTGAAGAGGCAAAAGTATGTAACCCAACGTAAACACGCGCACCGTTATGTAGTGCTTATCTGCGTCACAGGAACTCCGCAACGCGTTTGGGCAGAAAGTTGGATCTGCCAAGGCGGAAGGGGGTGCCCATGTCGGGTCGAAGGCAAAAGCTAAGCGGAAAGAGTCATCGGATGAGGGTGAACGCGAGAACCCGTATGCAACTCTCTTCACAGTATTTGTTTTCGAGCTCAACCCCAACACGTCATTCGCTCACAGGTTCGAGTCTTCTGATGACGATGCCGCCCCACCTCCCAAAGCGAAATCGGTCAAGGCAGCCGAGAAGAAACCCAAGGGATCGTCGGCTCCTCCCTTGAAGAAGAAGCGTAGAGCCGCACCACCAGATGACCAAAATGACTGAACTTGGTACCGAGTGGAATGTCGTAGTATTTTCAAGGATGTCAGATATTGACCAAGTATCGTGGTTTCTCGAGTTTAATCTCATGTCAATGAGTTTATAACAAGAGATATATCCGAGTTGAGCGCAGTCGACGTTGAATTGACTCAGGCCCGGTGAATGGGGAAGCCTTACTTTGTAGCATACATTGACTACACGTGTGCCCTTATTCTCCTGGCCAGACTTCACTTCAGTCTCGTTCCACCTTCTCGCTACCCTCACGATGGTCCATGGGATGCTCTGACCCATAGATGGACTGATTCGAACCAGAACCGAACATTGACCGAATTGTGGTTCGCATTTGATTCGGGATCGAGCAATTCATTCATTTAGTCTGAACGAAATACATTCTCAGACACAAAACGAATCATAATACAAAGGTCACTGCAGCCTACTATATATTCCAACTTAGCCAGAGCATCTGTTCAGGCCAGCGCCACAGAACTGCGCGATAATTACATAAAGGAGCAGCTGCGCAACATTTCAGGGCGTTTGTCAACATGCGTATACAAAAATTAGAACTCACGAGTCCGACGAAGATGCTGAGGGCTAAGATTCTCTGGTTTTTCCAGAATTCACGACGCCGCACATCTCTTGCCCTAAAGCGTTAAATGGCCATTTAGATCTAGTTTAAGGTGAGTGGAGTAGATCCCACAAACCCTCTCCTGAAGGCCCACGCTTGATTGTTTAGGTTATCTGTTTTGTCGACCAGTAACTCAATCCTCTCCCCACGGCTAAGGATTTGCTCTACGTTTTGGACCATGATGTCCCGGACATGGTTGATCTCTTCTCGTGTTTGAGTAAGAACGTCATTTGGTGGTGAAGTCGAAAACTGATTCATCAGCCCGTCAATTCGAGGCGAAAACTCATTGAGCCCATACGCTGGAACATCCAGGATTGCCTCCGGCGAGTAGGATTCACTGAACTGTAGAGCAGAATGATTAGTGCTGATTGAATGGACTTGCAGTCAACCCACTTGACGTTGCAGCTCAGCTAGAAAGGCAAATGGCATCCGCCGTCCAACAGAATCATCAGCCATCACCATATAGGTGAGCCCTCCTTCCGATACATAATGAAAGAGGTACTGCTCCCACACGTCTGGGAGTGGAACGAAGTCAATATTGGCTAAGAGAAGAAGAATCCAGAAACGGACAAGTGAGCTTCGAGTTATTTGGGGGTATCTTATTTAAGATCATTTGAACCGCTAAAGTCGTCATTGAATGTGATGTGCATAATGCTTCGGCGACATGGACACTTACCATTTGAGAAATCCCGCTGACCGTCACTGTGTTCAGCAAGGATAACTGAGCCACGAGCAACAACGCATGTATGAGACTCTGTGAAACTAGATCTAAGTGCTCACCACCCAGGGATACTCCATACGGGCGCCTCTACCTACCATGTTTCAGCTGTGACGATCGGATGAGTGAGGTACAGCCACATACAGCGGCAGTCCCCAGTTTCACTGCTGGCACCTTAAAATCACAACGACGCTCCTTCAGACATGGTATGGACGTTCATGATCCATGTGAAGTAAAAGAATAAAGTACCTCTTTACTGAAAACCGTAAACTTTGCTGTCATAGTCATCCGACGAATCAAGACCCACTTCTCCAGCGGGGCCAGCACCGAGACCTGGTGCAGCTTCTGCAGCCGTCGCTCGTCCACTAGGGGCTGGACAAGTCAGGTATATAGTGTTTCAATGTGGTGTCATTGTTTCCTTACTAACAGGTACCCACCTTACACCTTTGATGCTCACAGGCGCCGAGCACAAAATACCGTTCAAAAACCCAACTCGGCACGTGCGGCTGGTGCTGGGGGCTCAAGCGGGACGATGCTAAGGCTCTACACCGATGATTCCCCAGGATTGAGAGTGTAAGTCTTTCAAGTGTGTGCTGACGCGATCCAGTTACGAGATTCTGACCTGTGCACCCGTTTCCTTTTAGTGACCCATTCGTCGTGATGGTCCTTTCAATTGTCTTCATTTTCTCGATATTTTTCCTCCACCTAGCTGCCAAGGTTGTGAAGTACTTCACCAAGTGAACTTGATTGAATCTTCCACTTGGTATAACCGATCTTTATTGTTACATCTGACTCTGACCTAGAGCTGTGACGTAAGGCGACCTCCCCAGTCTTCTGTGCCCAGACTGTTCCGCGAATTAAGGCTGGGAGTGGAGAGAATTTGGGCCTCAAGTTAATCATGGGGCACTGAGCGGTAGTCAAGAACACTGAACAGATTGAATTATGGTACACAATGAGATCGCGGAGTGTCCATGGCATACAGTTTGTGAGATCACAACGGAGGACACTGCATGAATCCAGGAAGAAACGGGAACAGCCAACAACAGTGTCTAGTAATTTACACTGATGAGGTAGTCTGCAAGGCCTTCGACGACAGGTGTCGCTTCTGCCGCCTGTATTGGAGCCACGTAGACTGCGACCAGAATCGCCTGCTTCGTTTTTACAATGAGAATACCATCAGCCTGCAGAGTATGCAATTGATAGTTCGATAGGGGACGTGCAGAGTGTTCGATCGAGTTAGTCATGGAGATCAGAGAGATAATGAGTCAGCAAGTGGCGAGAACCAGACCATTGAAGAAGAGGACTGACCCCCTTTTTCCCGTAAATGCTCCGATCGGTGGATTGTAGGAAGAAGTATTTGTTTCCCGCAGCACGGATACCCTTGGACTGCGTCCCGTTTATGTCACCGAATGATTTGATGATCTCCGTCTGTTCTTGTTGTGTAAGCTGTAAGGGGGTCTCAGAAGATGGGTCAAGACGTTGAGAAGGAAGAAGTCCCCCACCTCGAATCCCTGTGATGTTGCCCAGACGCCCCCTTGTTGGCCGAGGATCGCTGCTTTGGCGACTCTGCCAGTCCCAACGAGATTGGTATCGACGTAAGCTGAATCACAGCAGATGAACCCGTAAGCACGCGTTGAGCGTGTTATCCCGCAGATATGAAAGTGCGACATCCTCTCACCTTGCCAGGACATGGTGTGATAGTGTTAAAAGATTTGGTGAAGAATGGAAACTCCGATCTCGGCTCGATCCGAATCGTTGGCTCCTTCAAATTCTTTCCGATCTCACCTGGCACTGGCATTTCGCAACATGAGTCGCAAGTTCTTCGTTGGAGGTAATCCTTGGTGTTTTGTCATGCTTTGGACCTGTCAGGACTTAAAAAACCACTTCAAGGTAACTTCAAAATGAATGGGACGCTTGGCTCCCTTCGGAAGCTCGTCGAGAATTTGAACAATGCCCAATTATCGAATGACACAGGTGAGCTCTCTTATTCCCTCCTCGGCGATCATGTATACTTAAAAAATGATTCAACTCATAGAAATTGTTATTGTGCCTCCTTCTCTGTACGTTCTTCCCCTCAAGGAGCTGGTGCGCAACGACATCGCAGTTGGAGCTCAGAATGCGTACGTCGAGGTCAGCGGAGCGTTCACCGGAGAGATATCTCCCAAGCAACTACACGATGAGGGTGTTCCATGGGTGATCCTCGGGCACTCAGAACGGCGCTCACTCTTCAACGAGTCTCACGAAGTCGTGGGGAAGAAGACCAAAACCGCATTGGACGTTGGTCTCAACACGATTCTTTGCATTGGCGAGAAGTTGCATGAACGTGAAGCGGGTAAGACGATTCAAGTCGTCGAGGACCAGCTTGCAGCTGTTGCGAAGGAGACCAAAGACTGGAGGTAAGGCATATTACCTATACTGGCCACTTGTGCTCACCTTTCTTCAGCAAAGTAGTCATTGCGTATGAGCCGGTCTGGGCTATTGGAACGGGCAAAGTTGCCACCCCCGAACAGGTACCCAGACATAAATCCAATTCATTGTATGCTCGCCTCAGATAGCGCAATTGCTTCTTAGGCCCAGGAAGTTCACAAAGAGATTCGATCATGGGTTGCCCGGAATATTGGAAAGGATAGCGCCGAAAGCATCCGCATCATTTATGGTGGGAGTGTTACCGCTGCCAACAGCGTTGAACTTGGTATGGGCTCTTTCCTAAGATCGTCCCGAGGATAATTTACTCATGATTCATTGCAGCCTACCAACCTGATATTGATGGATTCCTTGTTGGAGGAGCCTCTCTGAAGCCTGAATTCGTCGACATTATCAACTCCAAGGCTCATAAGCTATGATTGGCTTGGTGCGCAGTGACTGTGAAGGAGTCCACAGATTGGTGCATCTACGTTATTCTGAAGGCCCTGTAGATGTAGACAATCCTGTAAGCCCAATGTTGTAATGTCTGTACTACCAAATGCCTGCAATCAAACGAATCGAAACCCACTCACAGCCTATGCATGACCGAACGCATACATAATGACGCAGTCATGTTCCCCCGCATCGCCTAGGAATAGGGTCACGAGTCATCCGACTCGTGCTTTTTCTGTGGCACTGGAGCCTTCCTGCGTTCAGCCTCAAACCGCTTCACCTCCTTAATTTCACGATACCGCCGTATGACTCTTTCTCGTTCCTCTTCCAGATCCTGTTTCTGTCTGAGCGAAAGAACATCCTCTACCGCATTCCTTCGGTCCGGAGCTTTGCGTGTGGCTGGCTTGAGATTTGGGGGAGCTGTGACGATGTCATTCAGCCGTGTGGATTTTGGAAGGGCATCAAATTCTGCCTTTCGCGGCGGCAGTGAGGGAGTTCGGGGGCTGGATTTCGGAGTTTGTTGAGCTTTAGATGAGGAAGATTTGGTTGGGTCTGGGGGAATCGCCTTCTCTGGAACTGCAGCCCTATTCTTAGATTTGAGGAAGGCCTTCCGCAAACCGCCCTTGAATTTTTCCTCTATCCGGCTGACAGGCGTACGTACATCAGATATGATAAAAGGAACGAGAAGACACGAACCGGTTGAAAGCACTCAAGCTTTCCCCAACCTAAACGCAGAGAAAGAGGGGAAAAATAGGTAGTATTGCTCTAAATTTAACTGGGAGTGCTCTCGGAACTTACTTGGATGTCAAGAGAGCTAACCACGTTCGACTCTGCACTGTCGTCCTCACTGCGTTTGTTGGTCCGTGATTCTTCGGTCTCTCGCTCCCTTCTCTTCTTCTCACGGTATTCTGCACGTACTTTCTCGGCTCCAAGAACCCATGTTGCAAGCTTGGGTGTCCCACCCGCAAGGTCATCGCCCGGTGGTAAATCAGTTCCCCTGCCAGTGTCGTGGTAAGCGGGAGCTTCAAGCGAGCCCGAAGAGAGGTCTACTTTTGCTTTCTTTCCAGTTCCCTCTTAGATTTTTTTGAACGTTTATGAGGCATGATCCGTGGGTTAAGCAAATTGCAAAAGAAGCGGCAATTGGGAATGACAACTGAAGCACTGCCACCTCAGTCTCAATCAACGCTCGAGCGCACAAAAAGCACAGCCACAACGTGAGGCTGGTCTAGAAATTGCACCCAAAAAACCAGCCACCCAGGCAATACTAGGCGATATAGACACCACCGCCACACTCCAAAGCCGGGCCAACACGCACCCAGCATGCACCCAGCATGGCAGACGGAATAGGTGACTCCAAAAACGGGGACGCGGGACCGACAGGCCCCAAACGAAACCCGCTAAAACAAACCCCCCCTGCAAACGCAAGGGAATACTACAACTCCAAGGTACCCGGAGTTAACAGCCGGAAGGCAAAGACCCCGAGCCGCAGCCCAAGTGTAGAGCCGAACGACCGTGAACTTTCACCCGCAGAACAGAGCATAAAATATGCAAACCCAACCCGCATACAAACTACACAGGACCACAGCGAAGAAAACACCGAGAGGCCCACTACACCAACAACAAACACCACACCGGTAACAGACACCACAACCTGGTAACCTATCAATGTCCCTCATTGGACTTCTTGGTTATTGTGGTTCAACAGGTTCAAACAGCTTCAACCAAAAAAAAAATTCCTAAGATGTCCACAACCTGGAAAACCATGGAGCCGACTTTGCTGATGGAGTGCTCCCGGAGTGCTCCAGGAGTACTCCAGGAGCTCTCTAGGAGCAGTTCCGGAGAGCTCTAGAGGGGGGGACATTGGTCCGGGGCTCTAATAGCTCAAAGTGCTCTAGAGCACTGAGGAGCACCGAGGAGCAATCCTGGGTTTTCGTGACGTTCGCTCATGGCACAAAGCGGGCCTGCTCCCTGAACTCGGTGCACTAACTCAGTGTCCTCAAGACAGTGGTGCCGCAGAGAAGAAGCATAGCAGATTACATGATGCTGACAGGGAATTTGAAGGGGAGTCACTAAGCAAGAAAGCGAAGATAGTGTAATTTCATTCTATGTATTCACAACGACATAAAAAATATTTTTCATTAGTTCATGAACAGTTTACACGGCTCACAAACATTTGTTCATGTGAGCGATTTTAGCGCCCAAGTTCATGAACTTCGGTTCACGGGGTTCATGAATCGTTTGGAGGCTCTGAACGCCCCAACCGAAACCGAACCGTTCGGAGCTCTAATGGTGATCAATTGCTCGTTATCTTCCCTTGGCACCCCAGTCCCGGTCGCAGCATACTTGTGATCCATAGAGGCAGCGAAAATGAATCTCGCGCAGACGCTGAAACAAGTTGAGTGGATCGATCCAACCATGATGCGAACAGATAGAGCTAGAGGCCAATTAATACGGTGGGAAAGCATAATCAAGGAGCCTCGAGTGTGTGGCACTTGAGCAATATCAGAGCGAGGCATGCGTGCTTGGCACAGAGCACTGATACTCATTGGACTCGTTACTGGTGTCCCTATGTCGATCTTAGGACTCATGCTGATCAAGTCTCGATCCCCTTGACGTCGGCAGCATTTTTAGAAAGATAGCCATTACTTCCAACCAAAATGCTGCTGGAGTGGTGGGCACTACCTGAAATGATGATCGTTAGTTCGCCATCTTGCAGGATACATCACGGTAGAAACATCGCGAGAAGTGACCACATACAGGAGTCTAACTAACTAATTTTCATTCATTTGGTCATGGTGGAGACCTAGGACCAATATCGAGCCACTATCCCTTGTGAACCACGATACTGAGTCCCATCCAGGCAAATATCATCGGGATGTTAGGAGCAGTATTCATCTTAGATGCATCCAGATCATTGGGCGCGTGGAACGAATAATCCTCGGCTTTCACTAGTGCTGTATTGTATCAGCCTCCATTAGCACTTCTTTACTGTGGTTGTGCATAGTATTGTAAACATGGCATATCTTCTGAGTTCAGAATTTCGGAAGTTTGAACTTTCCGCCGTGCGCACACCAGGCTTCTAGCTCCTTCGTTGCTTTGATCTGGCACCCAAGTCGACTCGTTTTGTCGTTACGGAAAAGAGCGTATTCAAGCATATCCTCCTCCATCTCGGACATTGGAGGTATTGGGGCCTCGGCCCCAGCCGTATTGGGAGGCTCAACGTAAAGATGACATGTAGCACACTTGATAGACAGCAGAAGGTGAGATTTGGTCAAGCACGGGAGGTAGGCAAGAACCGACCTCAAGATTACCACCGCACGTACCTTCGATGCCTTCGATTGAGTTAGCTTTCGCTACTTGCATCAGGGAATGGCCTTCTCGCGCCATAATAGCACGAACTTCGCCGTCTTGTGTTTCGAATGTAAGGCTTACGGCTGCAGTCCGATGTGTTGAGTGCCCCTCATTTCCCCTCAAATCCTCTGGACCGCCCGAAGACAAGCCATCCAATATTTGCTTTCTCTCGGCGTGGAAAGTAATTTGCTGTTCCTCCGTCATTCCTAACCTTCCCCTCCATTTTTTAAGCAGAAATCGCTCTTGCTCTACGCTCCGTCGGCCCATACCAAGGGGTTCCGAAGACTCTGCAAGGGCAGCAAAAAACATGGGCGAATCCGCAGTAGAGACCGAGCCATAGACATCGCCTGAAGGAAAATCGAGGACATTAGCAGCATATTTGTGGCCACCAATATGCGAAATTTCCCGGACAGTGAAGTAAGGGCTGGAGTCACCCGGCTTCGGAGATGAGACTAAAGAGCGAAGGATCGTGAACACAGCATGTCCGGTGGTACCACATCGACAGTCTCTTGACCCATGCGTGCACACGTAAAGATGCCGTTCTATTAACACTGCGTCGGCCTTCGGTGGTGGCACATCCTGTAGCGCCCCAAAGGACTGGATATCCTCTATCAGTTCTGGGGGATATCCAGGACGATACAGCATGGCGGAAAAGGGAAAGCCATCCCTGAATCCATCTCTCAATGGATCGCCGCCACGAATTCCGGCGCTTTCGTAATGGGATATGTTGACGCCCACTCTGTGGGGCTTCAGTTTAATTGAGAGATCGCGTACGACAAGCGAATGTAGCAGAGGATGTGACGGCCAAACCGAAGAAGGGGAAGCTGTGTGCAACACCAACAGCGCTTGATGATAAGGCAACGTGCCTGGTTGGGCCGGCACAATGGTAGTGCCGTCATCATTGTCAGAAGCAGTCGCTAATGCTCGTCTATCTAAACACCGAACATGAGGACTGATTCTGAGACCGCATGGCGACACAGGAGAATGCGAAAGATGAGAATAATGGCGCTCTCCTCGATGTTTAATGTACAAACTATAACCCGCTGGAGAGAGACGCGAAGGTATGGAAGGGAGGTGAGATGCTCTAGTCAGCAAATTCCGAGCCCGAACATAGTCCCAGGGATTTAGCATCCCTAGATGGCCTGAAGGTCTGCATGTCCAAAGAGAATAGACCACATGAGGATATCGAGGCCAAGGGCATCGGAACCGTACTGAGTAACACGTACCTTGCTGGGATACAATTACAGACTACATCGGCGTCAACAAACAGCAACATTTGCATTCATCGTCCTCCTTGGAAGTATTTGTGTTCTCTTCTTCCACTTGGCGAACTTAAGATCCTTCTGCTACTGTACTGGGATACCCTCCACTAGTTGATTCGAGCCTTGCTTCGTTCCGTTATGTCGGCTGCACGTCTTTCATCCATATCCACGCAAACCCTTTCAGCTCTCCTTGAACGAACTCGCCTTCAGCAGCTGGGGAAAACACCTCCTGCATCACAACTTGCTAATATAAAAAGAAATCTGGAAGTATTGAAAGATGGTATACTGCAGCTTGAACAGAGTCAAGGGGAAGAGAGTACACCAACAAATACGCTTAGAGGACAATGGGAGAGAGCGAAGAGGATGCTTGGAGAGGATGGGCATGGTATACCCGAGTGAGCTCTACTATTTTTTTGGTCTAAGCCCCGGATTCACAACACCAATGTAATCTTTGGCGTGATTAGTCTGCCGCCACTCCGGCCCCCCTCTCAGTCGCCGTCGTCGGTACAGCTCCATGAAATGATGTCTGGGAGTGATCCTATCGTTACGCCGTACCGCGATGATCCGCTGGATTCATCATCTCCCCCCTTAGACCCAGCAGATGAATTACTAGTTCAAAGGCAGATGATGGATGGTACATTATTAGCCTCAGTATCCATTCCAACCTTTGACTGATGAGGGTTTTGTTTCCCAGAGCAAGACACTCACCTTGACACACTCTCTCGTTCCATCCAGCGCCAGCGCGAGCTGTCAGAAAATATAGGGGATGAGTTGGACGTACATAGTGGACTGCTTGAAGACGTTGAAGCTGGTGTTGATCGGACAGCGTTACGCTTAGGTGGAGCAAGAAAAAGATTGGATCATCTTTCCCGAGGCGCTAGGGACAACTGTAGGCTCAGGCTTTCCTCCGCTAACTCTCTTCCCGGTCATGAGAGACTGACCCAACTTCGTAGGTTCCGCACTCACTATAGGGACCCTCATAATCGTGCTGCTTATCCTTATAATCATCTTTCAGACATAGCCTGAAGATACCGTCGGATGTGGATTGCGGTACTCATCAGCGCTGGCATGGCTGTGAATGCGTACCATAAACAAATTTTATGCGACATGCTTTCCATAAGCGCATTCAGATATTACCTTTGCTCTTATTTCCATCCTTGAATATCAGCGCTCTTGCCACCCCGTTCTTGCACCATTAGCAAATACTCGCATGCGCTGCATGCGTTTCCGATCAAAAGGGAGTGACATACTATATAACCCATCATTCGATGTTGAGAAATCCTAACTTTCACTCCCCTCCCGTGCACGGCCTTCCATCACCTGCCAGACATGAGGGGATGATGTCAGAGGACACTAGCTCCTTCTGTTCCCTTAGTTCTTTCTCTTGCCCTTTATTCTCTCATCTATTTCCGTTCACCCCATGTCTGCGTATTCTCTCCCCGCCTCTGTTCACTCCCCTTCACTCTTATCTCATTACCTCTTCTGCCCTTCACATCACGCTTTGCCCCAATTCATCCATAGCTCATCACCCATATATCCTGCTGCTTATGGCCGTTCGAAGACGGCTGTGCTCGCTGAAGATTGCCCAGCTACCCCTTGCTGCTCACAACCAAGCGGCATTCTGACAGGTGCTTTCCCACATTTTCTCATGCTTGTCATCTTGCCTAATGCTGCATTCAATTTTTTTTTTTTACCATACTCACTTCTCGGTCAATCTTGATAACACTGTGACTCAAGCCACGAATACAAGTTAACAGTGCCCATATGTGTGATCTGCGTAGCATTGCTTTCGAAAATTGTAAACCATCATACTTATTATACACTGAATTTTCGACATAAATGATATTTTTAACTCTGGTAAAATGATCGTTTACTGCGCTTAGGCTAGCTCAAAGCCGCACAGATGCAGGTACTGTGAGATATACGGTCTTAGACGTAGAGTGCTTCCGTAGGCACAAGCTTAGTTCGATGTAAGTATCCTCTTTTATATACGTCGAAACCGGAGATCGGGCTGCGTGAATACTGCGCCCGGTGGAGGATGTTTGTAGTACGGGAGGGCGGTCTCGATCTGTTAGCTGCGCCCGGTGTGGAGGAAATAGAAATTAAATTGTCCGTGTTACTAAGAAAGGAGCCGAGGAATGTTCCGAGATGTCCGCTTACAACAGGCGCGTACCAGGCCCTACGCCATTTGGTAATTCAGGTAAAACACCAATTACCAGCACGTAAATGACCATGAGTAACCCGGTTTAGAACAGTTTTCTGCCAATACATATTTGCCACAGTGTATCAGGAGGAGGGAGAAGTGGAAGAAGTGTAAGAATTTGGTTATGAATGAGCCAGGAAAACTTCACCCAAAAATATTGCTGGAAATACGACGAAGCTCGGCAAAACATGATTACTATAGGGTGATGAAACTCTGTGTCCAGTACAAGGTTGCTTCCGACAGTATGGTATATAAACTTGTGGTCCCCGCCCTTTCGACGGAACCATCACCCATCTCTCATTCTTCGGAAAGCAACAAGTATGCGTTCTCAACAAGTCCTCGAGAGCAAAGATGGTAAACTCCCCTCATACTCGTACTGATACTGTACACCAAGGATCATTTACTCCGTCTCATATAGGTGCGATATACACCGCTAGTAATGGTGCCCCGATTTTCGGACACCCTTATGCGGCCCAGCGTGTTGGACACAACGGTCCTCTCCTCTTGCAAGGTGCAATATCCAAGTTTAACATCGCTTCAATAGACATACCTGACATGTCTATCGCCTTCCTCTTAGACTTCTCGCTCATTGATTCTTTGGCGCATGTGGGGATGCTCTAGCTCCTGTTTTTTTTTAAATAAGGATTACTCACTTCATGGCATATTTCACATAGTTCGATCGAGAAAGGATCCCTGAGCGCGTCGTCCATGCCAAGGGTGCTGGTGCTCATGGCACCTTCACTGTTACTCACGACGTGACCGACCTTACGTGTGCCAAGTTCTTTAGCAAGGTCGGAAACACTGCTAGGACCTCTATCCGTTTCAGCACCGTCGGTGGAGAGAGCGGCTCCGCTGACACTGCTCGAGACCCCCGTGGCTTTGCCGTTAAGGTTCGCACCGAAGAGGGTAACTGGGACATCGGTAAGCCCTCCTGACAAATACATGACGTCATATATTTCACTCCATGATCAAGAACCTCGCTAATTGCCTTTCCGGCCCTTTCCTGGCTCGCTCATGTCTAAACTCCTTTAGTCTGCAACAACACCCCTGTATTTTTCCTGCGCGACCCAACCAAGTTTGCACACTTCATTCACACCCAGAAGCGTGATCCTCAAACTCACCTCAAGGATCCTGAGTAAGTCCGCACTGCCACCTCCACTACCCCACATCTGATGACGTAATTTATTCAGCGTGTTCTGTGAGTTCCCGCGGTGGAGTGGTAATTCAGTACAGCTGACTTCGATCCACTCTTAGGGGATTACCTCTCTCAGAATCCCGAGTCCATTCATCAAGTCTGCATACTCTTTTCTGACCGCGGTACCCCCGATGGATACCACCACATGCACGGCTACTCAGGTCACACTTTCAAGTGGGTGAACAAGGAAGGCAAATTTGTCTACACCCAGTTACATATCCGCGCCGATAAGGGATTCAAGACTCTCGACAGTTCCAGGGCTGGCGAGCTCGCCGGATCCAACCCCGATTACGGAATTCAGAATCTGTCTGAGGCCATCGAGAAAGGCGACTATCCTTCTTGGACTGTCTACGTTCAGACCATGACTCCAGAGCAGGCAGAGAAGTTCAGGTACAGTATCCTGGATTTGACCAAGGTTTGGTCCCACAAGGAATTCCCCCTGAGAGAAGTGGGCAAGATTGTCTTGAATGAAAACCCGCAGAACTACTTTGCCGGTCTGTTTGCAGTCAACATTCGGTCACCATCCACTGATTGTGTCGCCACGAGTAGAAATTGAACAAATCGCGTTTTCTCCATCTCATCTGATCCCCGGTGTCGAGCCTTCTGCGGATCCTGTTCTCCAGTCCCGTCTGTTCTCTTACCCAGACACCCATCGCCATCGCCTTGGTGTAAACTACCAGCAACTTCCGGTCAATGCTCCCGTCTGCCCAGTTGCCAATTTTCGTGCGTTCTACTTTGTCCTATTCAAGGTATCACTGGCAGGAATAATGTTGTGCATCATTACAGAGCGCGACGGCTTCATGGCGTTAAATAATCAAGGCCCTCGCCCTAATTATCAGTCGACCATCCTCCCACTCACTCACCTGTCCAAACCTTACGATACTCATGACCACGAAATCTTTTTGGGGGCCGCCGCCGCCGAGTTACAGGAGGTTACTACATGTACGCTGGAATTTAAAGTATCGCAAAGTCATTATTGACATTATTGGCCGCAGTGGATTTCGAGCAGCCTCGTGCCTTGGTCACCAAGGTGATGGACGACAAGGCCCGCGCTAATCTAATCTCAAATATTGCGTCACATTTGGGCGGCGTCAAAAGCGCTGAAATCAAGGCTCGGCAGCGTAAGTTCTCAGTGAGACTTCGATTTGCAATCAACAGATACTAATATCTCACTCCTAGTTTCTGTCTTCGCGGCCGTAGACCAGGATTTGTCGGACGCTATCGGCAAGGCAATCGGCCACTCTCCTGTCAAGCCTCTTCAGGTCAAGCCTGCATCTGAGGCTATTCGTTTCGTTTCGGCCCCACGCTGAAGCGGTGATTTTATTCTAACTTGTGGCCTTTGGCAACTGAACCAAAGCATGACTGTATTACCCGAGATTACAACCGCTTAGTTCTGATGTATATAGTGTCTCATTATACGAACGAATATAATGTCTTTTGTAATGGGCGGTCTGGCAATGGCTCAGTCTCGCACGAAGAGAACTGAGGAAAAGAAAGAAAAAGAAGGGCCTGTATAGTGATGGTGATGATTAATCTCATTTGTTACCCCGCGGCCGTGTGTTACAACACGGCAGAGCGGCTGCGGCGCACATATGAATGAATATTTGTGTAAAATGAATAAATGAAATGAAAAAGGTTTGTAACCCTACATCCACACACCACACGTCGATTTCCTACAATGTCATCGGTGATGACGAGCGTGGGGGAGAGAAGACGGCGGAACATAGTTGAGACTTCCGCCCAGCGCTAAAGCCCGTTGTTTCCATTTTCGTCATCTGTGGCCAATCTATGGCATCTTCGCCCATTCATTCCGCCGCGTGCTCTAAGGCTTCGAATCTTTCAGTTACCTCGCTACGCACGAATCGCTTTCCCAATAAACACGTCCTATCGCTCTCAATCACCCTCTGTCATCGAGGAAGTTACGAAGGCGTCAAGGTGCCAGCTTAGATCGTTTAGTCCAACATGCGAGTATCTCCTTCTGTATATTGGGTCCTCTCAATCATCTCTATGTCGTCATCTGTAGGCAGGAAGAAACAACACGTCGTTTTCTTTGGGATGACCAGCGAAGTATCGGATGGACCGAGTTTCCTGCTTATAGCATTGTCAAAAAGTCAATGAACAGATTCTTATCCAAGGTGCCCGCAAATGAATATAGTAAGTGACCTGGCAGCCTATGCAGACGCATTTTCCCTTGTCCTGATACCTCCTGGCATTAGTTGGAGTTGCTGGTGCCTACTCGGATGGGGATCGCAAACTTACACACCTGGCCTTCTCGACATTCAAAATGGTAGTCTGCATATCACTCGACCCAAAGGAAGGCGAGTCTACTAAGAAGAGGGATCCCGATGAAACCACAAAGATCCTCACCCAAGTCCTGAACGATACCTTTGGCGAAAACGCAAAGTTCAAGTTCCTCGCGTTCGATGCGGAGAGGATCGCCATTGGACTTTTCTATGACTGGGGTGTCCGTGTCAATGGGATGCTGCATCTCCAAGCTCTGACGACGAAAAAAAAAATGGGACAGAGTTCCCCTCGGGCCATTTTCAATCTCTTCGAACCAGCAGGCTACCAGGACACTGACCGTGCTGATTTGGTAGACGCTTTTGAAGACGATAATTCCTTTATTCGAACAGCTGATGTGTCCGACGAAGTGAGTAATATAGCCTTTTTTTAGCTCGACCTTCTGGTTTACGTCTACTCAGAACCTAGGGACGATTGCTACCGCCGCCAGAACCACTGACCGGCTTGATCGTTTGAAACCCGCCTATATCACTAACGATTACCGTTCTGCCCAAGTAAACGCTGAGAACGGTACTATCGAAATCGAATTGGACCGCTTCAAGTCCAGAACCCATGCCAACCAAGGAGATCAGGTCTGTTTGGCCATATTCAAACCCTTGGTACGCGTCTAATAGCTTTTTTAGCAAATCGTGGTTGAGGTCACAACCAATTTGGGAAAAGTTCAACAAGTAGTAGGGAATATAATCGCCCAGACAGGTCGATCTGCTACATTCAAGCCGTCAAAGCCGACTGATGTCCGCAAGTTGAAAGAGGCGAAAGATATCAAAGCTATCCACACTTTTGGCAAGGAGGACCCTACTCAACAAGAAGTGCGATTTCAAAATATGGTCACTGGAGTTCTGCGTGGAGTTGAGACCAATATTGTGGAACCCAGCGTTATCCTTCAGGTCCTTCTGGGTCTTACTGGACCCGGAGCATCATCGCGAGGCCGTCTAGGGAACCATGATCCACTTTCCCATACCATCCTTGACGATTTGCCGGAGGATGTTACAGTTACTCTCAACGATTCTCAGGCTAGGGCTGTACGATCCTTCTGCAGTGGTGAGGCTGCACCCGGGAAGCCTATAATCCGGATGGTCCAAGGACCACCGGGTTCGGGGAAAACGACGTTGATTGCTGCGATGGTGCAATGGTTCAGCTTCATACATTCTGCTGAAGGGGCCAAAAACAGGAGAGGGATTTATCTTGTTTGTCAATCGAACGTTGGAGTCAAAAATATTGCAGAAAAGCTGGCGTCGGTGGAATTTACTGACTGGCGTATCATAGTTTCGACTGAGTTCAAATACGAATGGTAAGTTCCGTTCCTAGTCTAGTAAGGGGAGTCTTCTGAACTTCCGCTACCTCTCAGGCATGACCATTTGTACGAGAAGATCAAAGACTATGTCATCGAATCCACTAGTCTACCCAGAGGTATGCCAGAGACTAAGAAGATGGTTGGAGGGGCACGGGTTATTCTATGCACTTTAAGCATGTTCACTTCCAAAAGCATGGACACGTGTGGACTCACAAGGGCTCTCGCCGTCCCTGAAATCCTCATCGTTGACGAGGCTTCTCAGATTCTGGTGAATGAATACCTTTCGGGTTTAACTGAATTTGCCCCCACATTGAAACGAGTGTGTTTTGTTGGTGACGATAAACAACGTTCGTGATTCCACCCCGAGGCTTGTATGTCTGCTAACGTCAATTCCGTAGTTCCGCCGTATGGTGCAGCACAACTTGGAGACATCGAAAGTGTCTTTGAGATCCGGCATATTCGAGAGAGGGCGATGTTCCTGAATATTCAATGCAAGTGGTTAACTTCGTAACCAATATCACTACTGAGTTCCCAGAAATCCAGACCGTATGCCAACTCCCATTGGAGATGTATTGTCTAGCGAGTTCTACGGCAATAAACTGCGGTCTCACCATCTGATCACGTCCCCGAATTGTGTCCGTTTTATCGATGTTGCTAACGGTCAGGAAGTGAGCGGGGTTGAGACTGGAGGTAGCTCTCTAGTTAGTAGCTTACTTCAAGGAGGAAACCAGCATACTAACCTCTGAGATAGAATAACGAGGAGATTGAGGCCGTTGTGCAGTGCGTTCGTCAATTATCAGAAGAGGGAAAAGACTTGCGCATCATCACACCCTACGACGCGCAGCGAAACAGGGTATTCTTTTCATCATGTATTTCTGCAACATTCTGATGCGCAATTTCTCAGATTGAGAAAAAACTCAAGGAGGAGAATCTCAAATGGGAAGAGGCGGTTTTCAATGTGGACTCGTTTCAAGGTGTGGTGAACATCCCCGAGTCTCGCTTTATTTTAAATTTTTCTAGGAAATGAGTGTGATTTCATCATTGTTTCTGTTGTGAGAACGGATGCCCCGGGCTTTTTGGCGGATCCGCGACGCATGAATGTGATGTTGTCCCGGGCTCGCAAAGGAATGATCATAATCGCCAAAAGATTGTTCATACAGAACCACCCTGAAACCTTAGTAGCAAGACTCGCGGAAAAGTTAGGGACTGGGTGGCTTCAGTGTCGTGAACTAGAAAATGGTGTGAAGATTTTTAGCGATGAGGTACGACTAAGATCAGGTTGTGACTTTCAGCAACTTGGCTCAGCTCATAATACGGTAGGACCTTTCGGGTCAAGAACCAGAAAATGACCTGGAAGGGGCCTGCGAACTTCAGATTCAAGACTCTGATGCAGAAGCAGTGACCCCCCCTGTTTCCGATTTAGACACAACCGAAGTGCCGAAGAGTCAGGGCTCCATCGCAACAGATATGCCAATTGGGGATGCCTCCAATGAGCACGCAACCGTTTCCGTTGAACAGGAGCGTTCGGCTGATCACCTCGAGAGCATTTCCTATGACATCTCGCCTCGAAGTATTAGGTTTCTGAACGTATCGAACCCAACACTTGGGGAAGAGCTTCCAGTAAGTTGTCGTCAGTTTGACTAACTGCAGAAGTCTTCGTTTATTTTTTTGTTTTACAGGGAGTACCTGAACTCCTCCGTGTTTGTGAAATATTCGAACAAACCCCGTTCTTTATCGTAGTATCAAGTCAAGATGCGAAGGATTCATTGGAGGCATCCCTCCGATCTGCACATCAGGTTAACAACGACATTCACATCGTTTCACGCTCGTTGGGTGAGTAACTTAGTGCATGGAATTTGTTCCGAACTTCATCCCCGTTCCTTCCAGAACAAATGGAATATTCGGTTGTATTCCTCCCCTCAAAAGCTGATCTGGAGTTCACCGCAGATGAAAAGGTGTTTGAGACCATCCTCAGATCTGGGAGGAAAGGTACAATTGTGATAACGAGCCAAGGCTTTCTGAATGGAGGCCTCGCCCCGGGTACATTAGTACAAATCGCCAAGCGTGAAAATGCATGGCTTGTCCTTGAAAATGCCACTCTCATCCAAGATCTTTTCCTCCCTGATGTACGTTGTGTCGACCCCGGGACCATAGAAGCAATCTGAACATGACATATGTCCTTTTAAGCTTCTCTCGGATTCAGCCAATCTAACAGCGCCCGAGGAAGCCAGTATGCCACTCGTGAGTGCTTCAACTTCTCGAGATCAGGAAATTGCTCCCGCCGAGGATCCGCCCGCTCCCAATAACACCCCCCCACCTCGACAGCGGAGAACCAAGCCAGCAAAGAAAAACAAAAGGTCTCAGCCCAATGGGACTATAAGAAAAGTCGTTGAAAGCACCACATCCTCTGAAACAGCCTCCGTCCCGCCATCCATCCCTGTTTTGGACTCACGACCTGTGATTCCCTCATCCAGGCCCAAGATACCTGTAACACCTTCTCGCCAGCCTGCCGTCGTTCGTCCCGCCGCGAAGTCCTTTATAGTAAAGTATCTAAAAAATCCCGAGCCATCAGCGTTAGGTGCATCCCCAGCTGCAGCTCCTTATGCTCGGGAGCTTCCCGCCTCGATCCAAGCTTCGCTTGACGGTGATCAGCGCATTGCCGTCGCCCGACTTTGCAGTGGAGAAGCGACCACCTCAGTTCCTACTGTTTGCATGGTGACAGGATCGGCTGGTTCCGGTAAGAGCCGAGTGATCGGTGCTATGGTACAATGGCTTTGCACCGAAACAGTCACTTCTCATCCTTCCACTTGCTATATTCTGACCCAGCATGATTTTGGGGTTCTCCGGCTCGCCAAAAATCTCCAAACGAACGGACTCAGCGAATTCAGAGTCATTCTAACAGGAGAAATCAACATGGCCAAGTCCGTTTCGCCACAGTATAACTGGAATCCCGATACTGATATCCCTGTCGATAGTTCAACGCCTTTAGAGGGAAAACTGCTAAAATATTCTCGTTTGGAAGAATCTTTGCCAAAACTTCGTTCGATGTTTGGGGCCGTTTGCGTAATTCTGTGCACACTTGAGGTCTTCACAAAACTGGAAAAATCGATATTAACAAAAGTCCTCATTCCACCTGAGGTCGTTATATGTGAAGATTCAAATCAGATTCCTATTGCAGCATTATATCAAACTCTGGAAGCATATGGTGACACTATAACGCGCCTTTGTTTCGTTGGAGATGACACGCAGCGTACGTTTTGGCATTCGCATCTCTTCAAGTTCTGGAACCTACAACTAAATCCTGATAGGCCTCCCGAGGGGGGAATTCAACACGCCCTTACACACTGCCTTCGACATCCAACATGTACGGAAGAATGCCATTACACTCTCTATACAACGTGCGTGGTCCAATTGCCCTTGAGCCCCGTGCCAACCAATAGCACCTGCTTTAGATCGGCTGCCTTCGCCGGTCTCGGAATTTATGAGCAATGTTTTGTATGGAGGCACTGTAGCTTGTGCAGCTGACGCAGGACAAGCTTTACCATGTCCGGTCCGGTTCATTGATGTTTCCGCAGGAATGCAAACAGGGGCAGAATACAGCTTTCTGGTGCGTTGACATCCAACAATACGATGCACCACCCTGAAATATAACCCTTAAGAATGAAGCGGAAATTGACGCTGCGCTCCAATGTGCCGTTCTATTCACGAAGGAGTCATTGCCTTTCAAGATTGTCACGCCATTCGAAGCTCAAAGAAATGCAATTGAGGAAAGCCTCCGAGCCTCTGGACTCGCGTGGCAAGACATTTGCCATACCGTGGAGACAATTCAAGGTGCGCGCAAAAGTCTTCATTATGAACAAGCCATTCACTGTATTATTATAATATTTTTTCTGCCGTCCTTCGTAGGGGCCGATTCGCCGTACATTGTGTTTACTGTCGCTCAAACATATTCACCGGGTTTCCTGAACGACTTCGGTTCCACGGTCACAGCAATCACGCGGTTCAGCGAAGGGATGGTCGTGATCTCGAATAAACGCTTCCTAATGGAGGACCCAGTTGCGACGAAAAGCCTGTTAGCGGACATGGCAAGAGTCTTCACCGAGAGTGATGCGTGGATCGATCTCACCGCACTCACCGAATCGACAATCTCGATAAAACGCCTTTTTGACGGCCATGAGGACTGGGACGTACCACCTTTCGATAATCGTGCAAATGGTCCCTCTGTATCTTGGGGGGACACCCCAATGCCAGATCCCACTAGCAATGAAGTTGAGACGTTCG
>WNFI01237918.1_pt1 | contig 24587 bp, 21 predicted proteins | sample 5400471 | NCBI WGS metagenome assembly WNFI01 (sample SAMN13153348, study PRJNA577476) | soil metagenome | isolation source: 100 cm saprolite on Douglas fir-dominated hillslope | place: USA:California | collected 2013-09-17 | reverse complement strand
CCTTCTCCTTGAGGCGATAACAGCACAACGGCAGAGACCCGCTTGTCTGCAAAACTCTGCGGCGCGGCTTTTCCCGGCAGCAGAATCGTCGTGCCACCGATTAGACCAGCCGTATAAGCGCCGAAAGAGTGTCCACCCACGCCGATATGCTGGAGATCGAGTTTGCCCCTGAGTTGCGGAGCAAAGGTTTCGACATGGGCAAGCGAATCGATGATGAAGGAAACGTCTTCCGGGCGATTCTCCCATCCACGGGGATCGCTGAGCGCCTGGCGCAAAGTGCCGCCGAAGCCGCAATCGGCAACGGAGTCGGCGTGAGAAGGATGAATGCTTATATATCCGTAGCTGGCCCAGTATTCGCCCAGGCCGGAGTAAGAATCTTTGGATGCCAATGCACCGTGGGAGAAGATAATGACCGGAAACCGCCCTGCCGCAGCTGGATAATAGATTTTTACGGGGATGTCTTTATTGCGCGCTGGATCGTGCAACACAATATTCTCGACCGTAAGTACCTTATATGGCCCCACAGTCGTGTCGTATTGGCCCCAGACTGTGCACGACCACAGGCACACTACACTAATTGCAGTAATTGCGATCCAACTCGGCTGCTTATGACTCACAACTAGAATTCCCTTCAACTTCTCGCAACTATTAGGGCCGCAGGAAGATCCGGGCCCACCTCGACACGTGCCCGGGAATACTTTTGCGTTTGACCCTGTTTCTAGCGATGGCCTCCGCCGCCTGCGTGGCCGCGCCCGTCACGCATCTCGTTTCCGTGGAAGTGATTGAAGGGCTTGTCTCCGCGGTCCGGATGTGGACCAGCGTAGCCGTGATGTGGATCGAAGCGGTTATCAACGTGGCCGTGGAAGTCGTGGGGGCCGTGGAACCAAGGGCCGGCTCCGATGAACACGCCGCCGCTGAACCACTCGGGCCCGTAGTACCCGTAGGGGGCGCAGTTGTATGGGGCGTAGTCGTAGTAGCCGTACGGGCAAGCAGGTTCTGCTCCGATATTGATGGAGACCTGAGCAGACGCAGGGCGTGGGATGCTCAATAAAGCGGCAATCAGGGTAGGAAGGGCAAGCAATTTCCAAAAGCGCATGAGTTCCTCCTCACTCCGGAGGGAGGCAACCCAGATGCCAAAGTTGTAATGAACTGGAAGAGACTGAAATTAAGGAAGGGATGGGTAAACGCAGAACACGCGCCTAAGTTGCGTCCAGTCTGTAAGTGACCACGGGAGGACGGGTGTCCAAAGAAGGACGCAAGCTTATCAGTAGGATCTCAGAATTGAGATCCTAGCCGTCCTAAAATCGTTTCCTACATTCAATCACTTGCCGCGAACCTTTGCTCCGCTCAAGTTTGGCATTCGCAGTGCATATGTTTGATTAAGGGTGCGGCATTCTTCTCAGAATGGCAAGCCAAGCCCGGACACAAGCGAAAACTTAAGGAGAAAACAAAATGAACGCGTTAAAGAAAATGATTGTGCCCATGGGCTTGCTATCGGTCCTGTGTGCAATCCCAAGCATGGCGCAGATCACCAATCGGGTGACGTTTGACGCACCATCCGCGTTTTACGCGGGGAACGCGAAGATGCCTGCGGGTAGTTACACGGTGAGTCAGCCGGACGCAGACAACACCCTTTTATTGATCGAAGACGCCAACGGTTCACACTCGGCCTTCGTGGAGTATGAAGTCGTTTCCTCAAATACTCCTCATGCTCAGAGCGATGTCACTTTCAACAAGTACGGCAAGGTTGAGTTTCTGAGCGCCATCTGGGTACAGGGACGGAATTCCGAGATGCAAATTTTGCGGTCGAAAGCCGAACAAAATGCGGCCAAAGCTGGAGCCGCCGAAAAACACTCGCTGTCAGCTAAGAGCGCTGGCCAGCCGTAATAACTGATGGAACCCCCTCGGAAGTTTCAATAAGCTAAAGGAGAAATCATGAAGGTACAAAACACCATATTTGTTTCGCTTGCGATGTTCTTTTGTTTCACAGCTGCGTCATTCGGCCAGCAGGTGAAGACTGACTACGATCACAACGCAAATTTTGGACAGTATAAGACGTTCTCTTGGGGAAAGGTCCAAACACGAGATCCGCTTTTGGTCGACCGCATCAAGGACGCGGTGAATGGGGCTTTAACAGCCAAAGGCTGGACTCAGGTGGACTCGGGTGGCGATGTGGCTCTCGTCGCGATGGAGACAACGCAGAATCAACAGACTCTCAACACTTTTTACGACGGCTTTGGAGGGGGTTGGCGTTGGGGAGGATTCGGCGATGCAACGACGACAACTGAAACCTATCAGGTTGGTACCCTGGTCGTCGATCTGTTCGACGCCAAGACCAAGAGTTTGATCTGGCGAGGCTCGTCGAGCGACACACTTTCCAACAAGTCTGATAAGAACACCAAGAATCTCGACAAGGGAGTGCAGAAGATGTTCGCACATTTCCCACCGGAGGCAAAAAAGTAACGCCCTGACGGATTTCATATCTCTGACGACGGTCGAGACGAAAATCGCACGACCCAAAAAGGCCTGCTAGCCCAGTCAGAGGGCAGGACGCGGTCTGTTGAGAGATGCCCGGCAGCAAGAACTGGTGCTTAGCTTTCGAAGAATCTGACCTGAGTCGCTTCAAAACCGCACAAGGAGAAACAACATGAAAAAACTAATTACCTATCTGATGAGCATGCTATTCGCAGCTCTGCCAATTCTTTCGGTGCCAGCTTGGGCAGCTGATCGCGAGAAGGATGAGGATCGGCTAAAGAACAGCGGCACAGTGTTGAAGGAGATTCTCGATGTTCCCGACGACATCCCCCAGGACTTGCTCGATAAGGCCGATTGCGTGGTTGTCTTCCCGTCCGTCTTGAAAGCCGCCTTCATTGTTGGCGGAAGTTATGGGCGGGGCGCGATGTCCTGTCGCCAAGGCCCAGATTTCAGGGGGCGCTGGGGCGCGCCCACCATGATGGCCCTGGAGGGTGGCAGCTTTGGCCTCCAGATAGGTGGCGAGGCAACGGATTTTGTCCTCCTCATAATGAATGAGCGGGGCGCGAGCGGAATTCTCGCGAGCAAAGTAAAGCTTGGAGCAGATGCCTCGGTTGCCGCCGGCCCGGTCGGCCGCACCGCCTCGGCGGAAACCGACGCCACGTTGCGTGCGGACATCTTGAGCTACTCGCGAGCCCGCGGCGCGTTTGTAGGTGTCTCTCTAGAAGGATCAACTATTCGTCCCGATGATGGTGCCAACCATCAGATTTACGGGCAGAAGATTCCGGCAAAGCAGATCGTGCGGTCCGGGAATGTCGCCATCCCACCGGCCGCTCAGAAACTGGTTTCGACACTGGATTCGAAGACTCCAAGCCGTAAGTCATAACGATAGCGGAACTTGACCTCACGAGAGCAAGACCGCATCGCGAAAGGATTGTCTACGGGAGGGCTTCGAGGTCCCCTTGGCAGCCCCGCATTCACGCCAGTGTCTTCGAGCTCTAACGGCACCACGCATTGCGGATGATACTCCGCCGGGCGTGCGCACAACGCCCAGGTCTCCGGGATGAATATGGAAGGGACCGAGTGACCGCCTGGCCTGATTGGCGAAATTACCTTGATCCTGATTGTCCTCATTATTGGGAGGCGTTCTTCCTCGGCGATCCGCCGCAAATCAGAACAGCCAAAGTAGCAATTCCTCGGCAATATCGGTGTGGACCAGCATGCGGAAGAACAGCACCGGATGAAAGAGGACGCAGAGAATACATCGAAACCTATGGAACAAGTATCAGATTGGAGCATGGCTGAAGGTCACTGATCCGTCGACGGGCCAGCCGACGGTGAAGAATCTCTTCTATCCAAGCAAGGCCGGAACACCGCTGCACTACAGCACAGAAAACCCGGACAGTCCCCAATCGCTCTAACGGCATGGATAGACGGGGCCAAACATGGAATCGTTCGTCACTGCTTTGAGAACTCGCAGCCACTCTGCTACGAAGCAGCAGACAACACCGCCTGGCGGTGCGGAAGGCGCGCCGGAAGGGTCTCAGGATGAAGCTGCACTATCAGCACGGTTCCCTTGGTTCACAGACGCCACAGAACAAGGACCGGTAGAAGTGGGTAGGGAGTAACCTCCGTCATCTCTTATCGCAGGAGCAATCGGCTCTGTACCGTGTGGTGACGCGGGATGCTGTCCGCTTTCCTGAACTTGTATGCAATATCAAGAGGTTGTGGTCTCCGGGAGGACAGAGATTCCCGTGAAGTACCTGGCACGAGTCGCGCGAATGAATAAATGGATTCTTAGGAGCACGCAGCGGGCTGGCGCTGTTTTTGAAGCGTTGCTCAGAGCCGACCTCTTCGAGGAGGTATTACATGGCACACGCCCTCCTGAACCGAGAGTGATCATGAAACATGCTCGCTCAGCTGCAACCGTCATGTGGAGGCTGATGGAAGCTGGTATCTTGGGCGGGGATTGAACCTGCTTGTGTCGCATAAAGCAGTATGTATTTCTTGGTACCAACTCCACACCTCCGATCCCCGACAGCGTCTCTTTGGAAGCGCAACAGCGCACAGAACTTTCCACAAGCAAATTGCTGTCGTAGTCACCGCGGCTACGCCAATCATCAACCATTCGTTTGCACTTTGCCTGTTAGGCGAGCTTGAAACCCTGTTCTAGCAGGTCTGCTACCTTTTGGGGTCGGTTTGTTTCGGCGTTCCTGAGAGTCTTTTCCCTTCCTCGGGACTCCAGCATGCATCCCATAAACTTCACAGTTGGACGGTATCCAAGGCGCAGATATACGGGGTATCCGGGTTCTGTGGCATGCAGCACGGTCCGTCGGATGCCGGACGCTTCGTAGGCTGTCTGCAAGGCATGACGCGTCACCGCTTCCCCATAGCCTTTGCGCCGTGCATCGGGCGCCGTTGCTACCAGGAACAAAAAGATGCAGCCTTCGTTGATGATTGCCGTTGCGGTCGACACTGCCTGATCGCCTTCGTAGGCGACGAATCCATACGCGTGCTCGTGCCAGAGTGCCTGCTCCTTCACAAGGGAGAGGCTCGTCTCGAGCGGAACGCCGTACGACATACAGTTGAGCTCTGCGAAGGTCTGTATCGTCGAGTCATCCGAAATTCGTACGAATCGAAGCGCTGGGGGTCCCGGCGCTTCCATCGGGAGAATGTCGCCCGCCATGCCGGTCATCGGGATCGCCTGCACAAGCTTTGCGCGAGCCAGAATCGCGGCCAGGTTTTTTATTGCAGATCCGCTCAGATTATCCAAGCACACGACAAACAACCCCCCGTACGTGCGGGCACGCATATATGCAGCCGCTTCCTGGACGCGGTCTTGCAGCACGCGGGCATCCGTCAGCTGTTCAGTCAGGAAAAGCGAGTTGTAGAAGGGGAAGCGGGTATTCGGCCAGCTGATCGCCAGTCCCGGCCTGTCTGTGCTATCAACCTGCGGAAACGGTTTCCCGATCAATTTCCAGATCGTTATGAATTGATGCAGCGATTCGACTAATTCTGCGTTTGCTGTGTGCATACTCTCCTCCGTGCGTAAGGTTGAATCTCTTGGGTTAGACACGCAATTAAAGAAGTTATTCCATTGAGTTGCGGTATAAGTACGGTACCCATGCAATTGCATGGTGTACTCGCCAGCGGCGAGTTGGGTTCCTGCGATCGTCCCCGGTGACAACACAGCAACAGCGACAATCCGCAGATCACATTGTTGAGAATTATCGATCGTTTAAGGAAGTAATCGAATCGAGGTGCGACATCGAAGGGGCAGCGGATCAGCTACGGAGCACGTTTCGGCTCAGAAAGGATCCTGACACGTGCGCTGCTTCAAGCTTCTTTGGCACGCACGTATGGAGTTCCCCGGTCGCCGAGGACTTTACGAATCGCTGGTGCTGAAAGGAATGTCTGGCGAAGTGGCTCTTCCGCGGGCAGGGAATTCGCCAGCTTCATAATTGTCTCGCGGCTGAGCGCCAGGTGGCGTTCTTCGGACTCTCTTGATTTCATCCGCTGGGAAAGCTCGGCCGCGGTGGCGTGAACGCGCCAGGCGGCCAGCGGAACCTCAAAGCCTTCCATCGCAGACAACCCCTCGGCGATGCAGTCTTGTGCTCTCGTCAGATCAAGTTCTGCCATAGCGACGCGTGCATTCACTTCCCAGGCCAGCGCCTGCCAAGTGTGTTCCGCAGTCGCCAACGTGATCTTCAGATAACTTTCCGCCTGCCCTCGCGCTTGGTTTAGATCGCCTTTCGCCAGCCAAAGTTCCGTGAGAGCAGATTCGAGTTGCATGCGGTGATACCAGGCCAACATGATCGCCGGACGATCCATGTCTGCCCGCGCTACCAGCAAATGCTCAAGTGCACTTTCATAATTTCCTAAAGCTGTCTCCGCTTTGCCTATTAGAAACAGGCACAGCCGGATTACAGGCCTCGGAGTTCGACAGTCAGGGAGGAGGCGAAGCTCGGGATCTCTGACCAACGGGAGCGTCGAGTTACAGATCGCCAGCACGCCTGCAAAGTCCATGGCGTGGAGATGCACCCAGGCGCGGTTGAGGTGCGCTACCTGCCCCCAGAGATAGTCGGCGTTCTTGTCCAACATGGCAATTACATCTTTGATCTCTCGCAGCGCCTCGCCCCACTCTCCCAGAAACAGAAGATTCTTGGGCAAGACGATGCATTGACCTTTTAGAAACTCGGCACTTAGGTAGGGATTCTCCTCTACTGTCTCGAATAAAATGACACGGCTCTCGATCAAGCTCCGGCGCGCTTCGCGATATTCGGAGCAAATCCACCTGATGAAGCCACAGTCCGCCAGGTAAGGGCCAAGTGTGGAGCGGTTATCGGCGTTGAGAGCCTCCGCGAATGCATTGTGGAACTCCTCCACATCCTGAGGATTCCACCGTTGCCACAGGCGCTGGGCAAAACAGCGCGCACGGGTCCGTGCCCCCAGGTTCGGATCTTCCTGGCGGGCGCTGAGCCGAAGCGCCCGTTCCAGGGTTTCCAGCGAGCTCTCAGAACCGGTCCACGATAATGGGTACGCCATGTCGATGAGCGCGCGCACCTCCTCGTTGATCAGCCCCTCGTGAGCCGCACGTATAGCCAGAGCTTCATAGCTTTCGATGGCGTGGATATTGTCGACGAGCACAACGTAAATCGTAGCCAGCTTCTCCAGAATCTCGATTTCTCTTACCGTTCGTTCGGCCTCGGGCAGTTTCTTTACCAGCTCGAGAGCGTGCTCAAGAATCTCCGCGGCTTGCCGAGGTTCGAACCGCCGCCCCGCGGTGTCTGCCGCCACTTGCAGGTACTTGATGGCACGCAGCCAATCTCCACCCCGCTCGAAGTGATCCGCCAGCCCCGCCGCCTCTCGTTCGAAGCGCGCCTCAGCCCACTCTCCTAATCGCCTGTGCAGCTGCGCTCTGCGTCCCGGCGCAATTCGCCCATAGCACACCTCCCGGTAAAGCACGTGCACGAACTCGTAACAGGCGGTGAGCGTCCCATCTGCCAGCTTCTGAGAGCCGGCGGAGCGCACAATACGATGCCGCCGTGAAAGCGTTTCGCATACGCCCTCAAACACTCCCGGCTCCAGGTCTATTAGCGCAGCTCTGGGGACGACCCCGAACCGGGAGCGGCCGAGGCTATTCAAGCTCGCTACCTCCAACACCCGCTTCTCCTCAGCGCTCAGCCGGTCGATTTGGACTTCGATCATCTGTTGCAAACTTTTCGGCACCTCCAGATCGATTCCCTTCAGAGCGACCTCCAGTTGCCAGCTTTCCTTATTCCGGGAGATCAGGCCTCGCTCAGTCATGTCGTCCAGTGCGGACACCATGAACAAAGGGTTGCCCTCCGAGTGCTGGTAGAGCAGGCTGGCCAAGCCATCGGGCAGACTGGCTCCCGAGGATTCGGCCGCGAGATATTCGGCCACTTCGGCTTCGCCCAGCGGTTCCAAAGCGATCTCGCGACATAACTGATGAACCGACAGGTCTTGCTTGAGAGCATGCAAGGGATGTTCCGACACGATCACATCCACTGGGCGATAGGTGCCGACGACCATCAACTTCGTGGTCGGCCGTCGGCGTGCCAGGGCCGAGATGAGATCGACGCTGGAGTGATCCGCCCAGTGTAGGTCCTCGAAAACCAGCAGCAGTGGATTTTCCGAGGTGATCGTGTCCAACACCTCACTGATTTCCCGCAACATGCGCTCCCGTGTGGCGCCAAGAATTTCTCGTTGCAGCATCTCACGGTGTTCTCGTTTCACCCATGCGGGAAACTGCACCAGCCAGGTAGGAGCTTGCGCGGCCAACGCCTGGACCAGGGACTCTCCTCCCGCACGTCGGCACAACCCACCCAGCGCTTCCAGCATCGGGTAGTACGGTTCTTTGCCTCCGTAGCCTTCCACGCATTGTCCGCGGGCAATACGAATTGAGACTACGTTGGCGGCAGCCCGTCGCTGAAATTCGTCGACTAGCGTGGTTTTTCCGATGCCCGGCTCACCCGTGACAAAAATGATCTGCCGCTGTCCCCGCAGGGTTTTACTAAGACAGCGGTCTAACTCGGCCAGGGCCAGTTCGCGGCCCACGATCTTTTTCGCCGCTTCCGTAGGTATGTCTAACGGCCTGGCAGTGCTTTCCTCGATGAGGGGAGCAATAAACTGGTATCCACGCTTGGGCAGGGTCTGAATGAATACCGGCTTATTGGACCGATCTCCCAGTACTCTCCGGATTTCCTGGATGTATTTTCTTAGACCTTCCGGATTGACATAGGCCTCCGGCCAGAGCGCCTCCAGTATCTCGTCCGGCGTCACTAACCGCCCCGCGTGCTCGACGAGGTAACGAAGCACATCAAACGCCTTCGGGGCGAGGTCGGCCCGAGCTCCGCCATCCCATAGGCACTGGTTAGCGGTATCGAGCCGGAACGATTCAAACCTTGTCATCTCGCACTAACAGGGATGCTTGGCCCCCTATAAAGGATACGGTCCCTGGAATCTCGCATACGGATTCCTAAGCTAGCAGTTTCTTGACTAAGGACTTAGCGCGCGACTGGAACCTCTCGCAACGAAATCAGCAGCGGCTACCCATTCCTGGCCACCTGCCGCTTCGGACGGGTGGCCGCCTCGCCGCAACCCCCCGCCGAGGTCTCGCTCGACCGGCGTTAAACGTACCGGAACGAAAAATCGACAAAAAACGTACGGAAACCTCACACCTTGATTTCTGAAAACACCCTACCCTACCCGTTATGCGAGGAGCTTTTGTAGTACGGCTCGGACCCGGAACGGAATCCGCACGAGGCCAGTTCGAAGGGTCGGTGGAAGAAGTGGATACCGGCAAGCGGGGGAAGTTCCAGTCCTCGGAAGAACTGCTCAGATTTCTGGGGCAGAGCTTCGAGGAAGCTCTGCGGCGCGAACGAGACCTCAATCAACGCAAAGAGCAATAAACATAAACAATGGATGAAACGGTGGAGATACCTCGGGGGCAGTTCAAGCTCACGAGAAATGTGGTTTAGAACGGTTTGACACCGATGTCCCGCCCGGGAGCGTTCGAGCGGCTTCGGAGAGTTGAGCCCGGTAACGGAAGCGTGCATCCGGGGCGAGAGGAGGTCCTTTATGGGAGTGTGCTCCGGAGTTTATGTGGGAGCGTACGACAGATTCGGGAGCGGCGATCAGGCTTCCTACGAGCGCAGATTCGAGCGGGTCATAGGCAATAGTCCTGCGCTGGTAGCGGTGCTCGAACAGGTTGAAAGAGTGGCGCCAACCGATTCCACCGTTCTTATACAGGGAGAAACCGGCACCGGCAAGGAGCTGATCGCGCACGCGATTCATAACCTTAGCTCGCGGTGCGGACACTCGCTGGTAAGGCTGAATTGCGCTGCCATTCCGCTGGATCTACTCGAAAGTGAGCTTTTTGGCCACGAGAGAGGCGCATTCACCGGCGCCATAGCACAAAAGATTGGACGTTTCGAGCTAGCCGACAAAGGCACGCTCTTCCTGGATGAGGTCGGCGATATTCCGCCGGCACTGCAGCCCAAGCTGCTGCGCGTACTGCAGGAACAGGAGTTCGAGCGTTTGGGCAGCACGCGGACTCACCAGGTGGATGTTCGGCTGGTGGCCGCAACGAACCGTGATCTGATGGAGATGGTGCAGCAGGGCCAATTTCGTAACGACCTCTACTACCGTCTGAATGTGTTTCCGGTCCTGGTGCCGCCGTTGCAAGCGCGCCGCGAAGACATTCCGGCGCTGGTGAAGCACTTTGTCGAGATTTTTAGCCGCCGGATGGGCAGGCAAATCGAACACATTCCTCCGGAAACGATGTCCGCGCTTAGCTCGTACCAGTGGCCGGGAAATATCCGCGAGCTACAGAACCTGATCGAACGTGCCGTGATCCTATCCACGGACGGCGTGCTTCCCAATCCTCTGACCACAGGGACTCGGGCTGTCTTCATTCCTCCTTCTCCGGCGCCAACTACTTTGAAGGACTCAGAACGCACTTTGCCAACTACTCTGAAGGACTCAGAGCGCACTTTAATTCGGCGGACGCTTGAAGGAGTCGGGTGGGTGGTCGGCGGCCCGAAAGGCGCAGCCGCCAAACTTGGCTTGAAACGCACTACGCTGCTTCATAGGATGCGGAAGCTGGGGATAAGGCGTGCAGAAATTCAGGACGCCAATAATGTGTCGGTACAGCAACCAAAAGAGGAGGAAGCGAACGTCCCACAGCAGTTGCGTTCCTCACAAGGTCTTGGCGAAGAGATAAGGTGACTCGTGTTTCGTTCCAACAAGCCGAAGATCGCAAACTTCCGTAGCGCGCAGCGTGGCCAAGATTAGTAAATGCGCGCAACGCCTAGCCCTTTAATCACCGCGCTCGCCTGCCGCTGCCCGTTGATCTCCAAATACGCTGTTGGCACACCAGGCCGATCCCTCCGAATCGCATGCCAATCGGTACCGCGTCAGGTCTTCAACGGTGATCATTTTGAGTTCGTGCATCTTGCAAAACTTCACAAGGTCCGGCACTCGTGCCATGGTGCCATCGTTGTTGAGAATCTCGCAGATAACGCCAGAGGGGTACAATTCTGCGAGGCGCGCAAGATCAACCGCCGCCTCCGTATGGCCTCGGCGCTCTAAAACCCCGCCGGGGCGGGAACGAAGCGGGAAAATGTGTCCCGGCCGTGCGAAGTCTTCGGGATCGCTCCGTGCATCAACGGCGGCCCGAATTGTTTGCGCGCGATCGCTAGCCGAAATGCCCGTTGTTACGCCCCGGCCCTTTGCATCGATTGAGACTGTGAAGCCTGTACCGCCCAACGCAGTGTTATCCGGCGCCATCGGGGAAAGTTTTAATTCGTCGAGCCTTTCGCCGGTCATGGCCAAGCAGACCAAGCCTCGTCCGTGAGTTGCCATGAAGTTGATCGCCTCCGGCGTGATCAGTTCCGCTGCCATTATCAGGTCGCCTTCGTTCTCGCGATCCTCATCGTCGACGACGACGATCATTCTTCCGGCTCTAAGTTCGCGAAGGGCAACCTCGACGCTCGTGAAGGAGAACTGCTCTCGTGTCACGGCGCTTATGCCCTTGCTGTGTCGGTCAGCTTCTTCGGCACGTGCGCGTTTTGCAGGTCCCATCATTCCGCGGTCGCTCTGACTGAAGCCCGTGTCCCATCTTTTCTTTCTTGGCTTGCAGGTAGGCAAACGAGTGAGGATTCGGCGCGACTTCGCATGGGATTTGCTCGACAACGTCGATACCGGCATTAATCAAAGTGCGAGACTTCTGGGGGTTGTTCGAGAGAAGGCGAACACGACTGATCCCAAGATCACGCAAGATCGCAACCGGCAAGGCGAAGTCTCGATAATCAGTTCTGAAGCCCAATGCGTGGTTTGCTTCAACTGTATCGAGGCCTGTGTCTTGTAAGCTGTACGCCTGCAGTTTCGCCATCAATCCGATTCCTCGTCCCTCCTGGTGCTCGTAGATCAGCAGCCCGGATTTTTCGCAAGCTATTGCACGCATAGCGAGTTCCAACTGGTCTCCGCAGTCGCAACGCAGGGAACCCAACGCATCGCCTGTGCGGCACTGCGAATGAATACGAAGCAGCAGCGCATTCCCGGTCATCTCGCCCAAGAGAAGGGCCACCGCAGTCTCAATCTTTCGAGTGCCGTTGCAAATCTCCCACTGGAATCCGATGGCTTGAAAGATCCCCCACTTGGTGGGCAGTCGAGTGCAGGCAACTCGTCGAAACATCCGGGACTGTGCCGCTAGTTTCATGATTAGGAAGTGGAGAGCTTCACAATGTCTTTTTCTCAATCGCTACAGATATTGCCCGGGTTTTAAAGGCCGAGTTCACCTAACCCTGGGTGGTCATCAGGACGTCTCCCGAGCGGCCAGTGATACTTGCGATCCGATTCCTTGATCGGAAGATCGTTGATGCTTGCGTGCCTTATCTGCATCACACCGTCATCGTCGAACTCCCAATTCTCGTTTCCGTACGAGCGATACCAGTGAGAAAGGCGACAATCTCTGCTCGTCCGTTCACAAACTCGGACCGATTTCTCCATCGCGAGTCGAGTGTGTAGGCGAGCGATACTTTCTCCGGATCACGGGAATTCCAGCCGTCTTCAGCCAGGCGAACCTTCTGAATCGCGGTCTCGCGCGTGAATGGTGGCAGGGGTGGGCGGGTCGCCATGGCTTCTCCTTTAAGTGCACACGTAGTTCCAAAATCGAACAGGGTTGAAGATTCCAGCTTCTGCTGGATTGCGGAACAACTTATTGGTTGGCTCTCTACGAAAGGAGCGGCACACCGAAACAAGTGTGGCAAAATCCGGACATGCGTGACAAGATCCGGACGTGCGTGACCAAATCCTGACATGCGTGACCAAATCCAGTCGGCTGTGTCGCCCCCACACTCTGCCGGGAAATGGATTTCCGGGCGGTTCCAGGGAGTCTATTTCCGAACCAGAACATGGCTTGTAGAAGCTTATGAAATCACTGCCCTGAATTCTTCCGCGAAAGTCCTTTGGGCCAGAACGACAACTGAACTGCGGATGTCACGTTCGACTGTCTCGTTGTCGCGATGACTGGAAAATTCCACGTCTCGTATTGCACGGATGCGGAGAGACTGAAACTTGATCGCGGCCAAAACTCCGCGCGGACGTTCGCGTCGGCCAGCGCGCCTCCATGGGGAATAAATTGCGTGCTGACTTTTTGGTGCCGGAATCCGAATTGGAGTTTGTTGCGCGGGCTAAACCAGTATGTAGTCCAGGCCTGAGCGCCCTGTCCCTGCCGTCCCATCCAACTCCCCATCAAGTGTCCGGCATTCTGAAAACCGGTGATCCAGGCTGCATCCCAGTAAAAAGCACCGAATGCGACGTCGGTCCCGCTGTAGGGGGGATCGGTATAGCCACCTTCGAGACGCAAATCCAGTTTCGGAATCTTTGGAAGCCGCGGAATGTATATCCCTGCGAGCCAAGCCGCGACGTCAGGGCCAATGATCGGACTGATTTCGTTATGTTCCGCAAGACCTTCAGCGTAGAAGGTCATTCCGTTCCTTAGTCCGGGAATCCGGTAACTGAAATCCACTCCGGATCGGCGCGCTCCCGGTTTGTTGGGGTTACCCGCGAGCGTGTTGCTGGTTGAGAACACACTCCGCAAAAACGTATGCAGGGTTAACGGATAGCCGGGACCTCCATAATCCGTGGTGCGCGACAGGCCAATTTCTAGGTTGGAGGTGGGCTTAAAGCTGATTCTCTGACCGTGAACAATCGGCTGTGGATTCAGGGATTGACCGTACTGGCCGACGAGCCCTGAGGGGGCAAACACGAATTCGTATCCGGAATACTGCCCGATGAACGCCTCCACCCGCATGGGGCCAAGCACTCCCAGGAAACTCGGAAGCGTAAAAGGTGTGACCCGGTTGACGCGAAACATTCTGATTGGCGCCGCGTTATCGCTAAACATCATGGGCCCGCCCTGAGATGGTCCCCACCACAAGCTCTGGTTTCCGTAGGAGAGCTGCCAGTCGGAAAGATTCAGGGCCACATACGTATCCAGGAATCGGCCCTGGTTGAAGGCGGCGGTTGGCGTGTCGGGCGGTACCGGGAAAGGCGTAGGAAGAGAACTAATGCGGCTGAAATCAGCCTGGGATATGGCATTGCGAGCAGTCAATGGCAGAGCGGGCGCAGAGGGAGAATGCCGATATTCGCCGTGCGCATAAACTGCAAATGGACCATACGTCGCCCATCCCGACAGCCCCGACACGTTGTTAAAGCCCTGTTGCTCGGGCCGGCCGTAGTCATTAACGATTGTCTGTCCAAAGTGATCGCCGTCAGTCAGTGGTTTGCCCACAATCTCTGTGCTTCGCGCGTAGGCTGATTCCAGGCGGAGTTCTGCATTATCCCCACCGCCTAGCAAAGCAACCTCCCGGCCGAATTCCTTCTGCAGAGCCCGATACAACCGCTCCGCTTCGTGGTCTGGTACTTCGTCTTCCGCGACGCGATCCGCAGCCTCTTTGACCTGCCGCGCACACTCCAGGCGCGTCCACGGACGCATGTCGGCGAATCCGGTGCGAACGTACCCCAACGCAGTCAGACGATCCAAGGCTGGGTAGAGCCAGCTATCCAGGGGCACGTACGGCGACCCCATATTCCGCGCTTCGCGGACGGTGTCTTTGTCACCTTTGCTGAACGTGCCCCATTTGGCGACATCCGCATCGCTGTAATGAGAGTGGGAGCGATAGACTTGCCGGCCGAGATACCACCCGAGAGCGCTGCCCACCACCACGTCCGTGGCGAAGTGCTGATGCCCCACAACCCGCGCGGCGCTTATCCCTCCCGCCACGCTATAGGCCAGCAACTGCGTCAGGGGACCGGGATATTCATGGGCAATCACGCTCGCAATCGCCCAACTGATTGACGCGTGCTCGGAAGGAAAAGAGGTTCCGCCCTGAAAAAAATGTCCCTTGCCGCTGCCGGTAAAGGGGCGTTCCCGTCCGAAGGCATATTTAAAGGCTTCCGTATCCAGGAATGCGTCAATGCCGGCTTCTCCACTTAGAAGCCCGGTTTCGCGTTGTTGATCGTTGTGCGCGAGGTGTCCCCACAGGAACATTCCCGCTCCGATGCCGGCCATGGCGCCGAGTCCGGCATTGGAGGCGGTGACCGCGTGCGAGACCGTACTCGGGTTCGTGGGAACGTGCCTTTCTATAGCGGTGTCGCTCGCCACTAAGGCTGCGCCGGCGAAACCCAATGGGACCGTCCACCGCCACTGCGCCTCGGTCATGTGGAACGGAGTGAACCAGAATTTTTTTTGATCCACAAAAAGATTACGCGGAAGCGATTTCAAGTTAACCGGGCCCAGTGAAAAATCGCGAGACTTCTCCTCAGATTTTGGAGATGGAGCGGGAGTGCTCTTTTCCTGCCCTGGCGTCTGGGCGCACGCGACCAAAGCACAGCCAAAGATGAGCGCCGTCAGCAGACACGAAGTCCATCGGGCCTTGGCGTTGTAGCCTCGCCTGACCAGCGTCTTGCTACCGGCTTCGAAAAGCGTCAATTCGTCCTCTTGATGGGAGGCGCGTATCGGAACTACGGTTGCTTGTTGCAATTGGATTTCCGCAGTGCATCTGTTTTGCTCCCTGGGACATCCATAATTCTTGAATTCTTGCGCTAACCAGAATTTCGAGCCCCTGTAGGGCTCATAAACAGTAAAGCTAAAATCGCGCGAGCACGATGATTCAAACAGAGATCCAACCCGAAGCGATTGTCAACGAAAGAAACGATCTGTCGCGGTCCGAAACCGAGGCTTCGGTGCTGGATATTTTGGTTCTTCTTCTCGAGCGCAAGCGCTTCATTGTGCGCTTTGTGCTGGGCGCAGCGGCATTGGCAACAGCGGTCGCCTTCCTGCTGCCAATCCGATACGAGGCAAAGATTGTGCTCCTTCCTCCTCCGCAGAATTCATCCATCGGTGCGGCAATGTTGGGCCAAATCGGAAATCTGGGACCACTGGGATCGCTGGCCGCCCTGGCTGGTGGCGGTTTTAACCTGAAGAATCCCACCGACATGTATGTGTCTTTGTTAACCAGCCGAACCGTCGAAGACGCAATGATCCAGCGTTTCGGCTTGATGAAGGAATACCACGAGAAGCGAATGTCGGACACACGAAAGGAGTTCGAGCGTCGCACAACGACTGTTGCCGGTACCAAGGACGGGCTGATCCGCATCTCGGTCGAAGACCGCGACCCAAAGCGGGCTGCTGAGCTGGCCAATGGTTACGTGGAAGAATTCCGAAAACTTTCCGCCTCGCTGGCGATCACCGAGGCCGCGCGCCGCCGGCTGTTCTTTGAACAGCAAGTGCAGCAGGCGAAGAACAACCTGACCGTGGCCGAAGAGGCCATGGCCAAGACTCAACAATCCACCGGCGTTTTACAGATTGACAGTCAGGCGCGATCACTGATCGAGTCCGCCGCCATCTTGCGCGCCCAGGTCGTGGCCAAGCAAGTACAGATTGAGAGCATGCGATCCTTCGCTACCGACGACAACCCTGGTCTCATCCTCGCCAAGCAGGAGCTGGCTGCGCTCCGATCACAGCTCGACCGACTGGCGGGATCGCAACCGGACGCGGGCTCGGACATCAATCTTTCCAAGGGAAGAGTGACACAATCGGGGATGGAATACCTCCGCCGGTTTCGGGATCTCAAGTACCAGGAAACTGTATTCGAATTGCTGGCAAGGCAATTCGAAATCGCCAAACTCGACGAGGCGCGGGAGGGCTCTATTATTCAGGTGGTAGATGCTGCCGTGCCGCCGGACAGGAGATCCTCCCCGCATCGCCTGTTGATTGTGATTGCAGGGACAATTCTCGCATTTCTTGTGGCCGTGTTCTGGATCCTACTGCGGAAAAGGTGGGCCAGTGCCTCCGGGCTGCCGGAGAACCGGGAGCGCCTGGAAGCCATCAAGGTGCGTTGGAAGGAAAAAGCGGATACGGAGTAACCATCTTGATTTCGGCAGAGCGTTCAGTAGACAAAGTAATCCTTCGGATCGCGCTTCCTCGTCCTAATCCCAAGTATTCCGTCCCGTGAGGCAGCTCGCTTCTGGAATCAGCCACGGTGCGTGCCAAGCGTACCGACGTTCGGACAGTTCAAGTCCGCCTACAAACGCTTGGGGCCGAAGTTTCGCAGCAGCCGCGGGATTGGGTGCAAAATTGCTATACGTATTGTAGGATGCGTGTTTTGTTTTTAAATCCTCCTTTTCACCCGCGCTTTTCACGGGAGCAGCGCAGTCCTGCGGTTACGAAAAGCGGGACCCTGTATTACCCCAAGTGGCTGGCTCACGCAGCCGGAGTTGCGATCAAGAGTGGGCATGAGGTGGACTTGGTCGACGCCCCCGCCGCCGGCTGTTCGGTGCAGGTTGTCATCGACCGAATTGCAGCCAAGAACATCGAGGCCGTCGTTTGCGACACCTCCACACCCAGCATTCTGAATGATGTCAGCGTCATCGAGTCTCTGGTTGCTGCAAAACCGGCTGTTCATGTGCTCCTGGTCGGACGCCACGTGTCGTCACTATCCAAAGAGACGCTCGCGATGTCGGCCGCTCTGGAAGCTGTTGCCGTAAGAGAGTACGAATACACGGTGCGCGATTGGCTGGAAGCGAAAGCCTGCGGTGCCGATCTTTCCGCCGTCGAGGGCCTGGTGTGGCGCCGCGCGACGACGGGAGAGATTGTCATCAACTCGCAGCGCGAAGCCATCCAGAATCTCGATGAGCTGCCTTTCGTCTCCGAGGTCTACAAGCGCTTTCTACATACGCCCGATTACTTCTATGGTCATTCGCTATGGCCCCTGGTGGTTTTCGATACCAGCCGCGGATGCCCCTATCATTGTTCGTTCTGTGTGTATCCGCAGACCTTCAGTGGGCACAAAATGCGCTACCGATCGGTAGCGAATGTGACGGACGAGTTTGACTTCGTCGCCCGCGAAATGCCCGAAATCAAAACCATCATGTTGGAGGACGATACCTTTATCATCAGCAAGCCGCGCACGCTGGAGTTGGCCAAGGAACTGATCCGCCGCGGCAACAAGCTGCCATTCGATGCGAACTGCCGCGCTGACATCGCCGCCGAAGCCGAGCTGCTTTCAACGCTGCATCGGGCCGGCGCCCGCCTGTTCTGCGTAGGGTTCGAAAGCGGTGACGTGGAAGTCATCCATGGCATGAAGAAGAACAACGATGACCGTCGCGACGCCAAGTATCACGAAGATGCGCATCGATTTGTCCGGCGCTGCCAGGATGCTGGCATCATGGTGCACGGTTGCTTTATGGTCGGTAATCTGAACGAGACGCCGGACAGTATGGAAAAGACACTGACCTTCGCCAAGGCACTCCGGCCCGATACGGCCCAATTCTTCCCCATCATGGTATATCCCGGTACAACCGCATATCAGGAGGCTAAGGACCGGAACTACATTCAGATCGAGGATTGGGGCGGATGGTTGACGAAAGACGGCCTCCACAATAGCGTCGTCACTCTGCCCAACATCACGCATAAGCAGTTGGTCAGCTTCTGCGATCGAGCGCGGCGGAGCTTCTATCTCAGTCCTTCCTATCTGGTCTACAAGCTGAAGCAGTCGTTGAAGGATCGCCGCGAACTGCAGCGCAATCTTAAGGGCTTCATCACCCTGTCAAAGTATCTGCTACGCGGCAGCCAGCACGAGAAAACTGAGGCGTCCCAGCAAGGACCAGGGCGCGATCGCATAACGCCGGTCACGAGCCCTCAAGGTAGTGGCTAGTCTCATGTGCGCGCTTGCGGGTTCGGAGAAAGACGCGAGACCTGCTTCGCTTGCGAGTCTCAGCGACGGCGTCCCTGGGGTGCATCCTTCAGGAGGCTGCTTCGAGCATTGAAGTCTGTATGTGGGGTATCCCATCGAAGCTCCGTCAGTGTCAATCATCATTCCGACGTTTAATGGCGCCTCCCGCATTGGAAAATGCCTGGATACGCTTCTGCCGCAGGTGGCTGGGCGAGATGCGGAGATTCTTGTCGTCAACGACGGTTCAACCGACAACACTGCGGACGTGGTCAAGCGCTATTCTGCCATTCGCCTTATTACCCAAGCGAATGCCGGGCCGGCGGCGGCACGCAATCGCGGTGCCTTGGAGGCCCGGGGAACGATAATCCTCTTCACCGATGACGACTGCGTGCCGATGCCGGACTGGCTGGACGCGATGATCGAGCCCTTCGAAGATCCGGAGGTCGTCGGACTACGGGGAGTCTACCGCACACACCAGGAGCGTCTCGCCGCTCGTTTCGTGCAGATCGAATACGAGGACCGCTATCGCTTGATGGCAGGTCTTCCCTCCATCGACTTTGTCGACACTTACTCCGCCGCGTTTCGGCGCGACCGCTTCCTGGAGATGACTGGTTACGACACCTCTTTCCCGGTGGCATGCGCCGAGGACATCGAACTCTCTTACCGCATGTCGGCACGCGGCTGGAAAATGAAGTTCGCGCCCGCAGCGATCGTCTACCACACGCACCCTGACACGCTCTGGCGATACCTCAAGAAGAAATACAAATTCGCATTCTGGCGCGTGCTCGCCGTACGCAAGAATCCCAGCAAAGCCGTGAAGGACAGCCACACGCCGCAGGTTATGAAACTCCAGCTTTTGTTCGCGCCCGCGCTGCTACTTGCCGTGGCCTTCGATCTCCTGGCGCGGCCGGCAATACCTGCATCGGTGCTTGTAATGGCTATCTTTCTCGTCAGTACGCTGCCATTCGCCCTGCGGGCGATCCCGAATGACCCCATCGTCGGACTGCTCTCTCCGGCGCTGCTCGCTGCGCGGGCCTGGGCGCAGGTGCTGGGCTTAACCGCTGGCCTGATCTATGCCCGCCGCAAGCCTGCCGCGGCCCCGACCAAGTCACCTGCGTGAGCCGGTCGCTCCTTGCCATTCCGCCGCCTTCTGCTGCGAAGGACTGGCTCTCAACCGTCTACACTACACTCCCGAGCACTTGTATATGCGATCTTCGGCGTTCGATTTGCGGAGGAAGCTAGCAAGGATTTGCAAAAGTTCACTGGCCCGCAACGCGGGCTGGATACTTGTGGGTCAGGGCGGCAACTTTTTCCTGCAGGCTGGCTACTTCCTGGCGCTTGCCCGGCTGCTTGGGGCGACGGAATATGGAGTGTTCGCTGGTGCGTTTGCCTTGGTAAGCTCCGTGACCCCTTATTCCTCATTGGGATCTCAGATGATTTTCATGCGCTATGTGAGCGCGGAACGGGATTCGGCGCAAATATATTGGGGAAACATGCTGATGATCACGGCAGTATCGAGCCTGCTGTTGACGGCAGGTTTGGGGTTGGCCGGCGCCAAATTGCTCGGGCCGCAAAGCATCGGGCTGATCGCGGTTCTGGTGGTGGCTAACGGCTTCATGAGTCAGGTTACTAACAACGCCAGCATGGTCTTTCAGACCTTTGAACAGCTCAAGGCGACGGCTTGGTTGCGGTTATTATCGAACCTGCTGCGTCTGCTCGCCATTGCGGTTCTGCTCATCTATCTTCATCACGCCACTGCATTCCAGTGTTCGATAGGCATCCTGATTTCCTCAACGCTTGCCGCGGGGATTGCCATTGTCTGGATCCGATCCACCATCGGAGCGATGCGGGTGAGCGTGAGTCTCTTTGTCATGCGTTTCTGGGAGGGGATTGGATTCTCCGTGGCTGGATCGACAACAGCCGTCTATAACGATGTCGATAAAATGATGCTGAGCCACTATGGAATGAATGCCGCCAATGGCATTTACACCATGGCATACAGAGTGGTCGATTTCGCCACCGCACCCGTCACTGCGATCGATACTGCATCCGTGCCCCGATACTTTGCTCTGAATAAAGAGGGATTGCCCGCCGTTACGCGCATGGCGAAGAAACTCGTTCCTGTCGCAGCACTGTCTGGATTGGCCGCTGCAGGCTGTACGCTGCTCGTATCCCCATTCTTGGTTCGAATCGTTGGACATGGTTTTGTTGATGCGCTGGTTGCCATACACTGGCTGTGCTGGTTGCCCGCGCTTCGCGGAGTCCATCAGTTGGCTGGGTCTGCACTGACGGCCACGGGACGGCAGAACTACCGCACAGCAGCGCAATTCCTGGTTGCGGTGCTGAATCTCGCGCTCAATCTGTTGTGGATACCCTCGCACGGATGGCTTGGCGCAGCCTGGGCGAGCCTCGCCTCGGACGGTGCCCTGGGCGGGATTAACCTTTTGCTCGTATTTCTGGTTTTGGCGCGTGCGAGTCACTGACGCGACAGTTCCAGAGAAATATTGTCGTGTGGCGGCGACACTTATTCGCTTTGGCCTTACAAATGCTAGTTCATAGCAGTAAGGATTATTGGCCATAAGCCCTAACTGGCAGCGAAACGTGCCATGCAGATTGTAAAAGCGGCTCGGATCGGCGCGCGTAGTATCCTTGGGTCGCAATTCCTAAGCCTTGTGCGGCGTCCATTCCGCCGAAAGTTGGGCTCCATAGCTGACTATCGCTCCCGTCTGCAGTCGAAGCGCGGCCTCGAAATAGGTGGTCCCAGTGCAATGCTGGCCAACACCGGACCAGTCCCGATTTACGATGTTCTGAAGTCTTTGGACAATTGTTTGTTCTCCAGAAGCACAATTTGGACCGGAGAGGTACGGGAAGGAAAGACTTTCTTTTATCATCCCGGAAAGCAACCTGGTGGTCAGATCATCTGTGATGCAACGGATATGCGACCTATCAAGGACTCCAGCTACGAATGCGTTCTTGCCTGCCATTGCCTTGAGCACGTTGCCAACCCTCTTCGCGCACTCGCGGAATGGACCCGAATTCTCAAAAACGATGGAGTGCTATTGTTGATTCTGCCGCACAAAGATGGCACCTTCGACTGGCGTCGCCCTGCCACTCCGCTGGCTCATATAATCGAGGACTACGAGCGTGCGGTGGGAGAGGGAGATTTGACGCACCTTCCTGAGATCCTGGAACTCCACGACCTATCCAGGGATGAAGCGGCAGGCACAAAAGAGCAGTTCCGGCAGCGCTGTCTCGCCAATCATCTCAATCGTGCCATGCATCATCACGTCTTCGACACCATGGCAGCGCTAACCGCAGTCGATCACATGGAACTTCAGATCATCCGTGTCGATAACCTTAGACCCTGCCACATCATTATCCTTGCCAGTCGCACGGATCGACCGATTGATAATCGCCGTTTTCTGGAACGGGGTGGTGAGCTCTGGAGCCGGAGCCCTTTTCCTTCAGATCATAAGCACGCAAAAAGCTAACCATGCGCTTTGAGGAGCAGGACAAAATGACAGCGCAATCTGTCTGCGCGGTAATTGTCACCTATCATCCCAGCGCCAAGATGCTTGAAAACATCGCCCAGGTTCTTGCCCAGGTGCAAGGACTGGTTGTAGTGGATAACGGCTCTAACGCCGACGAACTTGCCCCGCTGCGCGTGGCCAGCCAGACCCTCGGCTTTCAACTGATCGAGAATGGAAAAAACCTCGGTCTCGCCGAGGCCTTGAATCAGGGCGTCCGCTGGGCCAAGAGCCAAGGCTACCCCTGGGTCATTCTCTTCGATCAGGACAGTAGAATCACCGAAGGCTTTATTCGCCAGATGTTCATGGCATGGGAGTCCCATCCTGACCGCGAACGTGTGGGTTCGATTCACCCCAAGTACGTGGACCCGGAGACGGGCATCGAGCCGCTGGTGCGGCGCGCCCGCGACGGTGGCCCGGTAGTATCGACTACTTCTGGAGCGCTGATGCCGACATGGATATTTGACAGGATTGGATGGTTCGCCTCCGAATATTTTATCGATTGCGTGGATATAGAGTACAGTCTCCGCGCCCGGACCGCAGACTACCTTATCGCAGACTCAACACTGGCTGTGCTGCTACATCACGCGGGGCATCCCAGGAGGCTTAGCTTCCTTGGTTTCAGCTTTGGCCCAACTCATCACAGCGCCATGAGGCGCTATTACATGTCGCGTAATCGAATTGCCGTCTATCGGAAATATTTTCGCGTGTTCCCACGTTGGGTCTTGCAATCCATGAACGAGTCCTTGCGGGATACAATCAAGTGTTTCGTCGGTGAGCAGAACCGGGCGCGCAAGTTCCGCAACTTCCTGCTTGGCACCTGGGACGGCCTGACCGGGAGAATGGGAAAGCGAGAGGGGCTATGAATCCGTGATCGCTGCCGGATGTGTCGTATCGGGCTGGGTTCCGGCATTTACGGTAGCTGGCAAACCAGCGACGGTACGTAAGACTTTCAACTTCGATACCTCCGAATGGTGCAAGGTCGAATGATTCGGGCTGCGTGTACGATCGTCTCCTTAAACTACCTTCCCTACGCACGGACGCTTTGCGCCTCCTTTCTGGACTTTCATCCCGATTGTAAGTTCTATGTTCTGCTGGTAGATCGTTTGCCTGATGGTTTCGACATCACACATGAGAAATTTGAGCTGATATTGGTGGAGGATCTGGGTATCCCTGATTTTGAGTCAGTTGCTTTTAGTTACAGCATTCTCGAATTGAATACTAACGTCAAGCCAACGTTCCTCAAGAGGATTCTTGGCGAGGGGGTGGATCAAGTCATCTACTTTGACCCTGACATCCTCATCTGCTCGGCACTCGACCCTGTATACGCAGCGCTGACCGCGAGTGGAGTCCTTCTTACGCCGCATTGCACAGCGCCAAACGAGGGAAGTCCATACGCGGAAGTACTTCTTCTAAGAGACGGCGTTTTCAATCTGGGCTTCATTGCGGTATCTAAGACGAAGGAGACAGAACGATTTCTAGACTGGTGGGAGCATCGATGTCTGACTCTTGGATACGACGAGCGATGGACCGGTCTGTTCCTCGATCAAAAATGGATCAATCTGGTTCCTTGCTATTTCGAATCCGTCCACGTATTAAAGCATCCGGGGTGCAATGTCGCTTATTGGAACCTTCATGAAAGAAGGCTTGAAAAGACGCAGACATCTTGGGTTGTCAATGGGACCATGCCTCTCGTGTTCTTTCACTTTAGCGGCATAAGCATCGATGGAGGCAACAGAATTTCGAAACATACCGACCAGTTTGACCTTACATCCCGGCCCGACCTTGCGGAACTGTTTAGATACTACCGCCAATGCCTTGTCAGCAACGGCATCCGCAAGGTCAGCGGTTGCAGTTATGCCTTTGGTCATTTTGACAATGGGGCCTTGGTGAACAGGCTGCAAAGGGCAGCATTTGCTGCTAACCGGGAAAGGTTTGGCTCGGACAACCCATTTACTGCTGAGGGCCCGTTCTATAGATGGGCAAGACGGCGCCATTTACAGCGTCATCAAGACTCAGTTGGACAATATGGTAGAAATACGTATAGCAAGGCGGATGTTAGGATTCGTCTTGTTAATACAATGTTGCGACTGGCCTTGCGTTTGTTGGGAGCCGATCGCTATACGATTCTGATGAAGTATCTTGAATACGCCTCTGTTCTACGCAATCAGAAGGATATCTTTAGTGACACACATAGTGAGTGAGCAGCCTACCCATAGCGAATCGACTAGTACCGTGACCGTGTAATTGTGTAGCCAAACTTCTGGCGAGCTTTCTTACGAGTAAAGTTCCACTGGATTTTGACTTGGTCGCGATTCACACGTCG
>WNFI01691899.1_pt2 | contig 24588 bp, 18 predicted proteins | sample 5400471 | NCBI WGS metagenome assembly WNFI01 (sample SAMN13153348, study PRJNA577476) | soil metagenome | isolation source: 100 cm saprolite on Douglas fir-dominated hillslope | place: USA:California | collected 2013-09-17 | reverse complement strand
CGAAGATGACCTTCACGGATTTTATTAACCAGTTCCGGATCAACCAGGCCAAAAATTATTTATTACAGGATAAGAGCATTTCCGAGGCCACTTATGAAGTAGGCTTTGAAAGCATTTCTTATTTCAACAAAGTATTCAAAAAGCTCGTAGGTGAAAACCCCGGCAGCTTTAAGAAGAGATATGTGCATTAAAATTCCCAACCGGACCTCCGGCTGGATTTCGTCTTCTTTTTCCCGCATTTGGAATTTAATTCCTTATTTGAAACCTTTTGTTTTTTTTAAATATTTGGTTATCAGGGATTTGCCATATGGTATGCATCTTGTCTTCTTAAAGCAGCATTAGAACGAAATCAAAATCCCCCCTATATGAAAAGGATATTTGCCTTAGTGACCGGTTTAACAGAAGACGAAACTTATAGTATGACAGGGCTGATCATTGCTTTTATCGCTGGTTGTCTCACTGCGATCGTATGCTGTCATTTTATAAAGTGAATTTCACCGTCGCTGTAATATAGAAGAGGTTGGCGGCCCTTTCAGAAAGGCCGGTCTGACCAGGTACGGATAGAATATTCTGCGGTAATATATAAGCAGGAGAAAAGATCAGGTTAATTTTTTTATAAGCATACACCACAGGCACACTGAATTCATAGGCTAGTATATTGAAAGCCCGGCTGTTTTTCGTTACTGCTTCTTCAGCTACCGGGATAAACAGCAAATTCTTTTTTTGATAATAGGTCTGCGTAAAGCTCTGGGTACCGGCATAGATCGTTGCAGAAGGATCCAGAACGATCACATCCTTTCCAAAAATATCCGGGATCCGGATTATATGATCCAGGCCCGCCTGCCCCCCGATATCAGTCCGGTCACTGGACTTGACGTCTGCCCCCAACGTAATATTAATGACTTTATTCAGATGGGTGATGCTAGCCGCTGCGGCTCCTTTGACCGCAGACTGCGCAAGATCTGTATTGTCCCGATAAAAATATTTGGTAACGGAAAGACTGCCTGCCCAGTTACCCCGTTTGTTTTTAAAATTATACCCTCCTTCCAGCAAGGTCGCTGCGTATTGGGATTGCAGGCTGTTATGAATGAAAACGAAAGTGGCATTCAGGTACAGGCCATTTCGGGCGCTTAGACCGATAAAAGGATAAACCCCGCTGCTTTTCAGGCTGTCCACCCGCCCATAATAATTCATCCCGGAATTATACGTCGCGCCGATGATGAAATGGCCTTTTTCCCGGTTGCGGACGGAATCTTTTATAGCGACGGAATCTTTCCCCTGTGCAAGGACAGTGGCGCTATTCAATAAGAGCAGCGTGATCAGAAGAAACAGAAGGGATCGGAGGGACAACATAACGAATAGATTAATAGAGTGATAGGTTAGCCTGAAAGGTTAGCAGCGGCCCGCTAAGCAAAGCCGCTGCCGTTTTCAGGGGTTTATTGCTTTTTAACATCCGCGTTGGAAGATGCGCCGGCGCTGCCTTGGGCCTGAATGCCCGCATCGGCTTTTACAGGGGCATCAGCCTTTACATGATCATTGGCGCCAGCATGCACATTCGTCGTACTGGCAGCCGAAGTATTCACCAGGGCGTCGGCCTTTGTCTGCGCATCGGCCTTTGTCTGGCTGGCCGTATTAACTGTTTTGGCTTCGGCCTGTTTGGTCATGTTGACCGTTCCCTCCGTAGTGGCCTTCGCGGTGGTTTCCGCCTTGGCTGTAGTGGCTTTCGCGGTGGCTTGCGTAGCGCCGGTAGTGGCTCTCGCGCTGGTCTTTGCCGTAGCCGTCGTGGCCGTTGCCGCGGACGTCGTGGCCCGCAAGGCATTGCTCACTCCGGGCGTACCCACACTGGCGGCCGAACTCAGCCGGGTAGTGCTGGCTACACCGAGCCGGATTTGTGCAAAAGAATGGTTGATGGTCATAGAAAGACCGGCGATCAGACATACTGCAATAATTTTCATAATTTTTGTTTTTAATTGTTTAAAAATGGGTGAAGCGTGCTCCTTCATAGAGATATAAATAAACTTCGGATTTTGTTACCCCTGGTTTTAAATAATTTTTACATTACATCCTTCCCGGCCCGGCAGACGGCCGCAATTCTATGACGCAATTAAATGGATTAGCCAAACAGGCAGGAAATAACAAACTCTTCGGGCTCGATCATTTGAGGACCCTGGCGATCACGCTGGTCTTTTTCTTCCATTACCAACTCTTTCAACATCCTGAATGGGTGAGACAGGCCGGCAGTTTCGGATGGACGGGAGTAGATCTTTTCTTTGTATTAAGTGGCTATCTCATTGCCGGACAATTATTCAGCAGGATCGCACAGGGGAAATGCCTGGCTATGGGCGAGTTCTATTTCAAAAGGGCTTTCAGGATCCTGCCCGCTTACCTGGTCATACTGACCCTTTATTTCTGCCTTCCGGCATTCAGGGAACGGGAGGCGCTTCCACCCCTGTGGAAATTCCTCACCTTTACACAGAATTTCGGACTGGACCTCCGGCAGCAGGGTACTTTTTCTCATGCCTGGTCCCTTTGCATCGAAGAACAATTCTATTTATTACTCCCCCTGATTATGCTGACCTTCCTCTTCTTCAGAGCGGGGAAAAAAGCAGTTTATTTACTGCTGTTCTTATTCATACTTGGAATCGTGGTCAGGATCGGCAGCTGGTTTGGACAGGTATTGCCCTTCCAGGATACAGACGTGTTTTGGGTCGAGTGGTATAAATGGATCTATTATCCGTTCCAGACCCGTTTGGACGGGCTCCTGGTCGGAGTAAGCCTGGCCGGCCTGTTTCAATTCTATCCTGGTGTCAGGGACCGCATAACGCGGCAGGGGAATCTTCTTTTGCTGATTGGGCTCGGGCTGATCGCCGTAGCTTATTTTTTCTGTTCGGACCCGATGTCCCTTCACGCCTCTGTCTTTGGCTTTCCCCTGGTAGCCATCGCTTATGGCACCCTGGTGGCGGCCGCCGTCAGCCCATCCTGCATCCTGTATAAATTCAATGGTAAAATTTCGGCTCATATAGCCGCCCTTTCCTATGCTATTTACCTGAGCCATAAAGGAGTGATCCATCTCTCTCAGCAGCTTTTCATGAAGTGGGGGATAGCAGGGGAGAGCAATCTTATGTTCTTTCTTTGTATCGTTATGACCCTCCTGGGCGCCCTGGTCCTTCGCTATACCATCGAAAAACCCTTCCTGAAAGCACGCGACTATATCCTGCAGAAAAGACGGGCAGGGCGTGAACAGTTACCTGTCAGGATGCGGGCATAGTCCGCGCCAGTTCGCTGCTCAGCCACTGCGACACTTTTCCTGGCCGGCCTTCTCCGATTGGTTGACCGTCGATGCTGAATACAGGTAAAATATGTTTAGTGGTGCTGGTGATAAATGCTTCTTTGGCGGTCCGGGCCTCTTCCAGCGTAATAGCCCGCTCCTCTGCCTGGAGCTGCCTGCCCGCCAGCTCCAGCACTTTCATCCGGATGATGCCTTTCAGGATATGGTGCGAAGGAGTAACGAGCTTGTCTTTCGCCGTCACTATAAAAAAATTAGATCGGGGGCATTCCAAAACGATCCCGTCCCGCAGGTATAGCACGTCATCCGCCTCGTTCTGCCGGATAAAAGGCTGGAGCCAGATGGCCATCAGGTAGTCAATGGTCTTCACCTCGGGTATCTGTCGTTGATGCGGATAGCTCACTAGCCTGATCCCTTTTTGAAAGTTCTCCCGGAAAGCTAATGGTAAAGGTGTTTGAGTAATGACGAGGTTGGGCTTTACCAATTCATATCCATCCGGAGAATAACCTCCCGTCAGTGTCATACGTATTCCCGAATGGGGTATCCCGTTCTTTTGCATCAATGTATGCAATAGGGCTTTCAGCTCTTCCCTGTTTCGACCTATAGATAGCCTGAGCTGGCTGGCAGAATAAAAGAACCGGTCTAAATGTTCGTCGGGAAATACAGGGATATGATGAAGGGTCTTCAGGAAATCGAAGATGCCGTAACCTCGTTGAATGGCCAGGTCGCTTACCAGTAAGGAAGCTTTTTCCGCCGGAACAAGATCGTCATTGATGAACACATAGGGCTCACTCATTTTTAAGACGGTTATATTTCTTTAAGATGGGAATCAGTTTTTCCATAGAAATCGCCTCCACCGTGTGACCATCCTTCCCCGTCGTGGTCCGGGCCATCAGCAAGGAGTTGATAATCGCTTCTTCCGTCGCTTCAATGGCCGCCATGAAGATGGGTGAAACGTAATCATTCTGTAAAAGAACGGCTTTTTGCACCGGCCCTGCCGGATTATGGGGGATACGAAGCGAATCATTGGTCGAGAAGGCGATCACATAATCCCCGCTTCCATTCGAAGCGATACCGCCTGTTTTCGCCAATCCCATAAAAGCTCTTTTGGCCAGCCGCGCCAGGTTCCTGCTGTCCAGGGGCGCATCCGTGGCTACCACCATCATACAGGACCCATCCACTGGATTTTTCAGTTTATCGCTAAAATCGAACTTCCCCAACTCCTTCCCCACGGGAACGCCGTCAATTTCCAATACCCCGCCGAAATTAGTTTGTACCAATACTCCGATGGTATAACCTCCCAGGCTGACGGGCAGTTTACGCGAGGCCGTGCCGATCCCTCCTTTGAATCCAAAGCAGGTGGTGCCCGTCCCGGCGCCTACATTCCCTTCTTCCACGGCTCCTTGCCGGGCGCTTTGCAGCGCGTGCAGGACATCCTCTTTGCGTACATGCCTCCCCCGGATATCATTCAGCCATCCATCATTGGTTTCTCCTACTACGGCATTTACGGACCAGGCTTCTTCATTCCCTTTTTGTTGTAGGGTGTATTCGATCACGGCGTCCATGGCGGTGGCCACATTCAGCGTATTGGTGAGGACGACCGGGGTTTCCAGGTTCCCCAACTCCTGAACTTGCGTGCTGCCGGCCAGTTTGCCGAATCCATTCCCGACAAAGACGCCTGCCGGCACTTTCTGCTGAAAGATATTATCGCCATGGGGAAGGATGGCCGTGACCCCCGTCCGCACCGAATCTCCCTGTACCAGCGTGATCTGGCCAACTTTTACGCCCGGCACATCCGTAATGGCATTCCATACACCGGGAGATAGTACCCCGATGTGAATACCCCAATCCCGGGCCCTTTTCCTGGTTTGTGCGGTTAGGGAGGATAGTAAGGTAGAAAACAGGAGCGTCAATAGAACAAGGCGCATGGTGATTGTTTTACTGTGCACTATATCTTGCCGGCGATGAAAGCGGCGACTTCAGCCAGCCGGTTCGAAAAGCCCCATTCATTGTCATACCAGGCCGCTACGGATAAGAGATTTCCCTCTTTCGCGGTCAGGGGCAGGTCGATAATGGAAGAATGAGGATCGGCGACGATGCGGGAAGAAGCCCATTGGTCTTCCAATACATCCATTACCCCTTTCAGCGGTCCTGCGGCGGCCGCCTTCCGGAAGGCATCGTTGACTTCCTGTACCGTACAGTCTTTTACGGTGACCAGGTTCAATTCCGCAATGCTCCCGGTTCGGGTAGGCACCCGGTAAGCCTTGCCGGTGATCTTAAGGTCTTTCCAGATAAACTGCAGGGCCCTTGCCGCTCCTGAAGAAGAAGGGATGATGTTTTCCGCAGCAGCCCAGGAATCACGCCGGTCTTTCATCGGCTGGTCGGTCAGCGACTGGGAGTTCGTATAGGAATGCACCGTTGAAAAAAGACCGTACTGAATCCCGAAATTTTCCAGGATTACTTTAACGGCAGCGGCCAGCGCATTCGTAGTACAGCTTCCCATGCTGATAATATGGTGATGGTCTTTATCAAAGTTATCCAGGTTGATGCCTTTTAACAATACGGCATCGCAGTCTGCCAATGTTTTGCTGGGGGCGCTGACCAGCACATATTTCGCACCACGGTCCAGGTGAGCCTGCGCGCCGGCCCTGACGGTAGCGCGCCCCGTGCAATCCACGACCAGGTCAACGCCTAAAGCCCCCCAGTCCGGGATCTCTTTGGCTGCATTGGTATAGAGTATTTCCCTCCCGCCGATATTGATTTTCCCGTCTTTCCCGGACACCGGCTCATGCCAGCGGCCATAAATGGTGTCCACCGCGAATAAAGCCGCCAGCGTAGCTTCGTCTTTAATATCCGAAACAGAGGCGGGGACAAATAGATCCTGTGTCAGCCCGACACGCAGAAACTGCCGTCCTATGCGGCCGAATCCATGTAATGCGATTTTTTTCATGTTGAAGTTGATTGGATGGTTATTCCCCTTAACGCCTTCCTCTCCCATATTGTTCTATTGCACTTTGATCTGATCCGGATCGGTCACGACGATTTCCGGTTTGCCCTTATAATTGCTCATCACACCGGTTACGCAAATGGTTTTATCTTTAAAAGCTATTTCCGGGGACACCTTGAACTTATCCCGGTCTTTGCCTTTGATCACAATGGATAACTTCTGATTGGGATAGTCACCGCCTAAATTGAGAAAGACCATTTGCGAACGGTCCATGAGCCTGGTGCTATACACCTTATCGCAGATAGTAGTGAGCTTGTTGCCGGTATCCGCAGTATTGCCGGCGGGGACAGATTTAGAAGTGTCTGCCGGAGCGTCGGCCACGGCGCCGTTTTTGAAGATTTCATTCAGCACGCCCGCCAGGCGAATGCCGGCCTTTTCAATCCTTTCTTCGATGATGGCGATATGCGCTTTATAATAGGCCTCATCGATACTCCGGCTTTTCATCCGGTCCACTTCGGCATACAGTTGTGAACTGACCTCATAACTTTCCCAGAGCCATTTGATCAAAGGATCGCTCTGCCATTGCCGGATTTGCTGTGGGGTCGCCCGATCATATTTTTCAGCCAGTTGCTCATAGCCCAGGCCCCGATGTTCCAATAAATAAGTATCCCAGAGACTATGCAGGTTGACGCCCTTCCCCTCATAATTGAGCTGGATCGTGTTGCCGCCTTTATCTTCGGCCCGGCTGACATGCATCGGCTGATGGAGGTCGCCCACAAAGTGAATAATGAATTTCAGCGCTTCCGTTTTTTGCGTTCTGGTCGTGCTTTTAGAGACCAGGTCAGACTTGCATTTCTGTACGGCGCTGTACACGCTCTCCTGGGTCATATCCTGTACCTGCCTTTCAAATTCCGGATAGCTCAGGCCCAGGGGAAGATTCAAATAATGCCAGGGGCCGGTTTGCTGGTATTCCGGCTGTGAACGTACTTCGTCTGCCCAGGTGCTGACGTCCGCTAAGGACTGATCGCCCAATAGCTCCTGTACGGCGGCTTTGGCTTTGACGCTTAAATGATTTTCCGCGATCCTGCCGATAGCCCGGTGACCGGTCACGCCCCAGGAGAGGAGAAAAAGGCAAATAAGAGGCAGGGCAGGGATTACAAAAAAATTTCTTTTATTCATGGCGGCGTCAAAATTAGACCAAATATAGTAGATCAGCCCGCGTTCTTCCTGAAAAAATTTTTGGTATAATCCGTTATGATATGGGTAATGCCCCGCCCCAGTATCTCATCCAGGGCTTCCACAAACCGATCGATCTCCGCGGAGGTAACGATCAGGGGAGGCTGCAGCCGGATCACATTCCGGTTATATTCTGTAAAAGCCACCAATATATTAAACTCTCTGAATAAAATACTGCCGACAAATCCGCAAACACTTCCTTTCAGCTTTTCATCGAACGCAGATACAATTTTCCGGAATGGATAGGACAGGGTTTGGCTGAAATCCTGGAACTCGATTCCTATCATCAGGCCTTGCCCGCGGACTTCCCTGATCAGGGTAGGATATTTGGATTGCAGGGCCTGCAATTTATGGAGAAGCCGGTCTCCCTGTATCGCTGCATTTTCTATCAGGCCCTCTTCATATAATACATTCAGCGTTTCTATAGCGGTGCAACAGGTCTCGCCGATGCCCCCGAAGGTCGAAGCCCCATGGATCAGGGCCGTACCCGGCGTTCCGTATGCTTTTAAAAATAAAGGCCTGCTGCTGATCATGGCTCCGATGGCCGCCTTACCCCCTCCCAGCGATTTGGCTAACGTAACGATATCCGGGATCACTCCGGCCTGTTCAAATGCAAAAAAATGACCCGTCTTGCCAACGCCGCATTGTACCTCATCCGCTATCCAGATCACTTTATATTGATCACATAACTGACGCACCCGTTTCCAGTATTCGGAGGGCGCAGTGATAATGCCGGCTCCCCCCTGTATCGTTTCCAGGATCAAAACACCGATCTCCTTATCACCGGCAAAAACATTCTCCAGCGCGCCGGCATCGCCGAAGGGTACGCGAATCCGGTTAGGTAGTAATTCAAAAGAAGATCGATATAAAGTAGAATCCGTTACGGATAAAGCTCCGATCGTTTTACCATGAAAAGATTTTTCCGCGTAAACAATTTTACGCCGTTTGACGCCGGCTGCTTTTTCCGCAAGCTTCAGCGCCGCTTCCACCGCCTCGGAACCCGTAGAGCCCAGGAATACCATATCCAGGTCGCCGGGAGCGATGGCCGCCAGATTATAGGCCAGCACAGCGGCATATTGCGACATAAAGGAAATGGCGATTTCATGCCGTTTTTCCTCCTGGAATTTTTTCCGGGCCGCCAGGATGCGCGGGTGATTGTGTCCCAGCGCAAGGGAGCCAAAGCCTCCGAAGAAATCCATGATCTTTTTCCCGGCCCGCGTATAATAGTACATGCCTTCCGCATAGTCTATCAGGACTTCATGGAATCCCAGCAGCTTTAAAAAATGATATTGACCCGGATTGATATTCAGCCTGAACAGGTCAGCCATTTGGCCGGGGGTAAGATTTTTTGCATCTTCTACCGTCATTAACGGAGGCCGGGCTGATTGGCCCGTTTGTGGAGACGTGGTAGAGCTATCGTGCATAGATAGGGTTGTTTTTCTGTGGTAATGGCAAAACCGGCAGCTTTTTAAGGTTACAGATAAAACAACAGGGGGCAAGTGGAATCTATTATAGTAAATATAAGGTTTTTTGCGTATATTATTTACGGTAATACTCCTGGCGCATTTATTAACTTATTCATATTATATATAAAAAAATTAGCTAATTTCAAATTAGCCAACCCATTAGCAATGCCCGTATCACCTCTCTTGCTAACATCTGATGACCGAAGTATTTCGTCGGAGCTCCGGCCCCCGCTCAGAACTTCGTCAAAGCTTCGTTCCCTGCTGCCTGCGCTCATGGAACGGAATGAGCAAAAAATCCTGGCCCTGATCCTTGTCCTGGGCCTCCTGCTGAGGGTCTGGATCTCTTTTTTCAGCGGTCTCCCGAATATGCACCGGGATTCCTATGAATATTATAGCCAGGCAGATACTTTGCTGGCAGGAGGGTATACCAATTATTTTCCCAATGGCTATCCCTTGATTGTTGCCCTCGCAAAATCTATACCACGTGCCGGGACGGCGGCCCTGCTGCTGTGGTTGAATATTATCTTGTCGACCCTTACCATTTATTTTACTTATGACATCGCCAAAAGGATATTGGGCGGCATAACACCGGCATTACTCGCGGCATTCATTATCGCCGTTTTCCCTTCCCAGATCAACTGTGTGCGATGGCTTACAACGGAAGTGCCCAGCGCTTTTTTCCTGCTGGGAGCCTATTTTTTCTATTACAGGAAACGGTATTGGCTTAGCGGCCTGTTCTTCGGGCTGGCTGCTGTCATCCGCACCAATATTGCGCCGGTATTTATTTTATTGCTGCTGGCGGAACTCATTTTCCTGAAAAAGATCAACTTCAAAGTATTGCTGGGCGGATTGTTGCCCTTGCTCCTGATAGCTTCTTATTGTTATGGGAAGACCGGCTCTTTCTCCGTATCGGGCAACACCTATATCAATATCCTGTATGCCGTCACCGCTTCCGGGGGAAAGGTTGATTATCATCTGGGAGACAAGCACCCGGAAATAAATACTACCGGCAAAGCCCTGCAGATGTATGTCGATCACCTGAAAGACAGCCCGGGTGAATTTATAAAACAAAGATTGGCTAACCTATGGGAACTATGGGGATGTCCCTCTTCAGCTGACGGCGGCCGCGGCATGGGGTCGAGGATCCTCCTGCTGACAGGCAATCTTTTCATGGTGATCTTAGGACTTACCGGGTGGTGGAAAAACCGGAAAGTTTTTGCCATCTCCATCCTGCTTCTGCCCTTTCTGGTCGTGACCCCGCTCCATACGCTCCTGATCGCCATACCCAGGTACGCCTACCCGGTAGAGCCGTTCATGATCTTACTTGCCGCATGGACCCTTACGTTTTGGCGGCTTTGCCCAGCCCCACTTTATAAGCATCGGGCGTACCGGTGATTTTCAGGTTCATAAAACGGACTTTCTTGTCCTTATTACGGTATTCTATGGCATCCACCTGGTCGGGATCTACCTCCTCCTGTTTTTTGCCGAACAGCATCCGGAAACCCACCTGCGTCACCATTTTCAAGGGGATACGCAGATAATATTCCATTTTCATGTCCAGCGACTGCTTGCCGGAGATCTCCATAAAACCCAGGGAAGAATTGATATTCATGGCCGGAATGGATAAAGCCCCGTCCTTAAACGTCAGCTTGTCCTGTAAGGTGTCGAATCGTACGATGTTGAGATTCTTATCCTTAAAATAGGAGGACACTGCCTGTATAGGCGCAAAGTTCACCAGCTCACCATTATAAATGGCCACATCCAGCTCCGCCTCGGAATGATCTAGCAGTGGCGTCAGGTCGGGATGCACTTGTACATAACTTTTGATCTCCCCGTTCAGACGGCCCTTTATATTCTTGTTGATCGTGTAATCCTGACCGAAATAGTCCAGCTTCAGCATCATCTTTTCAATATTCACATCCTGCACCTGTATGTTGCTCTTCAAATAGATCTTTGCCGGATCACTGCCGTTAAAATTCGCCGTGGCATTAATTTTCCCTTCCGCCACCCCCATCGTCAAGGTATCCAGGTACAATTGCTGGTTCTGCTGCATACGCACATTCGTATAGAAGTTCTTCAGCCACAGCCGGCGGTATTTTATTCTACCTATATCCACCGTTGCCCTGAAATCGATGAACGGGATCTGGAAAATATTGAACGCCTGTGCATGAGAAGAGGGCTTTGCCGGCGTCGTAAGGGGGGACGTCCTGGCAACCGCCGACGTATCCGGAGTGGCTTCATCTTCCGCCGTCAACCGGTAATTCGTCAGCTGGTCCACATCCAGCAGCCGGGAGGAGAACCGCAGGTAATTCGCCTTTTTCCTTCTCACCGTATCCTTACCGGCATACAAACGCAGGCTGATATCAAAATCACTGTTGCCGATCTTCCCTTTCAGCGTATCTATCTTTACATATTGGTCGGCGCCGATCTTTACATTGCCGCTAAGGCTGTCCACCCGGAAAGCATGCTGCTGGAGTTCGCCGGAAATGTTGGCGATCTTAATATTGGCAAACCGGAATACCGTATCATACTCCAGATCTATCTTCGAACGCAGCCAGAGGTTGGAAGCGATCTCATGGTGATAATCCTTGGGCACATATTGCCGGCTGTATTTTCCCAGCAGATCATTCATCGCCAGCCGCTGCGATTTCAGGTCAAAAGCTATTTGTGTCCTGCCTTTCATCACTTTATCGAACCATAACGCATAGTTGTTCACCCGGCCGCTGAAAAGCAGATCGCTGCTGTCTATTTTACCGGCAAAATTCCTGAGCAGCAGCGTGGTGTCACCGATCGTCAACTCCGCGCCGAAATCATGAAACGCATGGGGATAATGTCTGAAGGCCGCATACAGGTTCCGGATCATGAACTTTCCTTTGGGCAGGGGTTGGGGATGCCGCAATTCGTTCACAGAGGTCTCCAGTGACAACCCGATATTAAAACCATATATTTCTTCGTTGGCCTCCCGGTTCCGGATTGAGTCTGCCTTCCCGCTCCGGGCCGTATCGAAGGCCAGCAACTCTTTCAGGATCATTTTATTGCTATGCATATTCAAAGTCATCAGCACCGGCTTCTCCTGGTGATGGAAAAGGGCCGGCAGATCACTCAGCGATCCATCCAAATGAAAATCGGAATTGCCGATATTGCAGGACAGGGAATCCAGTTTTACGGCGCCATCCTTCATCGCAGCATGCAGGTCAAGGTGTTTTACCAGGTAGGGATAGTTAGGGACCCGGAAAGTAAGGTCGCGCACTGTCAGTTCGCTTTGGATACCCTGCGTCAGTTCGCCCATCGATTGCTCCGGCAGGCTGAGGTCCACCATGTCTTTAAAATCCATTTTCAGGCTGATATGACCTGTCACCCGCTGCAGGTCCCTGATACCCAGAAAAGCCCCCACGAAGGCCAGCTCCAGCTCTGAATTCACCTGCATCCGTATTTTCGGGTCCGTAAAGTCCCGCAGAATAAAATTCCCCTTGAAAACGCCCTCTCCCGGTCTTGCCTTCATATCCAGGAGACGCAGTTCCGAGGTCCGTAAGCAATGCTCCGCTCCATTGGTATAATACCCCTTGAAGGCAAGCGAATCCAGCTTCTTATTGGCTTCCTTGTTGTGTAGCCAGGCATTGGCGCAGGAAAAAGAAAGGACTATCAAGGGTTGCTGACCGCCTTTGAGCTTGCCTTTCACCGTTCCGTCAAAAGCCAGGCGTCCGTCATAGCGGAAATGTTTCAGTTCCTTTGTCACGGACGGCGGAGCAAAGGACAACAATTGCCCGAGGTCCGGCTTTTCCCCCGTGATCCTGAGATCCACCGTATTGTCATGCAGCAGGTCTGCCGTTCCGGTGATATTGAAAACAGCTTCTTCCAGCTTCAGCCGTCCTACGGGCAGCTTCAACACCTGGGTGGGCTTATCATAAGAAAGCTGTATATCCGTCTCCAGGCGTTTATGGCGGAATAGGGACGTATCGCCGGGATGCGTATAGTCGACGAGTAGTTTCCCTTGCAGGTCGGCAACGACCTGCAGGCTGTCATCCCGCAGAGAAGACTGAATCCGATCGATCTGGGACACCACCTGCTGCCCGTTCTGGTCATCCAGGAAGGAAATATGCATGTTCTTCAGCACCACTTTCTTTACGTCCAGGTCCAGTGCCATCGACGAGGTGTCTTTTGCCCGCGTACTATCCCCGCTGATCCGGCTTGCCTCCACTATGTTCAGCTTACCGTACTTATCCAGCACCAGGTCGATATGCCCGTTTTTCAAAGCGATCGCCTTCACATGATATTGCTGCTTCAGCAGGTCCGGCATGCTGAAACCCACGTACAAAAGTTCCACTTCACAGATGGGCCTGGCCGTTGTCAGCTTGCTGTCATAAAATTGCACCTGCTGCAGACGGATAGAAATATAGGGGAAGTTTTGGAAAACGGAAAGTTCGCTGCCGGCGATTGCCAGTTTTCCCGGTAACTGTTTGTTCAATTCCCTTACAGCCAGTTCTACCAGGCGCTGTTGCTGGGAATATAAGATGGTTATTGCTATACCAACCAGTAGTATCAGCGAGATGACAGGTAATAGTATAAAACGAAGCAGGATTTTTCTTGTTCTGTGTTTCATAGGTCGTGGATGATCTTTCATGGGTCGTAAATGATCTCGCTGTTAAAACGATATTTTGGGTCTATAAATTGCCTTTCTTCAGCTCCTCCACTGCATAGTTGGCCGCCCTCGCCGTCAGCGCCATATAAAGGATCGAAGGACTTTGATTGGCCGTGCTGGTCATACAGGCCCCGTCCGTTACGAATACATTAGGACAATCGTGGAACTGGTTCCATTTATTGAGCAGGGAAGTTTTGGGGTCCTTACCCATCCGGCAGCCCCCCATTTCATGGATATCCCTTCCCGGCGCCCAGTGATTATCGTATTGTGTAATATTTTTTACCCCAATATTGTCCAGCATCTCTGCACTTTGCGTTAAAAAATCCTTGAGTAATTTTTCATCATTGTCATCATAGCTGACATCCGTTACCAGTAAAGGAATGCCCCAGGGGTCTTTCTTATCCTTGTGTAAAGACACCTGGTTTGTTTTTTTCGGGATCGTCTCGCCCTGCATATACATGTACATATTCCAACCTCCGGGTTGCGACAAAGCCTCTTTATAAGCGGCTCCGATAGGCCCTGCCGTTTCCTCCTTCCCTCTCGGCCGGGAGGCTCCCATGAAGGCCATATATCCCCCCACGAAATCCGTATCCTGCTTATGCAGGTTCCTGAAATTGGCCATCATGGACTCAGCCGGCTTGCGCCCATAATAATACTTGTCTTCATACCCGTCGATAGTCCCGCCCAGGGAGCCGCGATAATTTTGAAAACAGACATATTTCCCCAGCAGGCCATTGTCATTGCCGAAACCGTCGGGATAACGACGGGATACGGAATTCAATAAAATAAGATTACTGTTCAGGGTCGATGCATTCAGGAACAGGATGCGGGCAAAATATTCCGTGGTCTCTTTGGTATTCGCATCGATGACTCTTACGCCGGTGGCTTTTCCTTTTCGTTCATCGTAAATAATGGAATGGACCACGGAAAATGGCCGGATAGTAAGGTTACCTGTTTTTTGCGCCCAGGGCAGGGTAGACGATACGGAACTGAAGTATCCGCCGAACGGACAGCCGCGCATACACAGATCCCTCGCCTGGCATTGGGCCCTTCCCTGTTGCAGATGAATATCCCGGGCCTCCGTCAGCTGCGCCCAGCGTCCTTGTATCATGAAGCGGTCCTTATATTTTGCCTGGATTTTCTGCTGCAGATCCTTCTCCACGCAGTTGAATGCAAAGGGAGGAAGGTATTCCCCGTCCGGCATGGCTTCCAGCCCATCCCTGTTTCCGCAGATCCCTGCGAATAGCTCCACCCGCGAATACCAGGGGGCTACGTCCTCATATCCGATAGGCCATTCTATACCGTACCCATATCTCGCGGGAGCCGTGAATTCAAAAGGGCTCCAGCGCGGGCAGGCCCTTCCCCATATCAGTGATTTTCCCCCCACCTGGTATCCGCGGATCCAGTCAAAAGGTTTTTCCTGCTCATAGGGATGATCCTTGTCTTTTATAAAGAAATGTGCCGTATCCTCTCCAAAACCGGCGGCTTTGGTGATGAGGGGATTCTCTTCCGTAAATTGCCGGGTCATTTCACCGCGATGCTGGAATTCCCAGGGATTTAGGGTAGCCGTAGGATAATCCTTTAAATGCACTACATTCCTTCCCCTTTCGAGCACCAGGGTTTTCAGCCCCTGCCCGCACAGCTCTTTGGCGGCCCAGCCACCACTGATCCCTGAGCCGATAACGATGGCGTCAAAGGTATTTTGCCTGCTTGCTTTATTATTGATATGGAGGGTGTCGCCTGGCATCTTTTTCTAAAGATCCGAATAGTTTTCGGGTTAAAAAAATCCTGAAATAGAAAAGACCCGCGCCGCAGCGCGGGTCTTTTCTACTCTTTTTTCTGGCTTCTTTTATTTTTTAATTAACGTCACCGTTCCGGTATTACTCACTACACCTGTACTGACGGTTATGGCGAAAGTGGTGTCTTTATAAGTAGAATCCCGGGCATGGAATAAGATGTTCCAGCTACCGGCATTCACACCCCCGAAGAAGTAATATCCGCTTGCTGAATCCGGCAAGGCCAGTAGCGTATCGGTACCCTGTGCCGCCCACACCTGAGATTGAGCGTCAGGAGGTAAAACAAATCCCTTGATGCTGCCGCCAATAGCTTCGGAATAAGTCCGGATAACAGGCTTCAATAAATATTTACCGCTGTTGCCTGCCGAAACAATTGAACGGTTTGCATCAAAGTCGATCCACAACCTATATACGATGCCGGCTGTCAGCGTTGCATGAATATTCAGTTTCAGACCGGATTGTTGCGCGGAAGGGGTCTTCAATGGATAGGATTGGCCTTTTTGGACGACGGAATTGTTATTCCCAAGTACCAGGCGTATTTGAGATACCTGACCCGCCGGTAGATCTGCAGCGGCCAATAAGGTATCGATTCCATTGCTGAAGTTGAGTAAGTTGTAGACGCCAGGACGAAGAAGCGTTACGGCCTGCCATCCGGCGCTGGTTCCTGTATCGGAAGATACATTGACTTCTACTTTTTGAATATCGATATAAACGGCGTCATAGCTGGCCGGACCATCTGTCAGCCGTACTTCCAGGCGGCTGACGCCGCTGTTGCCGCTACTGCTGTTACTGCCTTTGTTGCAGGAGAGAAAAATAAAGATACCGGTTGCGAAAAGACCTGAAAAGACGAAATAAAGTTTAGAGGTTGTTCCCATTATTATTCTGATTTAAACGCTTTATGATCCCTTTTTCAATAATTAATAATTATACCAGCTTGACAGCCGGCCGACGGTTCCCAAAAGAAGAATTTCCTCCTATTCCGACAAGCGAAATTATTCCGGATATAGAAGCATGGTTATCATCAAAGTAGATGGTGCCAAATTGGGAAATACGATCTGTTGTGAGAACGTTGGATCCATAGTTGGAATTATGCGCCTTCGCAAGGCCTGGTATAAATTTTACGAATAAACGCTTTTTATTAACATATTATATATGAAAGTTGAATATTACAATAATCTTTATAATTTTACTGTCTGTAAACAAGTACGTAATATCTAAACCTTTCCTATGATGAGCTAATCCGTTATCGCATTAAATCCGTGGCTATGAAACCAATCATTACCCTCTCCTTGTTATTGGCAGGCTTATTCCCGCTGTCAGGTTTTGCCCAATTAAGTAATGGCGGCCTTTACGCCAATTTTGGCGTCGATGCAGATACGCGAAGCAACTATATGAAATATGGGTTGCAAACCGGGCCCATTGCCAGTGACGACTGGTTCTCTCCTTCTTTATCCGGCAATAATGTGATCGATACGTCCAATGCCGCTTACTACCTGTCATTGCTCCAGGGAGGCGCTAACTTTTCATTCAATAAAAGGATGTCAGTGCCCTTGTATTCTAAAGTCAACGGCAAATTATGGCTGGATGCCGCTTATGGAAGAGATTTTATCGCTGCGGCCAGTTTGAAGGACAGCACCACCTTCACCAGTGCGAACAAGAACGGGGATAACCCTTCCACCTGGACAGGCGGGGTTTCCAATTTCCCTGACAAAAATGACCTGGTGGACGTCTATGCCCATATGCGGAGGGACGGCATCACGGTGCATGATTCATTATGGTTGTTTACAGGAGTATCGACATACGGCGCTTCGGGAAACCGTTATTATGATATAGAATTATACAAGAACAGCTTCACCTATAATCAGGTAACCGGCACCTTTTCCAGTGCGGGAACGGACGCCGGTCATACGCAATGGCTTTTTGATGCCAGTGGTAATCTCATCCAGACAGGCGATATGATCCTGGCCGTTACCTTTGTTCCCGGATCGGCGCCGGTGGTGGATGTGAGGATCTGGGTTAGCCAGTCAACCTGGAGCACCGTCACGCCGGCTTATTTTAATTTCAATGCGAATTTTAATGGAGCCTCCGCCTCTCCTGCTTTTGGTTATGCATCTATTGTCTCCAAGGCGGGCGCGACGGCATTCGGCGCCGGTATATCGAATTATATTCCCTCTCCACAGGATACGACCTATGCTACGCCATGGGGCACTAACGGTACGACAGGCTGGAGCACCCAATATCAATCCGAGCAATTTATAGAAGTAGGGTTGAACCTGACCAGGATCGGCATCGACCCGGCCTTGTATACCGCCCTGGGATCGAGCGCCTGCCAGTCCCTGTTCTCCAATATTTTCTTTAAATCCCGGGCATCCGCCTCTTTCACTTCCCAATTGCATGATTTTGTCACGCCTCTGACTTTCCTGCAGGCGCCTGTTATGGATTATTCCCTGAAACCGGATACCCTGCGTTGTAACCGGACTGTGGGAACGATCCAGATCACCAACAATACCACTGCCGGATATTATACCTGGCAAACGGCCAATGGCAATATTTCCGGCACCAATACGGACAGTTCACAGATCAATATCAATAAACCGGGGACCTACATCGTGTCAGCCTCTCCTGCCCAAGGATGCCCCGCCACCAGAAAAGATACCGTTGTCATCCCGATAGATACCTTCCCGCCCGAAGCCTCTGTCAGTGTATCTTTGATCGGTAATTTTTCCTATTTGCAGCTATATGGAGGCAATACCGCCGCAAGCAATTATTCCACTCCCTTTGGCGGATCACAGGGCTTGCTGTGGAATTGGAGCGGACCCCAGGGATTTTCTTCCACCATCCAGAACCCCAGAACTACCGATACGGCATGGGGCACTTACCAGTTGATCGTGACGGAAAAAAGAAATGGCTGTACGGATACCGCTTCAAAAAATGTCAGTGTTTATGACTTCTCTGTTTTATTGACCGGGGACCTCCTGGTAAATGGTGTTTATGACAATCATTCAAATTCAATTATCCTGAGGTGGAGTGACCTTAATCAAAACCTTGTGGAAACCTACGAGATTGAGAAAAGCACCGGGGGTAAGGGTTTTAATACGATCGGGACCGTATTGAATAAGGATGGGATGACTTCGACCCTCTTTTCCTCTACTGATTATTATCCCCAGGGAGGCAATAACCTATACCGGATCAAGGCTATTACCAAAAACGGGCAGACCTATTATTCAGGTATTATAACGGTAATGGCGGATGCGGCCGGACAGCAAAGCTTTTACCTGACAAGAAGTTTTTCCGGAACAGGTATGACCTTAGTAGCCAATACCAGCACGGATTGTCAGGGTGTCATAGTAGTGCACAGCATAACCGGGCAGACCTTAAGCAAAAAGAGCGTTTCCCTTAGCAAAGGCTCTAATTCAATCGGGATTTCTTCCTTAAACGACTCCCCAATGAACATACAGGTAATATCTTTATTTATCAATGGACGGTTGGCCTGGTCACAAAAAGCGATATTTTAAAGGGCTGTAAAATCCCTTTGATCGATCCTCATCCCAGGATCACGCATTCCATCGGCGCCAGTGTTAAAGACACCGTCTTATACGGACCCGAAAGAGTAGTGGCCCCCGGCCCCGGCCCGGCATAGCTCGCCGGGAAAACAACCGTCCAGGGCTTGCCGGCCTCATGCAGATTATAATCGACCACCACCTGTACGGTAATGGTTTGGTCCGCCGAGACATTGGCCACCACCAGCAATTCGACAGTGTTCAGGACGCGGGAAAAAGAGAGGATCCCTCCCTTATAAGGAGAGTAACCGAAATCGATGCCATTGCCGCTGCAAGGACGAAAATACTGACGGCCATACCGAAGGGCCGGGTTGGCGGCATATACCAGCGACAGCTCCCGGATAAAAAGATACCATTCACTGCCCTTATCGAAGATCCCCGGCTTTTCCCATACGCATATTTACGTCGTGATTATCCAGGAAAGTGACATAATATTTACTGGCATCGCCATGGGAACTGACGATGGTCCTTAATAACTCCCGCCGCTGATCGAAGTGCTCCGCCAGTACGGAAGGAGGATCGAATCCTTTGCAGACGCTCAAGAGCCTTTTGCGCATGGGGAAGTCGATCGCGGCATCCACGCCTACGAATTCACCGTCTTTCTCCGTATTGCGGCCGATAAACTCCGCTATCTTCCTTTCATCATCGTCATTCCACACCTCCCCGAACGTAAAGAAATTCTTCTTCCCGATGGATAAGGCGTACTCCCGCATAGCGTTGCCGAACACCCGGGAAAAATCTGTTTCGATATACTGAAGCGTGTCTATCCGGTAGCCATCCAGGTCGAATTTGGCAATGAGGTATTGATAAGCCCGGATGAGAATATCCCGGACGGGAAACTGCTTCGTGACAGGGTCCTGGTATTCCGTCACCATTTCCTTAAATCGCGAGAAATCCCCTTTGGTAAGATCTCCGCTCCCTCCCACATCGCCCCTGCGGCGGAAGTATTTATTGTGTTGTATTTCCTGCGGCCATACTCCCTCGAGCGGCGATAGATGCGGGATGTTTTCTATTTCATTCCAGTTGCCTTGCGGTACGCCCGCCTCATTCCTCCAGTAGACGGTATACTCGCCTGTCTTATTCCAGGGGGCGGCATCCCGCATCCCTTCATAGTTGAAGAGATCCCCGGCGTGATTGAGCACGATGTCGAGGATGATATAGATCCCCAGTCCATGGGCCTCATCCACCAGCCCCCTGAATTCCTTATCTCCGACCGTGGAGTCCAGCCGGGCAGCCGCGGGGTCGCTGCAAAACCGGGGCTCTACCCGGAGGAAATCGAAGATCCCGTAGCCACCCCAATAATCGGTGAACCACTGGGGATTGATCAGCACAGGCGAGATCCAGATAGCGGTGACACCCAGCTCCTGCAGGTAGGGCAGTTGAGCCCGGATGCCGGCGAAATTACCCCCCTGGTAAGTATTGACGGGGCAGCCGGGAGGCAGGGGAGGAGCAACGGGATTGTTAAACCGGTCCACTAACAGGAAATAGATCCAGTGGTCCCTCCAGTCGGCCGGAGAGGGAAAAGGGTAAGGAATGGATTTTCCGGAAGATGGGACAGTGATGCCGGGCTTTGCCCGCAAGACCTCGTCGATGATGGGGTCGTATAGCAGCATGGGATAAGTTTTAGTGAAGGGCTCCCCATAAGATACAAATAAAAACCGGCTCCTGCCTAATTAAAATAGCGGCTTGGTCTCGTCGAAAATATGGCTCACCGCCGTTGTATTGGTATTGTGGCAATTAAAACAATTGGTGGGCTGCGCAAATGTTTCCATCGTTGTGTTTGACATAATATTCGTACCGACCTGGTTGGAGCTGGGGTTATTGGGGTCGGAGCCAAAGATGCTCCAGGTAGTTCCTGTCTGAATATAATTGCCTCTCACGTCCGCCGGGTCCAGCAGCGAGCGGACAATATGATTGGTGCTGATCACTTCTGCATTCCCATTGGCATTGGTCCCATTCAGTCCCCAGGGCATATCCCTGAGTACATCGCTGGGACTGATCGTATGACCTGACACAGCTACAATATGGGTGCCATCGGCGCCGCCCATCGTCATATTCGCAACATTGAAGGGGCCGCCCGAGCCATTTGCACAAAAGACCCAGGTTCCGGCAGTATTTTGGGCGACGGGCGTATTGACGTTTGATGTATTCAGGTAGGTATAGTCCGCTGTCGGGTCATTGCTGACATGCTCAAAGGTCGCCCACAGCAATTCAGGATGTCCGTGATTGGCATTGGCTAAATTGGTGGACCCAGTGCTGCCCACCACATGCATGCCCACCATGGCCAGTTGAACGGTTTTGGTGCCATTGGGCACCCATTCATTCGGATTGCTCTTATCGTAAGTCGGTACCACCGCTGTCATCTTGATGAATTTATCCGAATCCGCCAATCCGGCGGCTTCCACCCATGAAGCTTTTATTTCTATGGCGAGCGCCATAGAATCGATAATCGGGGACTTACCATGCGCGACCGCAAAAGAGGATATATTATTCAGGTCACCCTGTGTGAGGGGGAAACGGGTATTGGCTGGTACGGTAGCTCCCAGCATCGTACGGTACAGAACGGCGACATTGTTCACTGTAAGCGAATAATAAACCAGGGAGCCATTTTGCGCCATTAGAACGCCTCCATCGGCCTGGCCTTGTTCCGCTTCGTGAAAAGAGCCGCCCAGATCGAGAAAAAATATCTTTTTATCCAGAACGATTTTCTGAACCAGCGATGTCCTGTCGAAATTCTCTATTTTTCTAAGCTTCCTCATAAAAGGCAGTCCGCTGCTATCTTTAGAGGACTGCAGCAGGGCCCGCGCTCCCTGTATTTCGGCTCCCTTGGTATCGATCAGTACCGGTCGGTTATTATTGTCCTGCCTTACGCTGCCGATCTCCTCTTCATTACCGGCTTTGTCCAGCACAAGCTGTTTTCCGGCCGGAGATAAGACCGTAGGAAGAATTTCAAGAAGCCGCAACGATCTGCTTTCAAGGATAACAGGCAGATCCAGCGGGCCCCGTTGCGCCGTGCGCAGGTTGAAAGCCCGGATCAACCCGGGGGTATGCGGAAGAAATGTCCGCTGGAAAGTCACCGGGTCAGGAAGAGATACATCATAAAAAGCCGGCGTATTCATGACCAGCCCGTTACCCCCATATCGGGCCGGCGCCGGGGAGGTGAGCCAGAGGAACATCTGTTCCGACCATTTGTAAAAACTGCAATTGGGGAGGTCGGGAAACTGTACGCTATTAGCAGGTTTTACCGCCCCGTTCAGCGAAACGGCCCCTGTTTCAAACCAGGTATTGAACTCCGTACTGCTCAGGGACTGAGGACCTGAAGAACAGGAACTTCCGGCATCTGTGGGCAGGGTTTGCCGGGTGAAGTGGCAGCCGATACCAATTAATGCGCTTATCAGGATGATAACGACCATTTTTGAATACATAAGAGGGGTTTTTAAATAGGTTAGTTAAAATGATTATCAGTACGCGATCGGCAGTGTTGCCAACGCATATCAGCTAAGGGAGCAGACTTTGCTACTAAAAGAAGGATAAATCCAAAAGAATGAGTAAGGATAAAGACTCGGCAGGAGGTCTGGGTATGATGATGCAAGGTAGCAACGGGAATGGTCCGGCGCAATACCATAAAAGTAGTATCTAAGAAAAATCGGGCGGGCTTATATGACCTCGCGTTGTCTTATCCTATACGGTTTAAAAAATCTCCGTCGATAATCAGCAATTTCACCCCGCTTTCTGAAATGGAACGATGTGAGCTTAATTCATCGGAAACGATATAGGTCATTCCTTTTGATAAATGGATGCTTCCGCCGTTTTGCAACTCACTCGAAAATTCACCTTCCAGACAATAGACTATATGTCCTTTTTCACACCAATGGTCGGCCAGGTAACCTTTACTATATTCTACCACTCTGATCCGCAAGCCTTGAAATTGAATGGTCTGCCAATAGGCAACTCCGGTCTCACCCTTGTGCTCCGTCCTGGGAACAGCTTCCCAATTAATTACCTGAAAGGGTATGTTTTGAAAATTCATGCAATATGCTTTTTTCTAAAATTACAGCCTGCTCATGATACCTTTATACTCTATTATCCCGTCCCAGAGATTTTGCAGTCGTAGATTTTCATTCTCCGCATGCTGGTTATCATCATAATTGGCAATCGGCACCGATACGATATGTACCCCCATTTTATCCTCGATGATCCTTAGCGGCAGACTCCCGCCGGAACCGGGCAGTACGACCAACGGCAGCCGGACGCTGGCTTGCACCGCCTGGATCAATTCCCGGGCAAATGGCAGGGAGAGCGACGTACGTTGTGCATTATAGCCTGTCCCGCTATTGATCCGGGCAATCAGGGAATGCTGTAGCTTTTCTTCCGGGGTAGGGTCCCGGTTGATTACATAATATCCCTGGGCTTGCACATGCCGCACCAGTTTATCGATCTGCTGCTGCCAGTCATTCCCCAATACGAGCCTCAGATCAAGGCTCACGGTAGCGGTGGTGGGGATCACATTCCGGGAGAGTGCGCCAACTTCGGCACTCTGTATCCCGTTAATATTCAGGGAAGGCTGATTGAGCAGCTCCGCCAGCGAAACACCTTCTCCTTCCGGCCTGGCCAGGCCCAGGGAGGCCGCCAGCTTTTCGTCATCATGGGGTAACCGGGCCACGGCAGCCTGTTCTTCCGCGTTGAAAGGGACGACATCCGTATACCAGTCCCGGATCAACACATGTCCGGTCGTATCTCGCATGGTAGCCAGCAACTCCACCAGCCGCCAGGCGGGATTGGGCGACCAGTTGCCATAGTGACCGCTGTGCAGGGGATGATTAGGGCCATACGTGGTGATCTGCACGTTGACATCCCCTCTTACGCCAAAGCTTATCTGGGGCTTGCCCGAAGGATGCACCGGGCCATCGGCAATGATCCAGGCATCGGACGCCAGCAGGTCCTTGTTCGCGTCGAGGATTTCCGATAAATGAGGAGAGCCTTTTTCTTCTTCTCCCTCAAAAAGGAACTTGATAGTAGAAGCAGGAAGCTTGCCTTCCTTCAAGAGGGCGCGATAAGCTTCGATGATCACTTCCACTCCTGCCTTATCGTCCCCGGTTCCCCGGCCATAAAGACGGGTATCAGCGGGAAATTCCTCCCCGGCTGCAGGCTCCGGAATGAGTTGACCGCCTTGTTCGAACGGGTGAGAATACAATACGGGTTGGAAAGGCGCTATGCCCGGCGCCCACTTGGCCGGGTCAACCGGCTGACCGTCGTAATGAGCATAGAACAGGATTGTCCGTTTGGCGCCCGGCGCCTTGTGCACTGCATACACCACCGGTGGAATACCCGGCTCCGGGGATCGTAGCAGTCGTGTTTCCAGGCCGGCATCCCGCAACAGGCCACTGATGAATAATGCATTCTTTTCCATGAGTTCGGGCTCGCCGGTATTGCTCAATTGGCAAAAGTCCCTGAATTCATGGTACAATCGATGCTGCGACAGGGCGGAGATGCCGCCTGCCAATGCTTGTTCTTTCAGCTGGGCCCGCGTGGCCGTACACAAAAGGAGGCTCAACGCCACGTTGCCTATGCGACGGATGGCGGATGACAAGGTATAGATAGGCATACCTTAAAGATAATATCCTTAAATTTAAGGACTAAAATTTTTCACGTGAGACA
>WNFI01664918.1_pt1 | contig 24589 bp, 33 predicted proteins | sample 5400471 | NCBI WGS metagenome assembly WNFI01 (sample SAMN13153348, study PRJNA577476) | soil metagenome | isolation source: 100 cm saprolite on Douglas fir-dominated hillslope | place: USA:California | collected 2013-09-17 | reverse complement strand
ACCAGGATCGATCAGCTTTAAAACCAGCCAAAAAAGAAGAAAAGAAAAGGGGAGGAAGGATTATAATACGGGTCGCACGTACATCATAGATAGTCTTAACGTCTTCCTTTTTCATCCTACCATCTGCGGGAGCAAGCATGAACCAAGCTGCAAACCATTCCACAATGTTGGCCCCAGGTCCAAAGAAGTCGCTTTTTCATCGAGAACAAAAGACAAGGGAAGAACAAAAGAAGTCGGAAATACAATTCGAAGATGAGACAATAAACTTACTAAGTAGTACGTTGGTTCCAGATCATGATGAGCGCTTCCCAGAATGAGAGGGAGTCTTTATTGGGAGCCCGGGAATTATTACTGAGGAAAGGTCCGTTCGTGTAGGGCCAAATGAATCATGGTCAGACAAATGCCAAGCGTCCTAACTAGGAAGTAGAGAGACGTACGCGAAAATCTAAAGCCCATACGCATCATATTTTTTTGGGGTCGTGGTGAGTTTTACGCATGGTAAGGAATTAATCCATCATACAGGAAAAGTACGCACCGTTTCAAAGTTAGCAGAGACAAAGTTTCCATCGACGTTATACGTCTGCGTTCCCGAACCATGGATATCTTTCTTGATATTCTGGACGTAGATTCTGTCCAAGGTAACCACACGAAATACAACAAGCCGTTAGGTGTTCTCCGCCAGGTTGACCATAGAAAGGAACTCACCGGAGGAAAGGATCGGGGATATAGCTCCAGAGCAAGTCAGGGATGGATAAAATCACATCGAGGAACGAAGTGTATGGACCGTATTGAGGAGTAGGGAGGGAAGGTCCGCTGAATCCAGGGTGGATTATAATACAGAAGGGGAACGCGATGATGATTGGGACTGTTACGAGGGAAGAATGATTTTCGTTTTATGTCTCATCTAATTGTTGGTTTTTACGTACAGCCTAGAGCTGGAGTTAAAGAACAGGGGGGAAAGGGACGCGTCAAATTTGCAAGTCAGTTGTTGATTTACGATTGAAATTGAAGGTTAGATCTTGTTGTGGCGTTTTTTGCTTACCCCGTAGTCCATAATACGTATCGGAAGGCCAGATAACTCCATCGCCATCAGGATCGAAAAACTCGACGTGCTGAAATTCGTTGGGGTGTTTGAACACGAGAAAACGCGTGTTCAAGCTAATGAATGCCATTACGCTGAGAAGGGTATCTCACCTTCTGGAGCGTTGTCTTTTCATTTACAGGACGGGCATTAGTTTCCGTAGACATGATGTCGGCTTCAAATAGGGACGGAAAGAAAGAGCTGGGATGTTGAGCTCGAGAAACCCTGAGGGACTTGCTTATAGTCCGTGGAGTCCCACGCTCGAATTCCAGCCCCAAATAATATTCGTCCCTTTTTTCCTCATGGGTACGTAGCTAGCTTCTCTCTGTGACGCTCTTATAACATGAGTGCATTGCACACCAAGAAGAACAGATATTTTGGAGAGAAGACCATCGCATACAGGCTTGAGAAAAATTAGGGGGATTAATTATCAGGGCTAACATAGTTGTCCAATACTTCTCATCACATTGTGTACCGAGGTCACACGGGACTCACATCACAATCTAGCCGTGATGACAACATCCTTGTTCAAGTGTGACGGAGGTCTGAATTATGTAATTCCAAGTCTGTGGCTAAGTCTGATCATCATGATTTCATTATATTGGCATTGAGCGGTGCCCAATATACGTGGCAGCTGAATCAATAGGCGGGCTCGTGTCTTTGATGTACTCGTCACTATGACACGACGCGGAATTGACTACATGATTCGTCCTTAGGAGACCGAAAAAGAGGAGGTGAGGATGCGACAGCCATAGGAGGTGTACAGTCCTATGCGGCCAGGGAACCTAATGCGTCTTGTATCTAGTACTCGGGAACGAGATTCCTATGAATAAGTCTCAGCAGGGGCTCTGTTTGATATAAACACACAACCAGAATAGAGTAACAAATTCTATTAGTACCGTTGAACCAAAATGTGGATCAAACACCGTAGTTTTTTAGATATCGGAAAACAAAAGCCATCGTTCCCAAGGAACTGGACGGGCTGAGGAGTGCGCCGCGACACGGTGCTGCGTCTGGAGTGAGGCACGCGAAGGGTCTCAGCGTGTCGAACAGCGCCAAAATGCGGAATTCTCATCGTTAGTGATGGCGCACATGTGAATCCCCTATCAGGAGCAGTGATCTCTTTGTGGTACGTTGTGTTAGTCGCACAAAGCTGTTACAGCTTTGTCGCACTCTATTCAGTATTGTGATTTGAGTTGGCGAGCCACATGCAGCCACATGCCGCTGGGCGTCTTCTGCTGAGATAGGGACTGTTATACTACCCCAACACCTAAGCAACAGTAGCGAGGGATACCCATAATTGCCAAAGAAGGAACCCAAGTAGACAAAGGGGTAGGGAGGATATCAACGACCTTGATATCCAGGAACATGATGATTCTGACGCGAATCATACCACTTAGGTGCTGGAAAGGCAGGCCTAGCCAAGGCAGAATATTTGATCATGGATTGAATAAATAGAACAGGAAATGGAAGTGGTGAGCGGCACGCATTTAATATTCAGGTGGAGGTTAGACATAGAGGCATAGCAGCAGAATATCACGTCAAGAGACTGCGCGCGTAGGTACGGTTACTAGATTTATATGGCTGATGTGATTGAGTGGAACGCTGACGTGGAACAGTCAAGAGGACCAAGACTACACTTGTGAACGAAATCTTGGATGGAGACATAACCCTATATGAGCTTCTGCCAGTGTACATTCCAAAACCATGATGAGTGAAGATGAAGTTCGTTTTGATAATGCAACGCCGAACAAGGAGTACTAGTACAGCCCTAAGCGCTGTCTTAGGGGCCCCAGTCTCATATAACCATGCGATCAAACACTTTTGAAAGCACCGACCGAGTATTCTAACGAGCAACACGGAGAACGTTTTAAGGGAGCAACGGACAAGCGAGAAACGCCATTGGAGCCTGAGTTTGACGCAAGTGTTGGAAGACTGAGACAGGAAGGATGCGAAACCCGGGAAAAATTTCAGGTAAGATTGTGATGAAGGACCTGAGGCCACGAGGCAGCAATCGGCTTCGAAGTTCGAAGCAGAGGCTCATGTTAACTGTTCGGTAGTGTCCTCAAAGGAGGATGGCTGTGCAGGCGTTTGCTCACGCATCCATTTACAAAAATGCAGCGCTTATTTTGTTCTTCGTTTTCATTAACTCCGGTAAGGAATAAAATGTTATGTACAGAAATGTTTATTCTAACAGTTTGGTATCGAATCCTAGAGTCACCCTGTTTTCCTCCATCCTTCGCGATCTCTACAGCGACGTACCCTTTCTGTATCACCAAGATTAGCGAAACAGAGTTCGGAGGCTACAAAGGCGGAAGCTCGGTCTCGCCAGAAGCTAAAAGCATCTAGGGAAGAAGCCATGTCTATTCCCGATGCTGCTGCCGTCCTCAAGGTAAATTGCTGGTTTCCTCACGATTTCGTGGTGTGTTCAACTCGGTAACTCATCTCCCCTGTCATGGTACCACCACCCTGGTTAGGCCACAGAAGTAGCCTCACCAACGTCAGCTTTTGAGTTGGCTGTTATTACCCATCACGTTAAGGGCTCCGCCCCACCACGGGGACGAATAGTATTGCCTAGAGATCCAAGATCGAAACCTGAAATCATGCTTGTATTCGCTGAAGGCAAACAGGCTGCTTCAGCCAAGAAGTTAGGTGCTGCTTACGTTGGTAGGGAAGAGCTTATACCAAATGTATGGTTCTTCCTCTGTCTACTCACTGTCTTTCGTATTAATTAATTCATTCTTGTTTTTAACATGCAGGTTTTATCCGGCGAAATTACCCCGACGAAAGTCATTTGCACGCCTGCCCTCCTTCCCGTCATCACCCCAAAACTCGCTCGTTTCCTTGGTCCCAAGGGCCTCATGCCCTCCGGGAAACGTGGAACAGTCACAGACAACATCACACTCGCTGTGAAAGCATCGAGAGGTGCACTTGAATGGAAAGGGGACAAACAAGGAGTGGTTCGGGTACCAATAGCAAGGATTTCTGATTCAATTCAAGATTTAGAGCAAAATATTAGGTTATTTATCCAAGGTGTCCGGGAGGCTACCGTAGACAAGGATACCTTTCTCCAGAATAAAAAAAGTAAGTGTCTTTCTGGTGGCCACACTCATTTGTCATGTTCTAACGCTGGTGTAGCAATGCCAAGTGTTCTTCAGGTGTTCCTTAGCTCTACGCGTGGGCCTGGAATTCTGCTTGATGGCCTATAGCTGTAAATACACTTGAAGGAATGTGGGAGACGCTGCAATAAGTCCCTCACCGCGAGTACTACCTTGAATCATTTGAGCTGGGAAGTTATTCTGTCTAGAGTATTATACAATTTGCGGTACACTGCCAATGAATGAGAAGGGAAGAGATAAGTTAGGGGATGAATGGGGAATGTATATAGTGAGACAGAAGAAGCATATACTTTACCCGCACATATCCGGTCTCACACCAGCGACGACACCTAGGAACATCGAGAATTATGTAGTGCTGATCCATAGGGCGGGATGGCTGGCGCTCACGCGACGGTAACAAAGAGGAAGATCATCTTAGCTACGCTTGCCCCTCGTAGGCCTTGATGATGTTAAGAACATCTCCCCTTTCCCGTCAAAGGCGACGTCCCAGTCTCCGACCAAGTCTGAGAGGTCACCCTCCTCTTCATCCTCGGGGGAGTCATTCTCGACAGCTAACTGCTTGCCTTTTCGACGAATATCGGGCCCGTTCTTGCTTTCCCATGGGAAAGAGTCACCCCATTTAGCTTTTCGAGCGTCATAGTAAGGCTGCTTGCCCTGTGACTTCGGAATAGTGTGACGAGCAATATGCCCTTTATAGCATTGAACCATGGTGAGGTCCAGAGCACCTTGGAATCATGACAACTTGCTTACCCTCCTTAGTACAAGTGTCCAAAATTATGTGCCCACTTCGCTTCAATGTGGGACAGATGATCCGGGGCCAGTAATAGCTCTCAGCTCGGATCTCCTCCAGTCTAGGGTGTGCGTTCGCAAAGTGACTACGTTCTCGTTTCCTGACATTCTGATCGCTTTCAAAGGTCTGCTGCCACTTCAGCGTGACCTCATCCAAAATTCCACTAGGCACCGGCTGATCTCCTGATGTCGTAGCGTCCAAGTCTTCCACGAGTACTCGTTTCCTTAAACGCTTTTCTGGCGAGTGAGCAGAACGAATAGCAGAATCCCATGTCCTAGGGGGCGCAGGAGGTCGTGGACCTCGCCGAACGATGACGTATGAGTACTGGATATCTTCATGTCCTTTCGTAGCATGTTTCGTTCGGCGTAGGAATGCAGGGCGAGAAAGACGCTGGGAGAAGCTGCAGATGGTTGGAAACGACTTGTTGACGGAGTGCAAAGTTAACGGGCATGTCCCGTCATGGGGGCACTAGATCGAACCGCGGAATGTCGGTAACAAATAAGGATCAAACAAGGGTAGATAACTGACGGGGGCAACAACATGCGACCCAGCTACTTGATCCGCTTCTGAAACTGAACTGTCCTCTGTCAACGAAATATTTCGTCGCCCTTTTGACAACAAATATTGCCGAGCATTCGCTACTATTTTGAAACCTTCATCTGTTCCATGATCAATTATGATCTAGCAAGCGGTTTCAGTGCGGGATGCATGCTGAGATGGCGAGGAATGTGCCCCAACCATAGTTTCAGCTCCAGTATTCCACATCTCCCGAAGCATCTTCGTTCGCGAAACGTGGGTTGGGAGTTCAGAAAGCGTGAATGCCATGATAGCAATCGCTTCTCCAAAAGAAGAATATATTTGATGTCCGTCCTGTAGAACCTCAGAAATAGGCAGGAGACACGTGTGTAAACCAACTGAACCTGACCCCAATACTTTTCAACCTGAAGCCTTGTGTGCCCCATCGACAGCCCTGACCGCACAGATACATCATCGCAGTATGGCCATTTCCATAGGAAGACTTACCCGTTGTAAGTCGCTTTGATACCGAAAGGAGGCCAGGGCGATTTTCAAGACACAAATAGTGCTGGATGGTGCTCAAGGCCAGAGGCCCCCCAGAAAGACGGCCATCCTGTCGTATAATGGTGAGAACACCATTGCACAAGCAGGAAATAACCTACATCGCTCACGGGTTCAACCTGATCACTTGCGAGCTCCGCCTTTTTCCTAAATATCGTCAATGAAGACCTGGAGAGAAATATTAGCTTGTAATACACAAGAGATACGCAATGTGCTACAAACCATATCCCAGCTCCCGCTCCTGAACCGAAGTCGATAATAGTCTTTACATTCTCCGACCAATGTTCCCCTAGTCGCGTCCGAGCTTCCTCGAGCACGTTAGAGATAGCTGAAAACTGACCAGGAAGGGCTATGACGGAAAATGCTAACGCTTCGCGGGGAGTTATACGAGAGGCCTTGAACTTCTTGGGTCCCTTGAATTTATCAGGAAGTTGCGGGGTCCAATAATCACGTTTCTCGGCCGTATTGTTAGTCCCGAATTCATTCGCACACATAAAAAGTCTTTTCGCATCAGAGCGAAGCTGATGTTTGTCGTTGGCTGCGACAAGTTCGTGACCCAAATTCAATTGTTGAACAGTTCAACTTACCTGAAATAATTGCTTCCATATTGTGCTCTAATTCGAACGGAATAGAAATAGAGCCAATCCGTTTACTTCCAAAAACGGCTTCCTGCGAACGCTTTTCAGACCTGTTGTGCCACGCCTCTGCATCGTTCTCCTCTATTGCATCTAGAGTATAATAATCCTTTGTTTCGGCATCCTCTTTGCTAGGACCGGGGGTAGTAAAGCATCCAGGAGAAGCTGCGGATTTATTCTGTTCCCTATACTCCCTAGACTTGATCAACGATAGATCCGTATCTAGAAGTAGTTGTCTGAGGGAGGGGTCTAACTGTGGTGTAGGATTGGGACTGGGGGTAGAGCCGTGCATTGGTGTGCAACGGAACCATCTCTTTCCCAACGACCCTACCCGTGAGTGATGGCTCGCACACCAACTGCACAACAGCCATGACTTGTGCATGAAGAACTTCTCGAGGGATTCAAATTGAATTGTGGCATCTCTGCGTCCACGAGACCGTGTGAATTTCCCGTGTACACCGTTGGAATACGAGATGACGCACGACTTGGAGGCCCCGGGGCCACCGAAAAAGAGACTCAGAATATCTGGAGAGGATGGCCATCCTGAATTGGTTTCAGTTGATGAGTCGAATAGATCGATCGTGAGTCAGGTGGTTGACGCTGACGACGAAGAGGAAGAAGATATGCAGTTGGAAGAGCGCCAAGAGCCCAGAGCCTCTGATCTTTACTTAGATACCGTAAGTGGCTATGGCTAGATTCATTTCTGACATGCGCCTTTATTGGGTTTCTTAGTTTTTCCTTAATGATCCAAATAGGTCAATCGGGCCGTTCTAGACTTCGACTTTGAGAAATTGTGCTCCGTGTCACTATCCAACATCAATATCTACGGGTGCCTTGTGTGTGGAAAGTATTTTCAAGGAAGAGGGAAAAGCTCCTATGCATATGCCCACTCCATCCATGATGACCACCACGTCTTTATCAACTTGGAAACCCAGAAAGTCAGGCTTCATCCTGCACTAATTCTCAGGAGCTTACCAAATTGCCTTCTTTCAATTATGGACGTAGGTTTACGTATTGCCCGATGGTTATCCAGTGTCAGATCCTTCTTTGGATGATATCTCCGCTGTTCTGAACCCAGTGTTTACGGAGCATCAAGTAAAGAGCCTTTCAAGTCCGCAAATTTTTTCAAAACCCTCGTACGACCTGTCCTCTAGGCCATACACTCCTGGTTATATCGGACTTAACAATATCAAAGCAAATGACTACCTTAACGTCGTCATCCATTCACTTCTTCATGTTGCCCCATTACGCGATTACCTTCTCCTGAAGACATTTACCGGGAAGGAATCAGAATTATTCAGGCGGTTTGCGGGCCTTGCAAAGAAACTATGGAATCCCCGTCTCTTCAAGTCTCAAGTCAGCCCGCACGAATTTTTGCAAGAAGTCCGTAGAGCATCGAATGGGAAGTTCAAGATTACTGAGCAAGGCGACCCAGTTGAATTTATTGGCTGGCTACTGAATCAGTTGCACCGTGACATGAGTGGTTCCAAGAAACGAAATTCTTGTAAGTATGCCCACCAACAACCGTATTACGTGCCTCATGTGATCGAATCAGCCATCATATATTCGACATTCCAGGGCGAAGTACGCATTGAGACGCAACAAGTTTTGGTAAAAGCGGATTTGGACAGCGACGCACGCCCTTACTTCAATATTGGCCGAGGCGAGCATTGACCCATCGCAGCCATGATCCCCTTGTGCTCACGATGTACTCGCAGAGATCAAATCTGTCCATTCACCATTCCTTTTCCTTGCTCTTGATTTGCCTCCACCGCCAATATTCCAGGATGCAGTGGAGAAGAACATCCTGCCACAAGTCACACTGGCTCAAGTGCTCGCCAAATATGATGGGAGGATGACCCAGGTAGGTTGCTAGATTTCCATGAACTGATGATATCCCTTATTCTCTGTGCAGGAATTTGCTGGTCAACTGAAACGGTGGAAGTGCACACGTCTGCCACGATACATCATTCTGCACTTCAAACGTTTCACAAAGAACAATTTCATAGAGGAGAAGAATCCAACCATCGTGAACTTTCCTGTGCGAGGGGCAGACTTTCGTGAAGGTATAGTTGTCCACCTCGCATCATACAGCGTATAATCAACGACGAGATTTCAGTCCTCGAGAATCCGCCGATTGGCACGTCTACAGTATACGACCTCATTGCAAATGTAGTACACGAGTCTACCGCTGGTACTACGCGCGACAAAGAGAATACCATCTGGAAAGTCCATCTCCGAGCTGAAAAGCCCGAAGGTTCTGATGAAGAGAAATGGTATGTGATACAAGATCTCATGATCGAAGAAATAGCGAAGGAGATGCTGTTCTTGGGTGAAACCGTCCTCCAGGTGCGATCCCCCATTTCCTGTCTCAAACCACAATGGCTAACCCTTCCATCTTCAAGATTTGGGAACGGCGATCTTAAGACCCTTGGTTATCCCTGACTCTTGGAATCCATACGTCCTCTTGTCCTGGATATTTGACATGACCCAATCCGGAAGTCATTTACTCGTAGTACTATGTAACTGAGTGACTATGAAAGTCGATCCATCGTTGGTATGACGCTCCTGATCAGGTGGAATGATCTTTACGTGGTTGCGAACGGCCCTTCTATAGCCCCCTGTTCGCAAGCAGCAACCTAGTGGTCACACGTTACTGACAGGAGGACGACCTCGAAGAGCTCTTCTCGTGGGATCCAATGTCTCGAGATCCTCAGAAGTGTTCCTTCGCAAAAGTGAAGCTTATCTGCTCGGTAGACGCAGCATCAGAATGAGCCCGAACAACTTTTGCCAGAGCACTGGGCTATAGTAAGGCTAAGTACGATAATACAATATTTTAGAATGGAATACTTTCTTACCCCGCAGAAGAAAGTCTAATAATAATAGAGGAGTGATCCATGTCAGACATTGATCTCAAACGTCAACCTATTTGCCCACGTACCGCCACATTAGTCTTCAAGTTCTCCTCTCTACCCTGAAGAAATGCTCCTAATTCGATTGCCATCCTAAGCCTGGTATAGATCGACTTCCAATCGGGACGACCGTATAAAGTCCTTGATCTTAGAAGGGTAAGGGGATCATACTCGGCCCCAGCATCGTTCAAGCTGATATTGTACATCGTTGATTGGTCTATGGATGCCGTAAGGTACGTGGAAATGCGAAGGAAGAAAGCTAGAGAAGAAAGAGATCAGTGAGTAGTAGATAAAGTGTCTGGTGCGTACACACGATCGCTCTGTGCCGCCTCAACATCTGCGAGTAGCGTTTGGAACCAGCCGAGACTTGGTGCATCGCGCACAACCCAAATAAACTCAACCCGCTTTAGTGCCCCAATATTACCCCTACGCTGTCGATACCAGATGTCTATGGAAATCAGTAGCTCAGTTCGAGTCCCTATCAAGCCTTCTTGTGATACGTACGCTTAAGAATACTAGCAAAAGGAGTCACTCCAATGCCAGCACCAATGAGGACAGCGACTTCAGAACCAAATACATCCTCAGCAGGGGCACCATATGGGCCATCGATACGCACGAGGGGAAGGCGTGATCCTGCAGCAGTATCGACCTCCACGAAATTAGCACGGATGCCAAGCTCGTCAGAAATTGCGAACGTCTCGGAGCCAGCCATCGCAGCTTTCGTGAGTGAAGAGACGACACGTGGCCCTGCGCCCACGCGTTCCCCTAATGCTTGGGTCCAGTCGCCCACTTGACGGATGTGAATGGAAACGTAAGGATCTTCAGGGGCAGAAGTGATGGTGAACTGAAAAGCGAATTGTCAGCATATACAAAATGATCGTCAAGAGAGGGGTGGGATACAGGATGCCATTGCCATCTGGACACGTCTGGAACTTGGAGGAACAACCATTGACCAGCAGTATATTTGAAGCCCGGCTTCTTGATTCGCAGCTCCATAGCACCTGATGAGACGAAGGGTATTAGATCACTGAGCCTTTCCCATGCGGATTATAGATAGGACTGACCACTGGGATGTACTAGTACACTTTCCAATCTGGTCTCCCACCGAGCCCTGATTTCTCTATACACGCGTTCCCCAAAGTATAGGACCCCAGGCCAAATGATAAATCTCCAGCTTTCGTAACCGAGACAATGGTCAGTAGAATAGAAGGGGAAGGTAGATGTGTAATCTGGGTTCGCAGTATCTCGAACGAAGCAGCCCGTGGCATGGGTGTAGAGAGCGAGCATAAAGAAGAATGCGAGATGGTGGGTGTACCAGAATGCCTCAAAGCATTGACTACGAATGCGGTGATGAGAGGTTGAGTACCTACATGATTGAGAGGAAGCTTAGAAAGAGAGTAGGATGCGGGAAGACTTAACACACATGATAACCATGATCAGAAGCATAAAGTGTCCTGTGATGCCACTGGCTTGTGTGTAATGGAGCTGAAGAGCAAGCTGGGGCCGGAGCTCTGAGACAAGTCAGATCAGCTTCATCACACCAAAAGTCATACTCACGAGTGTTTTCCATGTTCTAATGAAAGTTCGATCAAGACCGGCGCGTTAGGGGGTACAAGAATTATTGCATATGTTCACAAATGCTCACATACTACGAGAATCGATTTGTGAGCTCATCACTCGACCGAGAAAAATCGAAATTTACGCACAAAATTAACGTAGTGCGCCGTTGTATGAACCATCGCCCAAAAGGCCATCGAGTAAGCAACTTGACGATGGAACCAAACGTTTTCATCTAAGGGTATCAACCACTATTGTGATTGCACCCACTATTAATAGGAAGCCAGGTCACTTGGATTGGAAAGTGCGCACAATTAGCTTCGGTCGTAAGACTTTGATGAGGTTCCGGAGCACGGGAAGGAGAATGAGACCGCCGTCGTATGCAAGGACAAGACCAGCACCCCGGGAGATCCACACGGAGAAACCAAGGGTGTTCAATGACGCCAGCTTCAGATTCGTTTCCTTTCCGGATGTGCTTAAGTCAATGCCCAGTAACGAAGAGTGCAAATATGTCACCTGTGCCCACCACCCATAGGCGAATATACCAATCTGACTTCCATACCATAATATGTTAAAGAGGAGGCGTCGCCATTTTCCAGTCTCTCTGTGAACGAGCTCCCAAGTAGACATGACTTTGATAACAGCAAAATTACAAAGAGGAAGGAGCGGCGGGGACAAAGAACGGCAGAGACAAAGCACAATCAGATGAGACTCAGATTCCAAACCCACGGGAGGTCGATGCTTATCTACGTTTTCTGAGAGAAAAGAACGGACATGTAAATGTAATAAGGCAGCTTCTGTACCAGTACTACCATGGACTCCAAAAAAAGGTAAAGGGAACCGGACAAGGAATCATCCGCGAGGAGAAAGGCAAAGCGGCCTATTCAGCCGCATGGTTTTATTCAACGGCGGGGACGGCCTTTGTGTCGCTCGCCAAGATTCATCACCGTCTCCTGATGATGAAGTACCCCAGTGTGCCGAAAGGAAAACGATGGTGCTGTTTGTCTAACATTCTAGCGATAGCACGCACGACCGTACGGGCCTGCGGCGCAGGCCCGGTGGGCAGGACTCCAGCATCCAGATCTCGGTTGGTCTGAATAATGTTTGTTAGCGGCCAGGGGATGATATGTGGTTCCGTTGGCTGAGGGCCGATCGATTCTCACGGTTTTCCTTTGTTTTCTTTAGGCCAGGTTACTGTCCGTTACTGTCAGGAGATCGAGAGTGAAGGGACTACCTCCTGAACAGGTTGGGTATGCCTTGCCCCCCAAGCTTTATCAAAGCTTGGCGAGGCTTTGGACTTATACGCAGGTCTCCCAATCTTTTTAGGCTCATGATTGAATGACTCAATCGTATATACTGTTTAACGAATGGCACCAATATTACTCCTGAGTCTTCAAGGCCCTGGACCATGCCTACGTGTCCGATTCATTCATCATGTCACTCGTATCTAGGGCTATGTTTGATAAGACAGTGAATTCCTTTTTAGTTCACCTTGCATTTCCAGGATTGCGATTATCAACCTTCGACTTGTTCTTCGTATGGCATAGCAGCCATAGCTTGTAAATCGCGGAGTTGGCCGCCTCTAGCAAAATAGAATCTATTACACTAATTGGGTACAGCGACGTCGGTGTCAACAAGGCCCAAACATCTTCGCATGGATCCCCAAGCGCCGACGTCCCCTGACGAGCTGCTGAAGCTTTTAAAGCTAGATGCACCCCCCACAGAGGAAGAAATTAAATCACTCATCGAGTCCGAATGGCTAGATCCGAGCGACACCTTACCCCGCGATTGGTTGAGTCGCTATCAACTGTGCGATTTGGATCGAATATAATGGTTGAGCTCTGATCAACTAAACTTGATGCACTAGACATGAATACCGCCCTTTTGAAATCCCATCTCTTCTAACGCTATCGCCATCTCCGCCTCCAACTACTCTTTCCTTTGTTCGTAGTGGCCTCAATGGCAAAGTCACCGGTTACGCTGAGGTACGCATTTCATGCAATTCGAGCACTTCCGTTCATTAATTCAACTGGGTTCCCTGCACAAGACACCACGCCTACGTAATCAAGAGTCTCCGACAACGTCAACCTCTCTGCTTCGCGCCTCCGCTCCTGTGCCTACGTTTGTGCGCGGTAAATCTGGATACCTACCCTTCCAACCGGGAGGCCTCGATCATGCATACGTCGACGTGAATGATTTAAAGAAGCCAGTTAGCAAGCGTCCTCATGGTGCGAATATTAGCACTGCGATATAGGACTGAACCTAATATACACCTTTCTCCCAGACTCATATGCTACGGTACCTCCAGGATTCGAGAGAGGGATGAATTTTGATGGCACTTCAGGTGGCTTGGATATGCGGCTCCAGGAACTGACAGGGACGCAACTCGCCTCGCCTTCACCACAAACTGAGCTCGATGTAAGTAAAGATAGCGATGATTTGTCGTCTACTTCGTCTAACTATGCTGGGAAATCTCTTCACACAGATTCAGACAGAAAAGCTGTTGTCACAAAAAAATAGCTCTGCTGCGCCAGCGGAGATAGACGCGTTCCTACCAGTCACGGTAGGGTATGCCCAGGTTACATTGAGAACCCAACTAACTCCATGGCCGAGAACTAGACACTCTCTATTCCTGCTCGGGGGTCTGGGAAAAAGTTGTCAAGGAAACCTGGAACATATAAAAGACAAGATTGGGCACATGTCGTCGATGTTAACAAGGGCATACCAGACTTCCACGAACTCGTCCCAAATATGGCGCAGAAGGTTGGCTATGTTTACATCAGAGGTAGTATTTATTTACTGAAGGACATTATTATCATAGTATCCATTTGAACTTGATAACTTCCAGAAGGAAGCCGTCTATCATTTGGAAATGGGCGATTGTGTCTTCGTTGCAGCGCACACTAGTGCTGGTAAAACGGTGGTAGCAGAGTATGCGATTGCTCTCGCAGGAAAGCATATGACCAGGTACGTGAATTGAAGAATGAGGAGTTGCTCTGTCGCCAAATCTGGCATTTTGTCACTGTTTTTGCAGAGCCATTTACACCTCGCCTATAAAAGCCCTTTCGAATCAGAAATTCCGTGACTTCAAGTCCACATTCTCAAATCCGTCGGATCCCACTCACACCTCTATTGAAGTCGGCATCTTGACAGGGGATGTGCAAATTAATCCCGAGGCAACGTGCCTGATAATGACTACAGAGATTCTGAGGTCAATGCTGTATAAGGGAGCGGACCTGATTAGGGATGTTGAATGGGTTATCTTCGATGAAGTTCATTATGTGAATGATGCTGAGGCAAGTGTCGCGCGTCTTTAGAGTGAGTGTCACCCAAGCTTTTGCTCACTTCCAAGGTGTTTGCACTAGAGAGGCGTTGTTTGGGAAGAGGTGATAATCATGCTTCCGGAGCATGTGAATATCATTTTACTCTCAGCCACTGTTCCGAACACGAAGGAGTTTGCTGATTGGGTCGGGTACGTTTCTCCTGTCGTGATGGCTGGGGCTGGACGTTATATTGATGTGCTTATGTCGCAGGCGGACAAAGCAGAAACCAATATATGTTATTTCAACGCCCAAAAGACCCGTTCCGCTCGAGCACTACCTCTACCCAGCTGGGGCTAAAGACATTTTCAAGATTGTCGATGCCAATGGCACCTATCTTGGCATTGGATACAAGCAGGCTGGAGAAGCCACTAAGCGCAAGCAAGACAAGGAGCGCGAGGCTGCTGGCTTGGCACCAGTCCAAAGAGGCGGTGGACGAGGGGCTCGCGGAGGTACTGGTGGACGAGGGACAATCCCAGTTCGTGGCCGTGGCCGTGGAGGAGGTAGTGTCAGTTCTTCTCCCCGTACTGTCCACCAAGATGCGCGGAACCTTTGGGTTCACCTTGTTGGGTTGCTGAAGAAGCCGCTTCAACATACATCTGTTTCTGGTGTTACTCACTCGTCGCCATCACTGCTTCCGGCCGTGATATTTACTTTTTCGAAGAAGCGGTGTGAGGAGAACGCCGCCAGTCTCAGCAACGTGGATCTCAGCGCTGGTGCTAAGGAGAAAAGTGAGATCCACCTATTATGGGAGAAGGCTCTGAGTAGATTAAAAGGTAGTCAGGGCTGTGTGTTCAATGCACTCAGGTACTGACCTAGCAACTCCCACTGAAAGGTTCGGACAAGCAACTTCCTCAAATCGGGCGCATGAGAGACTTGCTTTCCAGAGGTATTGGGGTGCACCATGGTGGGCTACTGCCACTGGTGAAGGAGGTTAGCCCGTCTCTACAGCTTATGATACGCACTGACATCATACTCGGTAGGTGGTAGAATTGTTGTTTGCTCGTGGCTTGGTCAAAGTCCTGTTCGCGACGGAAACATTTGCCATGGTTAGCTTTTCCCTAACTGTAATGCAAAGATGGTACTCATTAGGTCAAGGGAGTTAATATGCCCGCTCGTTGCGTAGTGTTCTCTGGCATCCGCAAACACGACGGCCGATCGTTTCGGGATATACTACCAGGAGAATACACTCAGATGTCGGGTCGCGCCGGGAGACGAGGTCTTGATGCTACTGGAGTGGTGATTATCGTAGCTGGAGATGAGCTTCACAGTGTGCGCCGCCATGATATTCTGACCAGAGGGTTGGAATTGAGTCTCATTCATGTGCACTTAGCAAACCACACTCGAGAGGATGATCCTTGGGACACCGACCAAGCTTCACTCACAGTTCCGACTCACTTATAACATGATTCTCAATCTCCTTCGTGTCGAGACTCTCAAAGTCGAGGAGATGATTAAGCGAAGTTTCTCGGAGAATGCTTCTCAACGGTTGTTACCAGAACACGAGCAAGAGAAAATTAAGGTACATTGATGGCCTCTGTGAATGGGAAGGTTGCTCATTAGAATTTGGTAGGTCGAGAAGGGGTTGACTACTATTCGTCGACTCGACCACTCGCCAGAATCAGAGATCATTCGCGACTACTATATAACATCTGAGTCCATTGTATTTGAAACGTCAAAACTCCTCAAAATGAGCATGCAGAACACTCATGCTTCCAGGGTCCTCGCAAGTGGTCGTATTGTAATCCTTCGAGATGGGGTGAGTCCGTCGGCTCGGGTCGTCCATGCCCGTATTAATGAATGTCATAGCGTTTTCAAGGAAATATTGCCGTCATTCTCAAACAAGACAAGTTGCAAGGGAATATAGAGGGACGACCGCCTTACTTGGTCTTGATTCTAGTGAACCAAGAATCGAAATCCAGACAGCTTGGTGCGCCTAGTTTCTTGTAAGTGAGTAAATACTAAATGGCTGGACAGGCGCCAACAGAGATGACCTTCTACCTTGCTGGCCTCCCGCTGTCGCTCCTCTCTCAAAACAAGAAGGCACCTATAAAGTCACCCCTATTGGCCTTTCAAGCATTGCGATGGTGACGAATCGACATATTAAAGTATTTACTTTCTGGCTCATTCAACCAGGTATTCGCCGGAACTGACTTTTCATGATCAGATGGATACAAGCGAACTGATAGAACGTCGCCTTCTTAAAGCTCTGGATGCCTTGAAGAATCAGCTGTCTGAACTGCTGTTCGAGGTCTTAGGCGACGACTACCAAAACAATCCTCCTGAATTCGACTGGTCTAAGATGAAATCTTTGGAGTTCCAAACCCGTTATCAGCGGAGGGATCAACTCATAAAGAAACTGCGCTCAATGGATGATCCAACATGCATCACTGATTTTGATGCCAAGGTGTGTTCTGTCATCAACTCTAGTCACAATATGTTGGTGTTAATCTTTAATTCAGTGTCGCATTTTCCATGGTGAGACCCTTCTCCGTAAGCGAATCGATTTCCTCAAGCAACAAATCTCGGACGAAAACCTGGAATTACTGCCGGACTACGAGCAACGAATCGGTGTGCTGAAAGATCTCCAGCATATTGACGAGAATTCAACCGTAGTGCTCAAAGGACGAGTTGCATGCGAGGTATGCCATTCGGTCCACTCCCCCAAATCTAATTAATCTAGACATGATCACAGATCAACTCTGCAAACGAACTCATTCTTACAGAACTTATCCTGGAGAATGTCTTGGCCGCTTACGAACCGGAAGAAGTCGTGGCCCTTCTCTCTGCCTTCCTCTTTCAAGAGAAAACGGAGGTAGAACCGGAGTTGACGCCACGGCTCCGGGAAGGACGAGAGATTTTGGTGGCAATTTCGGACAAGATAGGCAGAGTCCAAGACAAATGGAAGGTTGCGGACGCTGATGCCCAGACTGCCCTCAAGTTCGGACTGATGGAAGTTGTCTACCAATGGGCCAAAGGGATGGTGTGTTGACCGTATTTTATTTATGGACTGGAAGGCTCATTGCCTCAATCCTCCAGTCTTTCCAGAATCTTACAGACCTGACGGATGTTCCTGAGGGGACTATTGTACGTGTCATCACAAGATTGGACGAGACATGTCGGGAAGTGCGGGATGCGGCGCGAGTTATTGGCGATGCTGAGCTGTTCAAGAAGATGGAGGAAGCCCAGACCAAAATTAAGCGAGATAGTAAGTAAAATGGTCCCACGTCTTACATTAGGACTGTCTCCTCACGATCTTCACAAGTTGTGTTTGCTGCGAGTCTGTATTTCTAGGTTTAGGGCCCGAAGGTACTTACGCAGAAGCGAACAAAGGGCATCTGAGGTGCTACCCAAGTGCACACCGGCGCATACGAGTAGCCTAGATACCCTACAAGTCCGCTCTCAGGATCCATCCCAATTCCTAGATACCCATGATCTGTCATGTTTCACAACGAGTAACCAGCATGGGGCAATGTATTGGGCTAAGGATGACAATTAGTCTGGTTGAACGTAAGATACATTAAATTCGACGCTTCTTCTCCATCACTGCACGGTCATCGGTCCAAGGAGGCAGGGGACCAGAATCCAAAGCTGGCGGACATAATTCAGATCAAACGTTTGCGTCACGGAGCTAGGAAAAGAGACTCACTCCCAAAAAAGTCGCTAACATCCAATGTTTCATCACGACCCATCAGGATATCTAAGTGGATATTTGAGTGGGGGATGGTGGGCATATGAGGGATCTACAGTATTAACGCATGAGATTGAAGAGGATGAGCATAGACGTGTGCTGGAAAACTGACAGTTGAAACAATTTTCCTCTCCATCAATTGACGCATTGGGGAATGCATACCAAATACATTGCGATGCATGTTCAATCTTAAATTGTCTTGCGCCTCCTCCCACTGCCCGGAATATTAGTTTACCAACCTCAGTGCAGATAAAAGTTGCCTACACCATCCAGCCGCTTCTGGTGTGGATGTATTTCATTCGTTTCGGTGACCAGGCTACGCGTCCCATATCGGAGAGCATCGTGTACACCGAAGGAGTTTGCAGTGTCACGAGTAGATGCAGCTGAGGGACGTGAAACATGGTAGGAAGGCACAATGCGAAGCTTAGCGTTATCCTATAAGATAATGTTAGCTTCTATGGCAGGATCGACGACGTCCTAGCTAAGAGACACCTTACCATTGTACTTGAGTCTCGTAGACTTCGACGCGTAATGGGGACTCGCCGTGCACTGCCACCTCGATTCGAGCCACTGTATTGACGAGCAAAATGTCGCTCATTAACCCTATCTTGTTGCCGCGTCGAGCACTCGGAACTATCCTGTCGACGCCGACTTATACTTTCGCTGCACACTATGCCACCGCTAAAAAGGGAAAACAACAACAACAAGACCCTCGATTGATTCCCATGCGAAAAGCCTTTAACCCCTACTACCGCAAATACCGTTCAAATCTGGAGACCGCACTCCATCGCGCTATACCGTCTGTGGAGGCACATGAGACGATACATAGGGCGTGGCAGCTATATCAACGTCATCAGCGAGAACAGCATCACTTGGAACTCACTGGGTTGCTGGACAAAATGCGTGTCGCCGTGGAGGAACTGAAACAGGTGGACAAGAAGCTATTTTACTGGGCTACGATTCCTCGGGACCCCCGCAGAACTACTCAACCGGAAGCCGAAGCGCTACGCGGGACAAAGCGATCAGTAAGGAAGGCGTTAGAGGCGCGGATCGAGGGCCTTTTCCCCAGAGAACTCCGAACACCGACAGAAACACCTTCTGTAAGAGGGTGGGATGATGGCTGGAGGCCGCCAAAGTAACTGGCTCCCTCTCTTTATGTGAGTGCGAACTTCCTCAATTAAACCTTTTTTTTTTATGAGCTACAAGTAGTGGATTGTGTTATGCATACATCGCTGATTATTTAAAATGAGTCTAAGCCGATTCCGGCAGCCATTGGAGAGGAAGGGCGAGGGAGCTCAAACGGAAGATGAGGTGCCTTTAACGATTCGGGTTTAGCCCCATACAGGCGAATGATACCGTCTGCTCCACCGGCACCAATGATCATTTCATTCGGATGGAATGCTAGTGGTGACAGACCCGTTATGACCGATTCAGGAGCTGCCGACCTTCCGGTCGGAAATGTCACTCGTCCCAATGGAGATGGATGTGGCTGGAATGAGGACCCCCCCGGTGGTGAATAAACACAAAGCGATTGTTGTCGCCAATGTGCTGAAGTGATTGCTGTTACTCTATGAACACCATTGTGATTGACAAGTGGTTGCCCATTCGATAGTCAATTACTCACGTTGCAAAGACGTTCGCCCCCTCATAGATCATGAGACTCTCGAGACCATAGGAATCAGGTTCTACAAGGGTGATGGGTATCGGTGAACGAAGATCCCACAAGCAAACCGTGCCATCCACACTGGCTGAAATCATCTCTCGAGTTCCATGCTTCTGCCAATGGACATTCCGAATCCAGGACTGATGGCCCTCACAAGAGCGTATGTAGCCTCCAGACCTCAGGCGTCGGTCGTACACATGAAGCGATCCGTCCGCATGTCCAACACTGAATATCTGACTTGCTTCCGACTCGAAAGCAAGGGCCGTGACGCTGCTTGCAGCATTTGTAGGGACATCCTACGTCCAGGTTTAGAAATCTTTGTCACGCCTGACAGACTGTCCCATCACATACCTGCAGACAAAGTTCTCTTTGAGCATCCCAAACTCTTACTGCCTTGACATCCCCGGAAGCGAGAAGGGTCCCGCTACATTGCTGCCATGCCAAAATCATGCCGCTGCCTTTCTTGACCGGGACTCGGTCGTTCAAGGCACGGAATGCGGTAACAATTTCGACGGGATCCTCACCACTGTCGCAGTTTCTGTAAACCCTGACAACCTGGTCGCCTGAACCCTAGTCAACCACGAGCCTAGAACGCATGAATTGTAAGACTTACTTGATCCCGTAAGGACTAGAGTGTGATAATCATTGTTTATATATTGGAGATGAGTGATTCCGGACCCAGGTGAATTGTTGTTTTGGAAGATGCAAATCCTCCTGCGCGAAATCCAGTCCCATAGCCTAGAATTTGGGATTAGATATAGTTCTCACATCAGGACTGGAAAACAGCTTCACCCTATATTACTCGATCTATCGGCCATCAGGATATGATGTTCGGTAGGATGGAAAGCAAGTTGGGATACAATTTGATCATTTGGTAACATCGCTATCACCTTGTCCCATGCATGAGATTCTAAGATCATCCGAATCCATGAGCATTAATCTAGGTCAGAGCCCGATTGCGCACTTACCGGCAATCTCAACATGGTCATCACTGTCTTGTAAATACTTCTCTATGGCTAAACGTTTCTGCATCTGTTGGTTATAGAGCTTTGAACCCGGTTCCTCGATTTCGGCGAGCTAACGCGACATAAGTGGGGAAGGCAACAGGGAATAGTAGTGTAACAACACTTACACCCATCTGTGATTCGCTGTAATACTCTGCACAGGAATCGTAGTACATGCTCCTTAAAGGCAGGGTTTCAGCAAACGCATCCAACTTCCCGAGTGCCAGGTTACGCTTGTGATTGCTGGTGCGGTAAGTCTGAACTTCTCCCTTTCGGTCCCAGGGGGTTCGGCTCCTTTGACGCTCGAAATCCTCCTCCACAAGGGCATCCATTATATTCTTCGCCGACAACTGCGAACTCTTAGCTGCTCTACCATTTGCCTTCACGGATACATCTGGGCGATCTCTACTTGGGAAAGTCAGCGATGATTGGGCGAAAGATGGGTTGGGAGGGGAGAGCGACTGCCATGAGGGTGACAAAGCAGCTGACATCGTAGCGCTTCGATTCTCGACGAGTGATACCGAAGGAGTCGGAGCAGGAAGTGGTTTAGAACGTGCGTTTGGATTCCAAGGAGAAGAGTATTTAAACAAACTGATTTTCGGCTCGGGTACAATGGGAGTCAAAGGAATAGGATCCAAAATTGAAAGTATCGGAGATGCCGGAAGTGGTGACGCGGGCTCGGAAGACGGTAACGTGTGACCTGCGGCAAGATTCTTCAGGGACGCCGCTATTGATGAGGTGCGCTTCAGAGTGCTCGCGAGTGTATGTGTCGATATTGATGAATCTGATCTCTGCAGGGACGCTAGATGAGCGCATGGGGAAGGTGTTCAAAGCGGAAGACGGAAGGCGAGCAAACGCTGACTCGACCAGGCAAGCCATAAGGTAATCGACTACTGTTCTTGCCATCGCAGCCACCTCAGGGTAAGGATCGACAGAAAGATCGAACAGAGCCGACCAGATAGTGAAAAACGAAGACAATAATACTCGGTTCTCTTCCTTGATTGCATCGAAATCTCGATCTGCCCGTGGGTCGGCTAAAGTTGTCGAGTGGATCCATTCGGAGACTATGCGATGGATGGCGGCAAACCCTTCCTCAGGATCATCGCCATCCAGCATGATAAGTTTACCCGCATCGGGTATATGGGCTCGATTCACCTTATCCCATTCCCAGTATATCCAAGCAGCTATCGTGAACCATCCTCTCCACTCTACAACCAAGGCACTGAGGAGGATTATAAGCTCCTTCCGAACAATAGGGCTGGCGTCATCTCGACCCGCAAGCATTGCACGTGTCCCGATCGCAATCTCAACTCTGAACTGGTCGCGAGGGTTGAAGGGTAGCAGACCAGTGCCTCCTCCGCCTCGATGTGACGAATCTGGAGAGGATGATATACCCAGAAATGTTCCAAGCGCGTACATAGCTGACGCACGAACTTCCGGGGAGATATCATGCAGAAGCTCCATCACTTTGTCGTGCGCGGAGTGCTCCATCGCGAGGGCTTTGTAATCATCCCTTTCCGCCCAGAGGTTCGCCAGGCATAGAATGGACCATTGCCGAAGGAGGAAGTCATCGTCTTCAAGTCTATGCATGCACTGCTCGAACGCACCATGAATGAAGGCTCGTCCTTGACCGTGTGTGTGGTCTCGCACGATAACCGACAGACAGAACGCAGCCATGGCTCGATGTTCCGATACGTTTGGGATTAGGAGGGGAACAGGTCCGTTAGGCATAAGAACCTCACAAAAGTACTTCAAAGGCGAAACCTTCAACTTGGGTGCATTTTCGCCTTGGGCTTGAGGATCCTTGATTTCAATCTCCCGGGCGAGATCATCTTTGCAACTGGGGTCCGCGGATAGTATACGGGCCCATATGAACAAAAGGACTGGCCGTACATCTGGAGAGGACGACTGGAGAAGCCGAAGGACGTAAGGAAATATGCCGATTTCAAGGGCGTAATGCACTGCCCATGGCCCTAGATCCATAAATTGCGATAACAAAATAAGTGCGCGAAGCCGATGTGCCTGGGACAGCAGGACTTGGAGTAGGACAGGCAGCTGCTCGGGAGGGTGCCGGTGCTTCGTGATATCATGCGGCTCGCTCCTGACCCGGGGTCTAATTGAATAGACCTGAGAATGCTGGCTCGTGCGATCGTTCGGTATCTTCCCGCGTTTGAGCCATACCTCGAAAGCGGTCAGATGCTCCGCAAAGAAAACGCTGGGAACGTAACGGTACGGTAGAGGTGCATCAGGTGGCATTGGTCTCACGTCCGGTACAGGGGTTGGGACTGAATCCAAGCTCTTGAGAATTTCGGGGAGTTGTGCCAGACAACTATCGACAGCAAGATCCCATGCTCTCCACATAGGATGCATATGAGTGGGAGGAAGGTGAGGAAGAGATTGTGGTGTGCAATCGTACGCCCTGAGTACTCGTTCAGCTAGGAGGAAATTGCGGAATAATGATGCAGTGGTCAAGTCTTGCCGGAAGTACTTGCGGAAAATTTCAGGGGAGAAAACAGACCACGCAATTGTGTCCGTAACGGCAGTAAAAATCCAAGAAAGCTCTCCAAAGGGCGTTCTTCGATCCTTGAAATCACCTGGAATGCGGGAGATGGATTCTAATGTGGCATCAGGAAATCTATGACTGTTCTGGAGAACGTAGAACCGCAGCGCCATCTCGATCGGTGAGGTCAAACAAGAAGTAAAAACATCCGCTGGGAGGTCAGGAGCCATAGGTAGTTCTTCATCCGCTCCACATGCCAGGAGGTGGATACACTCGGATAGTGGAACGTACTCCGCTGGAAAATTTCCATCAGGATACAGCTGCTGCATTTCGTCATCCTTCGGCTTTGCGAACTTCTCAAAGTTATGTAAAATATTGCCAGCAGCCGAACAATCCCAGATGAAGAGAGTCGGTGAGCGTATCCAATCCTGGAGATCATTGAGAGAAACAGGTATGTACTGGGTGTAGTTGCGATTAAATACCCAAAATTCCCCGTTACTGGTGGGTTTCGGTACGCCGTGTCCATTGTAATACACAAGGGCTCTATTATTTTTGGTGTGACTCCGGAGATTGATCATGTACCCCTTGAAGTCGTCGAGAGACGGGTCCAGGTAGGATCTATACTTTCCACGGCTGTTCAGTATCTCGAATTGACGTTGGAGAGCTTTCCCAATCATCTCAAGTGCCTTTGACGGCGGCATGGTATGGGGATCAATCCAGCATTCAAGGTGTGCTGCTGGTTGCGTCTTCACCACGTCGGGTGGGTCACAACCAATGTTCAGGCAAATAATTAGCGCGCCTTGAGTAGTTTTATAGCTTTTGCCACTCATTCGCCAGAAGGGTTGCCTCTTTTCGACCCGCGTTGGATTCCCCCCATTCGTGTGCCTTCGGGAAACAAAAAAATGCAGCGAGGACCCTGTAACTCCAAAGCTGCTGGGAGGCGAAGAGTCTTCAGTTTCCTCATAGGACCCTGAGCCCTCTGAGTGAGTAGCACGGGAAATCGATGCACTCGGTGATCCTGCGCTAGTCGATCGATGCCATCCCGTACCTGACCCTTGGAGGCGCATTAATGGATCTCTATAACATCATGCTATCGCACAACTCACCCACAATCGGGATTCCATTTCCCCCCAGATGAACCAGCGAAGTTTCATTAGCCATCACAGGTTTCTTTCAGTAGACAACGTTCCCAGCGCCCAGTCAGACTCGCACCGCTCTCTGGACGCACTAGTGTTACCAG
>WNFI01005343.1_pt1 | contig 24604 bp, 17 predicted proteins | sample 5400471 | NCBI WGS metagenome assembly WNFI01 (sample SAMN13153348, study PRJNA577476) | soil metagenome | isolation source: 100 cm saprolite on Douglas fir-dominated hillslope | place: USA:California | collected 2013-09-17 | reverse complement strand
CGGTCGGCTCACAGCGATCGCGCATGACGTCGTCGAGCAGACCGCGACCATTCACGAGTCCGTCGAGCAGACCGCCATCGCGACGCGCATGATGTACGCGGCGCCGAACCGCCGGACCACTCACCGGTTCGCACGGCTCGACGTCCCAGCGAACTCGTGGCTGCGCGCGCCGGGTGAGTGTCCGGGCATGTTCGCGCTGGAGTCGGCGATGGACGAGCTGGCGATCGCCTGCGGGCTCGATCCGATCGAGTTGCGCATCCGCAACGAACCGGCGGTCGATCCCGAGACCGGGCGTTCGTTCAGTAGCCGGGGCCTCGTCGCCTGCCTGCGGGAGGGGGCGCAGCGCTTCGGCTGGGCGCCGCGCGACCCTCAGCCGCGCGTGCGACGCGCTGGCTCCTGGCTCATCGGGACCGGCGTGGCCGCCTCGACGTATCCAACCCACCAGTTTCCAGCGACCGCGCTCGTGCAGGTCGATCGTGCGGGACGCTACCTTGTCCGCATTGACGCCACGGACATCGGGACCGGCGCCTGGACGGCGCTGACCCAGATCGCGGCGGACGCCCTCGAGGTGCCGCTGGAGCGCGTGCACCTCGAGATAGGGGATAGCTCCCTGCACAGCAGTTCTCCATGCATGCCTTTGGCGCGCAGTTCGCCGAGGTCCGTGTCAATGCGACCACGGGTGAGGTGCGTGTCCCACGATTGCTGGGGGTCTTCGCTGCCGGTCGCATCATCAACCCGAAGACGGCTCGCTCGCAGCTCCTGGGCGGCATGACGATGGGCCTGTCGATGGCGCTGCACGAGGCGAGCGTCCTGGACCCGCGCTTCGGCGACTACGTGAACCACGACTTCGCGGCGTACTACATCGCCACCAACGCCGATGTCGGCACGGTCGACGTGACGTGGATCGATGAGGAGGATCTGCATGTCAACCCCATGGGCGCGAAGGGGATTGGCGAAATCGGGATTGTTGGCACCGCCGCCGCCATCGCCAACGCCGTCTATCATGCCACGGGCATCCGTATCCGCGACCTGCCGATCACCCTGGATAAGCTGCTGCGGTGAGACGGCTGCGGGCGAAGAGCTGGTCCCACGCAAAGGGTTCATTATACCTGTGGAGGAACCGCAGGCATGATGTGGTACTGCATTTTGAGAGCGAGAATGCGGGTCACAGACTCATCAATACGTGCCTTGGTGAGAGTCCCATCCTTGAGCGCCTGCTTCAGCGCGCCAAAATTGGCCGTCATTTCCTTGACGCCGGAAGCCCCAAGAATTATGTCATCGCCGGCTCTGATCGCGAGCACCCCTGCCTCAGGGAAGCTCCAGCGCGGATAGATGCCCGCCATGAACAACGAATCCGTCACCACCACTCCATCATAGCCCAGTTGCTGACGCAACACCTGCGTGATAAGAGGGTACGAGAGTTCCGCTGGCATCACCGGATCAATCGCAGGCATTAGGAGATCGGTTGACATAATCATCCCTGGATGCAGAAAAGGATTGTTCGATTGGATAAAAGCTCTATAGGGAGCAAGTTCTACCGCGTTGATTTCTTCCCTGGAACGAGAAATGATGGGCAGGGTCGAATGCGCATCCACCTGCGCCGCGCCCAGACCAGGATAGTGCTTAGGGCAAGCGATCTCTCCGGCTTGTTGCATGGCATTGAGGTAGGCACCAGCAAAGGTCGTCACCTGCTGTGCCGTACTGCCAAAGGTGCGCCCTACCTGGTCAGGTCCATTGACCAGAGCGACGTCAACAACAGGGGCAAAATCGGCATTGATCCCAAGAGCCAGCAAGTCGTGAGCAGCCTGCGCGCCCTCATGAGCGGCCACATGGACATTCCCGGTCTCAAAGATTTCAGTCGCTCCCCGACGGTAGGGGTAAATATTACTCAGGCGGTCATTGTCCCCGCCCTCTTCATCGGTTGAGATGAGAAGAGGTAAAGTGGCATGTTGTTGCATCTCGGCAATATCGTGATGGGCCTGATCAAAGGTCAGCATCTGCCAGTCGTAGAGAAGCACTCCACCAATATGGAACTGCTCAAGGGTCTGTTCGAGGTCAGCGGAGTAGTACCGGTAGCGGTTTAGCACAATGAAGAGTTGCCCGAGCTCCTCATCGAGGGTCATACGCGAGACATACAGGCTCGCCAGTTGCTTGTAGGACATGCGTTTGACCAGGTGGTGGAGCTCATCAATTTGGGAGGGATTGAGCAGTGGCTGGGCGAAAGGATTTCTGGACGTAGTGAGACCGTTTCCAGGTAAGGAGATTGATCTGTTTCCATCCCCCTCGAGCAGAAGAAAGACGGCCAGCAAGGCCAGTACGAGAAAGAGAGCCCCTTTGAGACGAGGTGAGAGAGATTGCGGCATAGGCTTCTCGGTTGTTGTCATACAACCTCCTTATACATCTCTATCTATCTATCTATCTATTCACCTCTCATTGTATATGATATGTGGCCGAGGTACTAATGAGTTTCCTGCATCTTACTTTTGCTAAGGAAACACTACTGGTTCGTCCGCATGAAAGTATAAAGCGTTTTCTACCATAGAACGATCAGGTGAACGTAGCAATTAGTCTTTGTAACTATTCAGGACTTCTGGCCGCCTGCGGCGGCTCACCCAGGTCTGGAGAGGGTGCGGGCTGTGCCGCCGCAGGCGGCACAGCCCGCACCCTCTCCAGACCTCTAGCGAACTGCCGTAGGCAGTGAGGAGTCAAGAAGAGGGAAGTCCTGAATAGTTACTAGTCTTTTTTCTCTTCTGCTCGCTTCAATTCTTCATCTATCTTCTGCCTATGCATATGACGAATTCGTGCCCGTTCTACAATCGCTTTTTCTTCATCGTCAGCAGGCACAAGTGGTGGCACAGGAGTTGGTTTCCTATTCTCATCCAGCGCCACATAGATCACGTAGCTGCTGGCGATCTTACGTACTTCCCTGGTAGACAAATCTTCGGCAGTCACCTCAACCCCAACCTCCATGCTCGTTCGTCCAACATAGTGCATTTCACAATTGACAGAAACAACATCTCCAATAAAAGCGGGGGCCAGGAAATCAAATCTCTCTACCCTGGCAGTAACTACAGTAGGGCACTGACTGTGCTTGATCGCCACAATGGCAGCAGCCTCATCGACCATACGCATAATGACGCCACCATGCACATTACCATGTGCATTCGCATCTATCAATTCCATGAGCCTCCTGGTGGTGCTCCGCGAGTAGGCGATACTCCGTCCCTGCGCCAAATCTACTTTAGGAAGAGTTCGATATCTATTTACTATTCTCTCGAATGGGTTCATATTGCTCTCATCACTCCAACAAGCAATTCGTTACACAACTACACTCCATTATGCCACGCGCAACAAGGCTCTTTCCAATACACCATATGCAAAAATCCCCTTGACAAAATACGCTCTTTCTTGTTAAATATATCTAACCGGTTAACAAAAAGGTGTGAAATGAGTTCCTTTTTGACCTTATTTTCTCAGGTATCGAGAGAAAGTAAAGAAGCGTTTCAACGAAAGTTGCGACCTTATGGACTCCATGCTGGTCAACATTTCCTCCTCGAGCTACTCTGGAACGCTCAAGAGGGGCTCACCATAGGAGAGATTGCTGCTCGTCTTGGCGTGGAAGATCCCTCGGTGACGCGAACTGTTCTACGCATGGCACGACAAGGATTGGTCGAGAAGTATCCGCATCCTACGGACGCGCGTCAAGTGATCGTCAAACTTACAAAGAAAGGATTGGATCTCCAACGTATCATTCCCCAGCTCCTGGCCGAGAGCGAAGAGCAACTCCTGGCACATATATCAGATGTAGAGCGCGCCCTTCTCACACGCGTTCTGGCACAAATGTTGCACAATTTGGAGCAAGAACCCTCTTAGCTCCGCTCATTGTTTGCATGGGTTGCTCTTTTTCACGCATCAATTGTTAACCAGGTTAATTTTTTATCCAACAAGTTCATCAACGAACGAACGATATGCAGAGTCCTTTGAACGGTAGACCGAGTTCCTAATAGAAGGAGAAATTTTCCCTATGATGCAAGAAGTGCAACAGCAAGCACAACCTGTTCTGGTTGGCACGTCTCTCACCCGCCAGGATGGCCCTGACAAAGTAACCGGGCGTGCGCGCTATGCAGGAGATCAGGCGTTGTCAGGCATGCTTTATGCGCACCTGGTCCTCAGCCCGTATGCTCACGCGCGTATCCTGAGCATCGATACGTCGGCTGCTCTGTCCATACCAGGAGTCATAGCTGTTTTTACCGCCGAAACGCTGGGGATGGCCCAGCCGGATTCGCTCTCCCGTTCGCAATCCCCACTGGCGCAGCAAGAAGTGGTGTGGTGCGGACATCCTGTGGCCATCGTGGTCGGCGAGACGGAGGCGATCGCTGAGGATGGAGCCGACGCCGTGCAGGTCGACTACGATCCGTTGCCTATTGTCATTGATCCCGAGGCTGCTATACGGCCAGATTCGCCCCCGGCTCGCTCTCGCAGTGAGACCGAAGCTGCAGGAGGAGGGGGACACGCTGCCCTCCCGCAGGCAGCAGCAGCGGTCGCGGAAGAGGTACGTTCGCAGAATGTCCGTCAGACATCACCTATGAAGATGGGTGATATCGAGGTTGGTCTGCGCGAGGCTGAGGTGGTGGTCGAATGCAGCTATCGCACCCACCCAGTCCACCAGTCCTATATGGAGCCCCAGTCCATCACCGTCGCGCCAAGTCCGTCCGGCCATCACCTGGTGATCTGGTCCAGCACGCAGGGGTTGTTCGGGGTGCGCTCGGCAGTTGCCCAGGCACTCAAGATGCCTGAGCGACAGATTCGTGTCGAGCCGGTGACGATAGGTGGAGGATTTGGCGGGAAGGAGACCCTGCTTGAGCCGCTGGCAGCAGCAGTGGCGTCCCACCTGCGCAAGCCAGTACGATTGGTCTATACACGCCAGGAAGATCTCCTGGCCGGGAACCCCGCGCCCCAAACGGTGATCACCGTCAAACTCGGCGCGAAGAGGGATGGCACGCTCACCGCCATCCAGGCCAGGATCCTCGTTGATTCGGGAGCCTACCCCGATCCTCTTGTCGGCCTGAGTGGTTTCCATTTCTCCGGCGTCTATCGCTGTCCTAACATGGACATCCGTTGCGAAGTGGTTCAGACCAACAAGCCCGGTACCGGTGCCTATCGTGCTCCTAGTGGTCCGCAGGCCTACTTCGCATTGGAATCGACGGTGCAGGAACTCTGCCAGCAGCTTGTGATGGACCCGCTTCAGTTCCGCCAGATCAATGCCCTCAAAGGGGGTGACCCGAATATCATGCTTGGCCACATGCCGCGCATCGGCCTGCTGGAGTGTATTGAGCAGATCCAGCAGCATCCCTTGTGGGCACAGCGCGAGCAGGCCAGGCAGGAAGCGCCAGAGGAACTGAAGGGCTGGAAGATTGGGATAGGCGTGGCCGTCGGAGGTTGGCCGGGTGGAACGGAGCCTGCCGCAGCCCTCTGCAGGCTGGAGCAAGATGGCACATTTACCGTTGTGGTGGGCAGCGTCGATGTATCCGGCTCAGACGCTTCGCTGGCGCTGATCGCCGCGGAGGAGTTGAGCCTGCCGACCTCAGCAGTCAACCTGACCCATGATAACACCGATTCTATGCCCTATAGCGGCATCTCTGCTGGCAGCAAAACAACCTATACAGTGGGGTCAGCGGTACTGGCAGCGGCGCGTGATGCGCGTAACCAGGTCTACACCATCGCGGCTTTGGCGCTCCCTACGAGCCGGTCTACGGGCGTGGTCGCTCGGCCAATCGAGTCTCCTCGCCAATGTTCGCCGCGCACCTGGCGAAAGTAGCCGTTGATCCCGAGACGGGCGAGGTGCGCGTGCTCGACTACGTTGCGGCACAGGACGTTGGCCGTGCCATTAACCCGGCAGAGGTAGAGGGCCAGATCCACGGCGGGGTGGTCCAGGGCATCGGCTGGGCGCTGTTTGAAGGAATGATGTACGACGAGAGCGGGCAGTTGCTCACCTCGACGCTGATGGACTATGCGCTGCCCCACAGCCAGGATGTGCCGACCATCACGCCACTGCTGGTAGAGGTGCCATCCGAGCTTGGTCCGTTCGGTGCTAGAGGGGTGGGCGAACCGCCCGTGGTGCCGGTAGCCGCGGCTATCGCAAATGCCATCAAGGACGCGGTCGGCGTGCGTATGACGCAGATCCCGATGACTCCTGAGCGTGTCTTTGCCTCCTTAAGAGAAGAGAAATGAGAGGGATGAACGACTTTCCCTCACACTGGTCGCAGATGCATGTTGATGGTGACCCACGGAGCACGTGCGAGTGCAGCTCGCATCGCATCCTCATTGGTAAAGGTCTCAGGCAGACGCCGCCCTTCACAGCGTAGCGTCACCACGTCCTGACTGAACGGCCAGGGATCTGCTGCCACCTGCGTAGAATCACTATTGGCCGGTATAAGCGTCAATGTGGTTGTGCCGTCGGCTATGGGGACGTTTGAAAATGATTTCGGGGCCTTCAAGCTGAAGCAGAGGGCTAGTGACAGTGCATCCCAGGTTCTGATGAGCCCTTGATTGCGTGCCACTATGTCTGGTATTGCATAGGGCGCGTAGCATGGATCGTTGCGCAACGAGGTGAGCAGCTGTTCCTGGAATGCATATTCACGCGCCAGAAATGCTTGTACGGCCTGGCTATCTTCTGGTGAGCCTTGCGTCGCATCGTATCCTTTATAGAGACCGGTAAAGTGCAGAGAGACCAGGAGCGCAGCATAGCGTCCCTGGTTGAGGACTAATGATGAGGCGGAGGATATGATGGGGATATGCAAGGTCTTAGGGACTTCAAGGAAACTGTAGGGCCGACCCGTCTGTGGGTTCAGTACAGGTGCTCGTTCCCAGTCGGCATGTGCGATATCATGTTGTTCAGCACCCAGACAGACCTCTTCAAAGGGAACGACGGCACCGAAACGTTCATTGCCCCACGCTCGTGCCATTTGGCCGCTAACCCAGGCGTGCGCAGGCTGTCCGATAACGATCAACCCTTGTGAATCCTCACGATACAACATTGTATGATCCTCCTGATATTGCTGAGTGCTCAGTCTCCTGTAGTGGATGCGGTTCTGACAACAATGATTTTTGGCGTCATTAGCTCACTATACTCTAGAAGGTCAAATCTGAATACGTACCATTCTACCCTAAATCTACTTCCCAATTGCTTCCTTAAAAAAGGAATTGCAAGAAAAATGTGATATTTGACCCATCACATTGCTCATCAATTGCGGTAATATACTTCATAGAAGACGCTTTACGTCCTTTTCATAAAGGAGAAAATAATGGCCCGCAATCTTTACCGCTTTTATCTCTACGCCGTCTTTCTCGCTATGTTGATCTTCGCGGCAGTTGCCATGGACATGTTTTTACAAACTCTCCTGGCGCTTACCCCACTGCGAGGCACGTATGGCTCAAGCCCAACCAATGCTATGATCGTCCAGGTCACTGTGTTTTTTGTAGTTTCGTGGTTAATAGCCGGCTTGTTAGGAGGATTGCACTACTGGTTAATCCGCCGCGATATGCAAAGTGATCCTACAGCAGGTCAAAGCGCCATCCGCGCCTTTTTCTTAAACATCGCCGAGTTGATTGATGCGCCCCTGGCAGTGTTTTCTTCAGCCATGCTGGTGATCAGCCAACTTGGTCATGATCCTGCAAATGACCTGGCGGGCTCTACCGCTTTTGCCATTGTCACGCTTGCCTTACTGGCAGTGCTTGAGTTGGAGCGACAACGAGGCCAGGCCGGCCCTGGACCCGCTATGGCCTTTCAGCGTTTGCATCTGTACGGCGTGCAACTCATCCTGCTCATTATCCTGACTTTTTCGTGGTTTTCACTAGTCAATTCACTGGTTGATGCATTCGTGTTTGGTGGCCGAGTTACCGGCACAACTCCTTGTGGAGGCTTTACCGGGTGTCAAGTAACTAATCTGCTCAGCTCGACGGCCTCAACGCTCTGGATCGTGCTGTTCTGGGTAGGGTATGGATACTTTGCTCGTAACGATACCGCCTCTCTTCTGCGCCGCATCCTGCATTTCGCCAGCTTTGCCTATGGCATCGGGCTCGTGCTATACGGTATTCGTCAAGGGATCGAGCTGGGATTATTGACACTTTTTGGTGTCTCTGTTCCTGCACAGGACATTCTAGTAAACTATAACTTTGCATCATTCATTACCCTTGGCTTGCTTGTTATGGCCGTGTATACCCTCTGGCTGAGGATTTCGGCCAGGCAAGAACCTCTGCAATTGACAACGACAATCCTCATAGGTGAAGCGATTGTCACAGCCCTGCTTGCCGGGGCGTTCTGGTGGGGCATCGCGCTTGTATTACTGAATGCATTCGAAAGTATTGCTGGTATTCAGCCTGGACCCCGAGACTGGGCACCAGCCCTCGCCTTAATCATCACTGGCCTGGCATATATTCCGCTCGACTTTTACCTGCATCGGCGCTACAAACAGGACTCTTCTATCGCCTCTGAGCCACGTCGTGGATTTGTCTTTGCTCTCATAGGCGCTGGCATTCTGTCCGCGGCTATCGGTGGCGCAGTTGCACTCTATTCACTGGCAACAAACCTTCTCGGTTCACCCTTTGAAAACTGGCAGCACGTGGCGCGTTCTGGAGCATCCGCATTCGTAATAGGTGTGATCGTCCTGGCTATTTACCTCTGGGCAGCCAGGCGTGAGCACCTTTTCACCGGCCCCGTAAAACGCCCGGCGCCAACAGAAGCCCCTTTAACTACTGAACCCGTATCTGCTCAAGCTGAAACAGTAGCGATGCCACCAATCATTGATGAAATCCTTGATGACTTGCTGGCTGGTAAGATCACCCGCGATGAGGCTGCTGAACGCATTCGAAGCATTATGAATAACGAGCCATCACATCCATAAGCAAGCGAGCGGCGATAAAAAATCACCGCGCAAAATGAGCGCTAGTTGAACCATATCGCACAACGCTGCTGCGCAGGTACCATGGATGTCAGGTGAGATGAGGAGAATCCTGGTGCGTCATCGGCTGAAGATTGCCTGGACACATTGGGAATAATCCAGTCAAGGGGAAATGGAGATATCATACTACTTCGCCCCTGTAGTTTTAGTGACTGCTCTCACTATTGTGGTATGATGATGGCAACTCATTTATTAGGAGGGAATCATGGAGCTTTCACTACGACTAGATACGTTGGGAATGGTGGAGGTGCGCTACTTGCGTGGTAGAGAGCGCTACCGGGACTGGCCTCCGTTTCTCTTGCTGGCTGCTTCACGGCAGGCGCGTATCCTGGCCTACATGAGCCACGATGTAGTCGAACAACTGCATCAACAGATATTGGCAGTGGAAGAAGCTACCGGTCTGGGAGCGGATGATGATGATGACGATGAAGAGCAAGAAGACAGCGAAGTAGATGATACAAGTGAGACAGAAGGCTCACGACAAGCGGAACGAGAGAGCAGTGCCCTTTCACCTGCTTTTGCCCAGGCGCTCGAGCGACTAAATGATCTTGCCCGCCAGCGTTTGCCCGAAGCCGGGAGTGGCACGGACCCAACTAAAGAAGATCTGGAGAATGATAGCGAGCTAGCTTTAGGAGATGAAGAAGACGCCCTGGAACAATTGCAGGATGCCTTTGTTCAGATGATGGAAGTAGTGCGTGAACTGGCTGAAGAACTTTCAACCGATGCATTGAAGTTAACGGGTCGTTTCCGCTGTGCACGTATCGAAGTATTCTTCACACAGACCGAGCAAGCTGTAGAGGACGAAGAGGATCAGGAGACAGCACCCCCCGAACTCGCTGAAGAGGATAATATGTTACAGGTCGAACTAGCACTGGTTTTACGACTCTATGAGGAGGGACACGCTAAAACTGATGATCTGCCTGCTGTAGAGCTTCAACTCGATGTCGATGATTTCGAACGCCTACATGAAACTCTTGATCTTGCCATTGATCGCGAGAGGCGTAGTCGCCGGCGCCGCTGATGCGAAGGAAAAAGCCATTTGAACATCTGCGGCATATCATGCGATGGTTTGAAAAATACCTGAAATAGAAGCTATGGTTTTAACATACCTATCTTATCGCTACCAGCTTCAGTGAACCACAATGTATTATTGGTTCCTACCACCAATCCAAGTGGCAAACTGCTATGAGTGGGAATAGCATAGTAAATGAAACGGTTTGACGCAACATCGAGGCGGGCAATCACATTTTCCGCCGAAATCGTCACCCATATCTGGCCCGTTGAAGCAATGGCTATTCCATAAAGACCGCTCATGGAGGGCGCATAATAAGAGGAGAATTTACTGGTATTTGGATTCAGGCTAAGCAAGAGTCCAGAGGAGAACGAAGTGATCCAGAGGATGCCATGAGCATCACTGACTATTTCCATAAATGGTGCGGCTGATCCCTCCATCGTAAAATAACGAATCTGACCTGTAATCGGGTTAAGGCGCCCAACGTGGTTCGCGCTGGATTCTGTGAACCATACCATACCCTGCGGATCTACAGCTATACCGTATGGATTGAGCATTTGTGCATTCTTTTTGATTGAAAGTGGGTACTGCCGAATAAGGCCGCTATTTGTATCAAGGTATCCCAAGGCATCGGCGTTTAATTCTGTGAACCAGATATTACCATGTTAATCAAGCGCCAGGTCGTTCGGTGCGCTTGGAAGCGTGAGGGTTTTGCTGGCATCACCTGGATCGGGTACTGTAAGCATTGGCAATGGGTAGATCTGAAAGTGTCCAGTGGCCGGGAAGTAATGACCAATATAGTTGGCATACTGCTCGGCAAACCAGATAGTATCATCCGATGCCACCTCTACCCCCATGATGCCTGAGCGACCACGTGGTGGCGTTATCTGTTGAAATTTCTGCGTATGTGGATCGAAGACAGCGAGAAAGTTATGCCCCATCTCGCCAAACCAGATACGTCCTTCATGGTCGATAGCAGGCCGCATAAGGCCACTGTTGATTTGTGGTAATGGATACTCGCGGAAACTACCTGCAGCCTCTATTGATGGTGTAGTATTTGACTGTGAATGCACGATCGGCGTGTTAGTGGACCCGCTGGTTGACGAGGATGTGAGGGAATCTCCACAGGCTGCAAGCACTAAGGTTAGGAGTAGTAAAAAAAGGAAGTATTCAATACGTCTCATATATGTTGTACGAAATAGGTTACATCGAAAAAGCCAGGCGTCCAGTCTCTATTCTAAAATAACTCCAAGGACTCCATCATCCACTAATTGCGCCAGGCGTGCGTTAACGAGTGTATTTTGCCAATCGCGGTTTGGCTGGTCAGGTAGATCATCCACCTCAACACGCAGGTAATTATCGGTCAGGCCTTCCCAACGACCATGTTTGTAACTTTCGATGAGCACCTGTACAGTTTCGCCAAGGAACTGTTGACGGAAGCGTTTTCCATCCTGGTCATTCAGCGCAAGTAAGCGCTCGCTGCGGGCTTTCTTGACCTCCTCTTTAATTTGTCCTTTCATACGTGCTGCGGCTGTACCCTGTCTCGGTGAGAAGCGGAAGACATGCGCTTTGGCAAACTGCAATTCTATGGCTTGCTGGTATGTCTGTTCAAAGTCGCCGTCACTCTCTCCTGGGAAGCCTGTAATGATATCGGTGCTGATGGCGATACCAGGAACAAGTCGCCTGGCCGTTGTGATGATAGTGCGATAGCGCTCGCTGTTGTAGCGACGTGCCATGCGTCGCAGAATGTAATCCGAACCGCTTTGCATGGGCAGGTGGAGATGACGGCACATACGAGGATTCTTCCAAAGTTCTAGCCACTCCAGGCGAAAATCCTCAGGCTCCAGCGAGGAAACACGTATACGGGGAATATCGGTTTCGCGCAGGAGTGCCGTGATCAAATCGCCGAGGTCACGCTTTTCGTCACCTTCAGGGTGATAGTCTCCCAGGTGAATTCCCGTCAGTACAATTTCCTTGAAGCCTGCGCGTACCTTGCGTCGCACGTGCTCCACAACAGATTCGATACCCCGGCTGCGTGATCCTCCACGTACATAGGGAACGATGCAGTAGGTACAGCGATTATTACAGCCATCCTGTACCTTCATCTGAACACGTGTGCGCGAGAAAAGACTATGGTTGGCTGTTGCAGATATAGGCGTTCCAACAGTTATCAACGTATTATCGGAAGGATTATCTGGTTGTGGTTCTGTATCTGGACTATCTAAGAGAAGAAAACGATCACTACCGATATGTTGAGCATCTATTTGCAGGACTGGTAGTTTAAGGCTTGTCTCAGTGTGTCTGGAAAGGACGCCTGTCTCCGATGCTTTTGCACTACCCATTGGTGCGGTCTTCAGTTGTTCTTTGATGGCATCTACCAGGGATTCTTTACCGCTATTGCCGACGACCAGGTGAACGCCAGGGAGAGCGGCTACCGCCTTCGGGTTCATCTCAGCATAACAACCGGTGACGACTAGCAGTGCATCAGGATGGCGTCGGCGTGCCTGGCTGATCATCTGGCGCGAACTGCGGTCGCCCAGGTGTGTTACTGTGCAAGTATTGACAACATAGATATCTGCGATTTCGCTGAAGTCGCGCTGTACAAAGCCTGCAGCGCTCATTTGTTCGCTAATGCCTTCACTGTCGGCCTGATTGACCTTGCAGCCCAGTGTGGCTACAGCAAATGTTGTTTCTGACGATGGATTGTCGCGCATATGTTTCTATTATCTTCTTGGTATCTATAATATTGGCTCAAGCAGTTTTCCTTCTTGTCCTCACCTACTTGATTATAGCGTATTACTGGTTTCTTGGCGATATTTATTTCATCTTGTACAATGCATTAGTGTAGATGAAAGGCCTTAGCCAGGTCTCGAAATTCGATACGCCCCTCTATAACAGTCTCATTATTGATAATAATTACGGGAATACGATAGCGATATTTCTCAAATATAGCCGAATCGCCACGGATATCGATCTCCGTAAGTTCGTAAGTTGTTAATACTGCAATGTCTTCGAGCATATCCCGCGCCTCTTCGCATAAGTGGCATCCCGCCTTTGTATAGAATGTCACCTGTATCGGCGCTGGTTCTTTTGCCTTCATCTTTTAAATCACTCCACAAGTTACGTCTTCTATTACAAGCATACCATATTCGTGATTTGAGGTCCGACTAATCCGCCAGAGAGGTATGTCCAATATTTCTCACCATAGTTCTCATTACCTTCGTTAATGCCTGGTATATTTCCAAGGTGGTTTGTATCATTTGTATCACTTGTGTCCGTTGTATCGCCGTGCTTCCTCGTGGAGAAAAAGGAGAGATTTTGGGAGGCAGCGAGATTTCGCAAGAGCCCATCAAATCTGATGACTTCTCAGCGCAAAGTCGAGTTTCAGGCCATACTGCGACTGCGGTGATGGTACCAAAGTTGGCGTATCTGTTGTTATGGCGTGGGTGTTGGTGTGGGCGTTGGTGGCACCGGTGTGGGCGTATCCGTCGGAGTGGGCGTCGGCGGTACCGGTGTGGGCGTATCCGTCGGAGTGGGCGTCGGCGGTACCGGTGTGGGTGTTGGTGACGGTGACGCACAACTCCACGACACCACAAGGGCTTTCACCCCTGCTGGACCCGTGAAAGTGAAGGTACCGTTTTGACAGGTCATTCCAGAGATGGACACCTGCTGCTGTCCACCAGGAGTCAGGGTTCCACCCGCTGGATTAAAAGTCGCTCCCACATCACTGCTGGCAGTCCAATCTATATTCCCCGTGGATTTCGCATCCTCCGTCAAGGTCACCGTACATGGTCCTGATGGGCCACAAGTGTTTGAGTCTAACCCGCTTGTGCTGGCTGACCAAATTAGAGTTGGTGTCGGTGGCACCGGTGTAGGCGTATTCGTCGGTGTAGGTGTCGGTGGTACCGGCGTTGGCGTATCCGTCGGTGTAGGTGTCGGTGGCACCGGTGTGGGCGTATTCGTCGGTGTGGGTGTCGGTGGCACCAATGTGGGCGTATCCGTCGGTGTGGGTGTTGATGGTACCGGTGTGGGCGTATCCGTCGGCGACGGAGATGGCGATGGCGATGGTGATGGCGACGGCGACGGTGACGGTGATGGGCTCACTGTTGGATCAGGGGTTGGCGTTGGATCAGCTGAGGGGACTAGGATGGGTTTACAGCTCCATGATACACTAACGGGACTTGCACCTCCTGTGAAGGTGAAGTTGCTATTTGCACAACTAACAGTAATGGTTACAGTCGTCGACTGGCCAGGAGAGAGAGTTCCGCTTGATGGGCTGAATTGCGTTGCATTGGCATCACTCGATGCAGACCACTTGAGATTGCCTAGAGAACCGACGGTCTCCGTCAGCGTCACACTACATTGCCAGGCGGTTGTGAGTGATGTACAGCTATTCGTATCTAAACTTGTTGGGCTCGCAATCAATATTGGCTGTGCTGGTGTACAGCTCCACGATGAAGTAATGGGTTTTGTGCCTCCTGATCCTGAGAAGGTAAAGGTAGCAGCCTGGCAAGATATAGAAGAGATGGTCACATCTAGCGACCCGCCCGGAGACAAGGTCCCGTTTGGTGGATTAAAGCTAACTCCAGGCAAACTACTACTGGCTGACCAGGTTAGATCGCCCTGAGAGCCTGCACTCTCTCCTACTGTCTCTGTACACGTCCAACTATTGCCTTCTCCTGAACAAGAGGAGTTGGATTGCGTTAAATCATTTGGGCTGACTGTCAATGTTGGCGCTAATGCACAGTGCCAATGTGCAGGAGCAGTATTTATTGGTCCCTTGAAGCTGAAGGTACCGTCTTGGCATGCATCACCGGGCACAAAGATGTTCACCGCCATACTTTGACCCGATGGTACTGACCCACTTGAAGGGTAGAAAGTCGTACCAGGTACATCACTGCTTGCAGACCAGGGGAGATCACTTTGAGAACCGGACTCAGGTGCTACGGTGGTTGTACAGTTCCACCCCCCATTTCCACTCGAACAGTTCCCATTCGCATTGAACGTGTCAGTGTCGATGGTTATTCTCGGCGGCGATGAACAGTCCCATGGTACATTAACAGTATTTACCGGCCCACTGAAGCTGAAGCTGAAGGACCCAGTTGTATTTTTTGTGCAAGCAGTGTTCGGGACAGCGATCTTCACTTGCACAGTCTGACCTGGGGTCAAGGTTCCACCCGCGGAAGTGTTGAAGTATATTCCAGACGCGCCACTAGCAGATGCAGACCAATCGAGAGCACTTGGGTTTTTTGGGCCGCTGTTCAACACTGCTGTACAGACCCAGACCTGGCTTTCACTGCCACCATCACAGTCCTTATTCACATTGAAACTGCCTGGTTTGACCTCCACACTCCAATTCGAGCCCACCTCACAACTCCACGGCACAACGACCTTATTCTCTGGCCCTATGAAGGTGAAAGAGCCTGAGTTTGGGCAGTCCGCACTTGGTATAGAGATAGAGACTCGCATACCGTCCTGGCCTGGTGACAATATACCACTTGGTGGGCTGAATTTTACCCCCGATAATCCGGTTTCTGCAGACCAGTCGAGATTGCCACGAGAATCTGTCGTCTCTTGGAGTGTTGCTGTGCAGTTCCAGCCAGTATCAGTAGATGTGCAGTTGCTCGTATCCTTCGCAGAGAGACTCTTTGGATCGGCGGTCAACGTTTGATGTGACGTACAGTGCCAGGTTACATCAGCACTATTATTCAGCCCCTGTCCCGTAAAGGTGAATGCACCATCTCTACAGGCACTGTTTGGAATAACGATAGTTACTGACATCGATTTGCCTGGTGGTACTGTTCCATCTGAAGGGGTGAAGATCACCCCATCTAATCCCGTCTTTGCAGACCAGTCTAAATCGCTTTGAGCGCCGTCAGCCGGTTCCACCGTCACTTTACATAACCAGCCATAATCATTTGCTTCACAGTTAGAAGAATCATCACTAGACAACCTATCCGGTTTGACTATGATTTTTGGCGGCATGACGTTTCTACAATACCACTGCACAGTAGCGATATTATCAGATCCTGTGAAGTGAAATGAACTATTTATGCAGTTATCATCATTACCCGGTATAAAGATAGACACCTTTATACTCTGACCTGGCGCAAGTGTGCCACTTGATGGGTCGAAATTTACTCCCGATAATCCGCTGTCTGCAGACGCAGACCAGGTGAGCTTGCCCTGAGACTCCGAATCGGATCTCAGCGTCACCTTACAGGTCCAGCCACGGTCATCATTGCCAGGACAGTCAGAATACGCATGCAGGCTGTCCGGGTCGACAATCAGTCTCGTTGTTCCTCCTCCACATCTCCACGGGACAGCAATTGGGATGACGCCCGGGGCCGAGAAGTTGAGGATAGCACTGGCTGGACATTGCGTGTTGGCAACAGAAATCGTGACCTGCATTGGTCGGTTGGGTGACAGGGTACCGCTTGATGGACTGAAATTTATACCATCCAACCCCTCACTGGATGCAGTCCATTTCAGATTCCCTTCGGAGCCCGGAGTTTCTGCCAGTAGTCCAATACACGTCCAACCTGCATTTGCCGTGTATTGACAGTCTTTATCTGCTTTGAACTTGCCCGGACTAATCGTCCAATCAGGTGCTCTACAGAACCAGAGGACATCGGCTGTGTTTCCTGGTCCTTTGAAAGTGAAAGTGGCTTGAGAAGGACAGGTCCCGTTAGGAATTGCAATCGTAACCTTTGTCACCTGGCCAGGAGACAGCACCCCCTGTGACGGAGTAAAGGTTACTCCACCTACTCCGCTGCTAGAGACTGTCCAGCTCAGGTTCCCACTGGCGTTCTTGTAGCTGCTCAGTGATGCTGTACAAACCCAACCTGAATCCGCACTGTAGGAACAGTTAGGGTCTCCTGGAGTATTGAAACTGTATGGACTGGCTGTTAGCATAGCTGGAGGTGGTGGTGGACCAGGTTGTGAATGAGTTACAACCAGCGTGACCTGTATAGATGCATTCCCCCCATTCGAGCTGATTTGGAGCGTCGCCGAGTAGTTTCCTGGTAGCAGGTTCGCTGTGTTAGCAGTCACCTGGATTGTCTGGGGTACAGCTCCTGGTTTGATTGTGCCAGTATCTGGATAGAGCGCCAACCAGCTGGTATTGCCTGTATTCGCCTTCCAATTCAGTACATCTATGCCACCGTTACTGACTGCTACATTGAGTGTTGACTGCTGTCCCACTTGAAGCTGACCAAAATCTAACGTCGTTGGAGTAACCGCGAGTCTTGCTTGTTTCGGCACAGAAGATACGACCTGCAGCTGGACTATCACTAGCGCATTACCTCCATTGGACTTGATGCGGAGGGCACCGGAGTAGTTTCCCACTTGCAGGGAGGTAGTGTCGGCTATCACATAAATGAATTCTTGCGAACCATTAAGTTCAATTGCGCCAGCTTTCGATTGTAGTTTGAGCCAGGATGCGCTCCCTGTAGTAGCAGTCCAGATGAGGCGCTGCGCACCTGCATTGGTGACTGCTACTGACCGTACCGGTTTATTGCCTTTTTCAAGCTTCCCAAAGTCAAGTAAAGGAGTACTTACGGCAAGTTTGGCTGGCATTGGAATAATTGTGAACTCTCTGTCTACTCTCCGGGAAGTGTTTTCATCGGTCGCGTGAATGGTATGGGATCCCTGGGACCAGTCTGCACGTACCACAATGTTCGCATCAAAGGTTCCATCATTGCGCACTTTGATCGTAATACCTAGTGTATTCGATTGATTCGATTGTCCAGTGCTGGACATGCGCAATGCTAATGCTGCATCCGCTTGTCCAGCAAACAAGGGGTTTCCTAAAGCAGTACGATCGCCGGATTGGAGAGACGAACCCTGATCGCGAGAAAGTGATACGGTTCCTCCCGGCGAGAAGGCGCTCCCATGCACAGACAGCACACTTCCTGGAGTAACATTACTACTGCCACTCAATGAAAGAGTTAGAGGGGGAGGCTGATGGGCCAGAATCAAACCAATACCACTGCTGGCGAGGACGACAATAGCGATAACCACTAGGAATATCGATCTCGAAGTAGTGTTTGCCATTATTTTTGCAGCAGTATTTCGCAAGCGCTGCCTGCTAAGACTGCCTGCATGTAAATGATGAGATGGCTTAGGCGGATGGCGCTGTGGTTGATGAACTGGAGGTGTTCCTCCTATTATATGACCCGATTGCTGCATATGTGGCGCCCATGCAGGAGGAGTATTTGCTGTTGCTGGAGTTCCTTGTACTGTTGGTACACCGCCAGGTTGTGGTGTACCCTGTACCCTTGGTATATTTATGGGAGGTGTCTGTTTATCTGCCATCCCCGGCAATAGTAGATCTGGCCATATAACCTGGCTATCATCGGATTCACGGTTTTGAAAGTGTGGACTCTTCTCGTTTGGCTCATTTTCAGGCTCTACATGCCTGACAGGAACATCCAGTCCTTGCTGCTTCTGCTCGATATTCATCGACGCAGAGTACGTTTGACTGTTCAGCTCGGTGGGAATATTGATTGAGCGTAAATCAGCACCAGAAGGGTCACTTGGATAGGTTGGCCAGTCTGTATTAGTATCCTGCGCTCGGCCACAGGCTCCACAAAAGCGAGCATGACTGGGCAGCTCCGCTCCGCAGTTTTGACACCGGTGCATATTAGTCCCCCCAGACAAAGAACCCCTTTGAGTTTCTTCTTTGGATCTAATTGGCAAGCATTATTATGCGGACATTTTACTGACAGGCACTATAGGCATGAAGTGTCAATTTGACTGTAATTTCTTCTACTATTTCCGAGTCCAACTGAAGTGTAACATAATTTTTTTGTATTTGTACAGCTTCTAATTCATTAACGTTTGCGTCTTGAAAATTTAGCCTTCGTATTTCCTACAACTTCCACACTTTCACATTGCTGAACACTATATTGGCTGAATTACCAGCGTTACCGGCAAAAACCCCTATTTGCCCATGTGTGTAAGTACTGTCATCATAACTGCCAATTTTATGCTGATTCACGTAGAGATTAATGGTGCCGTTCTGCACCACGATTGCAAGCAGATTGACCCCATTGAGGTCAGTATTAATGAACGGAGCTTGTCCTTGTAACAAGACCTGGGCATGAGTAGGATTACCATCTACAAAGCTGCTGAAGTAAAAGTGTCCATCTCTGCCAATGCTGAAGTAATAAAATTTTAAATGCGTACTATCGGCACAGAAGACGATCCCTCCGTAGTCGCCTGTGGAAATCGTTAATTGCACTTCGTAGACGAAGTTGCTGAAATCGGTAGATTGAGCAAAACAGGTATGAAAATTCCCTTTTTGTGGCTCGATTGCATGATAAGCTCCTCCCGTGAACTGACAAGCTGCGCCGCTGGTATTCGCCCCTTCCTGCCAGGAATGTCCTTGACTGTTATCGCTCAATGTGTCGTCGAGCTCCAATTTACCGCTATGGGTGTAGGGGTCCGTCATAGCCAGGGCGGTTGACGTTGCAATAGAATTGGCAGTATTGATTCCTCCTCCCCTATTATTCCGAGCTAGAAAGAAGAGTTCGACAGTCACTACTATCATAAGCATTGCAAGCACAACCAACATTACTTTTCTGATCCTGGAGGAACGTCGGGGCCTGTTGATTACTGCAGGTCTACTGGACTCGCGAGCAAAGCCACCAAGAAACGTCAAATCGTTATTATTTGAAAGGAATGTACGTTCTTCGTCTTCTACACGGGTTACAGCAACAGTGAGAATCAATGTGTTCGTTGGATTTTCGTCACTGCCTGTTTGATACTCGCCTTCAAGACGTATGACTTGACCGTTGCGTATACCAGGCGGTATCGATACAGAAATGTGCTGACCTCCTGGCAGAACCAACGAACGATTGGTTCCATGGAGTGCCTCAGCTTCACTGATAGCGAGTGTTGCAGTAATTTCCTTACTCCCCGGAGCGTTAGATGTATTCATAACTGTAGACTCATCCATACTTTGCGTTGCCTGCTGAAAGGCTCGCGCATATGCAGCAATGGACGAGAAACGGTCTTGGGGACGCTTGGCTAATGCATGTAGTACTATCTCATCCAGTTCTGTCGTTAGGTTGGAGTTGAGTTTGCTTGGCCGCTGTGGTTGAGAGTTAGAGTGCAGGTACATCATCTGCTCTTGCGTACCGGGAAATGGTAGACGACCAGTTAACATCAGGTAAGTCATAACGCCAAGCGCATATTGATCAGTAGCCCGCTCAACAGATCCTCTCCACTGTTCAGGGGCCATATATGCGGGAGTACCGCGAATAGTTTGGGTTGTTAAGGTCGTTGTGGTTGTGGCCATGATCTTTGCTATGCCAAAGTCAGCTAATAACAAGTCGGGAAGGTTCGGATGCTCTTCACTTCTTCGTAGAAGAAAGTTTGATGGCTTGACATCCTGATGAATGATGTGATGATCATGTGCGTGTTGAAGGGCGCTGGCTGCTTGACGAACAAAATGCGCGACATCCTGTGGCGAAAGCTGAGCAAGGTCGCCACGCTGCTCTAACCATTCAGCTAAAGTACCCTCTAGGCGGAGCGGCATCACAAGATAGAAAAATTGTAAACCATTCACATTTATCTCACCATAGTCATAGAGGGGGAGGATATGAGGGTGATCGAGCTTGGCAATGGCCATTGCCTCGCTTTGCAAAAGTTGAACTATACCTCCGTCTTCATGGTTGTGGGAGTGAGTAGTATCTTCCGTACGAAGTACCTTGATAGCCACCTGTTGTTCGATGCGCTCATCTTCTGCTAGGTAGACTTCACTCGTCGACCCCCATCCCAACAAGCGCAGAAGATGATAGCGGCCAAGATGCAGTCCCTCAAGTGCCATACTGTTTACCTGTAAAATTATGCAAGGGTACATCATACGAGAACAAGTGGAGACGAATGCAAAAATAGTATAACACATGAATAAGGGAGATGAAAGAAGACTAATTGGTTGCTTCAGACGCCTGCCTCGACAATTGTTCCGTCTTGAATTAGACTATGTACTAAGAGAAAAGCAATGCTAGCTCCTATCAGGGTATTGTTAGCGTTTTTGCATTCAATATATCAGGGGTTGTGCAAAAAGAGCGGCATGCGAGATAGGAAGTACAAAGTTAAGAAAGGAACGCACCTCCATGCCTCAATTGGAAAACGCTTCCCGTCCGCTTATAGAGGCGCATCAACTGGCACAGCTTCAACTTGGACTCGCACGCTTACTCCCCCATAACCCCTTTTATAAAGAAAAGCTGCTCGCAGGTAGCGAACCTATTACGCTCCATAGCATAGAAGACCTCTCCCGTTTACCCTTTACAACCAAGCAAGAACTTGTTCTCGACCAGGAGTTGCATCCTTTATTTGGCAGTAATCTTACCTATCCTCTGGGCGAATATGTACGTGTGCACCAGACCTCTGGTACCACCGGGCGGCCCTTAAAGGTTCTTGATACACAGGAGAGCTGGGACTGGTGGGCCGATTGCTGGAAAAGCGTCTATCAAGCAGCCGGTGTCACCCGTGATGATATCGTCTTTCTGGCCTTTAGTTTTGGCCCATTTATAGGTTTCTGGTCGGCGTATGAAGGAGCCAAGCGACTTGGAGCACTAACCGTTCCTGGTGGTGGTATGGACTCCTTGCAGCGCCTGCGAATCATAGAAGAGATTGGCGCGACTGTCCTGGTCTGTACACCCAGCTACGCGCTGCGTTTAGCGGAGATAGCCCAGGAGCATGACATGGATATGCGGTCATCCAGTGTGCGTGTGACCATCCATGCCGGTGAACCTGGCGCGTCGATTCCAGCCACGCGTGGGCGTATTGAACACGCGTGGAATGCGCGTACCTATGATCATGCAGGTATGACAGAAATGGGCGCTTTCGGCTTTGCTTGTTCAGAACAGCAAGGCGTACATGTCAACGAAGGCGAATTCATTGCCGAAATTCTTGACCCTCTCGATAATCAACCTGTAAACGCAGGCCGGACCGGAGAGCTAGTCCTGACAAACCTTGGACGCTGGGGTAGCCCGGCTATCCGCTATCGCACAGGTGACCTCGTGCGCCATGGTGGTTATTCTTGTGGCTGTGGGCGCACTTTTCTGATGTTGCCTGGTGGTGTTTTGGGACGAGTAGACGATATGCTGATTGTACGCGGCGTCAATATCTATCCCTCGGCCCTGGCGGATATCCTCCACCGCTTTCCTGAAATCAGCGAATATCGTGTAATTGTTACCAGCGAGGGCACAATGGATGAGATTGCCTTACAGATCGAATGTCCTTCCTCTTTAACGGCCATTATTGCCGAAGAATTACATGTAGCTCTCAATCTGCGCATCCCCATCGAAACAGTAGAGCAGGGAACCCTCCCTCGTTTTGAGTTAAAGGCCAGGCGTGTAGAAGATCTTCGTAAAAAAGCCTGATATCGAAAGAAAGAAGGATCATGCCCAGAGGCTATCTATCAATCCGCTGGCTACCACTGGCCTATTGTATAGCATGCAGATTTCATCTTTGCAACTTCCGTGACAGAATCACACCTGTGTTCAGCCCAACTGTATGCAATCCGCCAAAGAAGCGAGCGTGTTCCATCTTAAGACATCGATCTTGCACGAATGTCAATCCTGCCTCTTGTACCTTCTTGCCCACCTCGTCATTGCGAATACCTAGTTGCAGCCACAGCACCTTGGCCCCGATCCTGATCGCTTCCTCCGCAACAGGTGGCACATCCTCTGCTTTACGGAACACATCTACGATTTCAATCTGTTCTCCTGCCTCTTTCGCCTCCGTCAGCGAGGCATAGACGCGCTTACCCAGCAAAGTCTGTCCCGCGTAACGGGGGTTGACGAGGATGATTTCGTAACCCTCCGCCTGTAGGTAGATGGCAACAAAATGGCTGGGACGATACTGATCAGCCGAAATACCTACTATAGCGATATGGCGGTATTGCTGCAATAACTTTAAACGGTCATACATGTCAGGTGTCGTATATCTCATTTTGTTTTCTCTAAAGCCTGGTCTAAGTCCCACAGGATATCCTCAACGTTCTCAATACCTACCGATAGCCGGATCATGTCGGGGGTTACCCCACCTGCTAACAAATCTTCCTCCGAAAGCTGCTGGTGTGTCGTGCTAGCGGGATGAATTATCAGGCTGCGAGCATCTCCCACATTGGCAAGATGTGAGAGCAAGCGCACACTATTAATAACCTTCTTCCCAGCCTCGTACCCGCCTTTAACTCCAAAGGTGAAAATCGAGCCAGCGCCTCGCGGTAAATAGCGTTTGGCTAGCGCGTAAGAAGGATCATCGGGTAGACCTGGATAGCGTACCCAACTGACTGCGGGATGCTCTTGTAAGAACTGGGCTACCTGCAGTGCATTCTGACAGTGTCGCTCCATGCGTAAGGATAAAGTCTCTAATCCCTGTATCAGTAAGAATGAATTGAAAGGGCTGATGCATGGGCCTGTATCGCGTACAGTCTCTACCCTGGCCTTCATCACAAAGGCAAAATCTCCAAAAGTTTCATAGAAGCGCACCCCATGATAGCCTGGAGAAGGATCAACGATATGCGGGAAGTTTCCATTATCCCAGGGGAATTTCCCCGATTCAATCAGTACCCCTGCGATAGAGGTGCCATGGCCGCCAATGAACTTCGTTGCCGAGTGCACTATAATATCAGCTCCATACTCGAATGGTCGGCACAAGTAAGGTGTCGCGAAGGTATTATCAATAACCAGAGGAACCCCGATTTCATGAGCAATATCCACGATAGCACGAATATCCAGTACATCACCCTTTGGGTTTCCTATCGTCTCACCGTACAGTGCACGCGTACGTGGCGTTATAGCTCGGCGATAGTTCTCGGGGTCAGTACTGTCCACAAAGATAGTATTGATTCCCCAGGTACGCAGAGTCAGGTCGAATTGCGTATGTGTGCCACCGTAAAGACTGCTTGAAGAAACGATTTCGTCTCCAGGACGTAGCAAAGTCATCATCGTCACCATCTGCGCTGCCATACCTGAAGCCGTTGCAAGCGCGCCCGTCCCACCTTCGAGAGCCGCGATGCGTTCTTCAAAAGCAGCGTTAGTGGGATTCATGATGCGGGTGTAAATGTTGCCGAAGCGCTGCAAAGCAAAAAGCTGGGCAGCATGGTCGGTGTCATCAAAAACGAATGAAGTTGTCTGATAAATCGGCACCGCCCTCGCACCGGTTGTGGGATCGGGTCGCTGCCCCGCGTGTACCGCCAGGGTGTCAAACCCAAAGACGTGATCACTGTCGATTTCTGGCATAATCTATTTGCTCCTCTATTAGGTGCCTGTCATTCCATTTCCTACATCCTACCATATGGGCTTTTGACAGGAAAGAAATAGCAGCATCGAGGTTCTAACACCAATTGGGTGTCAGATTAGGCCCCGCTTCACAGCGCCAACGGCCATACCCGACAAAGTCGTAGGGACAGGGGTGGTGTGGAGTGGTGTGGGGCCCCTTGTGGGTGTCCGTGGGGGCCAGTGGCGGCCAGCCCCCAATGTGTGGGAGAACCCGGGATCAATTGCTCATGACACGAAACCAGAATTTGTGCTACACTTTCAGAAGAGTCTACTTGAGAGAGGTGAGCTATGTCCTCAGTTTATAGCAGCATAATTATGCCCTGTAACACATTCAT
>WNFI01097422.1_pt1 | contig 24606 bp, 21 predicted proteins | sample 5400471 | NCBI WGS metagenome assembly WNFI01 (sample SAMN13153348, study PRJNA577476) | soil metagenome | isolation source: 100 cm saprolite on Douglas fir-dominated hillslope | place: USA:California | collected 2013-09-17 | reverse complement strand
TCCAAATCCATCGAGTCTTGAGCGACATCACCGGCTACACCGGTATGGCCATGATTCGGGCGATCCTGGCCGGGGAACGCGATGCACTCAAGCTTGCCCAAATGAAACACCCTCTGGTTAAGGCATCCACCCAACAGATCGTTAAGGCTTTAGAAGGAGATTACCGAGCCGAGCATCTCTTCGCCTTGCAAACGGCGCTCGAACTCTATGATGCCTATCAGCTTAAGATTACCGAATGTGAAAACAAGATTGAGCAACAACTTGAGCAATTCGATAGCAAACTCGATTTCGAGCAAGTCCTCGAGCAAAGCGGCGCTTTGAAAACCCGCTCGGCCCAGGTTCGCCTGCAACTGCAACGTCAAGCTCATCTGAGCAATCTCCGAAACGGGCTTGGACATGAGCTGTTGGAAAAGCGAAAAGCACTTTTGTTCCTGGCTCAAACTCTGTCCTGACAATCGTATCAGCGGAGGCAAACTACTTAGTTCCAGACCGAGAAAGACCAAGAATCGCGCGGCCGCGATGTTCCGACTGGCGGCCCAAGGAGCGATGCAAAGCAAGACCGCCATCGGGGGGCATTTATCCGCCGTCTCAAGGCTCGGCTGGGCGCACCCACAGCCATCAACGCCGGGGCTCACAAACTCGCGCGCTTGTTCTATCGCATGCTCAAGTTCGGGGCGACCTACGTTGAGCAAGGTCAAGCCTACTATGAACAAAAGTACAAAGACCGCCTCCTTCGTAATCTCAGTAAACGGGCTAAAGAATTCGGCTTCCAACTCACCCCTTTAGAATCAGCTACCGATTTAGTTTCTTAGGAGAGTCATGCTGATCTCCGGACCCTGAAACGGCTTTCGGCTTCGATGTCGACTACGCCAAAAAGGCCTCTGCGCCTGATCGGATCGATTCCTGGAGGAACGACCGCGAATCTTCCGACGGGCGAACCCCAGTAAAGATTAGAGTAAGACTCGCCGATTGGCGTATCCGGCGAACCGGTCGGTCTTCAGCCGTCGTCGAAGAAATGTCAACTAAGCCAAATTCGAAAGTATATTGCCCTGGCGCAAGGCGGCAGGCAAAAGAAAACTCGCACAACAGGGAAAACGGTGCATCCGAAATGATCTTGGTGTCAGGGCGCATCTGATACAAGTGCTTTGCGTGGATAATTTGCCCGGTCTTGTCGCGAATCGCCAAACCCGGACTGGCTTCATGAACGGGCACTGGGCACTCGAACTCGGCGAATAGCCGAATTTTTTGATTTTCGAAGAACTGATCGCCTGTCTTCCCGCATTCGTCGGCACAACTCCAACGGATGAGCTTGGCCGACGAATAATTGCCCTGGGTGTCTTCCCCGGGCTGGAACCAACCTTCCGGCTCTTCGATTTCGTCAGATGATTCGGCACTGTGTTGCTGATCTCTGGTCTCCCGAAGTCGCATGGCTCCCCTGGAGTGGTGCACGCTCTCCGTTAAATAGTATTCTCGAATTGCGTCCTGACTAACTCCCTCGAAATGCTTATGACCCTCAATCAAGACGACGCCTCGATCACAAAACTGCTGGATGGAGCCGGTATCGTGGCTGACGATCAAAAACGAGCAGCCACGTTCCTTGAGTCGGCGCATGTGAGCAAAGCATTTCTGCTGAAAAAAGACGTCGCCGACGGCAAGGGCTTCGTCAACGATGAGCAGTTCGGGATCCAGTTGAACTTGAACTGCGAATGCCAGCCGGACCATCATTCCGCTGGAATAGGTTTTTACCGGCTGATCAATAAATTGATCGATTTCGGCAAAGTCCCGGATCTAACCGAATTTGGCGTCAATTTCGTCCTTTGCCAATCCCAGCACTGCTCCGTTGAGATAGACATTTTCCCGGCCAGTAACATGTCCCGCAAATAAGCTGCAGCAAAGTGCTCTTGCCACTGCCGTTGCGACCCAGAATAGCGATGCTTAACAACCGAGGAATTTCTATTCATATCACGTCCGCAAACGCCGGTTTTGCTTTCATGAAGAACGCATAGCCAACGCAGGCCAGAAAGAGCCCCAAGATCGCCAGGGCGCTGAATCCAAACAAACTGGGGGGCCGGTTCAGAAACAGCGCCTGCCGGGCGCTATCGACAAGGAGTGCCAAAGGGTTCAGAGCCAAAAGTGATTGCGTGAATGGCGGGGCGGCGCTGATCGGATAAAAAATCGCACTGCAGAACATCACCATAGTCAAGATCGGCGGTAATAGGGCGGAAATATCGCGCACAAAAACACCGAGCGCAGACAAAATCCAGGAGACACCGAGAGCTCCGAACGCCAACGGCAATGCAACAACGAGGAGCCAGACAAATCCGAGCGGGAATCGGTGATCGATGATCGTAAACCCAATGAGCAGAGGAACATTCGCCATCAAAAAATGAAAAAGAGCTGCACCAACCGTGGTGATCGAAAAGATTTCGAGGGGAAAGACCACTTTTTTCACGTAGTTGGGCTGCTCTAAGATCAAGCTAGGCGAGCGGGTTATGACTTCGGCTAGGAAGTTGAACAGGTTGAGCCCGCAGAACAGACCGAGACCGAAATCGAATACGCCCTCTACTGGGAAGTACCGGTGCGATCGAATATCTGTCGGCGAGAACCGCGAGATCGTCCGCTTAAGGCCCCGTCAGACGCGTTGCTTAGTAGACACCCGCCTCCCGCTAAGACCTACGCTCGGAATGAGATGGAAGCTGGCACAAGGATGAAACGCTACGCGTTGGGAGCGCGTACCTCCGCGATCGACCTTGAGAAGGGCGACTCAAGCTGGGTTTGCTTCAGCTCCTAGCATTGCGGCGGTCGAGCGATTAAGACCTATATCTCGGCATACGTACATCGTTCCGGGTCAAACGCCCCGGCTTAGACACATTGCGCTAATCCTGGCCAACGCATTGTCATTCGACCGGGCGGAAATGCCCTGTGCGACGCGGATCACCAAGTCGATACTGGGCGCTCGGCGTTCGAGCGCTGCGCACGCGCGCGCCGATTCAAGCGCGTCCAGTTCTTCGACGTGATGGAAGACTATAGTGCCAGTGTGGTCGTCGATGCCAAGAAATTCAAACCGAACCGGCTGCGCATTCGGGTGCGAGACCTGCACCTCGGCCTCGAAGTGGGTTAGATCGTGAGTCTCGATGCCAGGCACTAGAACATTCGCCGCCCGTGTTCGCCCGGGAACGATGAAAAACCCGTCGCCCGAGATCTGGAAATAGTCGGTGCTGTCTACATCGAGTATTTTAGTCAGTGCGACATCAATGGGCTTGTGGTTTAAGTGACAACGCGCAAGGGCATCAGCTACTTCATCCTTAGACGCGTAGCCTCGTCGGCACATTTGCTCGCCGCATACGTTTAGGAACACAAACAAGCGACCGACCGGCCAATCGAGATCAGTCAACCTTGGTCGTGGACTGAGCCGTCCGCCGGCCCATTTCCTGGTCTCGGCTTCCACAAACGAAACAAACTTCGCGAGATGGGCCGCATTCAATCCGATGAAGTTCCCGATTTGCAACCCGACTCGATTGGGATTTTGGACGAGCTCTTCATGCTGTATCTCGACGTAGCTGCCCACCGGAAGCTCCGGGCGCGTCCGATCCCACTGCTCGCCGCAACTCGCCCAATTCCGGCAGGCGTCGTGAAGGCTGACGCCAAAGTATCTCTCGGCGGAGACGACGTTTGCGATACCATCGCGCGTTAGCATAATGATTTTCGCACGTGGCCATACGGACAACACGTAGGGTAGCGCTCCGATCGCCTCCGCGTTCACGGTTTTATCGAGCCAGCGACGGTCGCCCAACAGCTGATCTTTGAAGGCTGTGAAGGTGTTTGCCAGCGTCTGTCTGAAGACGGATTCCGGCACGTTCGCGATCATGGTGTCGGAAATGGCGAGCAGACCCTGTCGCCGCATCAGTCGGAAATAACCCGCCGCGAGGTTGTCTAACTGGCTCATTAATGGTGTAAGATGACCCTCCGCGAACCCGGCAAAATCACTCGCCTCTCTTAACGCGTGAACCAAGAATGATGAACCCGTACGTGGCGCTCCTACAATAAAGACAGGATCTTCCGCGCTGGTCGCCATATCGGCAGCAGCTGCAGCCGAAAGCACGGGATACACAATGTTGATGTTGCGTGACGGCATCTATTTCGTCGGAGATAGCGACGTGAGCTTTGACGTGCGGCGGCTACTTTGCAAGTTCTTTACGATTGAGCTCGACCTTTGTAAAACCCGTCAAGTTACGGGGCGAGCGGAACTAGAGGCTGCGATTCTTTCCAACGCGAACTCATTCCAAGGTCTGGATCGCTTTTTCAATTCCAATTCGTAAATTTTTGCGACCTGCTCGGCATAGATTGTCGGCGAAATTTGGTAACCGGGATGAGAATCAAAAAGGTCCAGCAACATCGGACGAAGCAATGCGGCTCGAGTGAGAGTCTCCGCAATGGCCTCGGAAGACTTGGCGACAAAGATTAAACCGGTTTTCTCGGGCTTAATCAGTTCCGTCATCCCGGCAACATCCGAAGCGGCCACGAGTGTTCGTGATGCTAGACAATTGAGAAGAATCAGAGGAGCGTTTTCCGACCAAATAGAAGGAAGAACTAGAATGTCAACCTTCGCCAGAACGTGATAGATCTCCGAAGTCACGAAAGGCGGCAGGAATTTAACCTTATCTTGATTGTGTGCGATTGCTTTGAGTTCGTCGGTAAGAACAGGATCCTGTCGAAGATTCCCCACAACATGAAGCTCGGTGTTGGCTGGCTGGGCCGTTACAAAGGCGCGGACCAGCAGATCCACTCCTTTATGTCGCGCTATTTGTCCGATAAAACCGAACACCAAGGGCCGATCGGTCGATCGGAGCTTTTCATATCTGGTCCGTAAGAGGGCATGCTCCTCCGAGGATGGCTGCGTGATGCCGAATGGCAATCTGCTAATCATGCGATTCCTCAGCCCATGTTCGCGATATTTTCTTTCCAAGACAGAAGTCGCGACAATGAAGTGATCAACATGTCGATAGCTTGCTTCGATTATGCCTCGCCTCTCGCGAATGCCGTCAATGAGCGTTGCGTGCCAGTTGTTGTTAGAGAAACGTACCCTCATAATCACCTCCATAAAAGGCGTCGTAAAAGGCAGCCGCTGCATGGTCCTGACGGCAAACCGTATCACCGGGTCAGGATGCGAAATTGACAAAGAACCTAGCACATCGCGCAAGCAATTATTATTCTTCCGGTCGGGTCCACTGCATTCCTTTCCCGCGCCCGTCAAGAGTTTGTTGGTCCAACAAATACCGAAAAAGTCTGTCATGGTGAGCACGATGGGACAACCAGTACGCTGCGCTACATCCAGGAACGAAACGCCGAGAAACAAAAGATGAGCACAATGAACCACGTCCGGCCGTTCTTGGAGAAGAATGCGAGCGAAGAGATCGTTCAAATCCGGCCGACTGTAACTCGCATTGAACTCCAGCCTTTTGTTTTGCACCAGGTCAATAGCAAGTACCCGAAGACTGTCGTACTCGTATTCGATAACGTCCTCGCCGGTAGAATCCTCCGGAAATTGATTGGCCGTTAGGATGACAACCTTATGGCCGGCTCGAGCCAGCGCGGTCGCCAGATCGAGTGTATATCGTTCTGTACCATGGTAGTCTCGCGGAAAAAACTGATGAACGGTTAAGAGTACCTTTAAAGGAGCCATCATCAGCACCCTCCGTTCATCGCATTGTAGGCCGCGAGAATCCCCTCTTCCAAACCAACCCGTGGTCGCCAGCCGGTAACGTTTTGCAGCTTTGTGATATCCAGGCGGCTCCGTTGCACGTCCCACGCGAAAGGATCTTCGTAGGTCAAATTAATCTTCTTTTGAGTGACTTTCTCGGCCAGCTCGATGATCTGTCTTACGCTTGTGGACTCGCCGGAAGCAACATTGAAGATTCCAGAGACCCGACGTCGAAGCAGGGCCAACATCACAGTCGTGAGATCCTCCGAAAAAATAAAGTCTTTGATCGCAGACCCGTCTCCCCAGAGTCTCAGGTCGTCTCCCTCAATCGCTGCCCGAAGCGCGTGTTGAATGATGCCCTGCGGTTTGAGGCTGCTCACAGAAAATCCGTAAGGATTGGAGACTCGCATGATGCAAGCAGGCATCTCAAAATGGCGACAGAGGGCGGTAATGATTTCTTCGGCTGCCTTCTTCGCGGCGCCATGCCATCCTTTGGGATGCAAGGGATCGGTCTCGACGTTTGGCTTGGCCGCAGCCTCATCATAAACTGTCCCACCGGAGGAAAGAAAACAGAAATGCGGGCGTTTAGCAGCGGGAAGACTACCGATAAACTTAACAATTCGCACCAGCAAAGGAATATCCACCTGCCATTCCACCCCGGGGTTTTGTTCGGACGTGAAGGGCACCGTACTCCACGCGGTGTGCACAAACGTGTCGCCACTCGTCCAGACGCCCGGAGTGAACAAGTCGTCGATTGGGGAGATATCCTTCGCTCCAGCTCGAGAGAAGAGCGCACATGGAATTTCGTTGCGGATCGCGTGCCGGCTCAACTCGGTTGCGATCTTGCCGCGCGCACCGATAATCACCAACCGTTTCAAAGCAAGACGCACAAGAATGACCCTCTTGCACAGGTAGAAGTAAACTTCAAAAACTTTCTCCGCTCCGGATTCGAATTGATTTTCTCTCGCGGGAAGGAAATGAGCGGACTCGCGCGCCTGCTCGGGCCCGCAGGGACGCGAGTCGTTCGTAGAATTCAGAAGACGCTCGGAGGTCCACATGCACGCCGCAAATTAGACCATGAGCGTCGAAGATACTCCGGCTAATCAGAAATCGATATTTGCCGCGTCGCGCGGTCTGGATGATGCAACGGCCAAGCCGAGTCACGCCGAAACGAATTACGATGCGCAAAACCTGCGGCCCTTTTCCACAATCCGAATCTGCTCTTTACTAAGGATCGCCTCGAAATTCCGCCAGCACCACGTCCCGACAAGCCGTGGCGTTCCTTCTTTGAGCACGCTTAGAACTTGAAACGGTGTTTTCCCTAGCGCAGGCTTTCAGCTGATGAATGAGGGCTTTTTCGAACCGGATCCTCAATGACTACAGCTGCGACCCGTTCCATGGATACCGAAACGTTCTACCTCTTGAGACCGGATCTGGACGCGCCGTTCTGGCGTGAGGCGCGTACCGGCGTTGCCAGCGCATCCTGTTTCGCGCTTTGCGAAGCGGCGATACGCTACGGATTGGACACTCGCGACTATGCAATGGATACTTGGCGGACCGAAGAACAAGCAGGACACTACAGCTATGGAAACTAAGACCTTCTCTCTGGAATCGTCCTGTCTGATAGAGCAAGGTGACTTAGCCATCTTTAAAATACCGAGCCAGACAGGAGATGGCGACAAAAAGTCTCTAATTTCTCTCCAGAATATCGTGCGCAGAAACGTTCGGAATTATACCTATCTGGAGGTTGGCTCCTTTATGGGCGGCACATTGCTGCCGCATTTGGCTGATCCGGAATGTCGTCTCGTCTACTCAATCGATAAGCGGCCGGCTTCGCAACTGGATGAGCGGGGGAGGACTTACGATTATGTACCGGGTAGCACACCGGAAATGCTTGCAACTCTGGAGCAACATCTTCCTCTCTCTTCCATGCTCAAGTTACAAACCTTTGATATCGAGGCATCGGAACTTACAACTGATCAGATCGCTCTCGGCTGTGATTTTATTTTCATTGACGCTGAGCATACGAACACGGCCGTGTTCAAGGATTTTCTCGCCGTTTGGCAATTCGCAAAAGAAAGTTCAGTTGTAGCGCTACATGATGCTCAATATGTCTTCGATGCCCTTAGCAATATAGAGACGCTCTTAACTCACCAAAAGGTCAAACATATAACCTTTGTAGTTCCAGACTCTGTGTTCGTCATTCTACTGGGCGATTTTGTGGATCTAGCCGGCAATGTCCTATCAAGGCTCTGTCTAGATAAGGAGACGTTCTTTCGGAACGCGAAAAGAGAGCTTTGGAAGGAAATCGCTCGGAACAACGCATGTTCACTTGCTCAAGATGAAAGCTCAGAATCACCGGCAAATAAAGCCACCATCGTCTAGCCGCCGGTCTCCGTTGAGCCGCAATCTCACAGCTATACAAAAGATGTGCCCAATGAACCACGTCCGGGCGTTCTTGAAGAAGAATTTGAGCGAAGAGATCGTTAAGTCCAGCCGGTTGTAACTTGCCGCGAACCCCAGCCTTCTGTTTTGCACCAGGTCAATAGCCGGAACCCGAAGTCCGTACTCGTATTCGATAATGTCCTCGCCGGTAGAAGCCGGCGTCGCCATTCCGGCACTCGCCTGCATCGTGGCGCCTCCAATTCTGGGCGGATACCGGATTAATCGCATAGATCGATTGAGGACCCGGCGGCCGGTACCTCAACTCCCTTGGTCAATAGGCGCAAGTCGCTTGGAGGGAAATCACCGGAAAGCCTTCGACGTTTCCACCTTCCGCGCACGGTGCGACGCGTTGCCAATACGTTGAGCGCAGACGGATGTCTGCTATCTCCTTAAAGGATCCTGACGCACGAGTCGCGCTCAATTTTTTTTGAGTAGCGATTGAGCGATCGACTGGCTATTCTTTTCGGGCCGGAGGGAAACTGGCTCGCCATGATTCAGCTCTATTTGTCCCAAATGTTCGAGACTTTGAAGGCCTTGGTCCTTCTGCCACTGGTCGGATCAATATTCGAAATGCTTGTTCCGGGCGAAAAGCAGACGATCGCGTCAAGAATTCGCGGGCTCTCGTTCAACCTGGTGTATTTCGCGACCTCGGTTGCTTTGGCAACCTTTTTATCAGTCTGGCTTCAGCTCCTTAGAATTCCCGCCCTTTTGCCAATCGATCTGAGCCATATTACCGACTCGAAGAATCCGATCGCGATTGTTGCGGCCTATACGGTGGTGCCGATGCTCTCGATTGTCGTGTTTGATTTATTCTATTACTGGTACCACCGCACTCAGCATGTTTTCCGGCCGATGTGGCGGGTCCATTCGGTTCATCATTCGCTGGAAGAATTAAATCTCTTCAATTCTTACCATCACCTCTTCGAGCCTTTCCTTTCGTTGGTGCTGATAGGCGTTCCAATGATGTTACTCATTCGCGTTAATATCGCCGACGTGGCAATTGCGGGATTCCTAGTAAAACTCTCCGATACCCTGATCCACGCGAATGCTAAGCTCTCATACGGGCCGTTCAAATATTTGATCGCCGAACCGCGATACCATCGAATTCATCATTCTCTCGAGCGCCGCCATTGGAACAAGAATTTTGCATCTTACTTTCCATTTTGGGACGTCCTATTCGGCACGGCCTATTTTCCAAAGAAGGACGAATGGCCAAAGACTGGGTTATCGAATCAGCGTGAGCCGCGGTCGGTCAGGGAATACGCTTTGATGCCGTTTTCATCAGCCAGCTTCTGATGGAAGCGATCGTGCAGTCAGACGTTGATGAGTTTTGTTCTCCTTTCGGCTGCCGGCAACACGGTTGTGAATGCGCTGCTTTGGCGAATATTTGCTGCAACTGGCCCAGCGGAAATGATGCGACAAATCTGTATGAATCCCACGCTGCAGAGCGGAGTGGCTGGGGGCGTCGAGAATTCCGGAGTTCTTACCGTTGAAGCCCAGAGACAGAACCGAAAGTCACTATTAATTGCGAGCGCAAGAACTGTAAGCGCGGCTGGACGAGCGGTATGAAGAATACAGAGGATTCCCGACTACACGAAGAGCTTCCCAGGCTCGTCCGGCAAGTCAGCTCCGGAGCGCCGCCTGACCATCATCACTACTTGGTCTTGAGCATCATCGACCGCTGGATGCGTGAACACGCGGTCCAGGCCGTACACGGAACGCTGCTCGATTATGGTTGTGGGGGCCAACCGTATCGAGCCTTGTTCGCGCCATGCATTGAACGCTATATTGGCGCTGACGTGGCAGCTGCTGCTGGAGTCAAACTCGATCTGGAACTCGTCGCGGGCGAGCCGGTTCCTTTGCCCGACCGGAGCGTAGATACCGTCTTGTCGACGCAGACGATTGAGCACGTTCCAGATGTCGACGCCTATCTCGCCGAGTGTAGCCGCTTGTTGAGACCGAACGGTACGTTGGTGTTGACTGCGCCAATGCATTGGCGCCACCACGAAGCACCGTACGATTTTCTCCGATTCACGCGCTTCGGTCTAACTCGATTAGTCGAAAAACATGGTTTTGCTATTAAAAATCTTGAACCCTGCGGTGGTGTTTATGTGCTGATGGGAAAGATTTTTCTTGACCACCTGGCTGAACGCGGCGTCAGGACGCGCGTTGTGTATCGAATCGTAAACTGGATCGTTCCGTTCCTTGATCGGAAGTATCAAGACCTGGAGGACACTCTGAACTGGCAATGTATCGGGTCCAAAATTCCATAAAGCGATACGCTAGGAAGGAAGTCGACCCGTGAACGCGCAGAGCGAAGACTCGACTTCTCCTCGTTGTATCCTGTGTGACCATGCGGACACCGAATTGCGCTCTGGAGCCGGCACACCGGCCGTGTGGCGCTGTCCCTCGTGTATTACGGACTTCGTATTTCCGCCGCCGAGCGAAGAGCTGTTTGTCTCTCCCGTTCGACATGGCAATGGAATTGAATGGGCTAGTGAGTTTCTCGCTAGATTCGAACGGGAAGGCGAAACGCTGTCCTTGTTGGATGTGGGCTGTGGTGACGGTTCGCGCTTAGCAATGGCTCATGATCGAGGTTGGAAATGCTTTGGCGTCGAACCATCCGAAACTGATCGAGCCGCTGCTCAGCAGCGCATCGGCACGGTCGCGTTTTTGACCGATCGCGTTGAGCATCTTATTCCGCATGTTTTTGATGTTATTCTGCTCCTCGATGTGCTGGAGCACTGCCCGGATCCGATGAGATTCTTCTACGCGCTCTTCGCTCGGGGTGCAATCCAGCCGAAGTCCATGGTAGTTATTTCGACGCCGATCGCCCGCTCGATCAATTCGTTACCGTCCCTAGCCGACAGAGAGTCCGCGCGATTTGTTTCGTTCTCGGCGAACTCTTTGAAGCTGATGTTATCCAAACTGCGCTTTGTCCACGTAGAGATATCAGGCCCGCACAGGCTGACCGGAGAGACGGCGAGGTCTTCTTGGGATGACGCATCTGAGTCGGACGTGGAATCTGATCGGACGGATATCGCCGCCGTCGTTTCCGGCAGTGATTTTCACTCTTTTATGAAGGAACGATACGTTCCTGGAACTTGGTCGGAGCTTGCTTTGTATGAGCACTTCCCACGCTACCTGTTGGCCGACAGGCTCGCGTTCCAGAAAACTGTGCTCGACCTTGGCTGTGGGACTGGCTATGGCACCGCCATGCTTGCCCGCGCCGGCGCGGCATCCGTCATCGGTTTGGATATTGACCAATCGACAATCGAATGGGCACAACGTGCGCATCATGAAAAGAACCTGTCATTCTGTGCGAGAACCGATCTCGGAGCAGGTTTTGCTCCCGAAAGTTTCGATCTAATCACCTGTTTTGAAATGATCGAGCACGTCACTGAACCAATTCAACGTGCGACGATCGCGTCAATTGCTGGGCTTTTGAAGAAGAATGGGATCCTCCTGATTTCGACGCCCAATCCTGCAGTTACCAAGCTCTACGGCGAAAATCCCTTTCACTTGCGGGAAATGATCAAAGAGGAATTCGTGGGGCTGCTGAGTGAGCATTTCCAGCATGTTCAGCTAAATTATCAATTCATCCATGCGGGCGCGCTTATTACACCTGGGATGGATGTCCCTGCGATCAATGTGCGAGTAGAAGCCTTGGGTGACACGGTCAAGACATCACCTCCCGCGGCGTTTATCGCAATCTGTTCCAACGGCCAGTTGCCCGATCTGCCCGTAATCGACTTCGTCGATAAGGCGGACCTGGTCGCTTCGAAAATGCGAACAGAACACTACATCAACCGTTTACGGCTTGAGCATTTCAAAGCTTTTGAAGGGGCGGCTGCGAAGTCGGCGGCGCTGGAGCAGCAAACGCAAGAGGTCCAGAACCTCAACCGAACCATTGGAGAAAAGGATATCGTATTGAGAAGGGCCGGAGAAGAAATCGAACGTCGCGCCGAGGAAATCGAACGTCGCGGCGAGGAAATCGAACGTCATTGGGCGGAAATCGAGCGTCTCAACCTAGCGGTCGATCAGTTGAGTTCTCGTAACCAGCAATTAGACCACCTGTTAACCGCGACAGTAGCGAACCTTCGGAGCTTGGAAGCATCGAGCCTCGTACGCCTAGAACGGACCATTCGAGAGGATCGGTGGTCTCTGCGCAAAGTGGGTAAAATCGCTTCTATCCTGAAGTCCATTGCTAAGAATCGGTTACAAACATATTTCTTTAGCCTTGTGCGTAAGAATGGTAGCACACCGCAGGCTGTACCTTTAGAAGAAACAAATCTAGAAGTAACAAAGACTCTGGTGGCTTATAAAGTGAAGCAGCCTAGTCTTCGTCCCAGGGCAGAGCAGCGCCCTCGCATCCTCTACGCACTCGCCAATTTCATGACCGGCGGTTCTTCGCGCTTGGTAGTCGACCTAATCGAGCATCTCGGAGATCAGTACGACCAAGAAGTCATCACCAGCTTTATACCATCACCGCCTGCCTACGAAGGATTAAGGATCGCGGAGTTTCGTTCCTTGAATTCGCCGTATCCGATGCTCGAGCATATGAGAACTTTCCGGCCGGATATCGTGCACGTCCATTATTGGGGCGAGTGCGATGAGCCCTGGTATCGGCAGGTGTTCGCCGCCGCAGAGCGGTTTGGCTGTCAAATCATTCAAAACATTAACACGCCAGTTACACCGTTTGCCGCGCCGATATTCAGAAACGTTTACGTCAGCGATTATGTGTTGGAAACCTTTGGTCCGGGAGATCGTCGTGGAATCGTAATATATCCAGGTTCGGATCTCGAAGTTTTCAATCGCAAAGACCTCGATGGTATACCGAACGATTGTATTGGAATGGTTTATCGGCTGGAGAATGATAAACTCGATCTGCACGCGATAGAGCCTTTCATCGAGGTAGTCCGACGCCGGCCACAGACGCGTGTTCTGATCGTGGGTGGGGGAACGTTCCAAGAACCGTACATGCAAGCTGTGCGTGAGGTCGGGGTCGAGCAAGCATTTGAGTTCACTGGATATGTCCCTTACGACCTCCTACCCGACATATTTCGCCAGCTCAGCATCTTTGTCGCCCCCGTTTGGAAAGAGAGTTTTGGTCAGGTTGGTGTGTTCGCAATGAACATGGGTATCCCGGTCGTTGGGTATAACGTCGGCGCGATTACCGAGATGATTGAGGACCGAACGCTTGTGGCACCATCTGCTGATTCGGACAAACTGGCCGACATCATCATCCACCTCCTTGACGACCGCGCGGAACGATTAGCCATTGGCGAAAAAAATAGGAAGCGTGCCAATCTTTTGTTCTCGATCGAAGCGATGATAGAGAGCTACAGAAAGCTTTACCACGAAGCCGATGAATCGCGGAAGAAACAATGAGAGTCGCCTTTTTTGTCCATTGCTTCTTCCCAAAGCATTTTTACGGGACCGAGACGTATACCTATAATCTAGCCCGCCATCTGAAACGTGCTGGCCACGATCCGGTGGTCGTGTCAGCTGTCTTTCCGGGGGAACCGTCCGCAGGCGAACTAATCTCGCACTACACGTTCGACGACATTCCTGTAGTCTGCATTGACAAGAATTTTCTGCCAAACACTCGCGTAAAGGACACCTATTATCAGGAGGAAATGAGGCCAGTGCTCGAGAACCTTCTGCGGGAGCTCAGGCCCGATCTGGTGCATGTCACCCACCTGATCAACCATACCGCCGTACTTCTCGAAGTTACTAAAGCGCTTGCGATCCCTACCTTCGCGACTTTAACGGATTTCTTCGGGTTTTGCTTTAACAACAAGCTGGAAGCGGCCGACGGAAAACTGTGTGCGGGCCCCAATTCAAAGCGCACCAATTGTCTTGCTTGCTATCTGAAGGATGCTGCGCGCGCGCCTTCTGCTGAACCTTGGATCAAATGGGCGGGAGCATCAAGGCGCGTAAAATGGATCGCACCGTTTGTGAGCCAGGCGTCCAGCTTCCCTCCGTTACGGTCGGGTCCTGTCGATGGGTTGGTTCAGGATCTACGTTGGCGACCTGATATCCTGCTTGCAATCTACTCCAATTATCGAGCGGTGATAACACCCACCCGCTTTCTTCGGACCGCATACCAGAGTAACGGACTCAAAGTGCCCGCCCATAACATTTGGTTCGGTGTCGATGTGTCGCGCGCACCCAAACCCCCTCGCTCAGCCGTGACGCCGTTATTTGGATTCATCGGGCAAATCGCTCGTCACAAGGGTACAGACATTCTCCTTGACGCTTTGCGTAAGCTGGGCAAGGGACGCGCGAAGCTGAGGATCTATGGCCCATCGGACCAGGATCCAGTCTACATGAATAAATTGAGATCTGCCGCCGAAGGGTTTGCGGTCGACTTTGCCGGCACATTTCCCAAAGAACAGATGGCCGACGTCTTGTCGGAAATCGATGTGCTAGTCATCCCTTCCCGCTGGTACGAAAATAGCCCGCTGGTGTTGCTCAATGCCCTTGCTACCCATACGCCGGTCATCGTTTCCAATGTCGCCGGCATGGCCGAATTCATTCAAGAAGGAGAAAACGGCTTTTTATTCGAACGAGGTAGCAGCGGCGCGCTCGCCGAAGCTATGCAAAGATTCACTAACAATCGGGGGCTGGCGGCCGAGATGGCTCGTAAAACCTCCTTTGAGCGAACGACCGAAGTGATGGCTAGCGATACAATCGGGGTCTATTCTCGTGCTGGTAAGGCTACTGGCTTGATAAAGTAGTGCCACCACTTAGGCTTGGCGTTGACTCCGACCTCTTCAATGACCTGCTGCGCGGATACCGAATCCTTACCGCGGCTTATGAATCAATCTGATATCTTAGAGCTGGTACCGTGGTGTACTCCGGATTGCAAACAGAGCTCGATCGCTTGGTAAAATCTTGAAAGTTTAAGAGACCAGATTGGGAAAGACTTCACAATACCAACACGGATCGGCAATCACCGCGTCCTCTGCACTGGATCCCGGCCCCATTGCTAATTTGTAATCCTTGGTAATTCTATTTATTGCAGGTATGGAAGCATCTCAGGAAGTCTGAGCAGCCATCGCTCTGCGACGCGATTACCTACGTCGCTAAGCCGATTACTTTTGTTCTGGCGGTCGGAGCTTTCTTTTGGTCGGTCTACGCCGATCTTTCCCAGCCCCGATACTATTATCCCTTTGCGTTTATCACGTTAATTCTTCATTCTTTTAGCGATCTTCTTGCTCAACGCTATTCGGGCGGGGCGCGCAGCTTTTACACAGTACCTACTTCATGGCAATGCTCTATTTCTACCGCGCTGACACGTCATGGCAACTAATCTACAGAACCGACTCGACTTCATCACGGCATCAGCGATCAACTATCGAGTGACAGGCGTCAGAACGAACCTACTGACGAGAAATAGGACAACTGGAGATCATCTCTAGTTTCCGGCTCTCGGAACCCGCGCCTAGCGTCCTTAGCACCTTTTCAGAAGACTGTCGAATGAAGATCACTCGACTGACAGATGAAACCGCCGCGAACTGAAACAATCGGTTGATTCGCAGCGATGGCTTTGCATAGTCCGGCCTTGTTAACTGAATGCCCATTTTAGAGATTGGTTGAAGGAACAGGCGGAATTTCTCTTGCGATGGCCCAATATTTTTGCGACTCGCGTATCGATGGTCCTGGAGGAGAGGCCCACGCCTTGAAAGCCGCCTCGCATTTTGGGTAAATGAGCAAAACATTACTAATCCTGATCGTTTCCGTTTTTCTTGTAGTGACCGGAGGCGGGATTTGGAAACGGACGCATATGGCAGTTGCGCCACCGATTTACGATCCCATTTCCTATTATTGCAGGGCTGAGCTTGTTTGGCGCGCCCTCGCAAAAGGAGATATACACGGTATTCTGAACGGACCAATGGCTGTACGGCCTCCGGGAACGGCTTTCGTTCTCTATCCGTTTGGGTTTAAGGCATCGATCCATAGTTTCCTTTTTCGTTCCGTGTTTGCGCCTATTCTGATCTGGGCGACTGCTCTGAGTCTTTCTGTTCTAGGGCGAGTGATTCTCCGGGCAGACGCCCTCCTCGGAGGCGCATTAATCGTCGGTATGGCCACGATGCCTTTGTTCTACCAGTTCGAGCTCAATGACCAGTTTACGAAGGCTTACGATATTTCGAATCAGTGGGGCATGGTGGATTCGCTTGAAGGCGCGGTTGCCGCTTTAGCTGTTGGCTTCCTGTGCCTCGGCATTGCTAACAGGAGGTTAAAATGGTGTACGATCGGCTGGTTAGTTGGTGCATTCTCATTTTTCATCAAGCCGTCAGGCGTGCTTGTTATGATCGCGCTAGGTGGCATTGCGACGGTGGAATTTCTTATTCGGTTTTTTGGCAGTGGATCCGATCGCCGCGCCATTTTGAAATTCGCCGTGCCAGTTTATGGAATCGGTTTTTTCATTTTTGGAGTTGCTCTCTGGCTGGCATTTGGTAGCGACTACATGAGCCGCGAGGTGATAGCACAGTCTGTAAAAGGACAACAATTTGTGCTCTCCCTGAACCAGGGGCGCCAACTTTTCGCAATGCTTGCCTTGTTTGTTGTTCCGGTGGTGGGGTGGTGGTGGATTTGTCCAGGAGCATTTTTTGCCGGTTTGGTTGTTGTCGAGTCGATTCAGTCTCTCGCGAAGCGGCAGTGGAATTCGGTGGGCCTGCGGCTTGCAGCTGCCGGGATAATTTTAGTATCAGCTATTTGCTGGTGGATATTTCTTGCAGGTGAGGAACACCGATATCTTTTCCCTTTTCTCCTGATGGTCATTGCCTGGTTCATACCGGAACTCTTTGAACGCATTCGCGAGTTCAGCACCTCGGCGAAAGGAGCGATTATCGCCTACTGCCTTGCTCCCGTTGTTCTGCTCGGGGGGATGCTGTGGCAAAAACAGCCGCAATTTATCTTTCAGCAACTCATGGGAGTTAATTTGACCGCAGGGGGGTATGTATCGGAGGTGAGTCAGGGCAAATGGTTGCTTGCGGAATCCGACAGGCTGGGGCGCCCTCTCAATCTTTATTCGCTAGGGGGATATGGTGAAGGCGTGGTGGAAATGGTTGACTGGGTCAAGTACATCGAGAAAAGAAACTCACGCGCGAGATTCAACATCAAAAGACCTCTCAATTGGGTGGATACGCCCGGATTGCGAGCCGAGGAGTTGGTTCATAGCGACTTTCTCCTGTTAGAGGATATCAGGCCTCAGGGCGATGCCGAGCCAGTGGCTGTTTCTTCCTGGTCGGAGGAGGTAGAACAGTTCAAGCAATTTGCCTATTCGGAGCGGGGTATTGATAGGAACGGGTTAGAGCTCGTCTCGGACGGCCGAGTCAAGCTCCTACGCGTTGCAGATGCGCGCAAGTTTGGGGAGGCTCTTTATGCCTGGGCGAACTCAGTTCATTGGACGAATGACTTTCGTGACCGAAATAAAGCATTCCTGGAGAACCCTCCAAAATGAATAGCCCGACGATGGCTCCCGGGTGCTCGGAACACCTCGAATCGATCAAGCTATTCTTCCTTACTCCACCGCGCCAGTCGCGTTTTGCATCATTCTATCGGCAGCTCCTCGTCCATCGCTACAACTTTCTGATTCGCCCGGATGCCAGCGTGATCGAAATCGGGTGCGGGATGGGGGAGCTGTTGAATGGGCTTCATGCAGCGCGTAAAATGGGCATCGATGTTTCGCCCGAACAGATCGCGCGAGGTAAAGAGCGATTTCCACATCTCGATTTGCGCATCGGGTCCGGAGAAACTGCCGTGCTCCCAGAGGGTCCTTTCGACGTAATCATCCTCTCCGATGTGTTGAATTATGCTGCCGATGTGGAGGTGCTCCTGCGGCATCTGCATACGTGCGCCCATCGGGACACGCGACTGCTGATCAATGTTTATAACACGCTCTGGCGTCCGTTGCTTGGAATGGCTCGACGGCTCGGGCTGGCGGCCGATCAGCCTGCCAGTAACTGGCTCTCGCGCCGGGATGTCATCAACCTTTGCTCGCTGGCGGATTGGCAAGTTTTCAAAACGTTCGGAGCTATTTTGGTTCCGTTGTCTCTGAGTCCGCTTAGCACCTTCATAAATCGCTGGATTGGCCCATTCTTCAGTTGGCTCTGTCTCTCGCTTTTTCTGATCGCGCGCCGCTCGAGTCTGCCCCGAAAGGAGCCGGAACTCGTCTCGGTTGTGGTACCGGCGCGAAACGAGGCGGGAAGCATCGCACAGGCAATCGAACGCCTCCCGCGGCTTGGCCGGGAAACCGAACTTATTTTCATTGAGGGTCATTCGAAAGACAACACCTGGGATGTAATCGGAGAACTGCCGGATACTTTCGCGCACGGACGCGTTATTAAGCTGCGACAATCCGGAAAAGGCAAGGGTAACGCTGTGATCGAAGGCTTCCGGGCCGCTACTGGCGACATCCTGATGATCTTGGACGCCGATCTGACCGTGCCCCCCGAAGACTTGCCGAAGTTTGTCGAGGTGCTCGCTTCGGGCAAAGCAGACTTTGCCAATGGGGTGCGGCTGGTCTACCCCATGGACGAGCGAGCGATGAAATTCGCCAATCTTTGCGCGAACAAGGGATTCAGCATGGTTTTCTCCTGGCTCCTGGGACAGCCGCTTAAGGATACACTCTGCGGTACCAAGGTCCTTTGGCGCGAAGACTATGAACGCATCGATCGTGGCCGTGCCTATTTCGGGGACTTCGATCCTTTCGGCGATTTCGATCTGCTTTTTGGCGCCGATAAGCAAAATCTTAAAATTGTGGATATCCCCATTCGCTACAAGGAGCGATTCTATGGCGACACCAACATTCAGCGCTGGCGTCACGGCGTACTTTTATTGCGGATGGTGTTGTTCGCCGCCAAAAAGCTGAAGTTCGTATGACAATTTCGTCGGGTGAAAAGAATGACGTTTCCGGCGTGAACACCAATCAGCCAGAACGCAGTCGCATAGATTCAGTCGACCGGCATCTGCAGGAGATGTTGCGAAACAGAGATTCTTGGGAGAAGAAGCCAGTCTTACAAGCAGTTTACCGATCATTTTACAAAGAAATCGCGGCCGGTCTGGTAGACTCTGCGAAAGGTCCAGTGGTGGAGCTCGGATCGGGCATTGGAGTTTCCAAGAACTTTATCCCGAATTGCATCACGACTGATATATTCCCGAATCCATGGCTTGACCGCGTTGAGAACGCCTATCAGTTGAAATTCGACGATTCATCAATTCGGAATCTGATCCTATTCGATGTATTTCACCATCTCAAGTACCCTGGATCGGCTCTGGCGGAGTTTTGGCGCGTCGTTATGCCTGGGGGACGAGTAATTTTATTCGAACCGGCCATGGGACTCCTCGGCAAACTGGTCTATGGCCTGTTTCACCACGAGCCGCTGGGCTTGAATTCAAGAATCGAAGTCTTTCCCCCGACAGGAAAGCGAGCAAGCGAACATGGATATTACGCGGCCCAGGGCAACGCCTGGAGAATATTCATCAAGGGCGAAGATGCCGAGATGTTTAAGGAGTGGAATCTGCTCCACTGCAGAAAGCTATGCGTGCTGTCGTACGTGCTTTCGGGAGGTTTTAGTAAACCTAGCCTTTACCCCCTCTCGTTCCTCCCAGCGATACGTATGATCGACAGATTCCTTCGGGTTTCCCCGACGATGTTCGCAACGCGACTCCTCGTTGTACTGGAAAAAACGGGCTAGGCCTTCTCGCGATATCTGTTAAGAATTTGCAAAAAGCCGAAGGACTCGATTTTGTTGATGTCTCGCAGTTTGATTCGAATCTCCACTTTGGTACCTCAACCCCTGGCGTTAGTTTTTAGCTCGCAATATGAATCACTTGCTGCCCATGCGTGGCAGCGCGAACGTTCGGATCCCGCAAATTTGCAATCTGATTGCGGCGATGTTCAACGTATTAAAATATAGTGATGCCTTTCATTTCTTACGCATAAAACTACGAAGACTTGATACTGTGGCGCGCGCTCCGCAGTGTAGAGAAGGGCTTCTATGTCGATGTGGGGGCGGCCGACCCAGATGAGTTGTCGGTCACGCGCGCATTCTACGAGCGCGGCTGGTCCGGAATCAATGTGGAGCCGCTGGACGGGTATTTCGCCAAGCTGACACAAGCGAGACCATGGGACACGAACTTGAAGGTCGCGGCGGGACGGGAGCCTGGGTTGCGTACGCTGCACGCTATCGCAGGGCTCTCCACGCTCGACCCGCAGATCGCTGCACGGCACCAAGCCGCCGGGTGGCAAACCAACGAGACTCTCGTGCCCGTGGTGACACTGGCGACGATCCTTGAAGATTGTGCTCCGCCTATCATCCATTTCCTGAAGATCGATGCTCTTTGCGGTGATTGGCTATTTTCAGCTCAGCGGAAGGAAAATTGACATCGGTCCAAAGATTTTTGCGCTGCCGGGAATCCTGCTCGCCATGGCACTGTTAGCGCTCGGCGGTGGCTGCCTGATCGCGGCCGCGACCGTTAAAGATCGAGACCTCAACATCGTGGTCGGCTACACTCTTAACGTTTGGATGTTTGGCAGCTTTGTCATTTACCCCAGGTCAATGGTACCCGACAACATGCAATGGCTGATGAATCTGAATCCGATGGCTAGCTTTATCGAATGCTATCGTTCCAGCCTGTTCGGAACGGAACATGCCTGGGTTAAACCTGCTCTGCTTGCGTTGCGACCCACTATTTTTTCGTGCTGTTCGGTTGCGACTAGGCATGGATGGTTACTCCTCCAGATGCTCGCGTTCGCTACTCTGAAGCTGAAGTTTGTCTAGACAAATGAAACAGAGATTGCTTGCTATGGCTGTCAGAGCTCCCGTCTCGCGCACTGGATAGCTATGAAGATTGAACCCCGCCGAACAGCACCGTCGCCCACTGGCGTCTCACCACTTCGGGCGCGAACGTTTCAAGCACACGCGCCTGGCTGGATCGAATCGTCTCCGCCAGCGCCCGGTCTCCCTCAATAAGCCGCCGCGCCTTCGTCTTGATCTCTAAAGGATTGGCACAGGCGCCCGGGAGCCTGGTGCCTGCCAGGCGGTCGATGAGTCCTCCCTCGAGGTAAAGGACGGGCGTACCAACCACCATAGCCTCTAACGGGGAGTAATGGACATGGCGTGGCTCAGGTGAAGAGTAGATAAAGACCGGAGTCGATCTGTAAAGATCGGCAAGCGCATCGTCTGACAGAAAGGGAAGAACCACCGGATCCTTGACCGGTCCAATTTGACTCCCGAAAATCAGGTGCGGAAGATCGCCAAAATCATGCTTAATGGCCAGATAAACCCGTTTATAGTGGCCGTTATCACCGATTGCCGGACATAAAAATAAGGCGTCGTTTCCGGTACCCGTCCAGGTGTTCGCATGCTTAAGGATAAATTTCGGAAGAGGGACGGTGATCGTGTGAGCTCTACTTCGAAGAGGGAACTCCTCAATTTCGGCCAGGTTATCATATGCTTGTGCGAAAACGAATCTTGGACCCATCAAACCAATGTCCTCCAACAAGGAAGGGTGTGGAACCCACTCTCGGAATTCGCCGTATGTTCGAGGGGATTCCCGGCCGAATGCACGTGCCACGAGGAGGCCCTGGAATTTCATGGCCGCCTCCCGGAGTGGGGTAGTGTAATAAGTAAAGTGGCAGACTATAACATCGAAGTATCGGTTGATAATTTCGGTGACCGTCGGTGCCCAGCATCGCTGGAAGAAGTTTTCGTGATTCAGCACCTGCAACGCGGCGGGTGTCAGGTCGAGCGCTGGGTCATAGTCGTTAGTCACCCCAGCGCTGCGAAACGCGCGATCGTGAGTCGGCACAACCTTCGGGACGAATACTTCGAAACCGAGTGAGCGCAGCAGGGGCACTTCCCCAGACATCAAAGTTTTGTGATTCACGATCCAGAGAATCCGCCTTATCGGATCGCGATGGCGCTCTGGTCGCGATATCATCGAAACCGGTAGGATTTCGGCTTGGACAGACATCCTTATCCTAGAGAGCCCGCGCCTCAGACCGGCAAAAGGCAAGGCTATTAAGTTCGCACATGCAAAGTTTAACCACTAACGTATGAATGCTTCCAATCTTCCACTTTTTCAGGAAAGAAGAGCGCATGGTTCATGCTTACGCGTGAGGAGTATGTTCGCCGCATCGGGAACGGTTGCGACCCCCTCAAGCGCTACCAACTGACCCGGTGGCTCATCGTCTATGCGTAGGAGCTTGAATCCATCGTTGCGAATCAAGTCCCAAAACAACTTGGGCGATTGGTTAGTTCGAACGAAATGGGATGCTGACCATTTTAGGATCAATTCAATTTCAAGATTCTCGCGAAGGACACGTGACATTCCTTGGTAAACAAGGAGCTCCGCCCCCGCGACGTCTATCTTCACCAAGTCTACCCGTTCGCCGGGAGCGAATTGATCATCGAGTGCAATGGTTCTCACAGTGAGAGAATCGCGCTTCTCCGGGATTGGATAAAGTGACCTTATCCGACTCTGCGGCGCGCGATGCGGTGTCGCTTTGCCGGCAGAATCCTCCGCGGCGGCGGAACAAATCACCTGAGTCCGCTCGCCAAAGCCGTTCAGTCGAAGTGTACGTTCCAGGATTGAGGCGATCTGTGGCAGCGGTTCGAAACAAACAACTCGTCCGCTGGGCCCCACGATTTTAGCCATAGTCAGCGCATGCACTCCGATCTTTGCGCCCATGTCTACCGCCGTGTCACCAGGATGTAGGCGCGCCTGCAACACCGCCCGGACTCCCGGTTCGATTGCTTCGACACCGTGCGGCGTGACATAACTCAGAAGGCCGGCTTCGGCCGTCGGAATCAAGAGATCAAACTCGCCTGTTATTAGTAACGCGTCCAGATTAGCGTGCAGGTAAGAAATTCGATTTAATTCGGCGATCTGCCGGCTCAGGCTGTCGGCATGGTAGACCAGGTAGCCATCAAGCCGATCGATCTCTTTTGCCACAATGACCTCGAGCCTCTGGAGCTTGGAGAAACTCTCCCTCAATTGATCGATCAGCGTACCGTGACCGCTGAGGCGCAAACCGAATGAGATCAGTGAACGGATGCATCGACGAAGCTGAAGACCCGCGGACCGGAGTATTGAACGAACCATTTCAGCTCGACCGGATTACATCGAATCTCGAAAAGCTTCGCGCGAGAACCTCGGCCCGTTGGGCTCGCGCAAGCTCCGTTGAAAACTCATCAGCTCGCCGCATATTCATTGAAATCATCGGCCGGTCTTCTCCGAGTGGGACGCTAGTCATCCCGCCTCCGATACGATCTGCCCGTTAAAGTCGCTGCTCAAGAGCCGAACATTTACGCTTTAATTGACGACTTGCAAGAAGAGCGATAAGCGCTTAAGAGTCCCGCCATTTGCGGCAGCAACCAGAAAGGAAATTATAGCAGCTCATGCAGCATGGAGAGAGACCGGTCCGAAAAATAAGCGTTGCGTTCCCGGTGATCGGAGAAACCGAGAAGCGCTACGTAGCGGACTGTATGGATTCGAGTTGGATCTCTTCGATCGGCAAGTATCTTTCCCGCTTTGAAGAAGCTTTTGCTGAGTTTTGTGAAGCGAAGCACGCGATCACAACGAACAATGGCACAACCGCAATTCATCTTGCACTGGTCGCTTTGGGCATCGGTCCCGGTGACGAGGTGATTGTCCCGACGCTGACGTTTGTCGCGACTGCGAACGCCGTCCGCTATTGCGGTGCGACCCCTGTTCTTGTCGATTGCGACGAAGAAACCCTGAACATCGATGTTCGAGCTATCGAGAGCAAGATCACTGCGCGGACGCGCGCGATTATCCCGGTCCACCTGTACGGTCATCCGGCAGATATGGATCCCATTCTTGAGTTGGCCAAAAGATACAATCTTCACGTAATCGAAGACGCGGCAGAGGCGCACGGAGCCAAGTACCGGGACAGTACGGTTGGCTCGATCGGAACGTGTTCAACTTTCAGCTTTTACGGCAACAAAATTGTGACGACGGGAGAGGGCGGCATGGTCACCACCGACGATGACGAACTTGCGGCAAAGCTCCGGCTGTTTCGCGGGCAGGGGATGGACCCGAACCGTCGTTATTGGCATCCAGTCATCGGCTACAACTACCGCATGACGAATATCGCCGCAGCAATTGGATGTGCTCAGCTCGAACGCGTTGACGAAGCATTGACGCATCGAAAGCGGCTGGCTTCCTGGTACTCAAGCGAGCTGTCGCAGATCCCCGGCTTAGTGCTGCCGGTGCAGAAAGACTACGCCGAACACGTCTACTGGATGTACACGGTCCTGTTGCCCGAGTGCGGCGCTGAAGCGCGCGATGCGGTACGCGAATTTCTCGAGAGTCGTGGCGTGGAGACTCGCCCGATCTTTTATCCAATGCATTTGCTTCCGCCCTACGAAGAAGACCCGGCACGCTATCCTAAGGCGACACAAATTTCGAGCCGCGGACTG
>WNFI01044508.1_pt1 | contig 24607 bp, 23 predicted proteins | sample 5400471 | NCBI WGS metagenome assembly WNFI01 (sample SAMN13153348, study PRJNA577476) | soil metagenome | isolation source: 100 cm saprolite on Douglas fir-dominated hillslope | place: USA:California | collected 2013-09-17 | reverse complement strand
TCATGTGAGCTTCCAACAAATTTAGCCAGCGTTCGCCTATGCAATCCTCTCAGCGGATCAACGGTGCCGGCCAGCGGCATGCATGTGACGGCCAAAGCCAATTCTGATCAAAACCCAGTTACTGCAATGAGACTGTATATTGACAACGAAAGCATGGATACCGTATCCACTGACACCCTGGATACTACTGTTCCGCTTTCGCCAGGTCAGCATACCGTGGTTGTGCAGGCATGGGATTGGACAGGGCAGGTATTCAAAGAGAACATCTCCGTAACAGCACAGTAAGAGCATCACCCCGTAGCGAGGGAGCGTAATGATTGGCGCTCCCCTCGTATACCGGCACGGGTGAGCACGGTTTTCGGATATTTGCCAGCATCCAAGAATCCTCCATTCTCATTTGAAAAGGATGAAGGCTTCCCCGGCGATTGGATCGTACTCTGACGCATTTTGGTATTACCAGCATCAGCCAATCGCCACAGCGTTGAAGTCACTGCGATACGAGTTCGATCTCTATGCGCCCGCGGGGTTCGGAGAATGCTCCCCAGACCATCGAGTTCGAACAGCAGCTTGTTCTTAGCAGTCTTTACAGTACCCGTCCGTGCGTCTGCTGTGCTGCTAAGTTGTTGGATTGTTATGGGAGAATCGCTTTCCCAGAGCGCGTACACCGGAGTACTGGCCTCGGCAAAAAGATCGATCCCGGCTGCGGCTGCCTGCAACGGATTTTCTTTCCGCAGAATGGCATAGGCTGTCGCGATGGCCAGTTCGCAAACTGTGGCTGTATAGTGCATGTCACCGAAGTCAATGACGCTTTCGACTTTTCGGGGCTGTGGCCAAGGAGCGCTAACCAGCACGTTGTAGTCGTTGGCATCTCCGTGAATCACGCTCTTCCGCAGCCGGGGCAAGGCGGGAACAACTTCGGTCTCGTAAAGCGAGAGAAAATGATCGACGATCCGGCGGCGCGACGGGTCGGCAATGCAGTGGAGATACTCACGTATCCATCCAGCCTGAGCTAGATCCCACTTCAGCACTCGATGGGCAGCCGGGCAAGAAAAGCCCTTGAGCGCTGCGTCCATCTCTCCTAACCACCGTCCGAGACTCTCCAGCAGATCGATCGCCTGCGGGTGAACATCCGCAAGCAATGTACCAGGCAAATACGTAAGCAGCCAGGCAAGCCGTTCCTGTCCATCCGCCAAAGTAACCTTTATTGTTAGCGCGTGGTCTCGTGCCGGGCAAACCTTGGGCAGGACCAAGTGCGGTGTGGTGCGGGCGAGGTGCTGCAGCACGCTCTGCTGCATATCGATGAATGCGCGCTCCCGGCTGCCATGCATTACTTTCAGGATGTATTCGCGGCCGGCAGTGATCAGATGGAAGTTGTTGTCATACTCGCTGGGTAGCGATTGTATGATGGCGTCCAGTCCATAGAACGCATGGGCAATTGCCGTGATCTCTGCTTCCGTGACCGGTGTCGAAACGCGACCTTCGGAAACCATTGCTTGGAGATTCTATCTTGTTAAATTGGCCGTCGTCGACCAAGAATGGCGAGCGCATCCGTTCCAAAGTGATCGAGATTCCAGGTGATTGAGCTGTTCGACGTCGTTGCGCAATGGTGTTCGCTCAACGTTAGACTCAAATGAGGCCCAGTCCATTCTATGGCGATAAAATCGCCGCTATCCCGGCACGCTCATCCGTCTGTATCCGAAGTACCTCAAGATCCATTCTCCCCGTCTAAGTTCGTTCGCGTCAGCTACCTCGAAGCCGAAGGCGTCAGCCAGGCGGTCCATGGTCGAAAACAGGAAGCAGACATAGATCACTTCGCGTAAAGCTGCGTCGCTCACTCCGGCCGCGCGGGCCGCTCTCACATCTTCCGGGCCCACTGCCTCTGGCGTAAGGGTCAGCTTTTCCAGGAAAGCGAGCGCCCCGGACATGCGAGCATCGACCGGCGCTGATTGCCAGTCGGCGAGCACTGCTTTCACCGTGGCGCCGCATCGTGGTCCCAACCTTGTCACCGCGACCGCGGTGTGGCTGGCAACTCAGAAGAGACAGCGGTTCAGGTTGGAGACAAACGCTGCAAACGTTTCCAGTTCTCCCACTGCCCACCCATGCCCGTTTCGCAAACCTTCCTGTAGACAGCGCGCCAAGTGCTTGCCGAAAAAGTTCCGGCGATAGGACATCATCAGCACCGGGGCTAGCGCCCTCCCACTGAGCGCCCGCAAGACCCAAAGCTGCATTTTCTGCAACCTGCTGTGGCCATGCTTCAGCACCTCAAGTCGCATCACCGACCTCCACGTTCACCTTCAACATCTAACCCTTCGAGATGCTCATCTCATTTGTCGCGACGCTGGGACTTTGTTTCTTCGGCGCCAGCATCCTCGAGCGCCCGCAATCCGGCCTCGAACCGTCTCACCCCAGCACCTGCTGCCGAGGCTAATGTCAGCTCGAAGATTTGATCCTCAGAGTATCCAGCCTGGCGAAGCCTGTTGAAATCTTCGTCACTCACTGTCCACGGACGCTCGTTGATCTTCTCCACCAACTCGCGCAGATCGAAAGCGCCTGGCTGCATAGCCGGTATCTCCCCTGCTCCCCGTGTCCGCTCAAACACAGCTCGGAGCAGTGCCGGATCGCTCTTTCCTGACGAACCGAGTAATGCCTCGATCAAATTCTGTACGCTCTTTGGCAGCACCATATGTCTGATCCTTCCCGGAAGCCCTCCGATCGCGGCGTTCGATCCATCTCTCTTTATGGCAACGGCTTTAACCTATACCCTAACCTGATGTAATCTTGAACGGACCCCGTCAAAAATCTGCTTTTCCGAGGGCTTTGACGTCCTTGGGAGCCATACAGTTTGGCTGTATGCCTGCGTTCTCTGTTGCCAGGAAAAGAAAACGATACTCGTCATCTGCCTCTCCCCGAAAACATGTTACAGGCAGCCGCTTCTTAGCGCGAGACCAGGATCACAAAGTGGCAGATCGCGGAAGCACGTTAAGGCGCCAACTGTACTCCAGATGAATACCCAAAGACTCGGGCCATCGTGCACTAAGAATGCGGCCAGTCGCCTTCTGCCTAGCGAGTGTCACCGAATCTTAATTCCAAAATGGGAAATTGCGGTGGGGAGGAGGATTGGCCAGATCCCTACCTGGGAGACTTAGCCTAAACGGAGCAACACGGCAAGCTTTTCGCAGCAAGGTGAAGTGGAGGGTAAGGCTCGGTCGGACCGACCATCACAAAGCTGAGATGGGTGAAAGCATTTGAGAAAAATGGCAGAAATTGTATGTTTTCTTCATACGTGGTCACCGCTCATAAAATTTTACGTAGACACCTGGCTTCATTGGAAACTCCGCACAACTCACCCCATTAAAAAGAGCAAGCCCACTTAAATCGAGCTTCACATCCTGGTAAACTTATGGGCACTGGGATTAAAGATTTGTTCGGAATTTTCCCAGCATGGGGGCAGTACGATGCCACAGCCGTTAGTATCGACCGTCACGATTGATGGCGACAAATTCCACGCCCTTTCGGCAAGCGTTTCGTTCTCTACTTCAAGCGACCGTGTTGGTATGCCGATGATGGGAAGTTTTGTCCCTACGATCCAATTAAGCGTTGATCTCCACGACAAAGAAAATATGCCGTTCGACCGGCTGAAGAAGTTGTTTGAACTCGCTAAGCTTGTGAACAAGGACAAAATCAAAGACATTAAGATTGAGTTCTGGCAGGATGAGAACGCGCAGGACGTAGTTTGCGCCTACACCTTGAAGGGGTGGATCAATCAATGGCATACCAGCAGCGGCGAAGGAGGAAACCACATGCTGCTGCTGAGTATTCAACCTGCGCTGGATCAGAACAACTTTTCGGACCTCACCATCAGCAATTGAGGATTTGCCGCCGGCCTGATGGGCAACGCCTGGGGAGGCATGGTGATGTCAGGGACTTTCGCGGTCTGAAGGCCATGCGGCCTGACCAAAGGCCGCACTTTGATACATACTGTCGCTTGCGGGCTTTTCAAGCGACCTTTTATAACGTTATCGCATCCGGTACGGATAGAGGTTGTCACGCAGGAAGTCGTCAAGGAGCCTCTGGAGGCGATCTGCAGCGTACCGTGCGGCCGCGGAGAGCGCGGCGTCGACGCCGCGTCTGATTTCTTCGTCAATGCGCTCTTCGATGCGCCCTCCAAGTTCCGCCAGGCCCGCTTTTGCTTCGCGCTCCAGCTCCATCATGCGCTCAACCACTTTATCGGTGAGGTGGTATTTCGTGTCGTAATGGGACAAAGCCATACCGGCCAGGAACCCTACACCCACAACAATGACGAATGCGACCACAACAGGCGCGCCCAACGTTGTCACCACCACGCCTGCCAGCGCTCCCACGCCGGCCGCAATGAGGGCTTGGCTAATGTCGCTCGCGGCCTTGACCCCAAGGCGCGCCAGGGAGAAGTGATCCTGCAATATCTCCTGCATGACATCGAGGGCGACGTAGGCGATGACAGCCACTTTAAAGCCTTCGGCGGTGTCTTTGATAATTTCGCGTGTTCCTACGACAAACATCGCTACTTTTGGATTAGCGCGTAGATACCGCGGCGCGTTGAGATTCGGCCGTAGGCCAGGCGGTCCTTTGAAAATGATGTATGACTTGCCCTTAACAACCTTTACGTAAGCTTTCCCCACAACACCCAGGAGACGGAGTTGCACCCAAGCTTTATAGACACCCTGCGCGCCTTGAAGGAGCGCTATAAGGTCCATGTCAGTCTTTTTCTTGAACTCTTCGGCTTTTTCAAAGAACTCTTTTGGAAAAATATAAATTTCGTGAATTATGTCTTCGAGCTTTGACATTTGCTTGCTCCCTGGCAGTCGGCCTTGATTGTGCACGATCCGAAGGGTTCTTCCCGGTAAGCGCTGCACTTCGGGCAGCAACATGATAGTACGAGGCGAAAACTCATTCCAGTGGAATCCATCCGGGACATTCAATTCCCGAATTGAAATTCTGGCGCCTCCAGGTAAAGAGCGCGTGGCAGCGAGTTTTCAGTCCGGTTTTCAGTCTAATGAAAGCCGGCGGCGAACTGGCGGATTTTGGAAGTCTTTTTCTTCTGGCCATCCGGCAGGTTTCGTGAGTGAAGTACAGGATAGAGGAAGCGTGATGCCGCGGTTTGGATTCATCGCCCACGATAGCGCTTCAGGTTGCATCACGTCGTCGGGAGAATCACTGAACACGGAATACGTCAGAATACGTTGAAGTTGGCAAATCGCTTCGACTACCGTATCAGCCTTGGAGAATCGGCTCCACAAACACACGAACCCAGTGGTTGGATGGATGTTCGGATGAAAGACCGGGCACGTCAAGTACGCCTCAATCGGCACCGCTGGAAAAAAACGCGCAAAGGCAAAGCGCAGTTCATGTTCCTGGACCAATTCGATCCTGCCATCGCGGCAAATTGGCGCCGGAGAGTGTTTTAGAGCCAGCAGGAATTCATCAGGGTGGCGCTCTCTAATATCGATGCCACCTGGATTTGCTCCGGCCATCTGCTGGAGAATCGCCCATTCGTTGTCGATGCGTTGACGGCGCAAATCCATTTTATCCGTCGGGCGTCAGCCGTTCATGGCGATTGTGGATACGCGCAGGACATCGTTGGGCCGCACGCCCTGGTTGGGAAGCGGCGACTCAAAGTCAAGCGATGTTCCGTTCCATACCACTTGCGGGTCTCCGTCTCCATGCAGCAGATCACCACGCTCCCGCAGTTCATAGAGAATCTCATCCAGGACTTCCTGCAAGGATTCATTCTCGTCAATATCGACGTTGTATTTGGTTTCGCCGCTAATGGTGTCAAAGTAAATCTGGTATTTCGGCATGTCAGTTCTCGGGCTGCAATGGCTCCGGAGTTTTCAGCATATAAGGCTGCAAAGCCTCTGGCAAGTCATCCATGATCCAGCTACAGCGGCTGCACTGGCCGTTCGCGTAGTCCCAGCATTCGCGGCACTGGGGACGTCCACAGCGCCCGCAACTGCGCAGATCAGCCTGGTCACTTGTGGTCTGGCAGATTTGGCACCGGCCATGGTTTACGCGAGCGCCCAGGTGATGGTCCCACCAACGCCCATCCGGTGGAAATGTGGGAACACGATTCTGTTCGCATAGCCGGCAGCGAAGGTGGTCAAACTCCCAGCATTGTTCGCAAACAACCAGGCTACAGCGCGGGCATTCGAAGGAGACCACCGACCGCCGGAGCCAGCGACTGCAGAGATGGCAGCGTTTTCCCAACCCGCTCCTTATGATCCACCAGAACACGGCGACTGCGGTTGCGGCCGCCGGCGCCCACCAGATCATCAGTTCGTTGTTGCCGCTGGCGAACCCAGCGGCCGCGCCAGCAGCGCTTACGCCAGCAGACAGCAGGATACGCAGCCAGCTAAATGGGAGATCAACGTCAAAGAACCGCAGCAGTAACAAGAAGATAGCTGCCGAGATTGCGCCTGCTGCGATTGCCCATGGGTACGCAGCCAGGGTTCCACCGAACTGTATGAAAGTGCAGAACAGAAAACATGCAATCGTGGTCAAGATGCTGCGTGCCGTCATTCAGCTCCCTCTTGCCCCATGGCCGAGCGCACTGCATATAGATGATGCTCGGGAACACCAAGGTCAACCAGCGGAGCGTCCACCCAGGGCGAATTGCGATCAAGGGAGGCAACGTTTTGGTTTTCCAGGACTTTGTGCCTTCCGCAAACCGGACAGGTCCCATATCTTCGCAGCCAAGCCACTCGTTTCATCGGTTTCCAATCGGTGCCACAGTCAAGGCAGCAGGCCGCGACGCAGATAGGCCAGTCCAGATCTACCACCTGCGCGCCTTCAGAGTCCAATAACTCCCGTGCACTGGCGCGAGCGTGGCGGAGAGGAACCGATCGCCGGGGTGACGCACCATGAAAGGGGCACCCTGGGCTGACTGAGGTGACAAAACGCCTCAGTTCCGTTTTGGAATCGAGAGAGAGTTCGATGGTTGGCGACTTGAAGTCGTGTGTATCAGCGGCTGCAAATTCTTTAAGACTGCGCAAACCAAAGTCTACCTGAAGGGCCCCGATGATTGCGGCCATCGTAGGCGTACTGGGGAATGGCGTTGTTTCCACTGTGGCCCAGCATGAGTGTGCGGTGGAGAGGCTGAGGGCCAGAAGTTCCCGTCTGCGGCGAGGAGACAACTTGCAGCAAAAACACGCGGACGATCTACCGGCAAAGAAGGAAACCCTGCCGCGCCAATAGTCAGGTCCGCCAAGACCAGCGTCAGCCATGGGAATGTCCATGCGCAGGGCGATCCAGGCTGCCTCAATCCGGGCCAAATCGCTGTCAACACAGGTCAGAATCAGATCGGCTCCAGATAGTTTGCCAAAGCCAACATCAGCCACTTCGCAGTTGTGGAACTCCCATCGCGTGTCAGGGAATGTAGATGATAAGGAAAGAGATAAAGTCTCAGCCTTGGGACGGCCGCAATCGGTAGCTCGGAAAAACACGGAACGTGAAAGGTTAGAAAGCTCGATCTTGTCGAAGTCGATTACACTCACTGATCCCGCTCCCAGCAGTCCTAGGTTCTTAACTACTTCGTTGCCAATCGCTCCCGCGCCAACTACAACAAATCTCATATTTGAGATGGTACTTCTGGGCCGTAGAGTATTGGCCGTTTGGACATACCTCTCCAGGAAGTTACTAGAATCACGCCGGCCTTCACGAAGTGGCAATGTTTTCATTTGATTTCGAGAAGTCTGAAGTCTAGTTTATGGCAATGCAATCCGCGTTGACACCTGTTCAGTAGCGACGCTAGACTGAAATGCCTCACTCATATGAGCCTATACCAGACGCTTTATTTTATGTCGCTGGTCGGTGGGATGTCAGGTCTGTTTTCCTGGGGAATTGTGAGGCTGGTGGAAGCCGCACTCACCAGTCAGGCCGGCACGTGGGTGTCAGACGTTATCGCCACCACTGTCCTTGGTGCTCTGATCGGCGGGCTCACCGTCGCCTTTTCTGACCGCTATTCCGGGAACCGGGTCATGCCGCGCTGGATCATTTCCGGGACCCTCATCGGTTTGGTTGCCGGCGCGATCGCCGGTTGGGCAGATATCCCAATCACCAATCGGCTTGCCGCGTCCTCGCCATTAGCGACTCGCTTGATTTCATGGATGTTAGCGGGTTCTCTCATTGGCTTGGGATTGGGTTTGCGATGGATCCATGTGAATAGGATGCGCGCCGCTCATGCCTATGTAGGGGGCTTGTTTGGGGGCTTGCTCGGCGGCACAATTTTCGCCGTGGTGGGCAGCCGTATTCCGGATTTCTCACAGGCGGTTGGCTTCATCGTGGTCGGGATCGGGATCTGTTTTGGTGTGACCTTTGCTCCCATTCTGCTGCGGGACGGCCTTCTGCAATTCGTCAGCAGCGGTGATCCAAGGGCCCAGATGAAATTTGGGCATTCAAGAAAAGAGTGGGAGCTCCAACAGGGAGATTCTTACACGATTGGCAGCCGCAGCCAGGATTTAGGTTTGACCAAATACCGTCCGGACATTGAGATTTTTATTCCGGACGCTGCCATAGCGTCATGTCATGCAATCCTGTTTGGCGAAGACGGACGTTTCTATGTGGCGCGGCATCCGGAGGCCGGAGGACAGGCAGGTTTGGCTAGATATGTGCTGCGGGTCAGAGGCAAAACGGTCACAAATTCACAAGAATTATTTAATGCAGATGATATATTGATTGGCCGAACTGCGTTAAAATTCGTGACTAGACATTTAAGTTCCTAAAGATCGCGTGACTAAAGATCGACGTGATTAAAGATCGGTTCGGTATTCTGTATGTGGCTTTTTGCTCGTGGGCTCGTTGCAGTAATGGTCGTCGGGATCAGTTGGACCAGCTTGTTTGCACAGGACCGGCCCCAGCTGAACTTCGCTGACCAAGTTCAGCTAGTGGATTGCCAGCCCGTATCTTCTGTTCCCTGTTTCAGCTCTAGTTTCAACACCGTTGACAACAACGGCGTACCGTATCCGGTTGACTTTCCCAATGCAAACCTGCTCTTGTCTGGTCTGACGATTACCGCCGATGGCGTCCCGGTTAAAGTTTTTTATGCGTCCACCGGCAGCTCCAAGAAGTCAGTGCGCGGACGCGTGGCGTTAGTCCTGGTAGACATTAGCGGCAGCATGGCAAGAAAATTGCCAACAGGTGAGACGCGTTTCCAGGCGGCCCGCTCTGCGCTGGAGCAATTCCTCGATAGTTTTCAGGACGGCGTGGATGAAGTCGCAATCCTGCCCTTCGAGAGTCACGACGTTGGCTCGGCCATTCGCGCTGCCTCCTTTGCCCACACGAAAGAGGACGCTCTTGCCCAGGTGCGAAATATTCCTGGGCCCCAAGCGCAAAACAATACAGCTTTATACTCAGCGGTATCTCTGGGCCTGGACGTATTGAGCGATCATATTCGCACATTGCAGGGAAGTGGCAGTACCGATGCCCCCGAGACCATGCTCGTTGTGATGACCGATGGCAAGAACGAAGTGCTGCCTGGTGATGACGCCGATTTGCTTAAAGGGCCGGAAGGTTTGGAGCAGGTATCCAAGAAGGTTGCTGCGTCGCGGCTTCAGGTAGTTGGGATTGGTTTTGGCAAAAGCGGTGAGGTTGACCTGGCGGCTTTAGGACGCATCAGTACGGAGCGGCCCTACATGGCGAGTGATGCGGACAGCCTGAAGAAAATTTTTGAGTTTACTCGAAAGCTGTTGGTAGATCGTATACAGGTTGCATTTCTCTCTCCGTGGCCGGATCGTGCTTACCTGGCGGGAAAGACGATTAACTTCAAGGCCAGCCTTGTGCTTACCAATGGTGTGCGCTTGAGCAGTAATGAAGCGGTTTTTGGAACGCCGCAAATGGGCCTGCCTCTATTTTCGGGTAAGGCCGGTGTAGAGGAGTTGGCCGCGCTGAACGCGCAGATGAAGTCAAACGAAATAGGATGGCTGACATTATTGCGGCCGGTATTTGTTTTTCTTGGGTTAGGAGGAATGCTCGTGGTTGCGTGGTTCTGGGTGCCTCGTTTGGTTTGGCCCGGCCAATATATTGGAAGCATTACCGCGCTCCGGCCGGCAGGGAAGTGGGCCAACCCCTCGCGTCCGGGACGTCGTCCTGTCCAATCCATATCAAAGAATATGCCACCGGGATTTGAACCTGGGAAGGCTGGGCCGGGGCAAAGGACCCCGCAAGATGCAACTGTAGTTCAACCGTCGAGCGACACTGGAAAAATCCGGCTGCACCGCGATTTTCGGCGATAACGGAGTTGTTGCAGATAGTCTAGTGAAGAAAAAAGGGTATCGTTTATGCCTTTAATTAAAGTTATTCGCAAAGGTGTTACCCCTTCAATACGGAAGGTCCCAACTTCCACTTGTGCCGTCCTTATGCCAATGACTCTTGAACGGGTCGGCAAAGAGGCGGCCTCAGAAAACGAGGCGTTGACCAAGATCGAGGACGTCAACGATGCGTTTGCCAAGTTTCATCCATCCATGTATTTCAAAACCAACGCCGGTCCGGAAGAGACCGAGTTTGTGGCGGAATTCCATTTCAAAAGCATAAAAGATTTTGATCCTGAGAACCTGCAAAAGAGACAGGAGATCCGCGGCGAAGACGGCGGAGTGACCTATGTTCGGAATGACGTCGCCGATTTGAAAAGAAACATCGATCTGCTGTATCGGCTCAAAGACCGGTGGGGGCTGCCCGCCGTGCGCCGCGCCTGGGCGAATGAGGCCCAACGAAAGGAAATTATTGAAGCGTTGGGGCGTCTTCGCGGTGAGTTGGTAAAGGTTGCTGGTAAGAGAGGCGGTCAATAAATGGCACAACGTTCAACAATGGCGCCGATGGTTGCTGCGACTAAGACCCAGACCACCAATGAGATCCTGGGCGCTGGTCCGGCACGAAAAGTTTTGGAAGACATTTTTGCTGACTTGCATCCGGCCTTGATCGACGAAGGCCGGGACATGTCCAGCATATTTACTCCCCAGGCAGCCAGTGAGTTCCTGGCGCAGCTTACAAATTTTGAGAGCTTGTTGTCCACGCAAGACTCTTATGAAGCCTCAGTGAAGAAGCTTGAAGGTCAAATCGAACAGGCGGAACAGGTACGCGATCAACTGCTGAGTGAAGTTTTTGAGCAGATCAGGCCCATTGAAAAGAGCTATCGCGAACTGATGTTGTTTTTTGAGAACAGCAAAGTGCCGGATGGCAAGGTGCGGAAGCCCGTCGAACTGTTTATCTTGAACGCGGACTCCAAGGTGATGAAGGACGTTTTCAGTATGAACATTGCCGCTCTGGAAAACTTCGTCCGCATGCGCAATGACAATTTTAATTTCCGGGATGATATATGCAATCTTGTAGTTCCCGGCCATGTCCCGCAGCATGTGCGGGAAAAACTTGAAGACATCGCGAACGGTTGGGGGATGCTGCTGATCGGTGATTTGGATGACGAGCGCACATTCAAGAATGTGGAACGCAACTTCCTTCCCGGCGGCAAATATGAGTTCATGAAACGACCAGAAGACCGGGCCGCAGCCGATGTTTGCGTCATGGGATACCTGGAACTTCGACCTGCGCATTGGTTTGAGAAAAAAGGCGAGGCGTCGGATGGGCTCTATGGTCCGCCTTCCCTTGTGTTTGCCGGAGCAGTGGCCCGCGCGGACGACTCTCAAGGTATTGCGCAAGGGCCGGTCGGGTCGCGCTTTGGACAGATATCAGGCGCGGTCAAGTGCCGCGTCGAGCCGCTGATTGGAGAGATGGAGCACCTGAGCATGGAGCGGCAGCTCATCCCCATCATTCGCGACGCTGACAATCATCTTTGCTTCTTCGGTTGCCGCACACAGGCAGAGGACCCTTATGGCGTGTTGAAGTTCTTTACGTCGTATCGCATTCTGCGGTATCTGGAACGGTGCTGCCGCCATTATTTATTGCAAGTAGCAGGGCAGGTCTTGACGCGTGACTTTATGGACTCGCAGATTGAGACTCCCCTGAAACGATTGCTGGACGAACAAATGGAACAGGGAACAATTCTTGGGTACGACTTGTTTGTCGACAAGGATTCCAATAAACGCATGCAGGGCATTTGCGACATTACACTGCACGTAATGCCCACAGGTCCGGCAGAGACCTTCGTCTTGAAGATCGACGTGCCGGAGTTCAAAAAGAGCAGCAGCGAGCAGCAAGCCGGATAATCCGCTTGGGATTGAAATACCGGGAGGCAGTGATGGGAAGTCGTTTTGGGGCAGAGCCGGATCCGTCCATCCGTGCTACCGAGCGTGAACCCCGTTCTTTCCGCCGAATCCAGGGAGGCGATGCCGCTAAAGCAGCGGAAGAGTCAGCCCAGGAATCCGCCACGTACCAGGGCTCATTCGGAATGAACCTGCGTGCAACACGCGGGGCCAGATTCGAGTTAGACAAAGATCCCAAGGGCAAAGGTGAGGCGCGTCCTCTGCCTTCTTCCGAATCCGTCCGCCAGGCTTCTCCGATCGCACCGGACGAGCAGCCGGAGGAGGGACCCTCCGGCATAACCAAAAAATTATTTCGCAAACTATTTCGACCTTGAGTGCGATTGCGCTTTTCTTAAGGCCGCTCGATCTTTGATAGACCCTCTTAATCACTGAAAGGAGTGAGATATGGCGATACCTTATCGGTGCACCGTGACCGTCGATGGTACAAAGTTCGGTGCTGTCTCCACCAGCGTTCAGTTCTCCACGGAGAAGGACCGCTCTGGAGTCCCTCAAATGGGCAGTCTGACCACCGCGATTCGAGTATGGGCGGATTTTCATGATGACCAGAATCTTCCATTCTCCACGGTCAAAAAAATTTTTGATCTTGCCAACGTCGTCACCAAGGACAAGATCAAGCCGATGAAGATCGAGTTCTGGAAGGATGATTCGCGCCAGGACGCGCTCTGCAGCTACAGTTTCAATGGCTGGATTCGTCGCTTTGAAACTACCAACCCAATTGAATTGACTGCGCTGGACAAGGAGATGGAAGCCCAATTCCGGTCCCTCACGCCGGACCTGAATCACGTGCTGGTTCTAGACCTTGAGCCTGCCATGAACCAGCAAAACTTCAAAGAAATCAAAATGAGCAACTAGCTGAAAGGACAGATCATGGCCACAACACCTTATCGGAGCACTTGCACCATCGATGGCACCAAATTCGATTGCGTGTCGATTTCAGTGGCATTTTCAACCGAGAGAGACCGGGCGGGCATGCCCCAGATGGGAAGCCTCAAGACCAGCATTCGCTGCCTGGTTGATTTCCACGACGACCAGAACATTCCCTACAGCGCGTTAAGCAAAATGTTTGAACTTGCCAATGTGGTTACACGGGACAAGGTCAAAGACATGAAGGTTGAGTTTTGGAAGGACGAATCTCACCAGGACGCGCTTTGCAGCTATAACTTTAAAGGTTGGATCAGCAATTTTCAGACGTTTAATCCCGTGCAATCGTCAAACGGGAACGGCAATGGCAATAGCAACGTAGTCAATCATCTGCTGGTCCTGACCCTTGAACCGTCACTTAACCAGCAGAACTTTGCTGACATCAAGATGAGCAATTAGGCACGGACGACATGTCGTTCATTGCCTTTCCGCTGCGGTTTCACAACAGCTTCTTGCGGCGGACCAGCGAGCCGGAGTCGATTGTTGGTCTACTTCGTCTGATGGCTGGGACGCCGGGAGGCTCATGGCCGGGAAGCGCGAACTTTGGCGTTCGCGACGTGTTCGAAAGAGCCCGAACGCAACCGGATGCGCCGAAAGTCGCAATGGAAAGGATGAACCGTGCCTTAATTGATTTGGGAATCACGGGCTATCGGGTGGAGAGCATCGTGAAAGAAGTTTCTTCGAACCGGGATGTCGATGGATATGTGGTGACGATCGCGTCAACGGTTGAAGCATCCAAGACTTATTTGATGGCCCTGAATCCCTGAAGCATCCTCACAAAGGATTGGCTTATGCCGCATGGAAATGTGTCAGCAGTTGAGATCGACCGCAAGCTGAACCAGGATTTCCGAAGGCGATTGAAGGACTATGGAATCTCGGCTGAGGCAACCGATCCCGTACTTGCTGTGATCTTTCGCACCTTTGCGCAGGAAATCGAGAGATTTTACCTGGAAACCGGCCGCATGCGCACTGCATTGCTGGACGAATTTTTAACTGGTCTGCACATCGAACCCCGCAAAGCCCGTCCTGCGCAATCCGTCGTTCGCTTTTTTCCTAATTCAGGCGCGTCCGTACTCGTTCCCGGCGGCACTGAAATGGAAGCCATTGCAAGCACAGGAGAGCGGCTTACGTTTATTACTGACGCCGCCGTGCGCGTTTCAACCGCGCGTATTGCAATGGCCGCAACCTACCAGGACGGCTTCATTCAACTTCTCCCGGGCATCGAGATGCCTGATGCGCTGCAATCTGCACATCCATCTTTAGATCCGGTTCCAGCGAAACTCGGACCGCATCCGGCGCTCTATTTCGCCATTGAAGACTTGCCTGCAACGCATCTAAGCCATCACAGCATCTTTTTCGGGCTTGGACCTGATTCGCTAAAAATTCAGCAGGCGCTGCGCTCTGAACCCTGGTGCATCGCCGGCCCGGATGGAGAGCTTGGCGCTTTGGGAATTCTTCGGCCCCGCAGGGGTAATGGCGGGGTCCGCATGCTTGAATGGCTTGTTCAAGAGGCAAGCCCGGAAGAGTCCCTCTCTCAGGAAATTCCTGAGTTGCCGGATGGCATTTTTTCCGACCGGGTTTTTGTCATTCCCTACGTGCCCGAGCGCCAGAGATTTCCCTGCCTCTGTCCCAGAGGCATGCGGGAAGCCCTCACACGCATTTTCGGACGGGAGGCTCCACGCGTGCTCGCGACGCCAAGAACGTGGATTCGTATTTCTTTACCGCCGGGACTGCCTTCGCTGCACACTGGGCTCGCCAGCGCGAGTCTGCATGCTGTGACGGTTTCCAATGTGGAATGTTTTAATCAGACGATTCAATTCAACAGTCAAGGAACTTCTATTCCTATAAGCCAGGAAGGGGGAACGAAACGGCATCTCGTGTCGCCGCTCGCTGTGCTGGGCGAAGCTAACGGACGTTACCTGCACGAACTGGAGCCTTCCCCAGACAAAGACGCGGGGAGATACGCAGTGCGAAATGGGCGAATTGAACTGCGTCCTGCAAAGAGACTGGATGGCATCCCAGAGGCTTATGCCAACGTGCGTGTTTGGGTCACCGATGGTACGACCGGCAATGCTGTTGGTTTGGGGCGCATCGCCGGTTTCGGAAAAGGCGGCAAGTTTGACATGTTGCGTGTTACCAATCCGGTGCCGGCTGCAGGCGGTACGGACGGGGAAGATTTTGCCAAGGCGCGCGCAAGGTTTGCCGAGGCGATCCTCTCGCGTGATCGAATTGTGACGGAAGCGGACCTTGTGAATACCGTTCGTTCCTTTGATCGCCGGGTCCTCGATGCTGAGATTCATTCACGTCTCACGCGGGCTTCCTATGGACTTGAGCGTGTCCAGCAGGTCATTGCCATGCTCGATCGCGATGGATTTACCGAACCTTCCGTTGAGGTGCCCTTGCTTGAGCAAGAGCTGCGGCGCCATCTGCAAGGAAGGTTTCTGCACGGGCTCAAGCTGGAGCTTGTTTTTGAGTGGAACAACTGACGGGCGGACAAGATGAGCGAAGAAAACTTGAGGACGCAGCGTATCATGCCGGATTTTTCGCATAGCTTCTATGGGTTCCGGCACACGGTGGATTCTGCGCTTGAAGTTCTATCGACGCTTGAGGTTCCGGCGGAGCGAATCACCTTGCGCCTGGCAGGTCGGGGAATGCCGTCCCGCTGGGTTGCAGAGCAAGCGCCTCCTCCTGGCGAATTGCTCCACGAAGATACTCTGATTACTCTCTCCGTTGCCGGGCTCGGATTTTGCCACCACCTGCCTGTGGCCATGCAGGATAGCGGAGGCGAGCAGGAGCCCGGAACCAAGGAAGTATTTGAACTCCTGGACGATCCGCTGCAGAAGGTCTCCCACTGGGTGCATGAAGGAGCCAGACTCTTCGACATCGCGCCTGATAATCCCGAGGCGTGTGCGAGATGGATTGCCGTTTTCGGCCTGAATCCAGATATGTGGTCACCCGAACAACTGTACCCGTTGGCTTTGTTGTTGCCGAGCTTGCAAAGGCTGGCCGGTACAGAGCGAGGTATCAGGCTCGCGCTGGACCTTCTACTGCATTTGCCTGTGCAGGAAATCAGAAGGCATCCGGCATATCGATCTATGGCTGAGGGTGAATTGAGTTTGCTTGGGTCAGATTTGAATCGGATCAGCGTCGATTACGTCCTTGGAAACTGCCTTGAGGATTTCAGCCGCTCAGAGCTTGTCCTTGGGCCGGTCAGCCTTGACGCATATTACAGATTCCAGGAACCAGAAGGAAAGGAATTGTTGAAGCAGTCTCTCCGCCTGGTGATACCTTGTCACGCACGTTATTCGACGTTCTGGGTGGTGGCGGACCCCAGCAAGGCCCCTCGCTTGGGCATCAAGGAAGAGAATTCCATGCTTGGGATCAACAGTTATCTTGGCCCGCAGCAGGTCCCGGTCAGCGGTTAGAAGCCAGGCGGTTAGAAACAGCGATGAGTCAGTGTTAGGAACAATATGGGTGAAATCAAACTAAATTCCGTTAACTGGCAACATGGGATGCTGCTTTCTCCGGAGCATTTTATCCGCCAGGAACAATACCTCGACGCATTGATTCTGTGGACGCTGCGGCATACATGTTCTGCCTACGGGTTGGTCGGAGGTGGTCCACGCCTGGTGGAGAGCGAACGCGGCGCCGTGCGTCACGACCCCATCGTCATGTTGGAGGAAGACGAAGAAACGATTGGGATTTCCATCACTCAGGCGCGGGGTATTACTCCTTGCGGTCGCATCATCGAGATCCAGCCCGACCATCCTATCAGCCGGCGTTTCCCCAAAGCAGGACTCGCGGGGGTGTCCGAGAGCAACGTCTATATCGTCTGCGACGCGGGTGAAAAGGAAGAAGTGGATGGAAAGGAAGATGAATTCAATCCGCAAATAAAAACCGAGCGCCGGCCTGCATACCGCGTCAGTCTACAGTTGCTGCCCCATGAAGCTCCAGAAAGCATTTCGGTTGCGCACATCCAGCGCCCGCAATATGGCTCGGGATATGAGAAAGACTCTGCCTACATTCCGCCTTGCGTCACGCTGGTGAGCTTCAGTGAGCTTACTGCCGCTTGGAGAAAAATTGTTGAAGGCGTGACTATGCTGGCCGACCGTTACTCGGATCTCTACCGGGCGATGCGCGAATTCCTGGTGCTGTTTGAAGAACGGGGCATTGACACGCAAGTAGACGCTGACGCGGTAGCGTTTGTCGAACGCATGGTTGTCGCGCTGCAAACCGCGGTCTACGAAATTCTTGATCCAGTCCAGCCTCCGGCCAGGTTCTTCGGATACTTGCGGCGACTTTTTCATAGCTCGGCTCTGTACACCGATCTAAATCCCGGAGTCCGGCAGTACTTCGACATTTTGCGAGAAACAGGCGAGACAGAGTTCATCGCTCCCATGGAACAGCAGAAGCGTTTCCTGCAAATGAGCAGAACGTGGCAGATCAATGAGAACCTCGCCGTAGAAGTGCGGTCAGCACTGAACTCGCTTCAGTCGCTTGCCCAGCTCGAGCGGGCCTTGGAAGGCAAATACATCGACTTCAGGGTCAGCACTGTGCTTGAAGGCATGAATTTTATCTTTGACCGCGGAGGCAAGGTGCTGTACAAGCTGGCTGCCAAACCTGCCCGTGTGCAAGGGGCCGGTGAGGACCTTACGATCCATTTCTCCAACCTGCGACTGGAAGGCCGAGACAAATATCGGCTCATTCTGGTGGGTGCGCAAAATGCGACCTTCGAAAAGGGAACTCGCATCAATGTGGAGCTGCGCTTAAATGAAGGTAGTGGATTCCGGCGGGCCCCGATCAATCTGGTTTCAGAATGCAGATTGAACGACCAACGAAATTTTGAATACGACTTTGAGGCGCCGGATGTGGCCACCATCAATGATGCTCGGGTCACGCTCCAGGCCCACCACCCGGTCCGCACTGCCTTGCTGTATGCCAGGCATCGTTTCTTTGGCCAGAGAATGCAGGATACCTCCGCTGCACACCCGCTGCAGCCTGCGCAAAGACCAGCAGATGCCTTTGAGGCGTTTCCGTCGAAAGTCGATCCGGATAGGATTTACAGCGTTGATCGGCCTCCTCAGCAATCGCTTGATCGAGCAAGGAGTGGATCGGAGGAAGCAGGGGTTGACCAGCGGAAAGGGGGACGAGTGTCCCCCGCGAATGAATCCCAATACCAAGATAGGCAAGGCCATCCTACCAGCGCGCCGACTGAAGAACAGTCCGCGCCCTGGGAGTTGCCACGCCGCGGGGATCACCCACGCGACGGCGGACCGGCGGGGTCATCTCCGCCGCCTCGGCGCCGTCGTTTGGAGTAACTGGAAGTCGCATTCCTTTTAGCATGCGTTAAGAGGTGGAGAGTTGGCGATTGATCTTAACAAGCTGTCTGATGAACTGGAAGATGCGCTGGAGCAGGCTCGGACGCTGGCGGAGCAGCGGCGACAAGCGTTCATCAGTCCGACCCATATGCTCTACGTGCTGCTGGACAAGGAGAGCACGCTGGCAGCGACCATGGAGCGGGCCGGAGTAGCATGCAGTGCGTTGCTGGATAATGTCGCAACGCGATTCAATGGTCACCAGACCGAGAAACAACTTGAGCCCGGGAAGCGCCCGGTCGCTTCCAAAGCGCTGCGTGATCTCATTGAAAAATCATTCGAAAAGATGAACGCTCGCGGCGCGGAGATGGCATCACCGTTTGACTTCGTACTTGCCGTGATTGATTCCAGCGAAGAGGATCTGAAGTCAGATCTGCGTTCAGCCGGGGTAACCAAGAAAACCGTCGAGAAAGTTCTGGAAGCGCGTGAGTCCGCAACCGAAACTCTGGGACAGTCCAACGGGTCCCATCGAACCGCAAGCCCTGTTCCGAACGCCAGCAGAGTGTTGGAGCGGTTTGGTCGTGACCTGACTGCGCTGGCTGCAGCCGGCGAGTTGATGCCCGTGATCGGACGTGATGACGAGATACGCCGGGTCATTCAGACGCTGTTGCGCAAAAGCAAGAACAATCCTGTTCTGGTAGGAGATCCAGGTACGGGGAAGACGGCCATCGCCGAAGGATTGGCCCTGCGTATTGCCGCCGGCGACGTCCCCGAGAGCCTGAAAAAATGCCGGGTGATCGCCCTCGATTTGCCTGCCATGGTTGCCGGGGCCAAGTACCGCGGAGAATTTGAAGAACGGATCAAGAGTGTTGTGGATGAGGTCCGCTCGCGGAAAGGAGAGATCGTTCTGTTCCTGGACGAACTTCATGCGGTGGTCGGGGCCGGAAGCACGGAAGGTGGAATGGATGCTGCAAACATCCTGAAGCCGGCGCTGGCCCGGGGCGAGCTCCGTTGCGTCGGTGCGACAACCTACGACGAATATCGGGAGCGCATCGAGAAGGACGGCGCTCTTGCCCGGCGCTTTGACGTGGTCCAGGTGAAAGAGCCCACCGACGAAACCATGATGGTGATCCTGCGTGGAGTTCGCCGGCGTTACGAGGCGTTTCATGGCGTGCGTTTGTCCGACGAAGCGCTCCAGGCGGCCGTGAAGCTATCGCGCCGCTATTTGCGGAGTCGTTTTCTGCCAGACAAGGCCCTGGATGTCATCGACGAAGCAACTGCGCGAATACGCATGCAGAAGGAGTCAAAGCCCACCGAGATCGACCAGCAGGAACGTTTATTGATCCGCAAGGAAGCGGAGCTTGAGGCCTTGCGGTCGTCAGCCACGACGGCGCAACACAAGAAGGCCATCTCTGTTTTGGAGGCCGAAATTGCCGAGCTGAAACCCAGAGTCGATTCATTGGTGAAAGGCTGGCATGCTCGGCCCCACACGGGGGTGATGGTGCCTGATACGGTTTTGCCGGAGCACATCGCTGAGGTAGTAGCCGAACATTCGGGAGTTCCGACTACGCGCATGCTGGAAAGCGAGCGGGACCGGTTGCTGAAGATGGAAGAACGAATCAGTGAGCGGGTGTTCGGACAGGATGAAGCCGTGCATGCAGTCGCCGAAGCGGCACGGCGCATGCGGGCTGATTTGCAACCTGGCCGCAAGCCCAATTCATTTTTGTTTGTTGGTCCAACAGGAGTTGGTAAGACCGAATTGGCGAAAGCCCTGGCAGAGGCATTATTTGACGACGACTCCGCTTTGGTTCGTGTCGATTTGGGCGAGTACACGGACATGTCGTCTGTTGCTGGGCTCATCGGTTCGCGGCCGGGGCTCATAGGCTCCGATGAAGGTGGATTTCTTACGGAGCAGGTGCGCCGGTCGCCTTACTCCGTGGTCCTGTTCGATGAAGTTGAAAAAGGACATCCTCAAATTCTGGATCTGCTTCTGGGCGTGCTGGACGAGGGGCGCTTGACGGATGCGAAAGGAAGGTTCTGCGATTTTTCAAACACAATCCTGCTGTTTACCTCGAATCTTGGAGTACGCGAGTCCATGGACGCCACCGACGATCTTGAACAGCGAAAGGACATCATTCTAGAAGTTGTGAAAGCTCGATTGCGTCCTGAGCTGTACAACCGCATCGGTCAGATACTTGTGTTCAATTCCCTAGCTTCCGCCGAACTGGAACGCGTTGTCAGGTTGCAGATTGACGCCTTGCGCCGGAAGCTGAGCGAGGAACGGGAGATTGAATTGGTAATTTCTGATGAGGCCGTTGTCTATCTGGCGAGAGAATCGTACGATCCCGCTTACGGGGCCCGGCCCGTGCATCGAACGTTGCAGCGCCTCGTGTTGGCCCCGCTGGCCACAACGATCCTGGCGGGCGAGGTTCTTCCTGGTCAAAGTTTGCGAATCGCTTATTTGGATGATCAGGGCTTAGCATTTCACGCGGAGGATATTGCTACCGCAACTACGTAGGCCGCTTGCAGATCAATATGAAAAAACACGTCAACAACTTTGCTCTTGTCGTTCTGCTCCTGGTTCTGGGAGCGCGACCAAGTTCGGGCAAAGAAGCATCGTTGACGCAGGCCGAAATCAAAGATGGATGGGTCCTGTTGTTCGATGGAGAATCCATGTTTGGCTTGTCCCAGGAAGGCCAGCTAACCTGGCGTGCGTCGGATGGCGCGCTTTTAGCCGACGGATCCGGAGCTGGCTACATTCGAACAACCAGCCCATTTTCTGATTTTGTACTGAAAATGGATGTTCGACTGCCTAACTCTGCCTCTGAAGCGGCACTCTATCTTCGTACCAAGGGCGGCTTTCCTACTGATAACGGTTACCAGGTCCTGCTTGGCGATGGAAATCCAAATTGGCCGGCTGGCAGCGTACTCCCGCGGTTCAAAGCAAAAGCGGTGCACCCGCAGGCGGGACAATGGCACTCATTGGAGATCGATGCTGACGGCGAGCATGTCACGGTATTGCTCGATCAGAAAACGGTGGTGGAGGCCAAGGATTCATCGGTGCGAGCTGGGTATATCGGGTTCAAAGTTGGCTCCGGCGCCGTACTCGAAGTCCGAAATATCAAACTGAAGCCGATCAATACCATTGCGCTCTTCAATGGAAGCGATTTAGCGGGATGGAAAACCGTGACGCCGCCCCCACCCTCTGACAAGCCTGGTAAATTGAAAAAGCTTTTTCCCTTCGGTGGAGGCAAGCCTAAGATCAAGGAGTCTGTGTGGTCAGTGCAAGCGGGAACCATTCATGGCGAAAAAGGCCCCGGCCAGCTTGATACCGTCGCCACATATGATGACTTCGTCCTGCAATTCACTGTTCCCGTATCAACCAAGAAACAGCAAGGGCGTCGCACTATTTATGTCCGTAGCGACGCGAGCAAGATATTTACCGGCTATGAGATCTCGATGAGCCCGGATCGGCCGGGTGCGATTGCGCCGAACCTCGCCAATCCCAGAAAGCTTGTGTCCGTTAAAGACCTTACGATCGGTACGGTTGCCGTAAGCGGACGGCACGTGGAAGTTTGGGTCAATGGCATCCCTGTCACGGAGTTTAACGATACGCGTCCGGAAGGCGCCTCCACGGTCCAGAATGCCAGAACGTCTGCTGGCGCCATCGGCTTGCCGCTGCACGATGCAAGCGGTACAACAGACTACACGCAGATCCGGCTGACTACCGTAGTGAAAGTTTTGGGAGGTATCATCGGCAAGGCTCCTCCTCCGGCTCCGGTGATCGCTGCCGATGCACCCCCAACAGGAAGCGCGCTTGTGATCGCTGTGAGTCCGGAAGCCCGACAGGAAGCGGAAAACCGCAGGAAAACAGCAAGGTTGATGAGCGATGCGCTCAAGAGCTCGGACCCCGCGGAACAGATGAGGCTTTATGACCAGGTAATCCAACTGGATCCTACGAACTCTGGCGCCGCAGCGGGATACAAGGAAGCAAAAGACAAACTCGATAGACAGGCAGAAGAAGGCCAGAAACAGACGATCTTGCATACACAGCAGCAACAGAATCAATTTGCCAGTGAAGACGCTCTGCATAAAGCCCAGATCGCATTCTTTGCCGGCGACTTGACTACTGCGGACAGCCAGTTGGCGCTTGCCGAACGTCTCGTGCCGAACAATCCAGTCGTGAGAGAGCTTCGTCAGAAGCTCGATACTGTGCGTGCTCAGAATAGCCGTTTGCGATATCTGTTCTTTGGTGGTGGTCTCCTGGCCTTCGGCGGGCTATCCACCCTGTTCTGTCTGAGGCTTCGGAAGAAGCACGGTTTTCTCCAGGTTGTGTCCGGCATCGAGAATGGCCGCCGGTATGATCTTGACCAGGCAGTCATCCGCATTGGCGCGATTGCTGAGGATGGGGACGGCAAGAATGATATTGTGCTGCGTGATTTGCAACACATGGTTTCCCGCTTCCACTGCGAAGTCCACAACGATAACGGAAAATTTTATCTTGTTGATTGTAACAGCTCAAATGGTACGCGCATTGACAAGCAACAGATTCCTCCGGACGAGCTTATGAGACTGAAAAACGGAGCTCGTGTGGAGTTGGGCGGCACGATAACTCTTCTCTTCGGGCTGGAAAGGAAAAAGCGGAGTCCAGGAGTCGATCCACAACGCAGTCGCGATCTGAATCCAGGTCAATCGAGCAGACAGATTCAAACGCGCTAATTCGAGTAAAGGAAACAGCAATGGAACAGATTTCAGTAAAAATCGGCGGCGAAACCCTTGGCGATTCTATTTTAGGATTTGTTGAAGTGACACAGGAACTCAACCAGCATTGGTGGTGCAGGGTTGAATGCCGCCAAACTGGGGACAACCGTCTTCCGCTAGAAGACTGGCTTGGCCGTGACATGCAGATTGTCGCGTCCAATCAAGAGGGCACGCAAGTGCTCTTTGAGGGGTTGCTGCTTGAAGGCGAGATCAGGTACGAAATCTATGGTAGCTATAAAGTTTGTCTGGTGGGGGTAACACCTTCCTATAAGCTGGATCTTACTGCAGAGGAGAAATACTTTCGCAAGAAGAGCCTGTCAACAATCGCAAATGAGCTTGCCGGTGAAGATGGTTTGACGGCTCAGGTGAAATGCAAGGATGAAGCCATCAGAAACTATGTGCAGTGGGGCGAAACCGACTATTCTTTTCTCCTCCGGCTTGCCGACGACCATGGTTGCTGGATCCGGCCTACAAAAAATGGCGTCGAGATATTTGACGAGTTTCAGTCCGGCACAAAATTACAGTGGCGAGGAGAGCGAGGTCTTTTAGAGTTTCGGGTAAGAGGCCGACTGAGCCAGCCCTCGTTTAAGGGTACGCATTATAACCCCCGTCAAATGTCAAGCCGGACATTTGTTAATACTAGCAAGAATGCGGAATTTTTCGATGCGAGCGCGCGCATGGTAGGCGCAGTGCAAAGAGCCTCTCAGCAAACCATGCCATCAGGCGCTCTGTTTGTTGATAGCCGCGCTGCGACTGAAGACGAGTACGAGCGCTTACTGCAAAAAGAGAGTGTGCGCTCCATCGGCGGGAAGTTGATGGCATCTGGATCAAGTGAGAATACCGAACTCAGACCTGGCAATACCTTGTCCATAGAAGGTGTGCTTGATGCGAATGGCACCTACGGGCTCACTAAAGTTGTACATACATGGACACCTGAAGGTTACCGAAATGCCTTTTTGTGCACACCCTGGAAACACTGGACCAGTCCTGTGGCGCCAAATCCAGTGCAGATGCGCGGGGTTGTCAGTGCTCGAGTCGTCGATCACAATGACCCGCGGGGAATGGGCAGAATCCAGATTAAGTATGACTGGCAGGCGGACGGTCAGACGGGCTGGGCGCGCATGGTAAGCCCGCATGCGGGTGCGGACCGGGGATTCATGTTTATCCCTGAGAAAGGCGACGAGATCCTGGTGGCATTCGAACAGGGAGATCCCGAGCGGCCAATTATTATTGGCGCCCTTTGGAACGGCGTGAATGTTGCCCCTCGCACGGGGTTCTGGGCGGATGCAGGCGTCGCGACTCCAGGAGGCTCCCAGCCGCAACCCCAATTGCAGAGCATGCTGAATGACGAAATTGATCTTAAGA